>ENA-ORXD01002790-ORXD01002790.1-sediment-metagenome-genome-assembly--contig:-NODE-2790-length-10969-cov-3.306188_pt1 | contig 10969 bp, 10 predicted proteins | sample MGYA00237862_ERZ511471 | MGnify/ENA metagenome assembly ERZ511471 | reverse complement strand
CTCGACAAGTGCGAGCTGTATGACGACTACGATCCCTGGGAGAGCTACCAGTTCGACACCCGCCACCTGAAAGGGGAACTCCGCGAGGAGGAGGAGGCGGTGATGGTGGTGGAGTTCTGACCAGGGACCGATCCCTTCCCCGTCGATTTCCGAAATTATCATCGTCATGACGTCCGGAATGAACATAAGCCGTTCCCCCCTCTGCCTTGAACCGATACTGGCTTTCGAATGACTTCACGTTGGAATCCCGGCCCGGGATCACCGGACTCTGGTCACCGGTCCTGCAGGGAGCCCTGAGAATCGCTGAGGGCCGGAAAGTAATCTAGTTAAATTAACAATCCCGATATATATGGAAAAATTCATTAATATCCCGGGGTGAGAGAGTATGCAGAGTGAGGAACTCCATGAAAAATACTCGATATTTCCTTATGGCTGGAACGCTGCTGGTACTGGCAGTAATCATCTTTTCCGGGTGCCTTGACGGCCTGCCGGATAGTGCCCATGAATCGCCTTCATCCGGGGTGGGGACTCCGGCAGCACCTGCCGGACCAAAGACCCGGATCCTCCTTGCGACCACGACGAGTTTGTATGACACCGGGCTCCTGGAGTACCTGAAACCGGAATTCGAGCAGCAGTACAATGCTGAGATCCTCATCACCTCGCAGGGGACAGGGAAAGCCCTCGAGATAGCAAAACGGGGTGATTGCGACATCCTCGCTGTGCATTCACCGGAACAGGAACAGGAATTCATCGGTGGCGGGTATGGTATCAACCGGAGGTGCTTTGCCTATAACTATTTCATTGTCGTGGGGCCTGCTGATGATCCTGCCGGTATTGCAGGGATGGACCCGGATGCAGCCTTCAATACGATTATGGAGAAAGGTACTGCTCGCACCCCGGGTGTCTCCTTTATCTCGCGGGGTGACAACTCCGGCACGCACGCAGCAGAGAAGAAGGTCTGGAGAGCAGCCGGGATCAATGATACGGGAACTCTCCGGCAGTCGGGGAACTGGTATATCGAAGCCGGGCGGGGGATGGGAGAGACGCTCCAGCTCGCATCAGAGAAGGGGGCATATACCCTGACCGATGAGGGCACCTACCTGGCATACCAGGGGAATCTGAGGCTCGTGCCACTCATTACAAAAGGAGATATCCTGCTGAATGTCTATTCGGTCATCGTTCCCTATCATAGCAGGGTGACACCGGAGAAAATCGATCTGGCCAATGCTTTTGTCGGGTTCATGCTATCGCCGGAGACGCAGGATGCAATCGATACATTCGGGAGAGAGAAATACGGGAAGAACCTGTTTTCTGCAATGCATGACCAGTGCAGCGTGTTCCGGTGCAACTGCACCCACCTCCTCTCCACGGGTTATCCCTGAAAGTGATCACTGCTTTCATGAAGCGTCCCCGCGTTGTAGTACTGTTGATTGTGCGTGAAGTAAGTGCGACCCCCTCGCTCCTCCACACAGCGAACTACATGGACCCGGAGCAGCGGTAATGAATGAGATCATGGACGGTTTCGTCCAGGCCGTACACCTGATCGCCTCCCTTGACCAGGAGGTCATCGGCATCACCGCACGGTCCCTCGTCATCTCGCTCTCAGCGACCCTGATCGCGTCTGCGGTAGCAATCCCCATCGGGGGGTTCATCCATTTCCGTGAATTCGGGGGAAAGAGCGGGCTCGTTACCATCATCCAGTCCCTGTATGCCCTTCCCACGGTCCTTGCCGGCCTGCTCGTCTTCCTCTTCCTCTCCCGTTCGGGACCATTCGGATTCCTCGGCCTCCTCTTCACGCCAACGGGTATGGTCATCGCACAGGTCATCCTGATCATTCCCCTGATGATTGGGATGACCCTCATTGCCCTCTCCGGTGTAAGCCGGATGAAGCAGGATACCGTAGTCGCGCTTGGTGCCAGCGAGGGGCAGACCATCCTGACCATCGTTCAGGAAGCACGGTTTGCCATCCTTGGCGGGGTCGTACTCGGGTTTGGCCGGGCGATATCGGAGGTCGGGGCTGCCATGATGATTGGCGGCAATATCAGGGGGTATACCCGTGTCCTGACAACGGCAATAGCCCTTGAGACCTCAATGGGAAATATCTCCCTCTCCATTGCGCTCGGGATCATCCTCCTCCTGATTGCCGGTGTTGTGACGGGAGTGATCTACCTCATTCAGGAGCGATAACCGATGATAGCACTTGACCGCGTCTCACTGCGGGCGGGAAAAAAAGAGATTCTCAGCGATGTCTCATTCTCTGTTGCAGAGGGGGAACTCTTCACCATCATCGGTCCGAGCGGTGCAGGCAAGACATCGATCCTCCGCCTGGTCGATCTCCTGGTCAGACCCTCGTCCGGGACGGTCCTCATTGATGGTTCAGACACACCCACCCTCTCCGAACATGAGAGGGTCGCCCTGCGCAGGAGGATGGGGCTGGTCTTCCAGAAACCGGTAGCGCTCCGCGGGGACGTCTATGCAAATGTTGCTGCCGGCCTCCATTTCCGCAAGCTCCCAAAAAGGGAGGTGCGGGCACGGGTCAGTGAGGTTCTCGGACAGGTCGGGCTTGACGGGCTTGCAGCACGGAGCGCAGCGAGCCTTTCCGGGGGGGAGATGCAGCGGGTGGCACTGGCACGGGCACTCGCCACGCACCCCGAGATACTGCTCCTCGATGAGCCGACCGCCAACCTCGACCCGGTCGCTACCGCGATGATCGAGGAGCTCATCGAGCGTGTACGGCAGGAGTCATCGATGACGATCATCCTCTGCACCCATGATATGGTGCAGGGGCAGCGGCTCGCCGACCGGATGGCCGTTGTCCTGGACGGGAGGATGGGACAGATCGGGACATCGCGGGAGATATTTTCCCGGCCGGCCAACCAGGCGGTCGCCCGCATGGTCGGGGTGGAGAACATCTTTGATGGTGTAGTCTCTGCAAACGATGAAGGGCTCGCCCTGATCGATGTGGGCGGCGTCCATCTCCATGCAGCCTCCCCCCTCCCCCCGGGCACACCTGTCACGCTGTATTTGCGTCCTGAAGATATCACCTGCTCTGCTGCTGCTGCAGATCACGGCAGTGCCCGAAACGTTCTGGTCGGTCCAGTCATCCGGGTTCTCCCGATGGGGCCCATGGTCCGCGTCGCCATGGATGCCGGTATCCGGCTGACCGCGGTCATCACCCTCAGGTCCTTCGAAGAACTCGGTCTTGCCAGGGGAAAGGAAGTCGCGTTCTCCTTCAAAGCAACGGCGATGCACGTCGGCCCCGCTCCCCCCTGATTATCCCGGGCTGACCTCTCTCCATCGACGCTTGTTTAAGGGAGTACCGCCAAATTCCTGATCACATGGAGTGCATCGCACTGGCGAGCGGGAGTTCCGGGAACTGCCTGTACATCGAGAGCGATGGTGCGGCGCTCCTCGTCGATGCCGGGCTCTCGAAGCGGGAGATCCTGGCGCGGCTGGACCGTGCCGGGGGTAACGCGGATAACATCCAGGCAATACTGGTCACCCACGAGCACATCGACCACCTGCGGGGTGTGTTCCCGCTCGCCCGCTCGCTCGGCATTCCCGTCTGTGCAACCGGGGGGACCCTCCACGAGTTCATCCGGTGCCGGGGGAATACCGTGATGCCGGTGGAGCTGGTCAGGTGCCGCTTCGGTGAGTGCCACACGATCGGGAACTTCAGGATCGAGGCCTGCCCGACGTCCCATGATGCCCGCGAGCCCTGTGCATTCCGGGTCGCAGAGAACGGGGTCTCGATCGGGTGCTGCACCGACACCGGGATCATCACCCCGGAAATGGAAGGATGGCTTGCCCGCTGCGATGCGCTGGTCCTCGAGAGCAACCACTGCCCGGAGATGCTCAGGGCCGGCCCCTATCCCGAGGTCCTCAAGCGGAGGATCCGGTCCCGGCGCGGCCACCTCTCGAACCCGGACGCCGCCGCCTGCATCCGGAACCTTGCCGCACAGATCCACCACGTCATGCTCACCCACCTCTCGGAGGTGAACAATACCCCGGAAAAAGCACTGGTGAGCGCACGGGAGGGGGCCGGGCTCTTCATCGGTGACCTCGGGATCACCCTCGCATCGAACCCTGGCCCCGGGCAGGAATGGCCGGGACGCATTGATATCTGAACCCTGGCGATGCACGTGGCATATCTCCAACCCGGACAGGGGAAGCGGATATGATAACTCTTATTCCCTGCTCCACCAAACCTGATGCAGACGGGGCCTCTCATTGAATTTTCTGGAATTTGCGCGGGTATGCGAGGAGCTGGAGGGCATTCCCGGCCGCCTCGCTATGATCGATCGCATCAGCCAGGTCCTCCCCGGACTCGGTGACGACGAACTCCCGGTCTTCATCCGGTTCATCATGGGGAGGATATTCCCGGACTGGAGCCCCGAGAAGCTCGGGATCGGGCCGAACCTCCTCTACGAAGGAGTGGCGTACGTAGCCGGGACACGGAAAGAGGAGGTTGTCGAGCGGATCAACCGCACGGGTGATGTCGGCAGGGCGGTGGAGGAGCTCCTCGAGAAGAAGGAGCAGACCTCGTTCTTTGCCGAGGACCTGACCCTCCTCGATGTCTACCGGGATCTGACCAGCATCGCGAAGACCGGGGGGACCAGGTCCCAGCGCGAGAAGCTCCGGGTGGTGCGGCGGCTCTTCTCCACGGCAACGCCGCTCGAAGGCCGCTACCTCGCGAGGATCATGCTCGAGGATCTCAGGATAGGTGTCGGGGAGGGGAATGTCCGGGAAGCGATCGCCCGGGCGTTTTCCATCGATCCCTTCCTTGTCGAACATGCATTCCAGGCAAAAAACGACCTCGGGGAGGTTGCCCTCCTTGCAAGGGCCGGGGAGGACCGGTTGCGGGAGGTCCGAATCGCCCCCTTCCACCCGGTGAAGATGATGCTTGCCCAGCAGGGGAGTATCGCCAGCGCCACAGCCGAGAACGGGGAGATGGCAGCTGAGTACAAGTACGATGGGAGCAGGTTCCAGTTCCACAAGGATGGCGGCACCTGCCGGATGTACTCGCGGAGACTCGAGGACGTGACCGATGCACTCCCCGATATCGTGGAGATGCTCCAGCGGGCCACGGACCACAACGTGATCCTTGACGGCGAGGTGATCGCCATCCGGGGCGGCCGCCCCCTGCCGTTCCAGGCCGTGCTCCGGCGTTTCCGGAGAAAGCACGATGTCGCAGCGCTCCGGGAGGAGATACGGATGGTCCCGAACGTCTTCGACCTCCTCTACCTCGATGGCGAAACCCTCATCGATCTCCCGTTTCGCGAACGGCGGGCGAGGCTCTGTGCGGTCGTCACGGATCACATCGCTCCCCAGGTGGTGAGTGCCGACCCGGAAGTAATCGGCAGGATGTACGGGGATGCACTCGCTGCCGGCCACGAAGGGCTGATGCTCAAGGTTCCCGGCTCTCCCTATACCCCGGGAGTCCGGGGGAAGAACTGGATCAAGGTCAAACCGGAGGTGGACACCCTCGATCTTGCTGTTATCGGTGCAGAATGGGGTGAGGGGAAGCGGGCGCACCTCTTCGGCTCGTTCCTTCTCGCCTGCCAGGACGAGGGGAGGCTGATCCCGCTCTCCAAGGTGGCGACCGGTTTTTCCGATGAGCAGCTCCAGGAGATGCATGCGCTCCTCGCGGACCGCGTGGTCAGCCAGTCGGGAAAAGAGGTGCAGTTCGAGCCGTTCCTGGTGGTCGAGGTGGGGTATTCGGAGATCCAGAAGAGCCCCAACTACAAGGGAGGCTTTGCCCTCCGGTTCCCACGGTTTGTGCGGATCCGCGACGACAAGGACATCGCCGGGATCGAGACACTCGAGGGTATCCGCGACCGGTACATCCGCCAGCCCGGATCAGGCGGGGCAGGGGTCAGGTGAGACCGAAATCACCGAGGATCTTCTGCGTCTTTAGCTCCGGAAGCAGGGTTGAGTGGCGGTCCCAGCCGGGAAAATTCGTGAAGAGCGCGGCATGCCGGACGGCAGCATCAAGGGATGAGAACTCCACCGGACCTGCTGCCATCGCCCGCCGGGACGCCTCACGGACGACCCAGGTGCCGAGCGGCGCCCAGTACGAGGGGTCCACTTTCCGGATGACGATCACCCGTGCCGACCGCTGTATCCGGGAAAGGTGCTCGGTGACCGCGAGGCGGGCCGAGTAGTACGCCCCGGTGATCGGGGAGTACCCGGTCTTCTTCATCCCCTCCCGGTCAGCGACGATCGTCTCCGTATCTCCCGCCCAGAGGCTCCGCGGTCCCCACCGCTCGATCATCTCGTACCGCCAGTCCCCCGGGATAAGGAGGATACCGACCCGGTTTCCGAAGAGTTCTGCCGCATGGAGCCGGACCGACGGGACCGGGGGATACCGGGAGATTTCCTTCTTCTGTGCGGTGGACACCACGTCATCCACCGCCGTGATTGCCCAGCGGGTGGGAACAATCTTTGGTTTTTTGCCGAGCAGGCCGGCGGTCATCAGGGGGGAGATCCGGTAGACATCGATCCCGGACCGGTGGAGGATGGTGCAGCCTTCACCGGCAGGGAGGTCCGAATCTGATACGACCCTGTCCACCGACCGATCGGTCGGGAGATGATCGAGCACAGCGAGACTTGCAATATCTCCCGCACGACCGACCGGGGCTGTCACCCGGTCGAAATCCGGCTGGAACCGGACCGGGCGGTCGAACACCGCATCCACCATGACCGGGCGGGGTGCAATGGCTATCTCCTGGATCTGGTCAAGGCAGGCATCGACCTTCGAGAGCCCCCGTATCGTCTCTGCCCGGAGCCGGACGATATCTTCTATCCCGAGTCCCTGCATAAGCCATGCAGGAGGATGGTCGCTGTCATGAACCATGAGGGGACCGCCACGCACCGATGGATACCCTGAGCTCCCGATAAAGATCGAGGGGGCGGTCCCGGTATACGCAGTGACCGGTTTTTCCCGTGCAAACGAGTGGAACCGCTCGGTGATCGGGCATCGTGCAAGCCCGCAGAGCCCCTTCCCCTTGCAGACAGCGCAGAGCACCCGGACATCACTCCCCGGGATGGCTGACCTTCACCCGCTCGCCGAGGTAACGGATGAGCCCTGCGGCGAATGCATCCCATGCCACCACCCCGTCCGGGATCATCGCGCCGATCTCCTCGCCGATATCATCGTCCCGTTCATGGACCGCATGGGCGATGACCGATCCCGGGACAAACGATCCCGCAACAATCCCGTCCTCATCGCCATCGATGATCCCGAACACCGGGATCCCGAGGTGGGCTGCAACGTGCCCGCAGACAGCCGTGGTATCGTCGCCCACACTGACAATGCCGCAGATATCGGGAGTGAGCTTCGCGTAGATCTGGTGGCCGCAGTGGTCAAGGAAGAGTATGCGCCCGGTTGCCGGCCGTTGCCTGGACCGGCCGGGACCTCCTGATCGGATCTGCCCGCTCTTGCACCAGACCCGCGAGAGGTCGGTATACTGTCGCCCGCTGATCTTCTCAAACCCGTGGGATTTCGGGACGAGCCCCGAGACCACAACAATCTCCCCGTCGACAGCACGGACAACTGCCTCGGGACCGGTGGCATGCCCGATAACGATGCCATCGATGTACACGGGTTCGCCGGCCACACAGCCCCGGATGCACCGTTCCGACGGTGTCGGTGGTGCTACCTGTGCGGTAATCGTTTTGAGTGCATACCCCGTCTTTTGAGCGATACTCCGCGCAAACCGGTCACCCGGGTGGTTCCAGGCATAGAAGGTCGCATCCGAGCATTCCAGGTGGAGGAGGCCGCGGGGGGAGAGCCGGGATGCAACGATCTCCCCGAAAATCCGTCCTGATTCCGGCGTCTTCCCATGGTTGACGAGGATAGCCGATCCGTCAAGGTCGCAGAGTACCCTGCTCGGCGGGACACTGATGAATTCGCAGGGTATCCCCGACTCCTCGGCCGCGGTCCTTCCCATGACACCGGAGACGATGAGCCGGGCAGGGCGGAGCCGGTCCGCGAGGAACACCACGTCCCCGGCATCGAAGACCTCCGGTCCGTGGAGGACGAGAGTGCAGGATCCGGGAGGAGAATCGGGCATTTCGGGCAATCTGCCGGGGTGGTGTGCCGGCATTGTTACGGTACAACTGGGACCGCACTACGCATAAGCGTCACGTTTGATGCCAGCCGTGGGGACCACGATTCGCCCCTGGCCTGGCAAGCCGGTCCATACCGACTACGCTCCCCCTTGCCTCTGAACGCTGTCCCGGGCAAACGCCATTATACGGACCCTCCATGAGATGCGCCGAACATACCCACGATAATCCTGGTTTTCCGGATTCCCATCCACTTCAGGATGCCCGGATACCATCGGGATCCGGGAAACCCGTACAGATGCATTCTCGCGGGCGATCACACCCGTGATCGATGGATGGGACCACCGTTTTTCACTTCGAATACAGGGCAAATAAAAAGCAATTTTTCTGTTCAGAATACAGGGTTCATTTTGAGAATGCGCCAATTAAATCAGATTTATCCATGAGCGTGAACAGCATTTCCTGTAGAGAAGGGGGAGGGCAGGAGAACGGAGGTCATTTCAGGCCTCTTTTGGATCCGTTCTGATGGAGCGACAATGTGAGGGTTTACCAGTATACAGATCGCTTTTCCCGGATCGGTTCCCCCGATTCACCTATCCCCCCTTAACCTGGCTGTTCGTATATCGGATATCCGGGGAAATACATTCCGGGGAGCAGCACCTTGAGCGATTCCTGGGTTCTCTTCCCTGCAGGGAGCAGGAAAACAAGGTGCTTCTCTACCTGTTCCGGAAAAATCCCGACGGTCCAGTCCATCCCCTGGTCTCCCCGTCCTCGTCAGTCATCCTGATGCGGGGATCCGATACGCGGATAAAGCAGGAGAGGACTGCATCCGACAGGATACCCCAGGAAAAAAAGTTATCGTATTCTTATCAGCGCAAGGAAGAGGCCTGCGAGGGAAGCCAGCAGGATGACCATCACACTTGGGAAAGGTGCAGTCTGCTGGGGCGGAAGGTCCGTGCTCTCATCGGGAGGCGGCGTCCCGGTAGTAACCGGCGCAGGAGTGGTCTCTTCCGGTGCCGGTTCCGGGTTCTCCTCCGGCAGTTCAACAATCCCCAGAGCAAGGGTGCTTGCAGCAGAGAGCTTCTGCGCCACTCCCTGGAGGTTCGGGTTCATTCCCAGCGCCCTGGTATACTGGCCGACAGCCTCTTCATACTCCCCGGCATCAAAGAAGGCGTCACCGAGGAGTACCACGGTTGCCACATCGCCGGGGTCGAGCTTCAGGGCACGCTGGAATGCCACCACGGCCTCGTCAGGACGGTCGAGAGCCTGCAGGGTCATGCCTTTCCCTTTCCATGCCCGGGACGAGTAGGGATCGTACACCGTTGCCTTCTGGTATTCGGTGAGTGCCTCCTCATACAGGCCCTTGCTGAAGAGCTCGTCTCCCTTCATCCGGGAGATCAGTCCGTCTTCAACCGATCCGCCGCTGACATAGGACGACCCCGCGGATTCTGACGATGCGGCGCTCCCGCCCCCGCCACCGGAACTCCCGCTGCCCCCGGTATCAGAGGTACCTGAATCAGCGGGATCACCGCTGCCGGATCCGCCGCCGCCGTAGTAACCCCCCCAGCCGATTGAATCCAGGTAATCATTGTACGAGTCCCAGCCATCCCCGGGGCCCGCGTCGGGCCGATCGCCGCCGCCGCCGCCACACACGCCACAATCATCCCCTGCTGCAAACGCAATCACGGTTGCCAGAAGGAGGAGGGCCACCGTGACCTTTCGTACTGATATCATGGTGATTACCTGGCAACCTGTGCGTATAAATTGTTTCTTGTTGTCATTGCCCAACCACTGATTACCCGAGTGGGAGGGCCGGGAGTGCACCCCTGATCACCACCAGGCATCCCATGCAGAGGCCGAGCAGGATGAACTGGCCATCGGCAATGAGGTCACAGACCAGGTTCCCGGCTTTCATCCTGTGGTACAGGAGGATGTACCCCTGTGCGTAGATCATCCCGGCAAGGATCAATGCCAGGAAGATCAGGGGAATCCTCCCTGCCAGCAGGCCGAGGATCAGGAGCCCCAGGCTGATATTTACGACCGTGAGGAGGAGTTTTGTCCCCGGAACCCCGATGCAGACCGGGATAGTCCGCACCCCCGTGGCACGGTCCCCGACCACGTCCCGGATATCGAAGAGTACCGTGTTGATGAAGACGAGTGAGAAGAAGAAGAGGATGACCCCGATCGTGATGATTCCGGGGACCGCCCCTGCGACGTACACCGGGAGGAGCGCCGGGGGCAGCGCCCAGGCGCATGCCACGAGCAGGCTCTTTGCAACCGGGATCTCCTTCAGTCTCCGGTACCGGAATCCCGTGGGCAGGAGCGGGGTGCTGTAGACGAGCCCGCTCAGGAGGGGTATTGCAGCGACGACTATCACTGCCATGCCGTAGACGCCGGAGAGCACGAGGGCAAGGACATATGCTCCTATCGCGGTCGCGAGGAGCGTCTTTTCATACCGCTTGGTGAATGCATACCGTTCCGAATGGTTGATTTCATCCTCGCTCTCATCCGTCTTCCTGTTCAGGTTGTAGACCGAGTAGGTGGTGAGCATACCAAGGATGAGGACGACAGGGTTGCAGGGTACCTCATGCAGGACACCTGAGAGGTACGCCATCCCTGCTGCAGCGAGGGAGAGGTAGACAGAACTGTAGACCAGATAGTCCAGGACAAGTGAGAAGCTGTACGGGAATGGAGCAGAACTGTGTACATGTTCAGACATAGATTACTGTTCATGGAGCACATAAACATACATTCCCCCGGCGAAAATTAAGCCAGCCGCTGAATATTCATCAGACAGATTAACAGCCCTAATCGAAGGCTTCCAACCCCGCCTCGGGGAACATCCATGTCGGGTATACTACCCGTATCCCGGTAACCCATATATATCTTTGCCAGGTAT
>ENA-ORXD01002789-ORXD01002789.1-sediment-metagenome-genome-assembly--contig:-NODE-2789-length-10976-cov-14.045142_pt1 | contig 10976 bp, 10 predicted proteins | sample MGYA00237862_ERZ511471 | MGnify/ENA metagenome assembly ERZ511471 | reverse complement strand
AACGGTTCATCTACCGTGTACGCGGCGACGGGCTCTACATTCTTGACATCAGAGAGACTGACGACCGCATCAAGACCGCAGCACGGTTCCTGAGCCAGTTCGAACCGCCGAAGATCCTGGTGGTAACCTCCCGGCAGTACGGGCAGTACCCGGCAAAGAAGTTTGCCGAGTCTATCGGGGGAACGGCAGCAACCGGACGGTTCATCCCCGGGACGCTCACCAACCAGAACCTGAACGGCTACCTCGAACCTGAAGTCGTGGTGGTAACCGATCCCATCGGCGACTCCCAGGCCATCACCGAGGCAGTCCAGGCAGGTATTCCAATCGTCGCTCTCTGCGACACCAACAACATGACCAGCTACATTGACCTGGTCATCCCCACCAACAACAAGGGCAGAAAGGCCCTTTCCATGGTCTACTATCTCCTCACCCGGGAGGTGTTCCGCCTCCGCGGCATCAGCACGTCCCTCACTGTTGAGGATTTCGAGACCGAACTTTAAATATCAGCAGGAAGAGAGGGAAATTCGATGAAGATCCGCGCATGCGCCGTCGCAGGCATGTTCTATCCGAGGGATCCCGATCACCTGGAGCAGCTGCTGGAGAAGTTCTTCCGCGGGAAGGAATCCGGACTCGATGCCCGGGGTATCATTGCCCCTCATGCCGGATATCCCTATTCGGGAGAGGTTGCCGCATGGGCGTACAGTGCGATACCCGCATCATTTGCCGGAACATTCATCCTGATCGGGCCGAGCCACCGGGGATTCCGGACGAGTGTCTCCCGCATTCCCTGGGAGACGCCGCTCGGCATCGTGGACACCGATACCGAGATTGCATCCGCCCTCGATATCGAGACTGACGAGATCTCGCACAAGGACGAGCATTCCCTCGAGGTACAGGTCCCGTTCATCAAGTACCGCTTCCCACGGGCCCGGATTGTTCCCATCCTGATGGGCGACCAGGACTATGGGAGCGCCGGGCTCCTTGCCGAACGGGTGATCGATGCCGTCAGGAGGACGGACCGTGATGACGTACGGTACATCGCATCGAGCGATTTCTCCCACTATGTGCCGGCAGCGCAGGCCCGGGAGAACGATTGCTATGCCATCGGGGCACTCGAGGCACTCGACATCCCGGAGTTCTACCAGAGGGTTGCCGGAAGGAAGGTCAGTGCCTGCGGGGTTGGCCCGATTGCCGCCGTCTGCCTGGCCTGCCATGCACAGGGGGCACGGACAGCGCGCCTGCTCAGCTACGCCACGAGCGGGGATGTTACCGGTGATCCTACGGTGGTAGGATATGGAGCCATTGCGGTGATGTAACGGTGGCGACGTGGAGTGCGCCGGGCAAAGTCTTCCTCTTTGGCGAACATGCGGTTGTCTATGGAAAACCGGGCGTTGCCATGGCCATCAAACCCCGGGTATTTGTGACCGTCCGGAAGAGCAAGGTGGCCCACCACGCCAAGTCGCCCTACATCGACAGCTGCTTCGACATGATGGGTGTGCGGGGGAGCGTGTACGTCAATTCCCAGCTCGCGAGCTCTTCCGGGCTCGGGTCATCTGCGGCGGTCACGGTGGCAACGCTCGCGGCCATCAATGACGAGTTCGGGAAGAAGTACAGGCCGGAGGATATTGCAGACATGGCTTTTGCCATCGAGAAGAAGGTGCAGAAAGGGCGGGCGAGCCCGACCGATACCACGGTCTCCACCTTCGGCGGGCTGGTCCTGATCACCGGGACAAAACGGCGGAGGCTCCCTCCCCAGAATTTTCAGCTGGTGGTGGGAAATTCCCTGGTCCAGCACAACACGGCGAAGATGGTGGAGCTGGTGGCCGGCCTCCGGCAGAAGAACCCGGACATCTGCAACCCGATCATCGATGCCATCGGGGCCATCACCCTCTCTGCGATGCGGCACCTGAATGATGCGAACAAGCTCGGGGAGTACATGAATATGAACCATGCTCTCCTCGATGCCCTGGGAGTCGGCCACCCGCAGCTCTCCCGGCTGGTGCTGGCTTCCCGTGCTGCGGGGGCCTACGGGGCCAAGCTGACCGGTGCCGGCGGGGGAGGGTGCATGATCGCCATCTGCCCGAAACACCTGAAGAGCAGGGTGGTGGGAGCAATCGAGGCCTGTGATGCCCGTGCGTTCTCCACCAGCATTGATACGGAAGGGGTCCGGAAGGAGAAGGATGCCTGAAACAGTTCTGCTGAAGCTGGGAGGAAGTGTCCTCACCAGGAAAGACCGCGAGGGGGAGATCCGGGAAGAGACCCTCGACCGGATCGGCCGGGAGATCGCGTCCCGGAAGAACCTGCCCCTCCTCATTATCCACGGGGCCGGTTCCTGCGGCCACCCGGAAGCCCGGAAGTACGGCCTCGCCGACGGCCTCTCTCCCGGGAACCTTGCAGGAGTTCCGGCGACCCACCGGGCAGTATCGAGGCTGAATACCGGGCTTGTGGCATCGCTCCGCCGTCAGGGGTGCGAGGCAATCGGGATCCATCCCTTCCATGCCGCCTATGCCGAGAACGGCAGGCTGGTCTCCATGGAGACCCGGCAGATACGGGAGATGATCGCCCGGGCCATGGTCCCGGTCCTGCACGGAGACGTAGTGATGGACGGCGTACGGGGCGTCTCCATCATCTCTGGCGACCAGCTGGTGGTCTACCTGGCCCGCGCCCTTGGGATACGAAGGATCGGGCTTGCTACCGATGTGGCCGGCGTCCTTGACGGGAACCGGGTCGTCCCCGAGATCACGCCCGGTTCAGCCGGATCGCTCTCCATCGGGGCTTCCCTTCACACCGATGTGACCGGCGGGATGGAGGGCAAGGTCAGGGAGCTGCTCGACCTCGCCCGGGACGGGAAGAGCCCGGCAATCTTCCATGCAGACCGGATCGGGGACTTCCTTGACGGTCGCCCGCATGGGGGAACCGTGGTGAGAGGCGGATAGCATGGAGAAGCGGGAACAGACCTCATCGAGGAAACTCGACCACCTCCGCATCTGCCTTGAGCGGAACATCGAACGGGGGGACCCCGGCTTTGGCGACGTCCGGCTGGTGCACAACGCCCTGCCCGAGTGTGACCTGGAGTTCATCGATACCGGCATCGAGTTCCTCGGGCACAGCTTCGCTGCCCCCCTCTTCATTGCCGCGATGACCGGAGGCCATCCCGGAACAAAGGAGGTGAACCGGCGGCTGGCCCGATCGGCGGAGTTTGCCGGCATCGGGATCGGTGTCGGATCGCAGCGGGCGGCCCTCGAGAAGCCGGAGCTTGCGGACACCTTCTCCGTGGTCCGCGAGTCAGCCCCGCGGGCATTCATCGCGGCAAACATCGGGGCGGTCCAGCTCCGTGATTACGGCCTGGAATGGGCCGACCGTGCCGTGGAAATGATCGATGCCGATGCCATCGCCGTGCACCTCAATTTCCTGCAGGAGGCCCTCCAGCCGGAAGGAGACCATGATGCACGGGGATGTCTGCCGGCAATCGAGGAGCTCTGCAGGGAGTCACGGGTCCCGGTTATCGTGAAGGAGACCGGGAGCGGTATCTCTGCGGCAACAGCCAGGGTCTGCTGGGCGGCTGGCGCCAGTGCCATCGACATCGGTGGATGGGGCGGCACCAACTGGGCGGCGGTTGAAGGGCTCCGAAGAGCGAAAACGAACAGTCCGCAGGGAGAGGGGAGGACCCCGCTCTCCCTGCTCTTTGAGGACTGGGGTATTCCCACCGTGGTGAGCCTCTGTGAGGTTGCCGGAACGGGTGGTCCGGTGATTGCCACCGGAGGAATCAGGAGCGGTCTTGACATGGCCAAGGCCATTTGTCTCGGGGCCGACCTCTGCGGGGTCGCCCTGCCGCTCCTGGCCCCTGCGATGCAGGGAGAAGATGACGTATCAGCGATCATTGCAGCATATGTGGAAGAACTACGGATTGCGATGTTCCTTTCCGGGGCCAGGAATCTGAAGGCACAGCAGGAGAGGCAGCCGTACATAACCGGAAAGACACGCCAGATGCTGCAATCAATGGAGGAAAATAATGGATATTGAGATAATTGCCGTTGGCGGATATGATGAGGTCGGGAGGAATATGACCGCCGTCCGCTGCGGAAAGGAGATTGTTATTTTTGATATGGGCCTTCGTCTGGACCAGGTGATGATCCACGAGGAAGCCGAAGTCGAGAATCTGCATTCACTGGACCTCATCCAGATGAAGGCAATCCCCGATGACACGATGATGAATACCGTGGAAGGCAGCGTGAAAGCGATCGTCTGCACCCACGGGCACCTGGACCATATCGGGGCCATCCCGAAACTTGCCCACCGCTACAATGCCCCGATCATCTCCACGCCATACACGACTGAGCTGATCCGGCAGCAGATTGCCGGCGAGCAGAAGTTCGGGGTCAACAACAAGCTCTTCGCCCTGAAACCGGGGCAGAAATACACGCTCTCGCAACAGCTCACGCTCGAATTCGTCAGGATGCAGCACAGCATCATCGATACGGTAACCGCCGTGCTGCACACCCCCCGGGGAGCGATTGTGTACGCCTGCGATTACAAGCTCGACCGGACCCCGGTGATCGGGGAGCCGCCGGACTTCGCCCGGTTGCGACAGATCGGAAAAGATGGAGTGCTCGCCCTGATCGTTGAGAGTACCTACATCGACAACAGGGGACGGGCACCGAGCGAGCGGATTGCCCGCGACCTGGTGCGGGACACCCTCACCAGCTACGAGGACGATAAGAATGCTATCCTCGTGAGCACGTTCTCGTCCCACATCGCCCGGGTCAAGACCATCGCCGAATGTGCGGAACAGATCGGCAGAAAGCCGCTCCTCCTGGGGAGATCGATGGAGCGATACAGCTCCACGGCCGAGCAGATGAAGCTCGTCGGCTTCCCGAAGGAGATGAGCATGTTCGGGAACCGCCGGACGGTGGACCGGACGCTGCGCCGTATGATGAAGGCAGGAAAGGACAAGTTCCTGCCCATCGTCACCGGCCACCAGGGCGAGCCGGGCTCCATCATGACCCGGATCGCGACCGGAGACACACCCTATAAGATCGAGAAGGGGGATAAGGTGATCTTCTCGGCCAAGGTCATCCCGAATCCCATGAACATCGGGCAGCGCTACATGGTGGAGGCCCATCTCGGAATGGCCGGGGCCCGGATCTTCCCGGATCTCCACGTGAGCGGCCATGCTTACCAGGAAGACCACTACGAATTCATCCACCTCCTGAATCCCCAGCATATCATCCCGGCCCACGGCAACATCCGCATGACCTCCGGTTATGCCGAGTTTGCCGAGGGGATCGGGTATACCCTCCACAATGATGTGCACGTGGTGACGAACGGCCACCGTATCAAACTGACATAAAAACACGATAAGGTGAATGGAATGGATCTGAAAGAATATCTCGGGAGCACCGCCCTCCAGGTTGATCGGCTCATCAACCGCTACTTCGGGCATGCATCCGGCGAGCTCGGCAAGGCCAGCGCCCACCTTCTCCTGGCAGGGGGTAAACGCCTCCGTCCGGCGCTGCTCCTCCTCTCCGCCGATTCCGTGAGAAAGGGGAGTTCCATTGACGTGATGCCAGCAGCCCTTGCGCTTGAACTGACCCACAGTTTCACCCTCATCCACGACGATATCATGGACGCGGATGCCGTCAGACGGGGTGTTCCGACGGTTCATACCATGTGGGATGAGCCCACGGCCATCCTTGCCGGCGACGTTCTCTTTGCCAGTGCGTTCGAGTTCATCGCGCTGGCAGACGCACCGGACAATGTCAAGGTGCGTGCCGTCTCCATGCTCGCCCGCACCTGCGTGGAGATCTGCGAGGGCCAGCATATGGACATCTCGTTTGAGTCCCGCGATGATGTCCTCGAGGGTGAGTATCTCAAGATGGTGGAGAGGAAGACCGGGGTCCTGTACGCGGCAGCCGCCGGGATCGGTGCTATCCTTGCCGGCGGCAACCCTGCCCACGTCGAGGCCCTCTATAACTACGGGAAGGGGATCGGGATGGCTTTCCAGATCCAGGATGACATCATCGACCTTGTGGCGCCGGCTGACGTGAGTGGCAAGGATCGGGCGTCCGATCTGCGGGAAGGGAAGAAGACCCTGATCTCTATCAAGGCCATGGAGAGGGGTTTTGACCTCTCAGCGTACCGGCGTGAACTCTCGAACGACGAGATCGATGCCGTGATCAAGAAGCTCGAGGGCCTCGGCGTCATCGACGAGGTCCGCGACACCGCCCGGGAGCTGATCAGCACCGGGAAGAAGCGGATCAGCATCCTCCCTGAATCTGAGGAAAAGCAGCTCCTCATGGATATCGCCGACCATTTCCTCGCCCGGAGCTCCTGATATGAGCGACGAGCTCAGGGAAGCCTTGTTCATCTTCGCCCTCCAGAACGCGGTCAAGCACAGAAACCTCCCCAAGGCAGGCACGGTCATCGGCATGGTCATGGGGAAGCACCCGGAATTCCGGTCCCGTGCAAAGGAAGTGTCGGCGGTGATGAACGAGGTGCTCAGGGAAGTCGCCGCACTCACCCCGGAAGAACGGGAAGAGCGGCTCGCTGCCCTTGCTCCTGATCTCATCGAGGATATGGCAAAGCCCCGGGTCCACGTCAAAGAGCTCCCTGCTCTCGAAAAGGCAGAGTCCGGTGTGGTGATGCGGTTTGCCCCGAACCCGAGCGGCCCCCTCCACCTGGGCCATGCCCGGGCGGCGGTGCTCAACGATGCCTATGTGCAGCGCTACGGGGGGAAGTACATCCTCCGGATCGAGGACACCGATCCCAAGCGGGTTGACCCTGATGCCTATGATATGGTCCGGGAAGATATCGCCTGGCTCAATCTGACCATCCATGAGGTGGTCTACCAGAGCGACCGCTTTGATATCTACTACCAGTATGGACGCGACCTGATCGAACGGGGCGGCGCCTATGTCTGCAGCTGCGAGAATGAGCAGTTCCGGGAGCTCAAGATGGCCCGGAAGGCCTGCCCCTGCCGGGGGCTCACGGTCGAGGAGAACCTGGCCCTGTGGGAGCGGATGCTCGCCGGGGAGTTCTACGAGGGCGAGGCCTCGGTGCGGGTCCGGACCGATCTTGCGCACCCCGACCCTGCCATGCGTGACTTCCCGGCGTTCCGGATCCTGCATATCCCCCTCCACCCCCGGATCGAGGCCCACGTCTACCCGCTGATGAACTTCTCGGTGGCCGTGGACGACCACCTGCTGGGGGTGACCCACGTGATCCGCGGCAAAGACCATATCGCCAATACCCGCCGGCAGCGCTACATCTATGACTACTTCGGCTGGCCGGTCCCGGTCTACCGCCACTACGGCAGGATGGGGATCGAGGGGGTCATCCTCTCCACCTCCCAGATGCGGGAGGGGATACGGTCCGGGGTCTACCAGGGCTGGGATGATATCCGGCTCGGGACCCTGCGGGCGCTCGCGAGGAGGGGGATCGACCCGGCGGCAGTCCGGTCGGCAATGATCGATATCGGGACCGGTGACACCGATATCTCGTTCTCCTGGGACAACCTCTATGCCCACAACCGGACCATCGTGGACCCGGTGGCGGACCGTTACTTCTTTGTCCCCGACCCGGTCTCCCTGAAGGTCCGGGATGCCCCGGTCCAGACTGCCCGGGCCCTCCTCCACCCGAACGACCCCGGGCGGGGAACCCGGACACTGCCGTTCCTGGGCGAAGTGCTCGTCCCGCGGGATGAGCTCGGCACGGCTCCGGAGATGATCCGGCTCAAGGATCTTTTCAACGTGCGGGTGGCAGAGACGGACGAGGGGTACATGCTCACCTACGCCGGGGAGGACCTGGCGGATGCCCGGGCGGCGAAAGCCCCGATCATCCAGTGGCTCCCTGCCGAATCGTTTCTCCCTGCCGTCCTGGTAACCCCGGAGGGACCGGTAGCCGGAGCCTGTGAGCCGGGGGCGGGGACGGTGCAGGGGAAGGTGGTCCAGTTCGAGCGTGTGGGATTTGCCCGGATCGACAGCGTGGAACCACAAGAATTAATTGCTTATTTCTGCCACAGGTAACTATTTAAGCCGAAATGGAGGCCGGGACGACCGGCACGGGTGTATTTTCATGGTTACAAAGTACCGGCGATACTGGCAGATTGGCGATATCCTGATAAAATACGAGTTTGGTTCGATTGTCCAGAGACTCTTTCCCGGCACCTACCGGTTCCGCCGTTGCAAGGAATGCGAGGTGGAAACGGTCACCACGGTCTATGAACGCATGCGTCTCGCCATCGAGGAGCTTGGTCCCACCTTTGTCAAGTTCGGCCAGATCATGAGCACCCGGCAGGATCTGCTGCCCCCGGCGCTGATCACAGAGCTGAAGAAGCTCCAGGACCAGGTCGCCCCCCTCCCGTTCAGCGAGATCAGGAAGGTTATCGAAGCGGAATGTCCGGATCACGATGCATGTTTCCTCTCCATTGAAGAAAAACCGCTGGCATCCGCCTCTATCGCCCAGGTTCACCGTGCTACGCTGAAAGACGGCACTCCCGTCGCCCTTAAAGTTCAGCGCCCAGGTATCAAGGATATCATCGAGACCGACATTCTCATCCTCGAGTCGTTTGCCGAACGGGTTGAACGCTACTATCCCCAGTATGCAGTCTACAACCCGAGAGGGATTGTCGCCGATTTTGCCGTCCAGATACGAAAAGAGCTCGATTTTGTCCGGGACGGCCGGAACGCAGATCGTCTCCGCATCAACATGCAGGATCTTGAGAAGATCCGGGTCCCGAAGATCTACTGGGAGTATAGCACCCGCCACCTCCTTGTCATGGAGTTCATCGACGGGGTCCGCATCGATCATGTCGGGGAGATAAAAGATTTCGGCGTCGATCCGAAAGAGATCGCGGATCGGGGGTTCTACGCGTACATGCAGCAGATATTCGAGGACGGTTTCTTCCACGGGGACCCGCACCCCGGCAACCTCCTGGTGTCAAAAGACGGAACAATAAACTTTCTCGATTTTGGTATCGTCGGCGTCATCTACCCTGAACGACGGTTTTCCTTCATCCACCTCCTCACCGCCATGATCTACCAGGACCCGGAGCTGATGATCAAGGCCCTCGAGCACCTCGGCATCACCATCACCGAGAGCGACCGTGATGAACTGCGGGAGGATATCTACCGGGCGATGCTCGATGCCGAAGGGGCGGCGATCGGGCAGTACAGCTTCACCAGTTTGAGTGAAGGTCTCACCGAGACCCTCCGGCACTACCAGATCGTTATGCCCCAGAACCTGATGCTGATGCTCAAGGTGATCGTGATGGTCCTCGATGTGGGAGTTACCCTGGACCCCTCGTTCAACTTCGCTGAGAAAGTAGAGCCCTACATCCGGAAGCTGGGACGCCGTGAGAATGTCCTCGACCAGGTCCTGTACCGGGCGAGCCACTCCCTCCTCGAGACTATCGACGGAGTTTTCGAGATGCCGCGATCGGTGAACAAAACACTTCGGGCCCTCTCAACCGGGACGATCAAGATCGATATCGTTGATTCCGATATCCTGAAGCTGCAGCAGTCCCTGGACAAGACCAGCGACAAACTCCTGATCGGTCTGATCGTTGCCGGTGTGGTGGTGGGGTCCTCCCTGGTCCTGAGTGTCGCCGATGTCAAGATCCCTCCCTTTGTCTTCTACCTCGCCGCTCTCGCCTACGTGGTGGCCATCGTCATCGGCCTGTACACTATCTGGCATGTCATGGCGGTTGCCAGAAAGCGGTAGAAAGGAAGTACTGGTTTCTCTGTTTCCGGAGAATGAGATTCCCGGCCGGAACCACCTTTACCAGACAATCCGGGCAACAAAAAAAACGTCTATTATCTCTCTCCCGCATCGGTGCGGAAGTAGAGGCTGCAGTGGCAGCTTCCGTCGTTCTCAACCTCGTCCTTGTGGTATACGCAGGGGCAGATGATCAGGGCGTCCTTCTCCGCATCCCCGGTGCGGAGACGGCAGGGGCAGTAGGCTTCGCCGAACTTCTTCCGGTTGCGGGCCAGGCCCCGGATCACGACATCCAGTTTCTTCTCATCCGGGTTCAGGGTCCACCCGTGTTCTTTCGCGTAGTTCCGTGCCCATTCCAGTAGTTCCTTTTCAAGTTCGTCTTCAGTCATCTGTTCCCCTCCGCACTCATGCGCTCCCAGAACTTTCGATATGTGCGATCATGGATAAAAAGACCTTCTTTCCGTCATCTGAACCGAGGATCAGCTCGGATGCCCGCTCCGGGTGAGGCATCATGGCAAGGATGGTCTTCTGCGGGTTGAGGATTCCGGTGATACTGCCCATGGCCCCGTTCGGGTTGCTCTCCGGTGTCAGGTCTCCCTCCGGGGAACAGAACCGAAACGCGATCCTGCCCTCTCCCTCCAGCTCCCGGATAATCGCATCGGGGGCGACATACCTCCCCTCTTTGTGGGCGATGGGAATCCGGATGACTTCGCCGGGCCGGTAGAGGGAAGTGAACGGGGATGCCGTCTGGTCGACCCGGAGGTGCACCTCCCGGCAGATGAACGCCGGATAGGCGTTGATGGAAAAGACCCCCGGGACAAGGCCGCTCTCGGCAAGGATCTGCGCCCCGTTGCAGATGCCGAGCACCAGCCCCCCCCTGGCGGCATGGGCAATGATGTCCTTCATGGCCGGAGTGCGGGCGGCAATCGCCCCGGCCCGGAGGTAGTCCCCGTAGCTGAATCCCCCGGGAATGATAACCGCGTCGTATGCCCGCGGGAGTCCCTCCTTGTACCAGAGGAGGTCGGTGTCCACCCCGCATATCTCGGAGAGGACGTAGTGGGCATCCCGGTCGCAGTTGCTCCCGCCGAACTGGATGACCGCAAATCTCATCGGTGGACCTCAATCTCATAGTGGTGGATCACCGGGTTGGCGAGGAGGCGCTCGCACATCCCCCGCGCCTTCTCTTCGGCATCACGGTGATCTGCGGCATCGAACCGGATCAGGAAGACCCGCTCTGTCCTGATATCGTCGGTCGGGAATCC
>ENA-ORXD01002786-ORXD01002786.1-sediment-metagenome-genome-assembly--contig:-NODE-2786-length-10989-cov-3.469300_pt1 | contig 10989 bp, 9 predicted proteins | sample MGYA00237862_ERZ511471 | MGnify/ENA metagenome assembly ERZ511471 | reverse complement strand
AGTGCACTGAAATTTGATGGTCGAATTATCCCCGAGGCGAATAACCTAAAGGTCACTATAGGCCGAGCGGGATAAATGTGGGTCTGATTCCCCGCCCCTTGGGGCGCAATTCCTTGTTCATTTTAATTGCACATACCTTTGCCTTTTGCCCATATCAGCGTTTTGCAATTTCCCAGTTGGCATGCTTTTAAAGCGTTGCTGCATCCTGAAATATTGTTCTTCATGGTCAAATAAATAAAAGCTCTGTTGTTGTATGCACCGGCATGGTTGGGCATAATTCGAATAGCTTCATTAAAGTTTTTCAATGCAACTTCGTGCTGGCCAAGAGTATGATAAATAATTCCAAGATTATAGTACGCCTCGGCATAATCCGGTTTGACGCGTATCGCTTCATGGAAATTCATCATAGCTTTTTGATATTGTCCGAGGCGAAAGTAAATAACCCCTTTGTTGTAATTGGCCGCATGATAATTATTTATGCGGATGGTTTTGTCATAATGATATAAAGCCTTCTGTGTTTCTCCCCTTTCCAACAGGGCAGAAGCGAGGTTAAGATGCGCCATATAGTTGTTTTTTGTAACCTGTAACGCATGGCTGAAGAGCGTGATGCTGTTTTTCCAGGAAGAGCATTGTTGCCACGTCAAAAAAGAAAGAAAAATCAGAAACGCTATGGCGGCCGGAAATAATATTATTTTGTTCAGGTTTTCGTGGCGGAATAAAAGAGGCATGCCCCAGGCAAGTCCGACAGCAATCCCTATGGATGAAAGATAATGATAACGGTCGGCCATTGCAAAATCCCCTATTTGAAGAATGCCGATGACAGGGAAAATTATTATCCCATACCAAAACCATCCGGTAAATAAATAAGGATGACGTTTTGCCATGACAATAACAGAGGCTGTGATTAGAATAATCAGTAAGGATGCTCCTGCAACCTGCCAGGATGGAGTGACGTCCGGAAACGGGTAAAATATGGCCAGATTAACCGGCCAGAATGTTTTTATCAGATAAGTAACAAAGGCAACCGGAGCATTGGCCAGACGGGAAATAAAAGCAATGCTGATGGTGTCCTTTTTGTCCGGAGTATAGAAAGTGATTATGACAAGGATCAGGGATAATACAAAGAAAGGGATTTTTTCTTTCACCTGCCATAACAGCCAATTGCCTTTTCCCCGTTCAAAGCGTTTTAACGGCCAGTAATCCAATAAAATCATAATCACCGGCAAGGTGATCACCATGGGCTTGCTCATCAAAGCCATCATAAAAGCAAAAAGAACCAGCAGGTATCTTTTCAGAACCGGTTTTTCGGTGTAATAGACATAAAAATACAGGGTCAGCACCCAGAAAAAAGCGCTTAAGACATCCTTCCGTTCTGCTATCCAGGCCACCGATTCCACATGCAGAGGATGTAGGGCGAAAAAAGCGGCGACAAAGGCGCTTTTCCATATTGCATGAGTCATGCGGTGAAAAAGCCGGAAGAGCAGCAGCGTGCTGAGGATATGCAGGATAAAGTTGGTAACATGATAACCGCCGCCGTTTAGGCCGTAAAACTCGTAATCCACCATGAACGACAACCAAACAAGGGGATTCCATAAGCCGAAATATTTTGAGCTTAAAGACCAGAGAAATCCTTGTGGTGTCAAACCGGATTGAACAACACTGTTTTCAGAAACGTAAATATTGTCATCAAAATTAACAAAATCGAATTTGTTTACCTGCCAGTAAACGGCAACGGTCATAGCAACCAGAACAATGGAAACAAAAAGAATCTGTCTTTGATGATTAAAAGTTGTTTTATTGAACAGGGGATAACCTCCGCGAAGAGCCGGATGCTCCTGCAATTACAATACTTCCCGCGATTTCAATGCGCATGAACTCCCCCGCGTGAGGACAGGTGCCATGCCGTGACATTCATTGGCGATTTTTTTAAATATTATCTTTTTATATCTTGGTCTGAACCTTTTTAATATCTACAACATTACCCGGAGCTTTTTGAGGTTCTGTGTTTTTTATATCTGTCATGATAGGTTTATTGAGCGAACTATCCTTATAAAAATCTTCGACTAACGCTAAATATTCAGCCAGCAGTTTGCGGCTGACAACAAAAATATGTCCGATATTTTTTTCAATGACGCGATTCAGTCCGCCACAGGTAAATTTAACATTGCCTGTATCCACGCATCCCCACGTTTCTCCTGCCACGCAGGAACCTGCCGGCGCAATGGGATCACGGGATCCTTTGTAATCAAAGATTCTGAGTCCCGCTTTTTTCAGGATAGACATGTTAACCGGCTTGCCGTCATACTTGGGATTGGAGGAGGGAAGGCGATATTTTTCCTCATAGACCTGATTACCGATAAAGATATTCTGAATCCACTGAACATGGGCGCTGACAGGGAATTTGGTTCCGTGAGTCAACCAGTATAGAAATGGCGCCGCATCAGCAATGGATTCTTTAATTTCCGCGCGTCCATAGAAACCAAGAACAACCGTGTGCTGAACCCCCGGTTGGATTTCATTCATTCCCGCTTCAATGACCTGCGGAGGAATGTTCACCGAGCCAAAAAGCTCTTTCATCAGGTAAGGATCATAATCGCGGCGGATGAGGGAACGAATAGGATGGTGTCCGCTGTCCTCATCATCAAACTTCATCGGAGAAGCCATCAAAGCAATTTTCTTGATATCCATCGGTTTCCCTGCTGCCAGAAGTTCTTCCGCCCGTCTGGCCAGATAGGGCAGGATCAACGTGCCGCCCATGCAATAAGCCATGATATATATTTCGTCCTGCGGATGCCTCATCTTAATGATATCCAGATAAAAATCAGGAATGGTTTTTCCGTAAAAGTCCAGTCCCAGTTCTGTTTCTTCCCAGCCGGGGTCTCCGTGATCCACCATATAAATAATATAACCTTTCTTAAGCATGGCCTCGACCACCGATTTTCCTGAAGCAAGGTCGAAAAGTTCCGGTTTATTAATGAGCGGAGTTACCATATAGATGATTTTCCCGTTGCGTTCTGTTCCTTCCGGCAGAGGATAATAACGCAGTCTTACCCTGTGATTGAGAGATCCTTCGACATATTCATAATGAGAACAACCTATTTTCCCCTGGGTAGCTCTTTCGGAATATTCCTTGATGTCAAAAGCGTTGGTTTCGTAGAGGTTCTCGAGACGGATGCGGTTTTCAGCGAGATATTCCTCGAAAGTGATCTTCATTGTCCCGTCGGGATTCGTCTTGGCAAAGGGAAGCGGCTTATCTGCAAAAGGTTTTTCCGTGATGAGAACCAGCAAACATTTTAAAAGCTCCTTCATTGCCTTCAGGCGTGAAAGGCCTAAATTGTTGTATTGCTGTTCCAACTGGGCGAACTCATCCATATAGTTTTTCAAATATTCTTTGCCCTTTTGCGTTGTACAAATCATATTGGCTTTTTCTTTGTTGAATTTTCCATCTTTAATGAAAAAGCCGGTTAACGTGTAAAGAAGACGGGAGTAGCTTTTGTATATCCACCCGTTCATGTCGGCAATCGCATCGGGATTTCGGGATGCGCCGACGGCCAGACGGGCACTCGCCTTGACATGTCGCAGCATCGAATCAAGCACGGCACTTTGCCAGGAAGCGGCTATTGCCATGGGTCCAAAAAGCCATAGGTCCTTTTTAATCGTATTGAGCATTTGCTGATAGTTGAATAACCCTCTTATTTGCTGACCGACTAATTTACTTTTCCAGGCAATTGTGGTGTCCAAATCTTCCAGATTATCGGCAGGAGAAAAATCTATTACACTGAGCAGTTCATCAGGCGTGATTTTTGAATTTTTTCTATTCATCATGGATTAACCTCTTTATGGATTTTATTTATAAGACTCAAATTTTAGCGAAAATATCCGGCCCCGTGAGGCGCAATTATAATTCCGGCGTTTGTCCCGAAATTTATACCCGTGATGAAATATACTGTCAATATGGGATGCAAGGTAAATTAAGTTGACAAATATGTCCTTATATATTAAAAATAAACGCAGTTTTAAAGAGTTTCGTCATGAAATTGCTGCTGGCGAAACCAACATCCATGTAATTATTCCATTAGTTTAAAATTTGAATCATTATTCTTTTTTTAACATTTAATTGCTGTTTCCTTCAATAGTTTTTTTAAGCGGAGTGCACAATGACCGAAGAAGACCAAAAGAATCAATTTAACGAATCTTCCGTTTTTCCGTGGCTGCAGATGGTGTCGGATATGTGGTTGAACATGGCCAGGGCGATGCCGTCCGGTTCACAGACGGCGTTAAACACACAATCCGCACTGCAAAATCGCTTTTCACAGCAGCTTGATACTCATTTGAATCTGCTCAAATCATTTTCCAGAATGATGAAGCAGCCGGAATCCGAATCGGCGGCGACGAATGCCTTGAGCGCTCTTCCGGAGACTTTTCTAAAAATGGCCAAGTCCGGCTTTGACGCAGCCATGCAGATCCAAAACCATTTGCTGGAAAAAGCCGGCAAAATCGGCAAACGAACGGAAGCATACAAATTTGAAAATCTGGATCAGGAAATTTTCAAAGCCTTAAGCGAAGTTTATGAAAAAGAGATACAACAATACTTTAAAGTTCCTCCTCTGGGACTGACCCGTTTTTATCAGGAACGTTTCAATGAACTGCTCAACAAGCACAATATTTTTGAAACGACTCTGGCCGAATTTCTTTCCATCCTCTATTTGCCGATGGAAAAGTCTTTTAAGGTTTTCCAGGAAAAACTCAAGGAAATGGCGGAAGAGGGGAACATCCCCACGGCGACAAAAGAAAATTACGCCATGTGGCTGAAAATTCTCGAGGGCCACTACATGAACCTTTTCAAATCGGTCGATTATACGGAAACGTTGCACCGTGTCCTCAAACATTTTGAGAATTTCATGATCGCAAGAAATGAAACGATGCAGGATTATCTGCAGATGCTTCCTGTCGTTACGACCAAAGATATTGACGATTTGTATAAAGAGTTTCATCTGTTGAAAAAAAGAGTAAAAAAACTGGAAAAAATGCTGGGGATTTCTGCCAACACTGTCGATGTCGGGAAGTAAATTTCACTGATAAACCTCACAGGAGATTGCCACAGATTTAAAGAAGGGATACTTTTTCATGGGTTCAACAAAAATTCCACTGGATCTGATTCTGGAAAAGATGGCCGAAGATGCAGAAAAAGCGCAGCAGCGTGTTTCCAAAGCCTCCGAAGTTCTTCAGGGACAACTGAACACCGATCTTGCCTCGACTCCTTATGAAATTGTGTATGAAGAAGACAGAGTAAAGGTCAAACATTACTTCCGAAATGAAAACGCGGAAAATAATAAATTGAAAGTGCCTTTATTGGTCGTTTACGCGCTGATTAACCGGGAAACCATGCTCGATTTACAGCCGGACAGAAGCGTTGTCAAAACGTTTCTGGAAGGCGGCATCGATCTTTATATGGTTGATTGGGGTTATCCCAGGCGCAAGGATCGTTTTTTAACCATTAACGATCATGTCAACGGTTATATGAACAACATCGTCGATTTCATCCGCGAAAAACATAACGTTCCAAAAATCAATCTGATGGGAATATGCATGGGCGGAAGTTTCTGCGTCATGTATTCAGCCCTGCATCCGGATAAAATAAAGAATCTGGTGACGACGGTTACCCCGTCGAGCTTTAACACGGACAAGGGTCTTTTGCATGTGTGGATGAGAGATATCGATGTGGATGGGTTAATTAAAACATACGGCAATATTCCCGGCGATCTGATGAATTTTGGATTTCTCCTGCTGAATCCCGCGCGCCTGATGATAGATAAATACGTCGGGTTTATGGAAAACATGGATAATAAGGATTTTGTTGAAAATTTTGTGCGGATGGAACGCTGGATTTTTGACAGCCCCGATGTTCCCGGAGAAACATTCCGCCAGTTTGTGGAAGACTGTTATCAGAAAAATCTTTTGATTCAGAGCAAAATGTGCCTAGGCGGAACACGAGTGGACTTGAAAAAATTAACCATGCCCCTTTTGAATTTCTTTGGTGAGTATGACCATCTGGTGCCGCCGGAAGCCTGTGAGCAATTGACCAAGGCGGTAGGCAGCAGTGATGCCGAAGATGTGCGTCTGGAAACCGGACATATCGGCATATATGTGAGTTCTAAATTCCAGAAACTGTTTGCACCGAAGATTGTCCAGTGGCTCAAGGCCAGAGACCAGGAAGACATCGTTGCTGAACCTGAAAGAATTACCGCGCGGGCAGTAAAAAAGAGTAAAACCATGATCAAAAAGAAGGTAGCAAAAACCGTGAAAAAGGGTTCAGCAGCAAGAGAAACCTGATTGTAAGCATTAACAGTGTTTAAAACATAGGACAAGGGAGAACAGGTATGGCAACAAAAGGAAGTTTTTTCTGGGTTTTGAGTAAACTCACTCGAGAAGTCAGTGAAACAGAAGATTTGGCTAAAATACCGCATTTAATTGTGTCTGCAGCCGTGGAAGCGTTGAAAGCCAAGGCAGCGGTGATTTTTCTGAGAGATGAGGATAAGAAAGGCTTCATCAGTAATCAAGCTGCCGCGCAATGCGGGCTTTCTGATAAATACATCCATGCAGGAACTGCTCATGCCATTAAGATTAGTCCTCAATTGCTTAAAGATGGATATATGTATTTTCGTGACGCAACAACGGATAAGCGACTGATGAATCATAAAGCCAAAAAAGAAGAAGGCATCGGTTCCATCATCTCCGTGCCCATTGTGTTTCGAAAGAAAATGCTGGGGATTTTGAGCCTATATACCAAAGTAATTCGTGAATTTACCAAAGACGAAATAGAGTTTCTTTCCATCCTGGCCGAACAGGGGGGGTTTGCCATTCAAAACGCCAATTTAATAAAGAAATTACGTGGCCTATCAAAAAAATTTCTTGATCTGTCTGCGAGCATGTCTTCAAGTCTTGATGTGAAAAAAATTATCCAGGCATTGACCCAGGAATTGGTGGATGAGCTGCATCTAAATGCTGCTTCAGTAAGGCTTCTGGATGAAGAAACGCTCACTTTAAAATTGGTGGCCAGTTTCGGTCTGAGTGATAAGTATCTTAACAAGGGACCAGTGGCAGCGGATAAAAACATCGCCCGGGCTCTCAAAGGAGAAACGATTTACATCAAAGATGTTTTAACGGATCTCGGCATTCAGTACAAAAAGGAAAAAGAAGCGGAAGGCATTGTTTCCATGTTGTATGTTCCGATAAAATCTCATGATAAAGTCATTGGTGTTCTCAACATTTACAGCAGTTGGTCGCGGGAATTTACAGAAGATGAAATCATGCTGGTCACGGCTCTGGCCTATCAGGGAGGGCTGGCCATCAGCAATGCCAGCATGTATATGATGCTCCAGGAAGATCTCAAGGACTTGAAGGATAATATTTGGAGCCATAAATGCTGGTTCTAAGACCATCTTGAATTCTTCGGCTAACTTTGTTGGCTGCGTCGTCGGATTCCTCGACGTATTATTAATACGCCTGCGGATCCTCCTCCTTGCCGCCTCGTTATCCTTTGAATTGAAGATGGTCTTTTCTTAAAACAGAGCATTGTTTAACAATGTCAAATCAATGAGGAGGAAATTTTTATGATTGCCGGGAAGAGCATTGATCAACTCAAAGTCGGGGATGTGGCGGAATTCGCCAAAACAGTTACGGAAACAGATATCTACTTGTACGCAGGAATTACCGGTGACTTCAACCCGGCGCACGTCAATGAGGAATATGCTAAGAACACATTTTTCAAAACGCGCATCGCGCACGGCATGCTCACTGCAGGATTTATTTCCGCCATTATCGCCAATCAGCTGCCCGGTCCGGGAACAATCTATCTCAATCAGAATTTGAGTTTTCTAGCCCCTGTCCGTATCGGCGACACGATTACCGGTCGTGTTGAAGTTCTGGAACTTAATGTAGAAAAAAATCGTGTTCGTTTGAAAACAACATGCAGTAATCAGGAAGGCACGGTTGTGCTGTCCGGCGAAGGATTGGTCAGCCCGCCCAAGCTGCTGAAAAAGTAATATTATTGCTCATTTTTTTTAGCGAACGAAAATCTCGAGTGTCCGAAGTAACTGACGATAGCGATAATGGGTATCAACAAAGCGCCGGAAATTTTGGGATCGATTTTAAATACCTCGACAAATATCGGCAGTAATACCAGACTAAGAATATTGGTGAAGGTGTACGTGGAATAGAATTTAATATACTCGATGATAACGCCTCTGCCTCTGACCGTGGATTTGAAAGTAAAATGTTTGTGAAAAAGAAACGCGCTGGTTGTGGCTATCACATTGGCCGCAATTGCAGCAGACATATATGCCACGTAACGTTTTTGAAAAACCAAAGCAAACAGATAATCAAGGCTGATATAAACAAGATAACCGAAAATCGTGTTCCACACACCGATGAAAAAAAAGCGAATCTTTACCTGATGATTATGCCACAATTCTTTCCATGATATTTGCAAGAGGGATGCTCCATCAACCGACAATCATAGGCGTACTCATTGTCCGTGAATTTGTTAAAAAAATCATAATTTATTGTTCTTCTCTAAAAATACCGTAAGTTTGTTAAGCGCCCTGTCCACTTCTTCGGGTTTTACATCCTGAAATACTTTTAACCTGTTATGAGATAAGAAAAGGACGGCAGGCAAGTATGCTGAGCTGCGTTTTTTATCTTTTTTAATTGCGCCGACAATTTGTTCCGTTTGAAACCATGTTTTTTTTAGCGGGACTGATAAAAGATTCACAACAATATTTTTAATTCGAACAGCTTTTTTTTCGTCCAGTATGTTTCTCGCAACGGAGATATGATTCGCGGTTATGAGGCCCAGGGTTACGGCCTGACCGTGCGGCACCCCGTAGTTACTGACTTTTTCAAATGCATGGCCGAATGTATGGGCGAAGTTCAGCAGATTCCTGACGCCAAAATCATACTCATCCTTTTCTATGAAAGTTTTTTTGAATTTTAATGATCTTTCGGTAAAGAATTTCAGCATCTTGATATCCCGTGCCAGCAACTTTTCCATGTTTTTTTCCAGCAAGCCGAGGCCATCTTTGGCCGACATGATATTGAACTTGGCCATTTCTCCCAAACCGCTCAGGTAGTCGTCTTTTGTCAGGGTCTTCACAAAGTCCGGATAAATATAAATTCTGTCGGGTGCGTAGAAAGTCCCCAGCAGGTTTTTGAAATTGAGATAATTAAGAGACGTTTTGGATCCGATGCAACTATCGCATTGGGCGAGCAGTGTTGTCGGAATAAAAGTCCATTTTACCCCTCTGTTATAGATATTTGCCGCAAAACCCGTAACATCCTGAACGATACCTCCGCCGATGGAAAGCAATGCTTCATTGCGTTTAAAAGAGATCTCCGCCATTTTTTTACAGATGGCCAGCGCCGAATTAACATTTTTTCTGCTTTCAACGGCTTTAAAAGGATAAAGTGAAGAAGAAGCGATATTTTTCAGGATGGTATTTTGATAAATATCAAAAACCTTCTCGTCTATTATTATAAGTCTGTATTGGTTTTTCAGTATTTTTTCAATATGATGACGGTCAACAATTTCAACCGAATAGGTTTTGCTGTGGGATTTGATTTTCATTTAACGGTAAATCCTCCATCCACGACTATTTTTTGACCGGTCATGTATGTATTTTTCTCCGACCCGAAGTAATAAACGATTTCAGCGATTTCTTCCGGTTCGGCAAACCGGCCCACTGGAATTTCACCATATATTTTTTTTGCCTCTTTCAGCGGAACATTCTTTTTGGTTAATGCTGTATTGACGTATCCGGGACATACTGTATTGACCAGGATGTTATACTTGCCAAGTTCTACTGCCAGTGTGTTTGTCATGCCGTGGATGCCGTTTTTCGTCATGGAATAAACACATCTTTTTTCTTTTGAAACAACCCCCCAGATAGATCCTATATTGATGATGCGACCGTAACCTCTTTTTTTCATGCCGTCGGCTAGTGCGCGGGTTATGAGCAGTGGCGCAATTAGGTTGACGTTAACCGTATCGGTCAAATCACTGTCCTTGATATTCTGAATCTCCGCCAATGGATTGATGCCGGCGTTATTCACCAGGCAATCGACCTTAAGATTTTTATTTTTTTTGAGATAATTTTCTATGGATTTAAGTGAAAGCAGGTTCATGTCCTGACGGGACGGCATGATGATTTCATATCCCTGATCACGAAAACGCTTTACAATCGCTAAGCCTATGCCTCTGTTTCCTCCTGTTATAAAAAGTGTTTTCATAATCAACCTTCCTGTGCGAAAAATGGCAATCCGGTTATTTTAAATATTCACGTATTTTTTTAAGTCAAGTTTAAACATAAAGAGAAGGCGTTAAAAATTCAAGTTTAATATTCGTTCCTATCGCGGCAAGAGCCTTTTTTACGGCTTCATTGCGCAAGACAACATCATCATCGCAGAAAAGAAATTGAATATATTCGACCGGATAATTTCTGGAGTTATCGGCGGAATATCCGTCAAACCCGGCCAGATACGCTTGCTTGATTTTCATGTTGACCAGGATCTTCAGGAGCATCAGCATTGGATTGTCTCTGATCAATACATCTTCGTTGACCAGAGAATTGAAGTTGAATTTATAATCTATTTTTTTGTTCGATTCCGAGACGTTTGATGTGCATATAACTTTAACATTTAAGCCGCTCCTGTATATTTTATTGAAGAACTGACTGTATCGTTTTGCGTTACCCATAAAAACATAATTCGGATCAAAATCATCATTAATAAAATTGATGGTAATGATCACCGGATTTTTTTCATGGATGAACGAGCGAATTTTTCCCGTATGAAGTTCTATGGACTTGCCCGGGGCGATAATGAGAATATTCCGCCGGCCGAGTTCGTTGCTCAGTGAAGCGTAAGCGCCGGAGTCTTCGATAACCTTGTTCTGATATTCAAGATAAAGATTCTCCATGATGTCCCGATTGA
>ENA-ORXD01002784-ORXD01002784.1-sediment-metagenome-genome-assembly--contig:-NODE-2784-length-10992-cov-9.480073_pt1 | contig 10992 bp, 9 predicted proteins | sample MGYA00237862_ERZ511471 | MGnify/ENA metagenome assembly ERZ511471 | reverse complement strand
CTCCTCGGCAGGAACGAGCCCGTCCTGGCGGCGCGTCCCTTCCGGGCGCCGCACCACTCCATATCCGACGCGGGGCTGGTGGGAGGGGGGCGAACCCCCCGGCCGGGTGAGATCAGTCTCGCCCACAACGGCGTCCTCTTCCTTGACGAGCTGCCCGAGTTCAAGCGGAACGTCCTGGAGGTCCTCCGGCAGCCCCTGGAGAGCGGTTCCATCACCGTCTCGCGCTCCTCCGCCTCGGCTACGTATCCCGCGCGATTCATGCTGGTGGCCGCCATGAACCCCTGCCCCTGCGGGTACTTCACCGACAGCCGGCGGCGGTGCCGCTGCACCCCCCACCAGATACGCCGGTACCGGGCCAAGATATCGGGCCCCCTGCTCGACCGGATCGACATCCACATCGAGGTCCCCTCCGTGCGCTACCGGGAGCTCGCGGGCCGGGCCGGGGGGGAAAGCTCGGCGACCATCAGGGGACGGGTGAGCCGGGCGCGGGGGATCCAGGCGGAGCGGTTCAAGGAGACCCCCATCCTCTGCAACGCCCGCATGACCACCCGGCAGATCAAGAAACACTGCGTCCTGGACGAAGAATCGAAGCGGCTGATCGAGATGGCGGTCGACCGGCTCGGCCTGAGCGCGCGTGCCTACACCCGGATTCTGAAGGTGGCCCGGACCGTCGCGGACCTCGAGGGCGCGGAGGCGATCCGATCCTCACATGTGTCGGAGGCCGTCCAGTACCGCGCCCTGGACCGGGATGCCCTGTAGACCCACGACCCCTTTTTCCCCTTGACAGGCCGGTATATTTACAGGTATTTCTCTACAACTCTTAAGGAGGAATATCGATCGGAACCGCACCGGCGGGGACCGCACTCTTGTGAAAGGAAGGCCGTAATGGAAATCAAAGTCACGATCGCAGATCCGAAGCGCATGAAACCAAAACCGCAGGATGAGTCGCAGCTCGGGTTCGGACGTATCTTCACCGACCATTTCTTTATTGTGAAACATGACGCCGGCAAGGGGTGGCACGGTCCCTCCATAGAACCGATCCGTCCCCTCTCCCTCGATCCTGCCTCCATGTGCCTCCACTACGGCCAGGAGATATTCGAGGGGATGAAGGCCTACCGGGGGGATGATGACTCGATCTACCTGTTCAGGCCGGAGGAGAATATCAAACGGATGACCCGTTCCGCGGAGAGGCTGTGCATGCCCCCCATGGACGAAGGGCTCTTCATGGAGGCGCTCAAGAAACTGGTCCTCCTGGAGAAGGACTGGATACCGCACGGGGCGGGGACATCGCTGTACATCAGGCCGACGATGATCGCCACCGAGATCGCCCTCGGGGTGCACCCCTCGAACCGGTATCTCTTCTTCATCATCGTGGGTCCGGTCGGGGCCTACTATGCGGAAGGGTTCGGACCGACCAAGATATACGTGAGCGAGAAGTACACCCGATCGGCCCCCGGAGGGGTGGGAGACTGCAAGGCGGCGGGGAACTACGCGGCGAGCCTCTACGCCGGCCGGGAGGCGTCGAAGATGGGATACACGCAGGTGCTGTGGCTCGACGCGCGGGAGCGCCGGTATGTCGAGGAGGTCGGCACGAGCAACATCTTCTTCATGATCGGGAATGACCTGATCACCCCCCCTCTCTCGGGGAGCATCCTCCCGGGGATCATGCGCGATTCCATCATCCGTCTGGCGGGATCGTGGGGGATCAACGTCCTGCAGAGGCAGCTTTCCATAGACGAGATACTGCAGGCGAATGCGGACGGGACGTTGAAGGAGGTCTTCGCATCGGGGACCGCCGCCATCGTATCGCCGGTGGGTCAGGTCTACTGCCGGGGGAAGGAGTACGTGATCGGTGACGGGGGCATCGGCTCCTTGACCGGAAGGCTGTACGACGAAATACTGCAGATCCAATACGGGAAAAAGGCGGACCCCTTCGGGTGGAGGGTCAAGATCTCGTAATCATTGCCTTCGAAAGGTTCCGCCATTCCCTGTTGAGCAATCCACAAAACTGTTGACAGGTCTGTGGATAAGGCTGTTGATACGGCAGGTAACCGGTCTGTTGCCGATATCTTACATCGCATTGCCCGCAATATAGGCAGTGTATTATATCAAATAATAACAAGAAGTTACATCTACATTTCTGTTATCGCATGGTTACCGTCCGACCCGCCATCTTCTCCCGCAGCCCCATCCGGCGCTGGAAAAAAATGCTGTCGATCCTGTGCGCAGGTACGGCCCTGATTCTCTGGGGTTTTCCGGTCCACTCACAGGGTCTCCCCCTCGACGAGCTCGTCGGGAAGATCCAGGCGGCGTACGATCGCACCGCTGATTTCAGGGCGGATTTTGTCCAGGAGGCGGCGATCAGGAGCGCGGGGAAGACCGTGCGGGAGGAGGGGACTGTCTACCTGAAGAAGCCCTCGAGGATGCTGTGGGACTATACGAAACCTTCGATGAAGAAACTGGTCATCAATCCCCGCAAGGCGTGGCTGTACATCCCGGATGAGGAGATCGTGTATGTGCAGGACGCGGAGGCGGTCCTGTCGTCGAAGATGACGATCCGTTTCCTGACCGGCATCGGGCGGCTCAGGGACGATTTCGAGGTGGCCTTTCCCCCGGAGGGTCCCGCGAACGGAGCGGGAAACTACCGGATGATCCTCACCCCGCGAGGATACGAGGCCGGCATCAAGAGTCTCCTGCTGACCGTGGACGGGGACACATTCCACGTCACGGGATGCGTCTTCACCGACCTGTATGAGAACGAAACCCGGCTCACCTTCAGCAATATAACGTTCAATACCGATCCCGCGGACGAGCTGTTCGAGTTCACCCCCCCGCCGGGTGTGGAGGTCCATGCCGTCGGGGGGCGGTAATTGCGCGCTTCCGAAGGGCCGCTATTCATCCCACCGGAAGGGGTTCTCCCGGTCGAAATCCGGGGTAAGGTGGCGATCGCTCACCCCCTGCACGAAGAGATTCCCGAAGCCCATGTCCAGGGCCCCGTTCACTACCGCCTCGTACTCCTCTCCGGTCACCCTCCTCCCGAGGAGGGGATGGCCCGCGACGGCCCGGACGGGGGTGTACTGCGACATGATGCTGAGCGAGAGGGAGGTCGATATCCCCCTGATGATCTTCAGGACCTCCAGGCTGCCCTCCACACGCCCGGGGAGGACCAGGTGCCGGATGATCACCCCCCGTGTGGCGATCCCGTCCGCGACCTCCAGGCAGTCTCCCACCTGCCGCACCATCTCCCGCAGCGCCGCGGCGGCGTGGGATACGTAACCGTCTGCCCCCGAGAAGGCGCGGGCGTCCTTGTCGTTTCCATACTTGAAGTCGGGGAGGTAGATATCCACGATTCCGTCGAGGAGCCTGATGATATCCCGGTTTTCGTACCCGCCGCAGTTGTAGACGAGGGGGATGGAGAGGCCCTTTTCGCAGGCGTCGGGGAGGGACCCGATCAGCCCCGGCAGGTGGGGGGTCGGCGTCACCGCGTCGATGTTGTGGCAGCCCCGGTCCTGGAGGTCCCTCATGATGCGCGACAGGTCCTCGAAGCCCATCTCCTCGCCGACCGCCCCGTGGCTGATCTGCCAGTTCTGGCAGTAGATGCACCGCATGTTGCAGGATGAAAAGAAGACGGTCCCCGCGCCGCCGCTCCCCGAGAGGACCGGCTCTTCACCGTGGTGCGCCAGGGCGCTGTCGACCATGGGGAGGTCGCCGAGATTGCAGAACCCGCGCTCCCCCGCCGTCCTGTCGACACGGCACCGGCGGGCGCACAGGACACAGCTCTTCAGGATGCCGGTGAGGGTATCCGCCGTTTTCTGCAGCGTCCCCTCCCTGTGGAGGTTGAGATATCCGGGGTACACCTTACATCTTCTCCACGACCTCGCGGATCCTGCCACTCTCCGCCAGTTCCAGGAACTGCTCCCCGAGCCGCTCCGCAACCGCCACCGCCCGCCTCCAGTCCCGCATCCTCTTCAGGGGATTGTCGGCATACCTTTTGAAATCCTCACGGTCGGGCGCCTGCCCGTAGGCGAGTTGCCGCATGAAATCGCCGGAGGGATACACCATCAGGACATTCTCCAGGTATTCCCGGGGAGGCTGCCGGGAAGAGAGGTGTTTGTCCAGCCAGGTGGGGATCAGATGCCGCTGATGGTTGAAGAGGAGGGTGATCGCTCCCTTTCCGGAATATTTCTGGTTGAGATGGTAGTCCGTCAGGCCCCCGTCCCGGTACATCCCCCCCGGAGCGCCGTATATGTCTCTGACGCCGTCGGAGGTGAGGGGCACCGCCGCGGAGGCCAGGAGGGCGTGCTTGAAGTTCGCCTCGTTCAGGGGGATCGCCTGTCCCCTGAAGTCATGGTTGAGACAGAAATAGGGGAGAATGGGGCTGTTGTGGAACACCACCCGCTGGAAAAAACGGTGGATCATGCGCCGGCTGAGGGCGTTGCATGCGAAGGCCGTTCCGAAGGCCAGCATCTGGACCCACCTGACGTTCGATGCGGCGAGGTGTTTCGCCCGGGCCGTTATGATCGCCAGCCGGTATTTCTTGTTGCCCAGGGCGAAGGAGAGGGCGTCGTCGTCGATGTAGGCGTCAATCAGATTACGGATGGACTGCAGAATCGTCTCCGGCGTGTCCTTCCAGGTGAAGTTCATTGCGATGTACGCCTCGACGAGCCGTTCGTAACTCTTTTCCGGCTCCGGCTGCATCCACGCTGCGAAGCGCATGGCCCCCGCCGAAGAACCCACGAGGACCGCGGGACGCTTGTTGCCGAGCACCCCGCTCTTCAGGAGAGAGAGGTCGAAACCGGTGGCCACGAGCCACCGCGGTCCGGGGGCTGCCCCGACATAGGTGGTGACGTCGTCGAAATCGAATTTGCCGGCCTGGATGGTCTCATACGCGTTCCTCCCGGCCCTGACGCATATCTCGTTCATAGGCGTTTGTGTTCCCTTCCCCGGTCCTGATTTCGAACAGCGAGGTCTCTTTGGCAATCTTGACAAGGCCTTTCATATACTATAGATTGATTCTTCTCAACGAGAAAATAACACGGAACGGGAAGACGGGGCCATGGATATCAGGACGGATGTTGAGCGGATTGCGCGTGAGGCCAGAAAGGCCGCCGGTGTCCTCGCAAATATCTCTTCCGCGGTCAAGAACGAGGCGCTCCTGAAGATGGCGGAGCGGCTGGTGGGAGAGGCGCAAAAGATCATGGGGGAGAATGCCCGCGATCTCGAGTACGCGCGGGAACAGGGGTTGACATCCGCCATGATCGACCGCCTGACTCTCAGCGAGACCTCGATCGGGGGTATGGCGGAAGGCCTCAGGCAGATCGCCGCCCTCCCCGATCCGGTCGGTGAGGTGACCGGCATGTGGAGGCGCCCCAACGGCCTGCTCGTCGGAAAGAGACGGATCCCCCTCGGCGTCATCGGGATCATCTACGAGTCCCGACCGAACGTGACGGCGGACGCGGCGGCCCTCTGCCTGAAGTCGGGGAACGCCGTGATCCTCAGGGGCGGATCGGAGGCGATCCACTCCAATCTCGCCATCGCGCGGATACTCCGGGAGATCCTGAAGGAGACGGGGATACCGGAGGCCGCCATCCAGATCGTCGCCACCACCGACCGGGAGGCCGTCGGCGAGATGCTGAAGCTCGAGGAGTACATAGACCTGATCATCCCCCGGGGGGGCGAGGGCCTGATCAGGGCGGTCGTCGAGATGTCGAAGATACCCGTCATCAAGCACTACAAGGGGGTCTGCCACGTCTTCGTGGACGAGAGCGCCGACGTCGGGATGGCCGTGACCATCTGCCTCAACGCGAAGGCCCAGCGGCCCGGCGTGTGCAACGCCATGGAGACCCTGCTTGTGCACGGTGGCATCGCCGGGACATTCCTCCCCGTGGTCGCCGAAGCATTGCGCGGGGCGGGCGTCGCCCTGAAGGGATGTGACCGGACGAGGGCCATCCTCCCGGATGTCGAGGCGGCGACGGAGGCCGACTGGTACGAGGAGTACCTCGACCTGGTCCTCGCGGTGCGGGTGGTCGAGAGTCTCGACGAGGCCGTGGCGCACATCGAAAAGTACGGCTCGCTCCACACGGAGGCGATCGTCACGAGCGACTACACGAATGCCCAGCGTTTCTTGAGCGAGGTCAATTCATCAACGGTACTGGTGAACGCCTCCACCCGGTTCAGCGACGGCTTCGAGCTGGGACTGGGGGCCGAGATGGGGATCAGCACCACGAAGCTCCATGCCTTCGGGCCCATGGGGCTCGCAGAACTGACGACCACGAAATTCATCATCTACGGGGACGGGCAGATACGGACATGAAGTGGGGACTGTTCGGAGGGACCTTTGACCCCGTGCATCTCGGACATCTGAGATGCGCCGAGGAGGTCCTCGAACTGTTCGGCTTCGGCAAGATCCTCTTTATCCCCGCCGCTGTCCAGCCCCTCAAAACGGACAGGAAGATCCTCCCCTTCCGCCACCGGGCGGAGATGCTCAGGCTGGCCATCGGGGGAAACCCCTCGTTCGCGGTATCGGACATAGAGGAGGAGAGGGGGGGGAGGTCTTACTCCGTCGAGACCGTCAGGCACTTTCTCGGCGCCGCGCCGGGGGGTGCCGAGATTTCCTTCATCCTGGGACAGGATGCCTTCCACGAGATTCCCATGTGGAAGGAATGGCGTGAACTGGTGCGGCTGTGCGACTTCATCGTCATGACCAGGCCGGGGTATGAGACAAGGGGCCTGGCGGATGTCTTCCCTCCCGATGTCGCCTCGCTGTTTCACTATGACGACGCCGCGGACGGATTCAGGGGGCCCGCCGGCCGCCGTATCTTCTTCAGATCGCTGACCCTCCTCGATATATCATCCACGGACATACGGGACCGCGTGACGGCTGGCCGCTCCATCAGGTACCTCGTCCCCGATCCTGTCCGGGACTACATCCTCAAGAACAGCAACGGCGGCTATTTTTCTTGAGGGCTTACGCAAGGGCGGGCGCGACCGGCTCTCGCCGCTGTTTTCGAATATGAGAAGAAGATTCGGACTCATCCTTGCCGCAGGGACCCTGGTGCTGCTCTCACTTCTCCTTTCAGGCTGTAATGAACGGGAGAAGACGTTTCAGGTCGGCGTCCTGCAGTGGACGGAGCGGATCGATTCGTTCCGGCAGACGTACCAGGGGGTCATCGACGGCCTTGCGGACAAGGGCTATCGGGAGGGGATGAACCTCCTGGTGGAGTACAGAAACGCGGAGCAGGACGGCGACCTGGCGCTGAAGATGGCGGAGGAGTTTGTCGAGGATGAGGTTGATCTGATCGTATCCCTGGGCACGGGGAGCAGCCTGGCGGCCCTGAAGGCCACGGAAGAAGTGCAGATCCCGATCGTGTACTCCATCGTCGCCAGGCCCCGGACGACCGGCGTTATCAAGGAATACGGCGACTCGGGACGGAATATTACCGGCGTCACCATGAAGGTGCCGGTGGAAGAGCAGCTTGCGGTGGTCAGGGAGGTCCTCCCGCCCTTCGAGAGGCTGGGGATCCTGTACTGCACGGAGATGCCCCAGGCGACAGCCGGCGGCGAGGAGGCCGCCGCCGTCGCCCCCGAATTCGGGTGGATACCCGTGGTGAGCCCCTTCCCGAAGGAGGATCTGCCCAGGCTCGATACGGTCGTCGCATCCCTCGCCCGACAGGTCGATGTCATTTATCTGCCGCCCGACCCTGTCCGCAGCCGGCCTGAAAACAGAAGGATCATTCTTCGTGTCGCCGATGCATGCGGAACGCCGGTTGTCGCTGAGGAGGAAGCATTCGTCAAGGAGGGCGCGCTGATGGCGGTACACTGCGATTTTTACGAGATAGGGCGGCAGGCCGCCAATCTCGCCGCCCAGGTCGTCGCGGGGGTCGACGTGCGAAAGATCCCCTCCCAGCAACCCCTCGCCAAAAGATTGTCCCTGAACATCCGGAAGGCCCGAAAATTGCATATCGAGATCAAGCGCAACGCCATCTTACGGGCGGACACTCTGTTTGAGTAGGGCGGGATACTCTGTATGAGGTTTTCACGCATAGCACCGAAACGATTCAGCACCCGCGTGATCGGCATAACGCTGATCGCCGGCCTGATCCCCCTCCTGTTTTTCTTCCTCGTGATCCAGCTGTTCGTTCACCGCTTTCCCGACGAGACCAGCCATACCATCCGGCAGGGACAGGAAGAGCAGCTGCGGCGCAGCGAATGGGTGATACGGGACATGGCGGAGGATTTTATCCGCCAGAAGGCCATGGATGTGGCCCTGCAGATGGATCTGTACGTGAGGGCCCACCCGGGGATGACGGCCTCGGATCTGCACGCTGATCCCGACTTCAGGGAGATTGCCTTGCAGCCGGTCGGCAAGACGGGATATACGAGCGTGCTGGATGCGGAAACCGCCACCTGCCTGTTCCATAGAGATCCGCGGATAGAGAACGTAAACCCCCAATCCCTGTCGGAGAAGCTGCCCGAATTCTACGCCATTGCGGAGTCGAGCATGGGGGGCCGGCACGCGCGCGGGTTCTACACATGGGAGAAACCTGACGGAAAGGTAATCGAAAAGTTCATGTACATAGCCCCGCTGAGCAACCGGACCGCGGACGGTGTTCGCTTCAGTGTCGTGGCAAGCACCGGAGTCGACGAGTTCACGGCGCCGATCCGGGCGGCCCAGGACGTCTACCGCAGCACGGCCCGGTACATGGAGATCACCCTGAACAGGCTCATCCGGTCCTTCACGCATACGGGGGTTTTCATCGCGGGAGGAGGAATCCTCCTCATCCTGGGATTCGCCGTCTGGATGGGGATGTATCTTTCCCGCTCCATCGTCCGACTCAGGGAAGCGACACGGGCGATCAACCAGGGTGATTTTACCGTGCGGGTGAAGCAGACCGGCTCCGGGGATATTGCCGAGCTGATGGAGGATTTCAACCGGATGGCGGAGATACTCTCCGCGACGACGGTAAAGAAGCAGGCATTGGAGGAGAGTGAAGAGGAGCTGAAGAAGGCGAACATCCGCCTGCAGGAGGAGATTGCCGAGCACAAACGAGCCGAGGAGCGGATCAGCCGGTCCCTGAAAGAGAAGGAAAACCTGCTCGCTGAGATTCACCACCGGGTCAAGAACAACCTGCAGGTCATCTCCAGCCTGCTCGCCCTCCAGTCCGGGCATATAGAGGACAAGAAGGCCCTCTCTCTCGTCAGGAATTGCGAGGATCGGATCAGGTCGATGGCCCTTGCCCATGAGAAGCTCTACCTCTCGGAGGATCTCTCCCGGGTCGACTTCAGCAATTACATAAAGATCATGTCGGCCCGGCTGTTCCAGGTCTACGGAGTGGATTCGCGGTGTGTCACCTTTTCGCCGCACGTGGAGGATGTCCTGTTCACGATCGAGACGGCGATCCCGCTGGGGCTCATCATCAACGAGCTCCTCTCCAACACCCTGAAGTACGCCTTCCCCGAAGGGAGGAAGGGGGAGATCACCGTGCGTCTCGATGCGGACGAGGAGACCGGGGGGTATACGCTGGTTGTCGCGGACGACGGCGTCGGGTTCCCGGAGGACATCGATTCCGGGTCGCCCGGGACCTTCGGCCTGCAGCTGGTGAATATTCTCATCGAACAGCTCGGCGGGACGATGACCCTCGACAGGGAAGGAGGAACCTCCTTCAGGATTACCTTCGATGAGCAGCGCTACAAACGGAGGATATGAGCAATTGACTGAACGTGTCATTGACGCCGTCTTCGACAGCGTTTTCATAGCCGACCTCGCGGGGGATATCAAAGAGGTCAACGAGGTGTGCTGCCGCACGCTCGGGTACGGACGCGAGGCGCTCCTCGGCATGCCTGTATCCTCGATCCTCCAACAGGGAGAGAGCTCGGAGATACTGGGCCTGGCGCAGGGGGAGCGGAAGAGGGGTCTTCGCCTGAACCTGAGAGCGGCCGATGGGGCGCTGGTTCCGGTGGAGGTCAATGCGCACCGCTGTATCCACAGCGGAAGAGAGGCCGTCTTCTGCGCGGCGCGTGAAAGAGCCGGGCATACGCGGACGGAGGGGGAGACGGGACAGGGAGGGGAAGCGTACCGTACCGTTTTTGAGGAGTTGGGAGACGGGTACTGGGAGACCGATCTTGCCGGGAGGCTTACCTTCGTCAATGGAGCCATGTGCAGGATGGCGGAGGCGACGCGTGAAGAGCTCCTGAGCGGCGTGAATTTCAGCGACTACGCCGATCCCGAAACCAAGAAGAGGATATACCGGATCTTCGAGGAGGTCTACCGGACGGGAAAGCCGGCTGCAATCGCTGATTATGAAGTGACCAGGAGGGACGGCGGCACGGGGGTGTTCCAATTCAATGTCTCCCTGATACGGAACGAGAGGGGGCAGCCGGTCGGATTCCGGGGGATTACCCGCGATGTGACCGGGTACCGGGCGATGCAGAAGGCGCTCCAGGAAAGCGAAGAGCGGCACCGGAACATCCTGGAGAGCATCGCGGACGGCTACTGGGAGGTTGACCTCGAGGGGAGGTTTACCTTCTTCAACGATGCCCTCTGCAGGATGGTAGGACTTGCGCCGGAGGAACTGAAGGGGTTGAAGAGCCTGGAATATACCGCCCCCGGAACTGCGGAGAGGGTATACGAGGTCTTCAACGAGATCTTCCGGACGGGGAAGCGCGCGGACATCGTCGATTATACATTTACGAAACCGGGCGGCGGTACGGAGACACATGAGCTGTCCGTTTCTCTGATGCGAGACGCCGAGGGCCGGCCGGCCGGGTTCCGGGGGATCGCCCGCGACGTCACCGAGCGCCGGGCGATGGAGAGGGCGCTCCAGGAGAGCGAGGAGAGCTATCGGAACGTCCTCGAACTGGCGCCCGACTCGATCGCCATCGTCAGGAGAAAGGATGCCCGGTATCTCCAGGTCAACGACGCCTTCTGCCTGAAGACGGGCTACAGCGCTGAAGAAGTGATCGGGAAGACCTCCAGGGAGTTGAACCTGTACA
>ENA-ORXD01002783-ORXD01002783.1-sediment-metagenome-genome-assembly--contig:-NODE-2783-length-11001-cov-8.919718_pt1 | contig 11001 bp, 9 predicted proteins | sample MGYA00237862_ERZ511471 | MGnify/ENA metagenome assembly ERZ511471 | reverse complement strand
GATGTGAGCAACCCCTCCTTCGAGCAGCAGCTCCTCGCCGTGGACCGGATACTGGAGGAGCTCGACCTGCAGGAGAAAAAATGCCTTCGCGTATTCAACAAGATCGACCTCTTCACGGACGGGGAGGCCGTCCTGGACAACCTCTGCCGCAGGTTCGAGGCGATCCCCCTGTCGGCGCTCGACCCCGGCACCTTCCCCCCGCTGCTCGAGCGGCTGGAAGGGGCGATACGATCGCTGGATACCGGTTATGCGGCAGCCGGCGTCCCAACCTCCCCCTGAATACCCGCCCCGGCACGACAGGAGCCACATTTCCCATTGACTTTTCGGTCACGCCGATGTAGGAGGGTGACCAGTTTCTGAAAGGAATGTCTTCGATGACAGGTTTGCCGCACGCAGGACTCCCGGAGGTACTCTTCTTGCTCGGCCTCGTCCTTCGCAGGCTCATACGCCCGCGGCCTGTCGACTCTGCGGTGTGATACGGCGGCAGAGAGAGATATGAGGGCCATGGGCGAACGCTTCATGGCCTTTTTTGTGGGGGAAACCGATGGCGATGCACGAGATACTGTGGCACGGCAGGGGGGGACAGGGCGTCGTCCTCGCCGCCCAGATACTGGCGGAGGCGGCCTACGTCCACGGCTTCCGCGGCGTCACCTCCGCCCCCACCTTCGGTCCGGAGCGCAGGGGCGCCCCTCTTACCGCCTCGACGCGGATAGCGGACGACCCGGTCAGGACCTTCTCCCAGGTCGCGCCGGCCGATATCGCCGTCATCCTCGATCCGTCCCTCCTGGAACCGGCGACCGCCGAGGGGATGCTCAGGGAAAACGGCCTCGTCATCGTCAATACCCCCCTGAAACCGGAGGAAATGGGGATCGATGGGCGCTTTTCCGTGGCGACGGTGGACGCCGCGGGGATAGCCTGGGAGCACCACCTCAGCATGGGAGGGGTTCCCGTCGTGAACACCCCCCTCCTCGGGGCCTTCTGCAGGGCGTCAGGGCTCGTCTCTCTCGAGAGCATCGAGGAGGGACTCAAACAGAAGATGCCCCGGAGCAAGGCATCCTTTAATTTTCAGGCCGTCAGAACGGCCTTCGAGAGAACCGAAGTCAGGACAAATAATGGGAAAGACTGACACCAACATAGCGGGGATCTGCACGCCGGCCCCGGGAGAGGCGGGGAGGACGGGGGAATGGAGAGACGCCCGCCCCGTGATCGACCCCGCCAAGTGTATCCCGGAGGTCAAGGGGAAACCCGCCTGTTTCCTCTGCTGGCTCTACTGCCCGGAGGGGGTGGTCACCATGACGATCCCGGTGGTCATCGACATGGAGTACTGCAAGGGGTGCGGCATCTGCGCGGAGGAATGTCCTCCCAACGCGATACAGATGGTGCGGGAGGCCGCTATCGATGAGTGACGTCCGTATCATCACGGGGAACGAGGCGGCGGCCCTGGCGGTCAAACTGGCCCGGCCCGGCGTCATAGCGGCCTACCCCATCACCCCCCAGACCAAGTTGGCGGAGGTCCTGTCGGAATACGTCGAGAAGGGCGAGCTGAAGGCGGAGTATGTCCGGGTGGAGTCCGAGCACTCCTCCCTGACCGTCTGCATATCGGCATCCACGGTGGGGGCCCGGGTCTTCACGGCGACCAGTTCCAACGGCCTCCTTTACATGCACGAGCAGCTGCACTGGGCGGCGGGGTCCCGTGTCCCGGTCGTCATGTGCTGCGTCAACCGGGGGGTAGGGGCACCGTGGTCCATCTTCAACGACCAGCAGGACTCCTTCTCGCAGCGGGATACGGGGTGGATACAGATCTACTGCCGGGACAACCAGGAGATCCTCGACACCGTCCTGCAGGCATACCGCATCGCAGAAGAGGTATATCTCCCGGTGATGGTCTGTTACGACGGCTTCGTTCTCTCCCACACCATGATGCCGGTGGATGTCCCGGATGAGGCCCTGGTTGGAGAGTTTCTCCCCCCCTACCGGCCCCGGACCACTCTCTCACCGGAGAACCCGGTGACGATCAACCCCGTCTTCTTCGCCTCGCGCCGGGAGAACGCAGAAGGGGTCCTGTGCGACGGGTACATGGAGATGCGCTACAAACTGCAGGACGCACTCGACCGGTCCCGGGCGGCCATCACGGCGGCAAGCGATGAGTGGGCGAAGCTGTCGGGGCGGGACCACGGGGGGATGCTCTGGGAATACCGGACCGGAGACGCCGACCTGCTCCTGACCGGAATGGGCTCGATCGCCACCGAGGCAACCCTGGCCGCGGACGCGCTCCGTGCCGAGGGGATCAGGGCGGGCGTCGTCGGGATCAGGGTCTTCCGGCCCTTCCCCAGGGAAGAGGCCGTTCGGGCCTTTGCACAGGCCCGCGCCATCGCGGTCTTCGAGAAGTGCATCAGCTACGGGTACGAGGGGGGGGTCTGCTCCGATCTGAAGGCCGCCTTCTACGGGACGGGAATGAAGGCCCCTATCCACAATTACATAGCGGGACTGGGGGGACGGGACGTCAAAACCCGCGAACTGGTGGAGGCGGCACGGGGAACCTTTGCGGCCGCCGAGGCCGGGGAGGCGGGGAACAGGACCATCTGGCTGAACTGCCACACGGGATAACGGTCATGCACGAAACCATCTTCAAGATCAACGAAAAGGAGTACATCCTCCCGGGGAACCGCGCCTGCCAGGGCTGCGGCCTTTCCCTTGCCTATCGCTACATCCTCAAGGCCTTGCGGGAGAACACGATCGTGGGGATCCCCCCGAGCTGCCTGTGCGTCCTGCACGGACTGTACCCCACCACCTCCGTCATCGTCCCCGCCCTCAACACCACCTTCGCCGGGAACGCGGCATCCGCCGCCGGGATGGTGGCCGGTCTGCGGGCCCTCAACAAGACGGATATCACCGTCCTGGCCCTCTCCGGGGACGGCGGCACCTATGACATCGGGATCCAGTCCCTGAGCGGCGCGGCGGAGCGGAACACCGACTTCATCTTCGCCTGTTACGACAATGAGGCCTACATGAACACGGGGACGCAGCGCTCCGGCGCCACCCCCCTGGGCGCCCTCACCACGACGACCCCCGTCCTGACCAAACAGGACCCGAAGAAGGATTTCCTGAAGATCATGGAGGCGCACCACATCCCCTACCTGGCCACCGTCTCCCCTGCCTACCCGATCGACCTGTACGACAAGTTCGTCAAGGCCAAGAAGATACGGGGGACCCGCTACATCCAGATCGACACCCCCTGTCCCCCGGGGTGGGGGTACCCCACGAAAGATACGGTCAAGATCGGCAAGCTTGCCGTGGAGACGGGACTCTTCATCCTCTTCGAGATCGAGGACGGCCGGTTCCGGTTCACCGGGAGGAGCAAGACGATGGCCGAGCGGGGAAAGCTTCTCCCCCTTGTCAACTACGTTGAACGTCAGGGACGGTTCAAAAAGATGAGCATCGAACAGCTCGGCACCCTCCAGGCATCGGTGAACAGCCGGTGGGAGGAGTGCCTGAAACGGGCGGAGGGATGATGAAGAAAAGGGTTCAAGAGGTCGAGGGGTCAAGGGGTCAAGGGATGATCTTTCTGCTTTTCACGTGAACCCTCGGACCCTTGAATCCTTGAACCCTTCTGGTATTTACAACAAATCGGGACCTGTTACTTCAAGTGGTTTTGTATCATCCCGGCATACCGCCCCGCGGCGCCCCTGTTCGAGACGACGACGGCGCGTCCCGCCTCACCCCTCCTGCGAAGGGCCTCGAGGTCTTCCATCAGTGTGAGTATCGCATCGAGCATCTCCGTGCCGTCCCTGACGGTAATCCCACCCCCGGCCATCTCCAGGCGCTCCCGCTCGTCGGTAAAGTCCTCCATCGAGGGACCGTAGAGAACGACCTTCCCCCACGCCGCGGGCTCCAGGATATTCTGCCCTCCGCGGGGGACGAGGCTCCCGCCGCAGAAAACGATCGTGGCGAGGCCGTAGACCTTGAACAGCTCTCCGATCACATCGACGATAACAATCCGCCGACCGGAGCGCCTTTTTCCTGTACATATCTGAGACATCGTCACACAGTCGCGAAACCCTGCATCGTGGGCGAGGGAGAGGACCGCCTCCCCCCTCTCGGGGTGCCGCGGGACGATGATCATGAGCATATCGGGGTACCGTTCAAGGAGACCTCTGTAAACCCCGAGGGCTGTTCCATCCTCCCCCTCATGCGTGCTCCCCGCGACGAAGACCGGCGTGCCGGGGGGGATATCAAGCCTCGCTGCCATCTCTTCCCTGAGCGAATTATCAGCCCGCGCGGCGAGACCGTCGTACTTCGCGTTTCCCATGACACGGATCTTGGACTGCTCCATCCCCAGGGCCTTCAGACGGGAGGCGTCGATCGAGGAGATGACTCCCATCGCATCGATCATATTCATCACCGGCTTCCAGAAAAATCTCGTCCACCGGTACCGCCTGAAGGAGCGGGGCGAGATCCTGCCGTTGACCATCACGACGGGAACCATCCTCTCTCCGCAGGCGCGGATGAAGTTGGGCCATATCTCCGTCTCGACCGGGACGAAGATATCGGGGTCCACCGCGGCTATCACCTTTCTGACGATTGCGGGGATATCGAGGGGGAAGTAGATGCGGGAGGTGGCGTCCGTAGCGATGCGGCGGGCCATCTCCTGTCCCGTCTCCGTGCCGGTGGAAAGGACGATACATGCCCCCGGATAGCGCACCCGCAGGGAGGAGATGATGGGGGCGGCGGCGGTCACCTCCCCCACCGATACGGCGTGCAGCCATATCCGGGGAGAGCCCGCCATCCCCTCAAAGACCCTCCGCGGGGTCATGCCGAATTTGGGGCCGATGCTCTTCCGGTACTTCCCCGCGAAGACGATCTTCGCCAGGAAGAAGGGGATGAGGAAGAGGGCCGCCACGGAGAGGACGGCATTGTAGAGCAGGTTCGCCATAGCCGCTGAAACATACTGGTCTTTTCTCCTCCTGTCAAGCACGACAATACGGATTGACAGGTGCGGCAAAAGATACTACTATGCTGCCCAACATATCACGTGAAGGGAACGATGACTATGGTACGAGCAGACAACAGGATCGGGGTCGCGGTCATTCTTCTCTTGATGCTTGCGGTCTCAGGATGCGCGCGGTATGAGCGGACGGTGGTCCCCTTCCAGATGCCCGATGCCTATACGAATGCGACGGAGGTTGCGGGCGCGACGGTGGCGGCGAAGACATACAGCAGGGACGAGGCAAAGGCCGCCTTCGGGTTCGACATCGTCGGCTCGGGGGTCCTCCCCGTCCAGGTCATCTTCGACAACAGGGGGAACCACCCCCTGCAGGTCGTCGCGAACAGGACCTATCTGGTGGATGTCAAGAGCAACCTCTGGCCGATTCTGGGCCAGGAGCTGGCGTACGACCGGATAGAAAAGAAGACGGAACTGGGTGAGGTCCTTCCCGAAGGGGCGCAATCCGGCCTGCTGGCGGGTGCGGCCGGGGCCGTCATCGGGGCGGCGATCGGAATCGTCACCGGAACCAATGTGGGTGAGGCCGCAGGGAAGGGAGCGGCCGTCGGCGCCGCCGCAGGGGTCACCATGGGCGGGGCGAAGGGGTTGACCAGCCGTGAGGTGTCCCACCGGATCGGGGAGGACCTGCGCAGTCGATCTCTCGAAGACCGGCCCGCACCCTCGAACGACGTCTCCCACGGGTTCATATTCTTCCCCGGAGAGGCGAAGGAGGAGCCTCGCGAGCTCCGGCTGGCCCTCAAGGAAGTCGATACGGGCGTCGTCCACTCCCTCATCATGAAATTCTGACATGAAAAAGATCGCGCCATCCATACTCTCCGCCGATTTCAGCAGGCTCGGCGATGAGATCCGGGCCGTCGAGGACGCCGGTGCGGACATGATCCATGTCGACGTCATGGACGGGCACTTCGTGCCGAACATCACCATCGGGCCTCCCGTCGTGGCCTCCATCAAGAAGGTTACGCGCCTTCCCCTCGACGTCCATCTCATGATCGAGGACCCCGATCGCTATATCCGGGACTTCGCGGAGGCGGGAAGCGATATTATCACCGTGCACGCCGAGGCGGCCGTCCACCTCCACCGGACGGTCCACCTGATCAGGGAGCTGGGGGCGCAGGCGGGGGTCTCGGTCAACCCAGCCACCCCCCTCGCAGGGATCGAAGAGATTCTGCCGGATATCGATCTCCTCCTGATCATGACGGTGAACCCGGGGTTCGGGGGACAGGCATTCATCGAAGGCATGCTCCCCAAGATACAAAAGGCGCGGGCGATGCTGGACCGCCTCCCATCCGACGCCCTTCTCGAGGTGGACGGGGGGATCACCCTCCGGAACATCGAGGCCGTGAAGGAGGCGGGCGCCGATCTCTTCGTCGCGGGATCCGCCATATTCCTCAGCGGGGACTACGGGGCGACCATAGGGAAGATGAAGGCCATCCTGGATGGGTGATCGCCCGGACAGGCGCGTTCAAGGGGACGTCCTGGAGCCACCGGACGTCCTTTTTCTTTGAAGGCGGATTATGCACATCATCATCGACGGGTACAACCTCATCAGGCAATCGGATTCCCTCCGGCGCATCGAGAGACTCGGCCTCGAGAGGGGGAGGAGCGAGCTGATACGCCGGGTCGCTGCGTACCGCAGATCGAAGAGCCATCGGGTGACGGTGGTCTTCGACGGGTGGATGGACGGCTCCGCGAAGGAAGAACGCCTCCGGGAGGACGGTGTCATTGTTGTGTATTCACGGAGAGGTGAGACGGCGGACGAGGTCATCAAGAGGATGGCACGGGCGGAACGGGGGACCGAGCTTATCGTCGTCAGCTCCGACAGGGAGGTGGCGGACGCGGTCACCAGGGCGGGGGGCGTGGCGATCTCCTCCCCCGAATTCGAGGAGCGGATGGAGGGAAAGAAAATAAAGAATATGCCCTCCGATGATGAAGCTCCCGAAGAGGACGATGGTATCACTCCGAGATCCGGAACAAGGAAGAAAGGATCCGCACGGAGACGTTCCAGACGGGAACGTCAGGCCCGGAGGAGACTGAGCAAACTGTAAAACCACCAAGGGCCAGAAGACAGATCACCGACGTCTCTCGACAAGTCTTTTATAACCGGGGAGGTGCCTGATACCGTCGAGATCTCTGTCCGTCCTGATCAGATCCCAGTTATCATACCCTTTTTCCACGGCCTTTTCGAGAAAGGAGAGAGCTTCCCCCTCCCTGCCCTGCCTGGCATGCAGGCAGGCAATATTATAGTAGTGCCGGGCATCATCCGGCTGGATCTCCGCCATCCTATTAAATACAGAGATCGCCTCTCCGTATTTCCCCTGGGCCATATGCACAATGGCCAGATTGTTCAGGACCTGCACCGCATCAGGATTGATCGACAGTGCCTTCAGGTAGTAATGAACGGCCTCATCGAATTCTCCTCTCCTGTAATACGCGGTACCCAGGTCGTAATGCAATGTATGATCCCCCGGGTTAGCCGCAAGGAGCATCCGGATCTTTTCAATTATCCTGTCGGTTTCATGCAGAACCGCTTCCGCCCTTTCGAGGTTGGTACGGGCTTCGGTAAAATCAGGATTGATCTTCACCGCTTCTCTGAAATGGGCGGCGGCATCCGCAACCCTTCCTTTGCGCGACAGGGCGATCCCGAGCGAATTATGCGCCCGTGCATGCCCTGCCGTGAGGCGTACCGTATTGGAGAAATATCTGACGGCCCCATCCGTATCCCCGCTCTCGGCCAGTGCCAACCCGAGATGGTAGTGTGCCTCCGGATGATCGGGCGCAATCCTTAAACACACACGGAAATGAGATATGGCTTGGTCTGTTTCACCCCCCTGAAGGAGAGCCAGCCCCGCATTGAGATGCGCACGCAGATTGTCCGGTTGAATCTGTAGCGCCCTCGAAAAATAATCAACAGCGGCTTCGATATTCCCGCGTTTGGCATGTATTACTCCTATGTTCATCAACGTATCCGGCCTCCGTGGTTCGATGCGGAGGCTTTCCTCAAAATGCCGAACGGCCGTGTCATTGTCCCCTTTCTGGGCGAGAACAAGGCCCAGGTTGTAATGGGCCCACCAGTTATCTTCCGTAACCCCGGTTGCATGTTGAAACAGGGTGATGTCGTTCTCCCAGGTCTTAACCTGCGCAAACGTCATCACCATAAGAACCGATACGAGCATGCCCGCCGATACGGCGAGCGCTGTTCTTCGATAGCGCCATTTCGCCGCAAGCTCCGGAATACCCCACGCAACGACAGCAAAAAGACCGATAAGCGGTATATAGGTATACCTGTCAGCCATGGACTGCAGTCCCACCTGCACGAATCCGATAACCGGGACGAGCGTCCCCAGATACCACAGCCAGCCTACCGCCAGATAGGATCGCCGCAGTATCCATACTGCTGTCGTCACACCCAGTAACAGCACTGCGGCACCGCCGATCTGCCATATCGCCAGGTCATTATCGGAATACGGGTAGAAAATTGCCAGGCGCGTTGGGACAAGCATCTTTCCCATGTAGCTTACATAGGAAACCAGGGCGTTGGCAACGCGCGCGCCGAACGGGTAAATCTCGAAGGACTTTATGACGTTGTGCTGGGCATGGAGGGTGATCACACCTGATGCCGCTGCGAGTAAGAAAAGGGGGATTTTTTCACGAAGGAGGGGGAGTGCTCGTGTCCACTGATGAACATACCTTGAGACCGTATCTGACTGTGTGGCATGTTTTTCCCGTTGCTTCCGGGCCTTTCTTCTGTTGTCTCTTGTATCCCCCGGGGATTTTGTATCCGGACGTTGGAAAACACCCACATCGCTTCTCTGAAGGCGCCCGAGAGGCCAGTAGTCGAGGAGAAGCAGAACGAACGGCACGGTCACCAGCATGGGTTTGGCCATAAGACCAAGGACAAAGAACAGCAGAACCAGGACATATCTCCCCGCCGCCGGACGCTCGACATACCAGACGTAACTCCCCATGGTCAGCATCCAGAAAAAGGTGCTCAGGACATCTTTCCGCTCCGCCACCCAGGCAACCGACTCCACGTGAAGGGGGTGCACGGCAAAGAGTGCCGCAACAAAGGCACTCTTCCACACAGCCCCCGTCATTCGTGTAAAGACTAAAAACAGCAGGATCGAATTGAGAATATGAAACATGACATTGGTGAGATGATGACCCTGTGGATGTAATCCGTACATCTGGTAATCGAGCATGTGAGACAGCCAGGTAACCGGATGCCAGTTATGGGCATCCGTGGCGACAAACGCCCACTTCACGCTTTCCGCGGTGAGTCCGGCCTGGACATGAGGATTTTCGGTGACGTACATCCGATCGTCGAAAGAGATAAATGCGTGATCACCGACCTGCCAGTACACGGCAAGGACGGCCGCTGCGAGCACGAGACAGATCATCGCCTCGCGGCGTACGGTGAGAGAGAAAGACTTGTCCGTCTTATTATCGGTCATCACGAATGTTCCCCGATGGTTGTATGTCTGTCTTTTCTGCTTCTATGAGGAGCACCGCTGAAAGCGCACGGGGAATAACCACGGCATCCAGCCATGCAACACCTGCTAAGAATCGAAGAAAGATTAATGGCATTCTTCTACAAGTCTTCTATAACCGGGAAGTTTCCTGATACCGTCGAGATCTCTGTCCGTCCTGATCAGATCCCAGTTATCGTACCCTTTCTCCACGGCCTTTTCGAGAAAGGAGAGTGCCTCCTCCTCCCTGCCCTGCCTGGCATGCAGGCAGGCAATATTATAGTAGTGCCGGGCGTCATCCGGCTGGATCTCCGCCATCCTCGTAAACACTGAGAGCGCCTCTGCGTCCTTCCCCTGGGATAGATATACTACGGCAAGATCATTCATGATCTTGATTGAATCTGGATCAATAAGGAGAACTTGGCGATACTCTTCGGCCGCCTTGCCCAGATCGCCCATTTTGTAATACAGGAGTCCCAGGCTGGTGTGTAGCGCCGGATCACTTGGATTGCGGTCGATAGCGTTCCTCAACTCCCGGCTTGCATCGTCAATCTTGCCCCTTACTGCCAGTATTTCTTCGAGTCTGGCTTGTGCCTCCGTATAATACGGGTTAATCCTCAGGGCCTCACGAAAATGCGCCACGGCCTCTTCCAATCTCCCGCGTTTGAAAAAAAAACTGCCAAGAGTGCCGTGGGCCTCTGCGGAGGGGTCGATCCTCAGGGCCTCGTGAAAATGCGCCACAGCGGCCTCGGGCTGCCCCTGGTTTGCAAGAGCGATACCAAGGTTGTGGTGCGTCTTCGCATCATACGGTTTTATACGAAGGGCCTCACGAAAATGCGCCATGGCCTCCCCCGTCCGCCCCAGACCGGCAAGGACAACACCAAGGCTGTTGCGCACCTCCGTATCATCAGGGTCGATCCCCAGGGCCTCGCGAAAATGCTCCACAGCCGCCTCTGGCTGCCCCTGGTTTACAAGGGCGATCCCAAGGTTGTGGTGCGCCTTCACATTATGGGGGTTGATCCGGAGAGCCTCGCGGAAGCACTCTATCGCTTCATCTCTTCGTCCCAGGTCCATCAGGGCAAGCCCGAGGTTGTAGTGCGCCTTCGCATTGCGGGGTTTTGTCCGCAGGGCCTCGCGAAAATGCGCCACGGCCTCCCCGGCCCGCTTCAGGTCCACAAGGGCAGCTCCAAGGCTGATGCGGGCTACATAATTGTCCTCGGTAACGGCAGCGGTATGGCTGAAGAGGGTCACACTGTCCTTCCAGTGACGAAGCTGCAGCCACGTGGTCGCCATCAGGGCCGAGAGGACCGCCGCCGAGGCAACATACAGTATGTTTTTGCGGCGTCCTGCCATTTCCGGGATACCCCATGCGATCATGACAAAGATACCGATCAGGGGTATATAGGTGTACCGGTCGGCCATGGCCTGCATCCCCACCTGCACAAGGCCGATCACGGGCACCAGCGTCCCGATATACCATGCCCAACCCACGGCAAAAGAGGGGCGCTCGCGCACGGTCTTGATCGCGAACAG
>ENA-ORXD01002782-ORXD01002782.1-sediment-metagenome-genome-assembly--contig:-NODE-2782-length-11003-cov-96.678199_pt1 | contig 11003 bp, 13 predicted proteins | sample MGYA00237862_ERZ511471 | MGnify/ENA metagenome assembly ERZ511471 | reverse complement strand
CCAGCCGACGACACCTTTCTGCCCATGTCTGGACGCAAACTTGTCGCCGACCTCAGGAACCCTGATGTCACGGGTCCGGACCTTCACGAGGCGCGACGAGTTCTCGCCCTCGGTGATGATCACGGTGTCCACAATGCCGTGTTCGTTCGAGCGCATCGTCACCGAGGTGTCGCGCCGCTTTTCAACGGCGATCAACTCGCCGCTCGGTTCTTCGAGGAACCTGGGCGGGGAGGTCTTGCCGATGAGCACGTCTTTCTCGTGGACGTTCGTCTCCGGGTTGATGACGCCGTCGTCGTCGAGGTTCTGATAGTACTCGGCGCCGTGGGCGCCTGAGACCTCTTCGTCCGGGATCTGGATGCGGTCCACCTGACCGCCCGGGTACCGGCGCTCCTCTCCTTCGTAGGTCCTGAAGAAGTGGGAACGACCAAGGCCGCGCTCGATCGAGGCCTTGTTGAAGATGAGCGCATCTTCAATGTTGTAACCTTCGTATGAGAGAATGGCGACGACGAAGTTCTGGCCGGCCGGCCGGTCGTCGGACCCGATCAGGTCGGAGGCCTGGGTGTAGACCATCGGCTTCTGGCAGTAGTGAAGGAGGTTGGCCCTGGTATCCGGTCGCAGCTTCATGTTGGCCGCCGCAAAACCGAGCGCCTGCTTGACCATGCCTGCGCCCATCGTGACACGGGGCGATGCGTTGTGCTCGGGGAAGGGGACGTGGGCGGCGCCGATTCCCAGAATCAGGGAGGGATCGATCTCGAGATGCGTGTGCTCCGGGGTGATCTCGTCCTCGCGGATGGCGATAAAGAGATTCTCCTCCTCCTCGGCATCGACAAACTCGATCAGGCCGCGCCGCACGATATCGCCGAAGGTGTTCTCGCCGTTCTGGACGAGGGCGAGGTCGGCGCTGGTGATCAGCGGCTTTCCATCCTTTATCACGATCAGCGGCCTTCTGGCCCTGCCGCGGTCGGTGTTGATGACTACATCGCCGTTGAACTCCTCGTAGGCGATGTTCACTTCGGACGAGATCGCACCGTGGCGGCGCATGGCGCGCCCCTTTTCGACGAGCTCCTCCGGGTTCTCAACGAGTCCGATCAGAGAACCGTCAAGAAAGACGCGTGACTTTTTCATAGTCTGATCCTCCCGATGCTCAGCGGTTCGACGCCGAGGTTGTAGAAGATGCTCTTGACCTCTTCGGTGTTGTCATAGCCCTTTGAGATCTCTACCATCTGGGCGAAGTTTTTCACAAGACCACAATTTGGACCTTCTGGTGTTTCGGAGGGACAGATCCGCCCCCACTGGGTGGGGTGCAGGTCACGGGCTTCGAAGTGTGGCTGGGACCGCGAGAGCGGGGAGATGACGCGCCGCAGGTGGGAGAGCACGCTCATCCGGTCGGTGCGGTCCATCAGCTGGGAGACACCGGTCCGCCCGCCGACCCAGTTGCCGGTGGCGAGCGGGTGGAGGAGGCGCTCGGTGAGCACGTCGGCGCGCACCGCCGTGCTGATGGAGAGGTCGCGGTGGCGCATGCTCGCCCGCTCGAGCTGGTACTTGATATCCCTGGTCAGGCGGTTCAACGAGATCCTGAAGAGGTCCTCCATGAGATCGCCGGCAAGTTTCAGCCGTTTGTTGGAGTAGTGGTCCTTGTCGTCGATCTTTCTCCGGCCGAGCACGAGATCGAAGCAGGCTTCCGCCATGCGGCCGAGGAAGTGTGCCTTTGCGAGCCTGACGCCGATCACCGCGTCTTCATAGCCCGGATCGCCCTCTTTGAGGCTCTCAGGCATCAGATAGTTGAGGTGGGGCAGCAGGTAGGAATCGAGTACGAACTCGGCCCTCCGGCGCTGGTACTCGCGCGTCTGGTTCGGGGCGAGCTTCTTACCTACATACATGACGCCGTCCTCGATGGTGCTGCAGTCGGACTCCTCAAGGTTCTGCATCATGTAGGTGAGAATCTCCTCGTCGGTCGAGACCGCTTCCACAATCTCCCGGTCGCTGCCCAGGCCGAGCGCCCTCATCAGATCGACGAATCTGAGATGTCCGGCAACTGACGGGAACGAGATTTCAAGAAGGTTCTTCTTGTTTTTCTCCACAACAACGAGCGCACGGTAGCCGCGGAACTGTGAGAATACTTTTGCCACGTAGATCCGTTCGTTGTAGCGCTCAGTGAACTCGGTCATGATCTTGTTTGATGCAAGATCCTCGAGCGTCATCAGCACGCGCTCTGAGCCGTTCACGATGAAATAGCCGCCTGGATCCAGTCCGTCCTCGCCGTAATTCACCCGATCGGTATCGGAAAGACCGGCAAGGTTGCAGGCCACTGATCCGACCATGATCGGCAGCTGTCCGATCGTGGTGGTGAATGGTTCGCCGCGCATCTCTCCCTGGACAAGTGTCATGTCCAGCTCGATCGGCGCCGCATAGGTGAGGTTGCGCAGCCGCGCCTCGGCGGGGTACAGCATGCTCTGGGAGCCGTCGGCCTCTCTGACGGTCGGTTTTAAGATCCGGATTGTGCCGAGCTCCACCCAGACTGCCTCGCTGTTCTTTCCCCGGTTTTCGATGTCGGTCTCGATGATCCGCTGTTCGTCGACCACTTTCTGGAGATTGTACTCAAGAAAATGGTTGAACGAGTCCAGCTGGTGACGGGCGACATGTTCACCTGAGAAGTACGCCCTCGATAAAATACTTCTGTCTAACAGGTTTATCCGCCCCGATTCACTTCTTTGGTCTCTTGACCACATGCCGATAGGATTCGGCGATGCCGGCCGTCTGGCTGTTCCGTGTTATTTTGATAACGTCTCCGATCTTTGCCCCGATCGATTTTACGGCGGGGTCGTCGCTGTAGATGCGGGGAAGCTGATCGAGTGTTATCTGGTAGCGGGAGAGGAGATCCCCTACTTCCTCTTCGCTCATTTTCTGATGATCAGGCACCATTACATGATCCAGAACATTAAATCTGGTGCTCATCTTGATCCCCCCGGACGAGAAAGAGTTAAATTCAGATGTATCACCACGCAAAAACCACAGTCTGCGCCATGGCAGCGGGCCTAGAGGGATTTGAACCCCCGACCATCTGGTTAAAAGCCAGACGCTCTACCTAACTGAGCTATGGGCCCATTGTGCAGACAGCATTATTACAATGACGTCTCGAGTTATAAAAGTATCGGACCTGCCCGGTCCTGCTGTGGTTTTGCTGGTTGATTCTCACATATGTCATGATAAGATTTAACTGCTCCGATTCTGATTATTCGGTGATGACCGGACCGGACGAAGAAATTCCGCAGATGCAATGGGCGATCGGTGCTATCATGCGCGCCAATTATGTTATCTACTTCTGTATCGCGATCGTTCTGGTTCTTCTTGCCGTTGCCTCTTTTTATGATGTCGCCCTGGAGTTCCTGCAGGCTTTTGATGGCGGTTTCGTCACGACAAACGGCATCCTTCAGGTGCTCCACGCTCTGCTGGTGACCATCATCATCATTGAGATCCTGGAAACAGTGACGGCATATTTCCGGACAAACCAGCTCCAGGTCAGGCCCATCCTTATCGCAGGGTTGACGGCGATGGTACGGAAGGTTCTGGTCTATGGCCTCGAACCGACCGATCTGATCGACGTTGTTGGGACGGTTGCCGTTATCGCCGTGCTGACGGCGGCGATAGCGGTGGTGGGGAGAGAGCGGGAGGCGTGATTTTTTTGGGGGGGGCGGACCTGAAAAGGTACGCCGGAGGTTCGCCTGAGTGGTGAGAATGGGGGGAATTGCCCGGGTGAAAGGGCGAGGGGCCAAAAAAGTTATTCTGATTTTTTCGCAGGGGTGCTCTCGATCTCGGCTTTGATCTGGGCGAGGCGCTCCTGCTGGAACCTTATGCTGTTCTCCATATTCCTGATGGCGAGGGAGATCTTCTCGCTCGCCCGCGAATCATTGATGTTATAGGTCGTCTCCAGGATGCGGAGCAGGCGATTGTTCACGTCGACTCCCTTTGCAAGGCGGGCGTACTCGTCGACCAGAGATCTGTCGAGTCCTGCCTCTTTTGCACGCTCGACGTCGCTCCTGATGATCTCTCGCCGTTTCAGCACTCGTTCGATCGCCTCGTAGAGCTCGCGGTGTGTGATGGGTTTGAGGATGTAGTCCTCGATATAGGAGCCATACCCCTCTGCTTCGTCCGGGGTCAGCTGTTTCGCCGTCAGCATGAGCACCGGGATCTCGCGGGTCTTCGGGTTGATCTTGATGTTTTCCAGGGTTTCCCAGCCGTCCATCGGCTCCATCATGATATCGAGGAGGATCAGATCAGGTGCGACGGTCTTGAGAATTTCGAGTCCTTCCTCTCCACTATATGCCGCGATCGCCTGATAACCGCCCCGCTCCAGCATGGTGACGAAGACGTCCACGATGAAGGGGCTGTCATCCACGACGAGCACGGTGTACATCAGAGTACCTCCGCAATATCTGCCGCAATCTTCGTCAGAGCCGTGTATGTCGCCTCGAGGTCTGCTTTATCTTCAAGAACGACGGCGAGGAGGGTGCGTTCGCCCGCGCTGATCACCATGATGGTGGCGTCGGGGCTCATGACCGTGATCCGCTCGGGTGGCTGGATATGAGATATGCTGGCCGCCGCTTCGGCTGACGCGAGCATCGTTGCGCTCATTGCTGCAAAAGAAGGAACAGATACGCCGCCGGTGAATGCCCTGCCCATCAGGATCCCGTCACGCGAGGTGATCACGCAGGCCTTTACTCCTTCGACGCCTGTGATCTCCTTGATGAACTGGTTGATCCTCTCTTTGAGTCCCAGATGTTCTGACATGCCCACCTTACCTTATCCCTGTTCATATAACATTTTTTGGTTTCCTTTATCTTTGAGTATCTTTGCCTTTTCCAATACGGGTTGGTTATACTCGCCAGGGCCTATTTTCTGGCAAAATTTTCTGAATATTTTCTCTCCGCCACTTTTTGTTCCTTCTTCGCCTCTTTTGTCTCTTTCTGTGCCGTGTTCTCTCTTTAAATTGTGCTTTTGATCGATAGGTTCTATTATGTCATGATTGCAAAATACGTAGTCTTTAATGGGCACGGCGATAGTCATAATTAATAGTATATATACAATTCGATTTTTGATGATTAACATAGAGTTATAATATGTACAATACCTAATCCATATTAATGGATATTCCGAGAGGTACCTTCTCTTCTATCAGACGGGATATACTCTTATCCGCCATACTCTCCGAGATCCGTGAGACATCGTTTTCCGGGTATGTGACGGTGAGTTGCGGGGGAGTTCCCGGTTCCCTCGTTTTCTCTGAAGGGACTTGTATTCTCGCCGAGTACCAGGGCCTGCAGGGTCATGCGGCCTGGCAGGAAATCCAGGCGCGGGGCGGTGAGACGGTCGAGGCCGGGATGCATCTTCTCACCCCCCAGCAGATCAGACTTGCATCAGAATTCAACAAAAAAGCGGCAGTCTCTGTGGTGCCTCCTCCCCGGCAGGCCGGAAGAGTGGATGGGGGCCGAAATGCCCGGGCAGACATGCCGTCGGCGAAGAAGAGCCCCGGAGCGGCAGGCCGCCTCAGGGTTCCTCGCGGCACTTTCTGCGAGATCAGGCGCGACCTCCCGGTCAATGAGGTGATCGATGATCTGGGGAAGCGCGGCTTTTCCGGCTATGGTCTCTTCTCCGGGGGCCCCGGTACGTTCACCCTGGTGTTCTCCGGTGGCGTCTGCATTCTTGCCGACTGCGGTGGCGAACCGGGGTCTGCAGCCCTGAAGCTGGCAAAGACTATTGAACGCATCTCTGAGGTGAGTCTCTATGGTTTGTCAGACCGGCAGATCTCCCTTGCCCTTGAGTTCAACGAGGGCTATGGCGCCGCCCCTGCTGAGTCCGTTTCCGGGGCCGGGTCCCGGAGAACCGTTGCTGACGGTGGCGCTGTGCCTCCTTCCTTCGGTCCTGCACCTCGTCCAGCTGCAGAAGGGCAGGGCCGGGAGACCCGGAGAAAGGACGAGCCGGTCTCGTCTCGAATGTCAGATCTGGACCTTCTCTACATCGAGGGCCTCGATTCGATCGACCCTGCGGCGATGGCGGCTGATCTGAAATCCAGCTATGTCTCGATCCTCGGCCGCCTCGATCTTGGCCACCTGATCGATAGGAAAGAGGAAAAGGAGTGTGAATGACGATGGAAGATGGAGCAATGCTTGTGGCACTGGGGGAGATTATGGTCGTCCTCCTTGCCCTGATAGGTGTGGGGGTTGCCGGATGCGTGCTGTATCTGGTCCGGATCAGAGACCAGATGGACGAGATCCTCAAAGAGTTCTCAGAACGGCATCAGATAACCCAGTTGCGTGATATGATTGGCGGAACCCCCAGGGAACCGGTGGACCTCTTCAAACTCTTCAAGCATATCCAGAAGTCGCGGGAAGTGGAGTGGGATAAACCGCCGCAGGATGTCGAAGTGGTCGTGGGCCAGAACGATATCATGGGGAGCATGAAGGCACTCTGCGAAAAGTACTATCTGGACGCCTTTACGATCGCAACCGATGACGGACTCGTCGTTGCCTCCTCGATGGAGGATGCCGCCGCCGATGCTGCAAAGTACAGCCACGCATTCACCGCGGGCACGCTCCCCGACGACCCGCAGGTGATGCTCTTCGGTGTCAGGCACAAAGGATCGCCGCTTGTCGGCATCATCCGCACCGATCGCAACATTCCTGAAAAATGGGTGGAGAGCATGGAAAACGATGCCGTTTCAATCCTGAAGCGGTGGTTGTGAGGATATGCTGCGTACAATCCACAGATCTGGACGAGGGATGAGATGATAAGAGCATATACCATTGCATCAGGCAAGGGGGGGACGGGCAAGACGACCGTCACGGTCAATCTTGGGACCGCCCTTGCACAACTTGGAAAAGAAACGTACATCCTCGACGCTGATGTCGGCATGGCAAACATCGGGATTCTGCTCGGACTTGAAAACGTCCCGGTGACCCTGCATGAGGTGCTCGCCGGCAAAGCAAAGGTCGATGAGGCGATCTATGACGGGCCGGCCGGACTGAAAGTGGTGCCGAGCGGCATATCACTGCAGGGGTTCCAGGACGCAAACCCCGACCGGTTGCGCGAGGTGATGCACGATCTTGTCGATCGCTGCGATTACCTCCTCATCGACGCCCCGGCGGGGATCAGCCGTGACGGCGTGGTGCCCCTTGCAATCGCAGATGAGGTAATCCTGGTGGTGAACCCCGAGCTTTCCTCGATCGTCGACGCCCTCAAGACCAAGATCCTTACCGAACTGGTCGGCGGCCATGTCCAGTATGCGATCATCAACCGGGCGGGCAAGGACAATCTCGACTTCGTTGAGAAAAAAATAGAAAAATCGCTTGGCGTCAAGTCTCTTGGGTCGGTTCCTGAAGACAACCATGTCCGTGAATCGGCAGCGTACAAGACGCCTGTTGTGATAAAGTACCCGACTTCTGGCTCTTCACGGGCGATAAAGAGGATCGCGGCAGAAATTTCCGGGTGCGAATACCACGACGACACCGCTTCGGCGCGCGAAGGTTTCATAGACAGACTTGCAAAGGCTATTTTCAGGGGGAAAAGATAAATGGATGCGTTTGATATGGGAGGGATCCTCCTTATTATTCTGGGAATCGTGATCGTCCTTCAGCTCTTCATCATGTACATCATGTATGTGCGGATCCAGCAGCTCCTCTCCGAAGTAGATGTCCTCGGGAGCAGGATGCGGATCACCGACAGCGAGCTTGAGGCCCTCACGAAGAATGTGGAGAAGTTCAAACAGCTCAGGATCTGATCCGCCAGCGCGGCGGCGTTTCGCTCCTGTCCTCTCTTTTTGTGCCGGGCCGTAAATCGCCGGCCTGATGGAAGAATACATATAGGCAGAGGTCAAAATGTATAGAGTCAAGTGGGGTCATAGGGTAGCCTGGACCATCCTAGGAGACTGGGGGTCTTCTGACCCGCGTTCAAATCGCGGTGACCCCATTTCTTTTTAATCCGGTGTTTTATGAAATTTCAGCCACGATGTACAGAGTGTCTTCTCTCGCGGGTCGCCTACGAGGCCGCCCTGGTGCTCGACGATCCTGATCGGATCGAGGAGATCAGGCGCACCGCAGCGGAAGTTCTCTCTGTGGGGCGGGGTGAGGGGGTTGCCGCGCCGGTGCTTGCGAGCCGGGTGCACCGCTGCGCGTACCGCCTGATCGGGAGCGACGATCCCTATCTGGACTTGAAGCGGCAGAACAACCGCGACGCTCTTGCCGCCGCTGAGGTGATCGCCCCGCGGCTCTCGTCGTTCCATGATACTGTGATGGCGGCGGTTCTCGGGAACACCTTTGACTACGGGGTCCTGGCGCATCAGGTGACCGATGACTTCCTCTCGTTTTTTCTCGAGGAGTTTGAGAAGGGCCTCGCGATCGACGACACCGATCGGATCCTTCCGCTCTGCAGGCGTGTCGTCTATATCACTGATAATTGCGGTGAGATCGTCTTCGACCGTCTCCTCATCCTCTTCCTGAAAGCGATGGGGGCGGAGGTGACCCTCGCCGTCAGGGGGGCCCCGATCCTCAACGACGCCACCCTTGAGGACGCCCGCGCCCTCGGGCTGGATCTGATCGTCGACCGTCTGACCACGACGACGCGGGGTGAAGCCGAACTCGGTATCAACCCTCTCCTCCTTCCGGACGATCTGGTCTGCGCCCTTGATCGCTGCACACTTGTGATCGCCAAAGGGATGGCGAACTACGAGTCTCTGACCGATATCTCTGATTTTCCTCCGGTTGCGCACCTGATGGCGGTGAAGTGCGATACGATTGCAGAGATGACCGGCGTGTCCCGGGGTTCGGTGGTGGCGCTCCTCAGGGAGTGACGCCCGCGCCCTGTATCATCGCATCCATGCACCGTCCGATCAACGCCTCGATGCGGGTGTTGCCAGGGCAGCGTTTCTCGGCCTTAGTACAGAAGAGGGCCGCCTCACGGTATCTTCCCAGCCTGATCAACCGTTCGGCCATTTCGGTGAGCAGGTCGATATTCTCCGGGTCGAGCCGGCACCCCCGGATCAGGTACTCGATCGCCTCGTTGTCGGTGCTGGAGGTTTTTGCGAGGTAATACATCAGTTCCGGCTGATTTGGGCTCATGTTGAGGGCTTTTTGAAATGCTTTTCTGGCGTCCTCATCCTTCCCGAGGAGATGGCAGGCGATGCCGTGGCCGAGCCATGCCTCGCCTTCATACCGATTGAGAGTGAGGGCTGCGAGAAATGCTTCGTCTGCAGGTTCGGGTCTGTCAAGTTTGAGAAGAGCGTTGCCGAGCATGACAAGCGCCCTGATGTTCTCAGGTTCGCTCGTCGCCGCCTGGATAAAGAGCTGGTACGCCTCATAATAATCCCCCACTGCCATCAGCACCTCGCCCTTGCCGACAAGGAAGTCCGGGTGGTCTGGGACGGCCCGGAGGGCTCGATCAAAGAAGGAGAGGGATTCCTCGTATTCATGCATCGAGAGGTGGGTCACCCCTTCGTTGTACCAGCCGAGTGCATACCTCTTCTGAGGGGGGATGTGTACCATTAGATCACAGGAATGGGTAATGTATTTGATTGATGTTCTTTCATTTAATTATTTTGTTCACTTTCAAAATTGATTTTATTATTATCTATGATTATCTCTATTTTTTTAGCATGAATCATTTATTTCGGCCTTTTTGGCCCTCTGCTCTGATGTGGCTATCCGCATCACGTCTCTGACTGGCCCTGTTGAGCGTCGGATCGGGATAAAGATGGGTTCATCTTCAGCCAGACAGGTATATATGCCTCCTGCCCGAATGCTCATCCATGGAACTGCTGGGCATCTCCATCGGCTGGATCCTGATCGTGCTCGGGGCGCTCTTTCTCCTGATCGAGACCTTCAACCCTGGTTTTTTCATCGCTGTTCCCGGGACGGTGATGATCATTCTGGGTGTGCTCTTCGTGATGGGTTTCGACGTCTTTGGTTCGACCCTCGGTGTTGCCGTGGGTGTGGCGACCGCCCTCGCAGCGGCCGCCGTAACCGTCTGGCTCTATGCCAGGATCACGCCTGACGAGCGGCCGACAACGATCAGCCGGGACTCGATCGTCGGTCATGGTGGGCGGGTGGTCAGGGAGGTTGTCCCGGAAAACATCTCCGGCAAGGTGGCGATCGGTGGCGTCGAGTGGTCGGCGCGTTCTGTCGCGGGTGTCCTCCCGGCAGGGACAGAGGTGGTGGTCGTGCGCTCGGAAGGGGTGCACGTCATCGTCGAGGAGGTACGATAATGGTGTTAGCCGAGATTCTCAATAACCTGATCACGATCTTTCTGATCCTGGTGATCATCTTCATTATGTCCCGGGGTGTCGTGATCATCCAGCCCTACCAGCAGGGCCTGCAGATACGCCTCGGAAAATATATCGGACGGCTGAACCCGGGTTTTCGGTGGGTGATACCCCTGATCACCACCGTCGAAAAACTCGATCTACGGACGACGGTGATGGACGTGCCCTCGCAGGAGGTGATCACGAAAGACAACTCGCCGACGAATGTCGACGCGATCGTCTATACTCGTGTCATCGACCCGGAAAAGGCCTTTTTCGAGGTCTCGAACTACCGGATGGCGACGGTCGCCCTCGCCCAGACGTCCCTGCGCGGCATCATCGGCGACATGGAGCTCGACGAGGTGCTCTACAACCGGGAGTTGATCAACACCAAACTGAGGGACATCCTGGACCGGGAGACCGACCAGTGGGGCGTGAAGGTCGAGCGCGTGGAGATCAAGGAGGTCGACCCGGTCGGTGCGGTGAAGAACGCGATGACCGAGCAGACTGCTGCGGAGCGTGAACGGCGTGCGGCGATCCTGCGGGCCGAGGGCGACAAGCGGTCCGCGATCCTGCGGGCCGAGGGGAACCGGCAGAGCATCATCCTCGAAGCGGAGGGCGAGCGGCAGAGCAAGATTCTCCGTGCCGAGGGCGAGCGCCTCTCCAGGATCCTGCAGGCGCAGGGGCAGGCACAGGGGCTGCGCATCCTCTCCCT
>ENA-ORXD01002781-ORXD01002781.1-sediment-metagenome-genome-assembly--contig:-NODE-2781-length-11017-cov-4.492048_pt1 | contig 11017 bp, 6 predicted proteins | sample MGYA00237862_ERZ511471 | MGnify/ENA metagenome assembly ERZ511471 | reverse complement strand
GTACTGGCCGTCCACGATGGTCCCCATGTACTGGGCCATGAGGGCCTGGTTGCTGATGATGACGCCCTTGGGAAGGGATTCCGTTCCGCTCGTGTACGTCATCTGGCAGGGATCCTCGATGTGGAGGATCGTGTCCGGTTCCGTGGCGGGGTATTTCCTGTACCACGGCTCGAAATCCATGAAGGATTCGTTCACCGGGGGTTTTTCCGCCCCCTGGCGGGACCACATCCACGTCTTCACCGTGGGCATATCGTCGAGGACGTCCTTGACGAGGTCGAACAGGGCGTCTTCCACGATGAAGATCTTGCTCTCCGAATGGTTGATGCAATAGGAAATGTCCTTCCCCCGGAGGAGGTAGTTGATGGCGAGATAGATGGCGCCGATCTTGGCGCACCCGAACCAGGTGAGCACGTGGTCCAGGGTATTGTGGGCCAGGATGGCCACGCGGTCGTACTTCTTCACCCCCAGGTCGATGAGGCCGTTGGCCACCCGGTTGCATTCCTCCTCGAGCTGTGCGTAGGTAAGGGTCCGGTCCTTGAAGATGAGGGCCGGCTTGTCGGGATAATGATAGGCGCTCCTGCGGATCATGTCGCCGATGACCCAGCGGTTCACCTTGTTGTAGCGGTTCATCAGAAACGCCAGGTTTTCATCGTTGATGACCTGGTATCGCTTTTTCTCTCCCTCCGTCAAAGGCTTCCAAGACGTTGACATGCGCAGTTCCCTCCTGTGTATGCGCTGTGTTCACGATTCTTCCTCTCTGCCGCCCTCCCGGCGGGAACGCCCCGCGGTGGTGCCTGTTCCCCCGGGAGGGGCGGAACAGAGAAGGCCCGATGACGTTTCAATCTTCTATTTTGACTGGAGTACCCTCCCGATGGTGAGGATTTCCGCTTCCTTCGTCCCCTCGTAGAGTTCCAGGATCTTGGCGTCCCGATACCATTTCTGGACCGAGTACTCGTCGATGTAGCCGTAGCCCCCGTGGAGCTCCACGGCGTTGTTGGCGCAGAAGACCGCCGTCTGCCCGCTGTAGAACTTCGCCATGGCCGCCAGGTGGTAGTCCGGTTTCCCGGTGTCGATGAGCCAGCCCGACCGGTACACCAGGCCCCGGAGCGCCTCGATCATGATCGCCATTTCCGTCAGCTTTTTCGCCGAGAGCTGGAAAGATCCCAGGGGAGCCCCGAACGCCGTCCGCTCCTTGCAGTATTTGATCGACGTCTCCAGGCACGCCTCCGACAGGCCAAGGCCCTGGGCGGCAACCATGACGCGGGTCGTGTCGAAGAAATGCATGAGCTGGATGAATCCCCTGCCTTCCTTGCCCACGAGATTGCCCTGGGGCACCCGCACGTCCTCGAAGGCGATCTCCGCCGTGTCGCTCGACCGGATCCCCATCTTTCCGCGGATCTTGTTCCGGGTGACGCCCTTGGCGTCCGCCGGCACGATGATCAGGCTGAAGCTGTTGTGCTTCTTCTGGTCCGGGTTGGTGATGCACTGGGCCACCATGAAGTTGCATACCGTCCCGTTGGTGATGAACATCTTGTTCCCCGTGATGACATAGTCGTCGCCGTCCTTCACCGCCTTCGTCCGGTAGCCCGCAACGTCCGTGCCCGCGTTGGGTTCCGTGAAGGCCCCGGCGCTCACCCATTCGCCGCCGCACACCTTGGGCAGATACGTCTTCTTCTGCTCTTCCGATCCGTACTGGAAGATGGATTCGCAACCGAAACAGGCCGCCACGACGTTCAGCCCGATCCCCATGTCCACTTTGGACAACTCCTCGGTAATCAGGGAGTTTCCCAGGATTCCCACACCGGCCCCGCCGTACTCCTCCGGAATCCAGGCCCCAACCAGGCCGTTCTCCGCGGCCTTTTTCCGGATCTCCGGAGTGTACTTTTCGTGTTCGTCACACTCCTTCGACAGGGGCGGAAATTCCGTAGAGGCGAACTTGTACGCCATGTCTTTCAACATTCTCAATTCTTCGGTGAGTTCGTAATCCATGATCTCCTCTCCTTTGATCGGTCAGCGATGGAAACAACCGGGCACCCTCCGGGACGCACCCGGAGGGGCCCACTCCTATCCGGAAGAATCACTTTTTCGTGTAGTCGTAAACCCCCTTGCCCGTCTTCCGGCCGTACCGGCCCGCCCGGACAAGCTGGACCAGAAGGGGCGCCGGGCGGTACTTGTCCCCCAGCTCCCTGTGCAGGCCGTTCACCACGTGGAGCAGCGTCTCCAGGCCGACGAGGTCGGAAAGGGCGAGCGGTCCGATGGGGTGGTTGCATCCCAGGACCATCCCCTTGTCGATGTCCTCGGGCGTCGCGATCCCCTCGCCGAGGGCGAAAAAGGCCTCGTTCAGCATGACGCACAGGATCCGGTTCACCGCGAACGCCGGCGCTTCCTTCACCACGATGATGTCCTTGCCGATTTTCTTGCCCCAGGCCTTGGCGATCTCCAGGGTCTCCTCGGAAGTCTCATACCCCCGGATGATCTCCAGGAGCTTCATCACCGGAACGGGATTGAAGAAATGGGTTCCGATGAACCGTTCCGGCCTTTTGGTCATGGCCGCCATCTCGGTGATGCTGAGCCCGGAGGTGTTCGTGAAGAACAGGCAGTGTTCCGGAACGATTTCCTCCAGTTCCTTGAACACCTTCTTCTTCACGTCCATGACCTCGATGATCACTTCCACCACGACGTCCACTCCGGAAGCGGCTTCCTTCAGGTCCACCACCGGTTTGATCCGGCCCAGAACGGCCTCCATGTCCTCCTTCGTCCGTTTTCCCTTCTCCACTTCCCGGGACAGGTTCTTCCGGATGGTGTTCATCCCTCCGTCCACAAAGCGCTGCTCGATGTCCCGCATCCGGACCTCGTATCCCGCCTGGGCACAGACCTGGGTGATTCCGCTTCCCATGAGCCCCGCTCCCAGTACACAGACCTTTTTAATTTCCATACGACCTCTCCTTTCCTGCATTATTTAAAAACATTCATAGAAGGATTTCCGGAGAATATCCACTAAAAAAACCACTGTTTATTCAGCCAGTGCATTTTTTTCGCTTCTTCTAGAAGCCCGTCCCGGAAATCCGGATGGGCCAGTTTCGTGATGGCGAGGACCCTCTCCGGGATGGAGAGACCCTTCAGATAGGCGACGCCGTATTCGGTGACGAGATAGGACACGTCGGACCGCGGGACGGTGACGATTTCCCCCGGGGGGATGGTGGGTTTGATCCGGGATTGCAGATTGCCCTTGCTGTCCCGGTAGGTGGAGTAGAAGGCGAGGATGGACTTGTTCCCCGGGTACCCCATGGGCGGCTGTCCCTTGGTGGTCCGGTAATAAGCCCCTCTCACGAAAGCGAGCTGGCCCCCCGTGCCGGAATACTGGGTGGGGCCGATGGACTCGGAACTCACCTGTCCCTGGAGGTCCACGCCGAGGCAGGCGTTGATGGAGATGAGGTCCCGGTTCAGGGAGATGATGTTGGGGTCGTTGGTGAACTCCACGGGGTACATGGCCAGGGCCGGGTTGTGGTCGAGCCAGTCATAGAGCTTGCGGCTCCCGATGGCGAAGGCCCAGACGATCTTCCCCGGGATGAACGTCTTCTTCTTCCCCGTGATGAGACCCGCCTCGTGCAGTTCCAGGATCGCTTCCGTCACCATCTCCGTGTGGATCCCGATGTCCTTCGCCCCGCTGTCGGCGAGGAGCCGGAGGACCGTGTCGGGCAGCCCCCCGATTCCGATCTGGAGGCAGGGCCCGTCCTTGGGGATGAGATCCGCGATGATGCGCGCGATCGTCTTGTCCGTTTCCGTCGCCGCCGGCGAGGGAATGGTGATCATCTTGTCCTTCGTGTTCTCGATGACGTAGTCCACGTCGGAGAGGTGGATGCACTCGTCGTATCCGCCCACGCACCAGGGCATGTCCTGGATGACCTCGACCACCTTGATTTTCGCCTTGTCGAAGACGGCCTTCTTGAAGTTGTTCAGGGGACCGAAGTTGAAATACCCGTGCCGGTCCATGGGGGTGACCGTCTGGACGGCGACGTCCACATCGATGTCCTCGCGGTAATATCGGGCGGTCTCCCCGAAGTTGTAGGGGATGTGCGTTCCCCGGTTCTCCGCGATGTACTTCCTCGTCAGGCCGAGGATGTGCCAGTTGCCCACCCAGAAGCTCTTCCCTTCCGGATCCTTTTCCATTACCTCGAAGGGCGCCAGGTGGCCCAGGGTCCGGATCTTGATCCCCTTCAGTTCCCCGGCCCGCTTCGCCAGTGCCCGGTCGAATTCCCTGGGGGGCTGAATGGTCCCGTAATCCACCCACATGCCGTTTTTGACCAGAGACGCCACCTGTTCCGCCGATACCAGTTTCTCACCATACTTCGACATCCAAGAACCTCCTTTTTTTATTCCATACCGCCGTGAAGGGCCCCCTCCGGCGGAGAGCCTGAAATCCCCGAGGAAACAAACAGACGTAACCCAGTCTTTCCGATAACGGATGCACACGGACCAGAACCTGCCCCGAAAAGATCCCGACCCGGAGCGGCAAAACAGGTTTCTTTGAGTGGAATGATAGACACTACATAAGTAGGACGAACGGACAAGGCAACAGGAAAAGAATGTTTATGGAACCTTTATGTTTCGTAGAGGTTATCGGAGGGCAAGGAGATGAACCCTCAGGTTGGCTTTCTTTTTGTTCAGACCGAGCTTCTTCCGGATGTGGTTGCGGTGGATCTCGATCGTCGCCGGGGACACATGAAGAAAATCGGCGATTTCCTTGGTCGTCTTCCCCTCCCTGACGAGGCCGGCGACCTGGAACTCCGCCGGGGTCAGGTTCAGTTCCCGGGAGGAGATCCTGTGGGCGAAGGGGGAAACCACGTCCCTGAGGTTGGATTCGACGATTTCGAGACAGGTCGCCTCTTTTTTCCCGAGGGGCCCCCTCTTCATTTTTTCCACATAGGGCATGACAAGTTTTTCCACGTTGGAAACGAGCCGTTCCTCGAGTTCCACCTTGTCCTCCTCCCGCCGTTTCAGGAGGACCCGGAGGGCGGCGTTCACCTCCTCCAGTTCGTGGGTCTTTTCCTCGAGTTCCCTTTCCCGTTTCCTCAGGATCTCCTCGGCCTTCTTCCTCTCCGTGATGTCCACGAAGGAGGCCACGCTCTTCGTCGTCCCGGGGATCATGGAAATGGTGATGATGATGTCCCGCACGTTTCCCTGCCGGTCCACCAGGCCGAACTCGTAGTTCCGGGGGGCGCGGCGGGGATCGATGCGCCGCAGGCGGTGGTATCCGAGCATCCGCGCCTTGTCCCTGTCGCACACGAACTCGGTCCAGCTTCTTTTTCCCTCCCAGTAGTCCTTCGACCCGCCTGACAGCTTCTCGAACTCCGTGTTCACCAGGGTGACCGTGGTGTCCTCTTCCACGATGACCGTGGCCGTCCCCGTGGTCTCGAAAATCGTCCGGTACCGGTCCTCCGACTCCCGGAGCCGCTCCTCCGCCTTCCTGCGCGCCGAGATGTCGGCGAAGGAAGCGACGCTTCGCTTCGTTCCCGGGATCATGGAAATGGTGATGAGCACCTCCCGGACGTTCCCCTGCCGGTCGACCAGGCTGAACTCGTAGTTCCGGGGCACCGCGTCCGGATCGATCCTCCGGAGCCGGTGATAGTCCAGCATGGTGTCCACGTCCTTTTCATGGACGAATTCGGTCCAGCTCCGCTTGCCCTCCCAGTACTCCTTCGGCGCCCCGGACAGCTTCTCGAACTCCGTGTTCACCAGGGTGACCGTGGTGTCCTCCTCCACGATGATGGTGGCCGTCCCCGTGGTCTCGAAAATCGTCCGGTAAAGGATCTCCGACTTCCTGAGATTCTCCTCCGCCTCCATCCGGTCGGTGATGTCCATGGAACTCCCCAGGAGTGCGGGTCTACCCTGGAACGAGATGGGGGTCACCGTTTCCATGATCCACCGGATGTCGCCCTGTTTCGTGATGATCCGGAACACGTAGGGGGACGAGCGCTCCCCGCGGAGCATGGCCCTGGCGTCCGTCCTGATCCGGACCCAGTCCTCGGGATGGACCACCTTGTCCGCCTTGATGCCCATCAGCTCGTCGCAATCGTACCCCGCATAGGAGGCGGCTTTTTCGTTCAGGAAGCAGAACCTTCCGTCCTGGACCAGGTAGATTCCGGCGAACGACTTCTCCGTGAGGGTCTTCAGGATCTGGTCCCGCTCGCGTTCCTGCTTTTCCCTGTCTTCCTGGATCACGATTTCTCCCTTACGGTTTCAGGACGTAACGCTGTTCGCCGGCCGGGACGTACCACCGGATGAAATTGTACCCGATGCCGGCGGGCGCCGGATCGATGCCGCGCACCCTCCCGCTGATGATGGGAAGGGCGTCCGGAATGAACAGGAAGGTGTAGGGCTGGTCTTCCGCCAGGATCTCCTGGAACCGGTCGTAGCAGCGCTTGCGTTCCTCCTGGTTGAAGGTCTCCCTTCCCTTTTCCAGGAGTTCGTCCACTTCCGGATTCACGTAGGAAATGAAATTCAGTTCCCCCGGCTTCGTCTTGCTCGAGTGCCACACGTCATAGGGGTCGGGCTCCAGGGTGATCGTCCAGCCCAGGAGGGTGGCGTCGAACCGCCCCTTGTTGATGAAGTCGTTGATGAAGGCCGCCCACTCGATGACCCGGATCTTCACGGCGATGCCGACGTCGGAAAGACGGCGCTGGATGATCTCGGCGCACTTCGCCCGGACCTCATTCCCCTGGTTCGTGATGATTTCGAAGGCGAAGGGCTTCCCGTCCCGGTCGACGATCCCGTCGCCGTCGGTGTCCCGCCACCCCGCCTCCGCGAGAAGGGCCTTCGACCGCGCAGGATCGAAGGGATAGCGCTTCACCCGGGGGTTGTATGCCCAGCTCCCCGGTTTGAACGGTCCCGTGGCCTCCTGCCCCAGGCCGAGCAGGACCCCTTCGATGATCTCTTCCTTGTTCACGGCATGGGAGATCGCCTGGCGGACCCTGCGGTCCCGGAAGAGAGGGCTTTTCAGGTTGTACCCGAGATAGGTGTAGGCGAAGGCGGGGTACCGGTATTTCCGGTACTTCTTCCGGAAGAGGGCGTTGTCCGTCTGTCTCCGGTACTGAAGGGGGGTCAGGTTCATCCAGTCGATCCCCTCCGCCCGGAGTTCGAGGAACATGGTGGACAGGTCCGGGATGATCCTGAGAATGTACCCGTCCAGGTACGGCCTGCCCTCGAAGTAATCGGGATTGCAGTCGAGAACGATCTTTTCGCCGGTGACCCATTCCCGGAACCGGAACGGGCCCGTTCCCACGGGGTGCCGGGCCAGGGAGGATTTCGTGATGTCCTTCCCCTCCAGGAGATGCCTGGGCAGGATCGCGGTCCCCCAGCTCGCCAGGGCGGGGGCGAAGGGCTTGTCGTAGGAAGCCCTGAAAGTGTAAGGATCGGGCGCCTCGGCCTTCTTCACGGCCATGAAGTCCCCCGAATAGGCCGTCGGGGTGGACGGGTCTACGGTGACCCGGTAGGTGTACAGCACGTCGGCGGAGGTGAACGGCTCGCCGTCGTGCCAGCGGACGTTCTTCCGAAGGTGGAAGGTGATTTCGAGTCCGTCCTTCGAAACGTCCCAGGATTCGGCGAGATCGCCCGTCATGTTGAGGTCCTTGTCGTATTTCACGAGGCCGTTGAAAACGAGCGTGGAAATTCCGTGGGAGGTCGAATCGGTGGAAAGAAGGGGAATCAGGTTGGACGCGTCCCCGATGGACCCCTCGATCAGAAGATCGCCGAAGGCGGGTTCCCCGGGAGGCGCAGACTCCCCGCCGCCCCCGCCGGAGGACGGCCCCTCCCCGCACGCGGAAAGGCAGAAAAGGCACAGCACAAGATACCACAGGAACCGACGGACTGGTTTCATCCTCACTCCCGGAACATCCGCATCGGGGAGGCGTTCCCCGGATTCGACCGGTCCCGGGGACCGGCCGTTCTCCGGGACCGTCGTTTCTTTTACCAGATATTCGCGCCAAATCAACGGGAATTCTTCCTCGCCGCCTCCGCCGGGACGGCCTTCCCTCCCCGGGCCCCCATCTTCTTTCCCTTGCCAGGAAAGGCCGGGCGGGGTATCCTCGTCGCAAAGGCTGATGAACTCGAAAAAGCCTGTCGACACTTTTTCGAACGGCAAAGTAAAAAGCTCGGCAGGCAAGGCGCCCCCATGGACATCGTGACCGCGTGCAACCTCAACTGCCCCGACGCCTGTTCCCTCCGGGTCTCCGGGGACCCGTCGGGAACGCTCACGATCCGGGGCAACCCGGACCATCCCTTCACCCGGGGGTTCACCTGCGGAAAAATACGGGCCTACCCCCGGCGCCTATCCCGTCCCGACCGGATCCGGGCCCCCCTTCTCGTCAGGAAAGGAAACCGGGTCCCCATTTCCTGGGACGAGGCCCTCGATCTGTGCGCCTCGAAAATCCGCGAATACCGGAAGGAGCCGGCCTCCATCCTCCACATTCAGGGAGAGGGGGCCAAGGGGGTCCTCAAATCCGCGGCGGCCCTCTTCTTCGGTCTTCTCGGCGCGTCCACGACCCGGGGGGCGCTCTGCGACAGCGCCGGGATCGCCGCGTCCATCGCCGATTTCGGCGCCCTCGACATGAACGACGTGGAGGACCTCGCGAACGCCCGGGGAATCGTCAACTGGGGAAAGGATCTTTCCCGGGCGTCGGTGCACACCGCGCACATCGTCCGGCGGGCCAGGGAGGGAGGAACGCGGGTGTTCACCGTTTCCCCCGGCGGGGACGGCAACGGGCCGTTCTCCGATGAAACCCTCCTCATCCGTCCCGGAACGGATCGTTTTCTCGCAGCCGCCGTCCTTCGGCTCCTCCTGGAACGGGAGGCCGTCGACCCCGGGATCACGGCGAAATGCCGTCATTTCGGCGCCCTGAGAAGGGTCCTCGAGGACAGGTCCCCGGAGGACCTTGCCGGGGCGTGCGGCGTCTCCCTCCGGGACGTGGAGCGGCTCTTCACCTTTTACCGGGAGCACCGCCCGGCGGCCGCCCTGATCGGCTGGGGCCTCCAGCGGTACCGTTTCGGTTCCGAAAACGTCCGCTGGATCGACGCCCTCGCCTTTCTCACCGGAAACGTCGGCATCCCCGGAGGAGGCAGTTCCTTCAACGTTTCATCCCTGAGAAACTTCAACCTCGACTGGGCCGGGTCCTTCGACCACGGGAAGATCCGCGCGTTTCTCCTCCCGAAGATCGGAAGGGAAATCCTCGAAGCGGAGGATCCCCCGGTGCGAATGCTCTGGGTGAACGGAACCAACGTGGTGAACCAGGCCGCGGACGCGTCCGCCGTCGCCCGGGCCTTCGAAAGGGTGGACTTCAAGGTCGTCGTGGAAGCCTTCCCGACCGACACGGCGATCCGGGCGGACCTCGTCCTGCCCTGCGCCCTCAACCTGGAGCAGGAGGACATCATCGGCTCCTTTCTCCACCCGTACGTCCAGTACGCAAGGCCCGCCGTTCCCCCTCCAGAAGGCTGCCGGGACGACTTTTCCATTCTCGAGGAACTGGGAAAGCGGCTCGATCCCCCCGTGGCGCTCCCCCCGCGGGAGGAATGCCTCCGCCGGTCCCTCCGGTCCCCCTTCCTCGACGTCTCCCTGGAGGAACTGAGGGAAAGGGGCTTTGCGAGGGCGCGCAGGGGACGGGTCGCCTTCGAGGGACTCCGGTTCGCCCACCCCGACGGGAAATGCCGCCTCCCGGAAAAACTTCACGACGAACCCCCGGCGCCGGCGGGATACCCCCTGTCCCTCCTCTCCCTCATCCGCCGGGGCGCCATGCACTCCCAGATCCCGCCGGAGGAACAGGAGTGCCCGCCGGTTGTCCGCGTGGGCAGGGAATGCGCCGCCCTTCGGGAACTGGACCTGGACGGCGAGATCCACCTCGTCTCCCCGAAGGGGCGGATGCCCGTCCGCGTCGAAGTCGTCGACGGCCTTCATCCCCGGGCGGTCGTGTACCGCAGAGGGGACTGGCTTCTTTGCGGAGGCGGCGTGAACCGTCTCGTTTCCGCGGTTTCCACGGACCGGGGGGAGGGAACCGCCTATTACAGCCAGAACGTACGCCTGGAAAACGCCGGGGCGAAGAAATCCCCGGGGACCTCGTGAACCCGGACGGGGGTCTTCTATTGACAGGGGCTCTGTTTTCAACTAAATACAGCAGATGCCGCATGTGGGACGGGTCCCGCGGGAAAGGCCCTTCGCGGCCCCGCGCCCGGCAGGGACACAGGGGGCCGTAAAGAGAACGTTACGGAGGAAAAAGCCTGGTGAATGAAGCGCTGGCCGTTTCCACGGTCGATCTGACAGGCCATTTTCATGGCAATCTCTTTGAAATGATTTACAACGCGGGGCCCATGGTCCAGATCGTCCTCGTTGTTCTTCTCTTCTTCTCCGTCCTGTCCTGGGCCATCATTCTCATGAAATACAGGATCCTCCGGAGAACCAGGAAGGAAAACCGGATGTTCCTCGACATCTACATGAAGGGAAGCCGGTTCTCCGACATTTTCCTCGAATCCAGGAAATTCAGGAACTCCACCATCGCCGAAGTGTTCCGCTCGGGATACACGGAAATGGGGAAAACGGCCAAAGCGGCCAAGGAACTGGCCGCGGCGTCCGAGGGGGAATCCCTGCCGCCGGTCGAGCTTCAGGGGCTGGACAACGTGGTCAGGACCCTGAACCGGGCCTGCGACTCCGAGTCGGGCAGGCTTGAAGGATCGCTGGGCTTCCTCGCCACGACGGGCAGCGCCACCCCGTTCATCGGCCTTTTCGGGACCGTGTGGGGCATCATGAACGCCTTCCGGGGCATCGGCGCCAAGGGTTCGGCCACCCTTGCCGTCGTCGCGCCGGGCATCTCGGAGGCCCTCATCGCCACGGCCGCAGGGCTTGCCGCCGCCATACCGGCGGTCATTTTCTACAACTATTTCATCAACCAGGTACGGACCGTGGGACAGGAAACGGAACATTTCGCATCGGAATTCCTGAACATCGTCGAACGGTCCACCATGAGAAGCTCCT
>ENA-ORXD01002780-ORXD01002780.1-sediment-metagenome-genome-assembly--contig:-NODE-2780-length-11022-cov-2.575879_pt1 | contig 11022 bp, 12 predicted proteins | sample MGYA00237862_ERZ511471 | MGnify/ENA metagenome assembly ERZ511471 | reverse complement strand
AGAACTCTATCCCCCCCAGATCGTGGGAACGGCTTTGACTTTCAACAACTTTTTTGCCGTCGCCGGGGCCGCCGTCCTTCAGCACCTCATGGGCCTGATCATCGAGCGCACTCCCCGTATCGGGAAGGTCTACCCTCTGGAAGCCTACCAGGGGGCCTTCCTCCTTCTGCTGGGGGGGATGGTGGTCTCCTTGCTCCTTTACTCCCGGGTCAAGCCCCCTCCCGCCAGGGCTCGGAAAAAGAATCTTCGGAATAGTTTAGGCCGTTAAAAAATGGGCTAAGCTTCAATGCAAAATGCAAATTGAAAATTGCAAATTTCAAAATCCCGGGGATTTCTCTCTTGGATTTATATTTTCACTTTGCACTTTGCATTTTTCATTTTTCAATGATTTAGCGGTTTTTTTAAACGCCAAATGGATACGAATCTCAGTGCTTAAAGGCCCTCTGCCCGGTGAAGACCATGGCCACCTGGGGTCTGGCCTCATTACAGGCTTCGATGGATTCGAAATCCCGGTCGGAGCCCCCCGGATGGACGATCCCCGTAACCCCTTGCTGGATTCCGACGTCGACCCCATCCCGGAAAGGAAAGAAGGCGTCGGAAATCATGACCGACCCTTTGATGCCGCCAAAGGCCTCCTTGGTCTTTTGGTCGATTTCTTCCTTGGCCCCGCGGTCCCGTTTTCCTTGGGCGATTTCGGCTTCCAGCGTCTTGTAGGGAACTTTGTACTCCTGGAAACAGAGGGTATCGGCGTATTTGGTGTAAGCTTTAAAGACGGCGATTTCCGCCACCCCCACCCGGTCATGTTCTCCGGTTCCAATGCCCACGGTGCAGCCGTCCTTTACATAAAGAACCGAATTGGAGGTCACACCCTGTTCCACGGCCCACCCGAAGATCATGTCGGCGTACTCCTTTTCTGAGGGCTCCCGCTGGATGGTGTAGGCCTTCCCCTTAAAAGTGGTTGTCGCTTTCTGAAAATCTTTGGGGGTCTTAATGGCGTTCAAGGAGGACTGCTGGATGATGATGCCCCCGTCGATGAGGGATTTGAAATCCACAAACCGAAGGTCCCGGTATTCCGCCAGGCGATCGATCCGCGGCACGCGGACGATGCGCAGATTGGCCCTTTTCTTGAGGATGTCCACGGTTCCTTCCTCGTACTCCGGGGCCACCACGACCTCCAAATAGTTCTCCCGCACCATCTCCGCCGTGGCTCGGTCCAGCGGTCGATTCACAGCCAAGCAGCCCCCAAAGGCCGCGATGCGGTCGGCCAGGTTCGCCCGGTCGTAGGCCTCGGCCAGCGTGCGGCCACAGGCGACCCCGCTGGGATTATTATGTTTCATGATGGCGGCCGCGGGCCGGTCCATGAGGTATTTCAGAATATTCAGGGCATTGTCGGCATCCGTAAAATTGATCTTCCCCGGATGCTTCCCCGACTGGAGCATCTCCTCCTCCGTAATAGCGCTTACCAGCCCTTTCCCGGGCCCAATGAACTCGCATCCCCCCAAGGCCAGATTGCCTCGGATGAGTTCGTAGAGGGCCGCTTCCTGCCCCGGATTTTCCCCATACCGCAAGCCCTTCTCGATGAATTCCCCCGTTTTGTCATCGGGGATCTTCCAGCTCTTCTTCTGGTACACCAGAATCTGATTGCCCAGTTGGATGATCATCCGGTCCGGAAAGTGGTCATCCATTACCGTTCGATACATCTGTTTTAACTCCGCCATCTTTTCCTCCGTTGGGTTGATGAATTTTTGAATCGAGGATCTGGAAATGCGGGTTTCCGGTCCCCGCGCCAAGAATGCGAGGGAAAAAACCATCGTTCCTTCATGGACCGGAAACTCGAAATGACCTCCCTCGGAGCGCGCGTAAAGGAATTTTAGCAAAGAACAAATCAAAAATCAAAAATCATTTGCATTTTGCACTTTGCATTTTGCATTTTCCACCTCCCATCTGTTATTCTTTTTATAGAGTCCCGTTCCAATCCGGAATCCGTCTTTGCCCTGGGGTGAAATATTCCATAACCTATGAATGGCCTATGAAATGAAAGCGGAAATCGAACTTTTTCAAGTCTCCAAAAAGTACGGCCCCATCGTAGCAGTTAACCAGGTCTCTTTGACCGTTCCCCAGGGAATGATCTTTGGGCTCCTCGGCCCCAACGGCGCAGGCAAAACCACTCTGGTCAACATCCTGACCACCCTTTTGAAACCCACTTCCGGAAAGGCCTCCGTTGCCGGTTACGATGTTCTGCGGGATGGGGCCAAAATCCGCAGTCTGATCGGAGTCGTCCCGCAAGAAAACAACCTGGACCGTTATCTCACGGCCCGGGAGAACCTGATCCTTCACGGGAAGATGCATCGGATGCCCGCTTCGGCCTACCAGCGGAAAATCGACGAGCTGTTGTCTCTGCTGGGGCTGGCCGAGCGGCAGAAGGATTTTCCCAATAAATTCTCCGGAGGCATGCAGCGGCGTCTAGTCGTCGCTCGGGCGTTGGTCCACGAGCCGAAGATCCTTTTCTTGGATGAACCGACCACCGGTCTGGATCCCCAATCCAAACGGGTGATCTGGGATTACTTCCTCTCTTTGAAAGGGAAAGGGACCGTTTTTCTGACGACCCATAACATGGAAGAGGCTGACTTTCTATGCGACCAGATCACCATCATCGATAATGGCTCACCCATTGCCGCCGGGACCTCCCGCCAATTAAAGGAAATGGTGGAGAGCACCTGGTTTTACGACATCGAAGTGGCCGGCCGGCAAGAAAATTACCTGAATACGTTTAAAAGCCTGCCCTTCATCGAGAATGCCTCCCTGCAGGACGTGTTGATCCAGGTTTCCCTGAAGAAGGGAGGAAACCTGGGAAACGTCGTGGCCCAGATTCTTCCGGAAGACTTGATCCGGATTCATTCCCGCCAGCCTTCGCTGGAGGACGTCTTCCTGAAACTGACCGGGAGGAGGATTCGTTAGGAATGCACGGGGCGGTCTGTGTCTGGCAAAGGGATATGCGGGTCCTGCGCCGCAATTGGTTCGGGGAAGTCACCTCGGTTCTATCCTTCCCCGTAATCTTCTACCTCACCTTCGGCCTGGGGCTCCAGGGATATATCCAAGACATCGAGGGGATTTCCTACGCCATTTTCGTCGTTCCCGGATTGATCTCCATGACTGCGGTGCTGGCCGCCTTCGACGACGGGGCCTGGGGAATGTGGTTTCACCGGGTTGTGCAAAAGACCATCGAGGAATACCGCGTCAACCCCATCACCGTAACGGACATCATCATCGGCAAGATCATCTCCGGTTTCACCTCGGGCCTTCTCAAAGGTCTGACCGTCGGCCTTTCCCTTCTGGTCTTGACGGGCTTCCGGTTCAGCCTGACCTCCCTTTGGCTTTACCTGCTTTTCATCTTCCTGGGTTGTATCCTGTTCTCCTGCCTCGGCTCCCTCTGCGGTACCTTAATCGACAAGCCGGAAAATCTGGGACGCATCAGCGCCATTGTCGTCATGCCGGCGATCTTCCTGGCCGGTCTTTTCTTCCCCCTTTCCGCTTACCCGGAAAGGGTCCTCCCCTTCATTCAGCTGATCCCCACCACCGCCCTCTTCGAGGGGGCGCGAATTGCCCTTTTGAGTGGAAGGATCCATTGGACTTATCTAGGAATGCTTGTGGCCGCCGCCGGGGTCAGTTTTTTCCTTGCGGTGCGGTACTTTGAGAAAAAGATGCACGGATAAGAACGGCTGTTGGCTGATCGCTCATGGCCTATCACTTTTCATTCTTAACTCTTTACTCTCAACTCTTCATTATTTTATGAAATTCCCAGCCGGCGAAGGACGCGGGGGTCTTCCCGCCAGCCCTTTTCCACCTTGACCCAGAGTTCCAAAAATACTCTGGCCCCGAGTAGAGCCTCGATCTCCTCCCGGGCCAGGCGGCCGATCTCTTTCAGCATCTGCCCTTTTCCCCCGATGAGGATCCCTTTCTGCGACTCCCTCTCCACATGGATGGTGGCCTGAATGACGACCAGGTTTTTTCCCGGCTTCTCCTGGAAGGTTTCGACCTCCACCGCCGTGGCATAAGGGATTTCTTCCCGGGTCAGGAGAAAGATTTTCTCCCGGATCAGCTCCGCCGCCAGGAAACGTTCGGGCAGGTCGGTCACCATATCTTCGGGAAATAATTGTGGCCCTTCGGGGAGAACTTTTTTCAACTCCCCCAGGAGGATGTCCAGTCCGTCGCCCTTCAGGGCCGAGATGGGAATAATCTGCCCGAAGGAACGGACCTTGGAATAGCGTTCTATGATCGGTAAGAGGTTTTCTTTGGCGATCAAGTCAATCTTATTGATGACCAGAAAGACGGGCTGAGACACGTTCTGCAAAGTTTCGAGGATGAAGTCGTTTTCTTCATGATCCACCTGGTCTGCAGCGATCAGAAAGCACACTCCGTCCACCTCGTTGTAGGTCGCCAGGGCCGTCTTAACCATGGCCTGGTTCAGCTTCGACCGGGCCCGGTGGATTCCGGGAGTGTCCAAGAAGATGATCTGGGCTTCCGGGGTATTCTTGATTCCAAGGATCCGGTTCCGGGTCGTCTGGGGCTTCGCGGAGACGATGGCGATCTTTTCCCCCAGAAAGCTGTTCAAGAGGGTGGATTTGCCCACGTTCGGGCGGCCGATCAGGGCCACGAACCCCGATTGAAAATTCCGGGATCTTTCCTCTTCAGTCATCTTTCCCTTTCAGCCAGAGAGGCATCTTCTCCAACGTCCTCTGGGCGGCCCGCTGCTCCGCTTCTTTCTTGCTCTTTCCCGCCCCCATTCCGACCACCTTTTCCCGGATCAGCACCTTGACGCCGAAGATCTTGTCATGATCCGGCCCCAGTTCCTTCACGTGAAGATACCGTGGAGCGACCTTGAGGGCCTCTTGGGCCTTCTCCTGCAGCAGGGTTTTGAAATCCTGTGAAAAACCTTCTTTCTCCGCTGCCGCCAAAGGTTCGGCAAAGAGGCCGGAGAGGACTTTCAGCGCCTTTTTAAATCCTCCGTCCAAAAATACGGCTCCCATCAAGGCTTCCAGCGACGCGGCCAGGATCGAGCCTTTTTGCCGGCCTCCCGTCATATCCTCCCCTTTTCCCAAAAGGAGATATTCCCCCAGACGAAGTGACCGGGCAATATGGGCCAAGCGCGTTTCATTGACGACCGCGGACCGGAGGCGGGAGAGATTCCCTTCCGGGTAATCGGGATGGCGCTCCATCACCAGATGGCCGACGATCAACCCCAGGACGGCATCCCCCAGAAACTCCAGCCGTTCGTTGTCCTTGCCGTTCTTCCCGACGGATTCATGGACAAAAGACTTGTGGCGCAGACTCTGGTCCAAGAGATCCAGGGACCGAAATTGATAACGGATCTCTTTTTGCAGAACCTTCAGGGCTTGTTTGCGTTCTTTTTTCATGGTTCACCGCGGAGCTCGCTGAGACCGCAGAGTAAAAAATTTCTTTGGTCTCACCGATTTTACAGTTTTTATAGAAAATTTTATTCATGAGCCCGGTGTTCCTCGATTGCTGATTTCTCTGCGAACTCCGTGCTCTCTGCGGTTACAGTATTTCCCCGTAGACTTTTCCCCCGCGCACTTCGCTCACTTTGGCCTCCACCTCCCGGTTGACCCATTCCTCCGCGGCAGGAATGAGGACGGGGATATACTGGGGGGAATACCCCTTGAAAAAGCCGCTCTCCCGATCTTTCTTGTTCTCCACCAGAACCCTCACCGTTTTCCTTAGAAAGCTTCGATAAAAGCCCTCCCTTTTGCGCTCCCCCAACTCTCTTACGATCTGGCAGCGCCTCTTGATCGTCTGGGAGGAAACCTGCCCGGAATACTTTTCTGCCGGAGTCCCTCTCCTCCTGGAAAAAGGGAAAACATGGAGGTAAGCCACAGGGAGCCGCTCGATCAGGTTGAGTGTTTTCTGAAAGGCCGCTTCATCTTCCCCCGGGAAACCCAGGATCACGTCGAGGCCCACCGCGAGGTCGGGGATGGTTTGAACCAATCGGTTCACCAGATCCTCGAAAAAAGCCCCGGAGTAATGGCGGTTCATCTTTTTAAGGATCCCATCGTCTCCACTTTGCAGGGGGATGTGCAGATGAGGACAGGTCATTCGGGAGCGGCCCAGGAAATCGATCAAGTCTGGGGTGAATTCCCTTGGTTCGATGGAACTCAAGCGTATGCGCAGTCCTCCCATCTCTTTTTCCAAACCTTCTAACAGGTCCTGAAGGCAATAAGGGGGAACAAGATCTCCCCCGTAGATTCCTAGATGGATTCCGGTGAGGACAACTTCCTTATATCCCTGGCTGACAAGTTCGCGAGCATCGGCCAGAGCCTGTTTCAGAGGCAGGCTCCGGCTCCTTCCCCGGGTGTACGGGACGATGCAGTAGGAACAGAAGGAGTTACATCCGTCCTGCACCTTGAGATAGACCCGCGTACGATCAGAGGAAAGAACCTCTTTTCCGTTTCCCGGTGATTGCGGTGTTTTTTCCGTTCTCCCCCCCGCGATCAAGGATGGAATCTTATCCCGATCCTCCACCCCGACCACGAAATCCACTCCGGGAATGGCTCGTATGGACTCTGGCGAGACCTGGGCGTAGCAGCCCGTTACGATGATCGTTCCCTGGGGATTTCTTGAAATCGCCCGGCGGACCAACTGGCGGGATTGGTAATCGGTTTTCTGGGTGACCGTGCAGGTATGGAGGATCACGACTTGTGCCGCTTGGGTAGAGGAAATGACGCTGTGTCCCCGGGCTCTCAACTCGGCAGCCAACGAAGCGGCATCGCTCTGATTGGTCTTGCAGCCCAGTGCGACCAGGGCAACCTTTAAAGCGCTCTTTCGATCCATCCTCCCCCCACCACCTCATCGCCCCGGTAAAAAACGGCGGCTTGCCCGGGGGTCACCCCCCTTTGAGGGTTTTGAAACTCCACGCGGACTTTGCCCCCCTCCAAGGGGGTCAGGATCGCCGGAGCTCCGGGATGCCGGTAACGGATCTGTACCAGGCAATCCATTTTTTCTTCCAACTTGGAGATCGAGATCCAATTTAAGCCGGCCGCCACCAGGCCGGAGGTCATGAGTTCGTCCCTCTCCCCGGCGATGACGCAATTCTTCTCCACATCCAGGGCGAGTACGTAAAGGGGGTGGGGATTCGCGATCCCCAGTCCGCGGCGCTGCCCGATGGTGTAAGAATAAATTCCCCGATGATGTCCCAGGCGTTTCCCCTGGCGGTTGATGATTTCCCCCGGTCGGCCGATCGTCTCCCCCATCCTCTGCTCCACGAATCGCCGGTAGTCATTCTCCGGCACGAAGCAAATTTCCTGACTTTCTTTTTTCTGCGCAACCTGCAACCCAAGACGTTCCGCAACCCCCCGGACATCTCCTTTGACTTTCTCCCCCAGAGGAAATAAAACCTTGCCCAATTGTTCCTGGGTCATGGAGAAAAGAAAATAGGACTGATCTTTGCTGCGGTCCCGCCCCTTAAGGAGGAGATATCTTTTCCTCCCCGGGTCGAAGGTAATCCTCGCATAATGTCCCGTGGCCAGAGCCTTCGCCCCCAGCTCTTCCGCCTTCCGAAGAAGGAGGCCGAACTTTATCCGCTCGTTGCATCGGATGCAAGGGTTGGGCGTTCTCCCGTAGAGGTATTCTGTTACGAAATCTTCCACCACTTCTTCTTCGAAGCTCTTTCGTAGGTTAATCGCGTAATGGGGAATCCCGATCTGATCGGCCACCCGACGGGCATCCCGGATGCCATCCACAGAACCAGGACGCTCCCCATTCCCAAGTTTATCGGAATCCTCGTCCCAAAGGTGCATAGTCAACCCGATGACCTCGTGTCCCTGGTCTTTCAAGATGGCCGCGGCCGTGGAACTATCCACGCCGCCGCTCATAGCCACTGCTATCCGTTTATTTTTGAAAGAAGACATGATTTATCTCTTGGACAGGTTTTCTCCGGTGGCAGTTCTGAGCAATGAGATTTACAAACCTGGGCGGCCTTTGCTTCTAAAGGCTAATTTATTCGAATAATCCAATGAGATTAATGTCTTAGTTTACGATGTTTAGATCGGGATCGCAACAGGAAATGTGGCCGTTTCAATCGGTGCCATGCGGGTTATAATGATCCCACTCCACCGCTCCCAAGATTAGGGTTAAAAGCTTTAAGAAATATGGAGAGAATTGACGAGGTTCCTTCTTTCCAGCCTCTTCACCGTGACATGGCGAAGGGCCCTTGCCACATCCAACCCCGACCTTTGCACCCTGCTGCTCAAACTAACAGAACTTCCTTTCATCGGTACCGGAAATATCGGCGAAACATCCCTGAGGACTTTGAGGATTTTCCCTGGAATTGCAGTGAGCCAAGCTCCGAAGCTTCTTCTTTTGGGATTCACCCCGGCAAACAATGTGCCCCGCTTCCAGCCCCCCTTCATTTTTACTTGCCTCTTAATCAAAAATGCTATAGATTAATATCCAAAGGAAGTTAAAAATTCGTAAAAATATTAATATGATACCTCTGCTTGAAAAAAACCGCCATCGCATTGAAGAGCTTTGCCACAAATACCGTGCCGCCAGGCTGGAGGTGTTTGGTTCAGCTGCGGATGACAATTTTTTGCCAGAGAGCTCTGATATCGATTTCTTAGTGAAATTCTATCCAGACTCGGACTTAGGTCCCTGGATGGCCCATTATTTCGGCTTCCGCGATGAATTGGAGGAATTATTAGGGTTTAAGGTGGATTTGGTTATGGAGTCTTCTTTAACCAACCCTTATTTCATTAAAGAAGTTAACCGGACGCGAAAGCCCCTCTATGAAGCCAAAATCCCCTAAATGGATTGAAGACATTCGTGCTTCGGCATCATTTATTATTTTGCAGGCTTCAGCGGGTAAGACCTTTCAAGATTATCAATCCGATCCATTGTTGTGCGCAGCGGTGGAACGCCACTTCGAAAGAATCGGCTAGGCCATGGGTCGCTTGGCCCGTTATGACCCTGATATAGCGGCCCGAATGGGAGATTACCCACGGATTATTGCCTTCCGAAACCTGCTCATTCATGGATACGATCTGATCGACCATGGCCAGGTATGGAAGGTGGTTTGCGAGCAGGTTCCTCTATTATTAAGCCAAGTTGAAACAATCCTTCAAGAGCTACAGGATAACCCCTCTGAAGATTTAGGATAAATTTCATAACATTGCATAAAAGTCTTGACAAATATGCAAAATGTTGCCGAAAAGTCTTATGAATTGTTACTTGTTTAATCCGATCAAAAGGGATCTCTCCAAAAAAATGGTTATTCTGACCGGACCCGGCAGGTTGGAAAGACTTGGTTGGCTAAAGAATTGATGAAGGAAATTTCTGTCACAGCCGGGAAGATTTATTTCTTGGCCCTTTCGTCCAATTCGCGGACAAGTTCTTTGCCAATCGCCAGACACTTTTTCCTGTCTTCGTCGCTGATGGGACGTTGGGCCTCGACCGTCTCGCCCACTTGCAGGAAGAAACGACGGGCCAGGGATTCGAAAGGTTGCCTCACTTTCCCGCCCCCTCCATGGGAAAAGAAAAGCACAGCCGGTTTTCCCTTGACGGGTTTACCGGCCTGGTCCCACAAATACAGATCATCGAAAAAGGTCTTGATTGTGCCGGCAAGATAGGAAAAATAATCCGGGGTGCCAAGCCCAATGGAATCAGCAGCTAAGAATTTCTCCAGGGTGACCCGCTGTTCGTTCGTATTCATAAGCTCAACTTCCGCCCCGGCTTGTCGAACGCCCTCGGCAAGAGCTTCAGCAAGGGCTCTTGTGTTCCCAAACTGCTGGCTGTGGTAAATAATAAGCATTCTCGCCATTTCTTCGCCTCCCATATTTCCCTTTGATTACTGGAAGATCGTGGCCGTGCTCATATGGCCCGTATGCCCGAAGCGCCTTTTTTTCGATCAATTCCTTCCCCCCTTCTACTTTACCAGATTCAGTTCCTGTCTAATTTTGTCGGAGAGCCAGTGTCGAACCAGGCTTTGGTAGGGGATGGACTTCATCGTGGCTAACTTCCGGATGGTGTTCACCTGGAGGGGGTCCAGTTTGATGGTAATATTTTGCAGCCTCCTCTTGCGTCTTTTCCCCAGGATATCCGCCAAAAGTTGATCGTCCAAACTGAAGGCAACAGGCTCCTCGATTAATTCCTCGAGGATATCTCCTTGATCATAATAATCCGTCCATTTTTCGCTCTGGCGTCTTTTCCTCCTCATGGCTTTTTCGTTTCACCTCCTCTGCCTTTGGTCATACTGGATCTCCGATCGTTTCATGTCCCATCCGGTGATCACCCGCACAATCCCTCTCGCTTTCCATTCAAAAACGACGGTCAGGTATCTTCCCGCGCCGGTAGGGCCAAAGGCGACATAATGCTTCTTCTTCGTCTTTCTAAAAAGAGGCTTATGGGCAAAGACCTCTTCGGCTTCCTCGGGCGTAATTCCATGCCCAAGTTCCAGGTGAAGAACGTTTCCCTCATCCCATTGGAAATCAACAATCCGCAATCCGCAATCCGCCCTCCGCAAAGTCCTACATAGTATGACACTTTTTTCCGATCGCGTCAAGGTTTTTCCCCCCTGACTCGGAAATCCCTCCCTCGAAGGATAATGCATAAGGTTGCCCCATTTCAGCTTGTGCAAAACCTAAGGCAAGAAGAAGATGGCAACGATGTCTCGGTGGTCACTACCGGGCGCTGGTTGTCAATGCTGGAAGCCTGATTTTGAAAAATGAGATTATAATCAGAAACAGCCGGAGGTAACCTCCTAAGGTCGTGTACCGCCCCCCTCCCCTTCATCCACCCCTTCATCCATTGACATAATCCAATAAACGATGTACCTTTCAGACCGTTATCAACGTAAACGAGAGATATAAAAGATGATCCATTACGGATGGATAATAGCGTTTACCGGGGCCTTGGTCACCATCCTCGCCCACGGTTTCGGCCGAATGTCCTATTCGATCATCCTCCCGTCCATGAAAGACGGTTTGATGCTGAATTACACCCAACTGGGTTCCA
>ENA-ORXD01002779-ORXD01002779.1-sediment-metagenome-genome-assembly--contig:-NODE-2779-length-11024-cov-4.250936_pt1 | contig 11024 bp, 11 predicted proteins | sample MGYA00237862_ERZ511471 | MGnify/ENA metagenome assembly ERZ511471 | reverse complement strand
GCCGCGCCCAAACCGGCCTACGGCGGCAACAGCGATATCCATCCCTGGTATGTCTCGCAGCCGGACGTCCCGCACGAGGAAGCGCCCGTCCAGGACGCGAGCCACGAGAACGGCAGCGCGCTGGACGCCTTCCGCGCCCGGCTGTACACCGCGCTGCACAACGCCCAGTTCCCCGACGAGCACGTCGAGCTCGTGGTGCAGCCCGACGGGCTGGTCATCGCGACCGGCTTCGCTCACGACGACGAGCAGGCCGAACTGGCGGTCGAGGTCATGACCGAATTCCCCGGCGTGTGGCGCGTGCTGGCCGATGTCAAGGTCGTCGACGAGGCGCACTGCCCGGCGTGCCGCGCCCTGGCGGAGAGCCGCTCGCACGTCAAGCGTGGGCGCTGGCGCGGGGCCGGGCGCGACAGCGAGGCCGAGTGAGATCGCCCGCGCCGACAATCCCGCCGGTCGACCGGGTGGGGGTTTTTCGCTTTTGCAGTGCCGTGCTAGAATGTGGGGCGAACTGTCAAAGACGAGGACCTGCACATGGCTGAAGGTGGCGGATTTTGCGAGATTCATGGGCCATTCGACCCGCCCCATACCGAGTGCCCCTACTGCGCCATCGACGACAAACAGCGCCGCGCCTACGGGCCGCCGCCAACGCGCGAACAGGCCGGTCGCCCGGCTGCGCCGCCGGATGAGGACTTCGTACGCGAGACGGTCGAGCCGGACGCCGCGCCGGAGCCGGACTCCGACCCCAGCCTGACCGAGCTGGTGCCGCGCGTGCCCGCCGAGCCGGAGCCGCCCGCCGAGCCGGAAGAGGCGGGGCCGCCCGCGCCGGTGGGCTGGCTGGTGATCAAAGAGCCGCTCACGCGCCGGGGCGAGATCCTCCGCATCGAGCCGAACCAGAGCATCGGGCGCGAGGCCGATATCCGGTGGGACGATCCGCGCCTGTCGCGCCAGCACGCCCGGCTGACGCTCGAACCGCCCGAAGACGATCCGGACGCGCCCCCGGTGTTCTTCCTGTGGCCCTACGCGCCGACCAATCCCGTATACATCAACGGGCGCCAGATTCGCGGGGCGACGCCGCTCCAGGAGAACGACGAGATCCGCCTGGGCGACACGCTGTTCGTCTTCAAACTGTTAATGGACTGAGGAATCACATGGGCCAATCGCCATCGATTTCGCTCGAAGTCACCGTGGCTATGGCGACCGACATCGGTCAGCGGCGCAAGCAGAACCAGGACGCTATCGGCCACCTGACGCCGACCGATCCGGATACGCTGGAGCGGCTGGGGCAGATCTTCGTGCTGGCGGATGGCGTGGGCGGGCTGAAAGGTGGTGACCTCGCCAGCCAGTACGCGGTCAGCACGATCATCGGCAGCTATTACGAGCAGGAAGAGGGCGATCATGATAGCCGGGAAGGCTGCCCACCCGAGGAGGAGGCCCATGAGCCCGTTGAGGACGAGGTGGACGCTGCTGGGGCCGATAGGGACATGAATGAGGGACGCCACGAAGAAGGCGGACGAGAGCACACCCACCTTGGGGATGCTCTCCGTGTCGATCTTCTTCATGCCGTACGCCACGCCGGCCGCCGCGATCACCATCCCCGCGGCGAGGACCGGGGGCGAGCAGATGCCTTCCGAGATATGCACCGGCTACTCCATATCGTGAAACTTCACCCAGATGACGGCTCCGAGTTCGACATCCTTCCCCTTGATCTTCTCATCGGAGGTGTTCAAGGCGGCGAACCCCCACCAGCCAGCCCTGGGGGCGGCGTAGGTGAAGACGCCGTCGGCATCGGTCATGACGACCTGGGTGATGAATGCGTCATCGGGTGCCGTGTATTTTTTGCCCTGGTTGTAGTACTCCACCTCCACCTCGCAGTTCGGGACGGGCTTTCCGTCGAGCAGCACCACACCTCGGAAGACGTTCCCCGCATACAGCCCGAAGGGCCTGGAGAGCGGAACGATCTCCGTCTTGAGCCCCGCCGGGGCGTCCCACCCTTCTTCGAGGCCGAAGGCGCCGAGGATGACCTTGGTATGGTGGACGATGTAACAGTCCTCGGCCGGCTCCCAGTAGGGCTGCGGTTCCATGCAGAAGGTGTATACTCCCGGTTTCTTGAACGTATACGATGCCTCCCACGCCTTGTGGCCGAGGGCCTGTATCTCTTTGAGCTTACCGGACAGATCGGTCTCCTCATCGCCTGACATGACGCCGAACTTCGCCGGTTTTACCAGGGGCATCCCCTCCATCTCGAAGGGGTGGGCGAACATCAGCCTGACGGTGATCTGGCGGGGATCGCCCTGGGAGATGATATCGTCGGACGGGATGACCATGCCGAAGTGGGCGTAGGCGGCCGGGACGGAGAGCAGAGACAAAGCCAGCGCGATGAATGGTATTCTCCTGATCATGGGGCACCTCCGTGGGATTGTATGGGGGTATCTATACTACTCCGCGGTGGTGACGGACAAGGAAAATGTTACTTTTATAATTTTCGTAACACCCAGGGCCAAGGGTTATCCATTCGTGCCGCTGTATTGTCAAGCCTTCGTACAATGTCATTTCGAGGAGCGTAGCGGCGAGCTATAGTCCCCGAAAGGGGGAAATCCATGCGATGTTGCTGGATCGAAGATTTCTCATCCCGATACATCGGGATTCGAAATGACAGGATCGGCCGTTGTGCAAAGGGCTCGTTGTATTTCAGCACCGATGCGGGCGAATATTTGCTTCGCGTTCAATATGCCGGGGTTTCCCGCGGATCCGCCTTACCGGCGAAAGCCGGTTACTCCTTCTGCTGGAAGAGCTGTATCATCAGGGGCAGGTCGCCCGCCACGGTGTACTTCTGCTCCATGAACATCTGCCGGCCGTCGGCCTTGCGGGTCATGATATCCATCCACAGGTCGAAGGGGGTATCGATCGTGATATCGGGATTCGCGCAGGCCCCCTGCTTCGCCTCCACGCCCCCGGCCCCGACGGTGAAGTGGCAGGAATCCTGAACCTTTCCGGAGAAGTTGATCTGCAGGTTCACCTTCCGGTCCCCGGCCGCCTCGGTGTTGAGGCCGAAGGGAAAGACCCACATGAACTCCTCGAGGGAATCGGGGCGCGGGACCATCTGTTCCTTCTGAAACTTTTTGGGCGTCACTCCTTCGGCGATGCAGGCCTTCCAGAAGAGGTTCCCCATCCGGCCGAAGGATTCGGTGTCCACGAGGGGCTGCGTGATCCTCGCCATCGTTTCGGGAGAGACCCGCATGGATTCCACCAGCTCCCGCCCCGCCTGCTCCGTCGCGTCCAGTATGTCCCGCACCTTTTCCGCCAGAAAGGGCCGGGTCATTGCCTCGGCGGCGGTCCGGTAGATCTCGACCGCGATGGCCCCCCTGGGATGGGTGCGGTTGAGGAAGTCCGAGAGCGGATGAAATTCCGATTCGTCGGGGAATCCGCAGACGGAGAGCCACACGGCCCGGGGTGCCTTGTGCCGCAGGGGATGGTACGTCTTTCCCTCGGCGTCCTTCTCGAAGAAGGGCTGGAGCACCGGGATGATGCGCTCCCTGAACGCGGCCATCGCGGCGTTCATGCTGTGGATGTAGAGGGGAGTGGCGTAGACGGCCAGGTCGGCCTCCAGCCACTTGGGGAAGAGCTCCCTGGTCATGTCGTCTTTATGAACGCATTTGCCGGGGGTCTTCGTCCAGCACGTGAAGCAGCCGATGCAGTTCTTGATTTTTTTGTCGCGCAGGTTCACGACCTCGACCTCGGCGCCGGCGCCCTGCATCCCCTTGACGAGATGGTCGAGCATCAGTTCGGTCTTGCTCTGGTCCCCGATGCGGGGGCTGGAATTGATGGCGAGGATCTTCATGGCGTTCTCCTTCGGTATGTTGGTATAGTCCGTGCCGCCGTTGTGTGAGCTTTCTTATGCCTCCACTATCTTTTTCAGGTTTTCTCCCTCTTCCCTCATGTGCTGCTTGGTGTCTGCAAGACCGCGCTGCAGTCTTCCGCCGGCCAGGATCCTGGCGAGCCGGCCTACCCGCAGTTTCACCGTGGCGGTGAAGACACACCCCTCTTCGGCCGGCTCCATAATGAAGGCGTTTCCTGGAAAGTATCGCCTCATGAGGCGGGATGTGGGGCCGTATTCGATCCGCCTGTTCGGAACCACCTTCGTGACGGTGAACTTCAGCTTGTGCAGCTTGCCGTGGAGGTACTCCTCCGCATACGCCACGGACCCTTCCTCCCACGGCGGTCCCTCTATCCAGCGGAGGGACACATGGTCTTCGGGGTGCCAGGCGCGGTAGCTTTCGTCGTCGGCGAGGCGGGCGATGAAGCCGAACACCTCCTCGGGCGCCGCCCTCACCTCGATCGAATCCGTCAGGGTTATCTCCTCCATCAATGGCATTGATTCCATCCCCCCGGAAAGCGGGAAAAGCATACACCCCCGCAAAATTTTCTGTCAATGGGTTTTCCGCGGTTACGGGCGCCCCCGCTCCGCCTGTTTTCTGAACCGCGGCAGGTACCGTCCCGTTCTCGCTTTGTATTCTTTGTACGTATTCCCGTGTGCGGCGAGCAGGTGGGCCTCCTCATGCAGGATCATCCTGTGAAAAGAAAAAACGGTGATCCCCGCCAGCAGCAGGAGCACGAGGCTCGGGCGCACGAGAAAGAGGCCGAAGAAGAGAACATAGTAGGAAAGAAAGTAGGGGTTTCGGACATAGGCGTACAGCCCGTCCTGTATCAGCTCGGTCTGCTGGTCCTCGTGCACGCCGACGCGCCACGAGTCCTTGAGCTGTGCCGAGACGACCCACACGAGGATGATGCTGATTCCCAGCAGTGTCAATCCGGCGATGGAGGCAAGAGGATGTCGCAGGGACGATATCGCCCCCATGGAGCGGTATACGGGCTCATTGGTGGAGAGGATGGCGACGACGAAGCACAGGGTGGAAGAGATAACCGACAGCGCCACGAAACGGTCCCCCGCCCGCACGGGCCTCCCCGTCCGTTTCCGCACGAGCAGGTTCCGTGTCATGAAGGTGATGATAAACAGGACGGTTAAGCCGATCAGAAATATTGTGTCGGTCATATTGCCGCCGATTAACTATAGTATATGGAAATTTATAACTTATACCGTACGGTAAAACAAGAAGAGATTCATCTCAATGGACACGGAGGTTTCACAGGGGGAATGCCGTTTCTTCTGCCGGCATGCTGCAAAAAACGGTTTACGCGGTACACGAAAGAACAAGCCGGGAGGAGGGCGAAGCGCACCTCCTCAGGAATAACGTGGAACCCTTAATGATACGATTATATGAATGAAGTGTAACTGTATTCCGGCAGGATCCCGCGAAGTTTACAGGTATCCGTATGCCGCCCAGCCGCCGTCGATGATGACCACGCTTCCGGTCATGTAGGAGGATTCATCGCTGGCCATGTACACGGCCAATCCGGCAATATCCTCTACCTCGCCTATCCTGCCCTGCGGTGTACGCCTCAAGATGGCGTCCATGGAAATGGCCCCTTTGTCAATAACGTCCTGGACCAGTTCCGTCCGCACGTATCCGGGGGCAATAGCATTGACACGAATCTTCCGGTCGGCCCATTCAATGGCCAGCACCTTGGTCAGTTCATTGACCGCCGCTTTGCTTGCGCAGTAAGCGGCGCGACGCGGCGCCGCAAGAATGCCGTTGACTGATGAGATATTGATAATGCCCCCGCCGCCTTGAGGCATCATGATCTTCGCGGCGGCTTGAGAGGCAAAGAACACACCGAACAAATCCGTCTCCAAGGCCGTGCGCCAATCTTCCGGCGCGAGATCCTCGGAAGGGCCGCCCATGGTGATACCGGCGTTGTTGACCAGAAGATCAAGACGGCCATATCGGTCAACAGTTTTTTTCACCAGATCGTTGATGCTTTCAACGTTTCTTATGTCGACGGAAACGGCCAGGGCCTCACCACCCGCCTGTTTGATCTCCTGAACATTGGTTTCCAAAACATTCAGCGAACGGCTGGCCAGAACAACACTGGCACCTTCTCTGGCGTATCTCATCGCAATGGCTTTGCCGATACCCTTGCTGGCCCCCGTGACGATCGCCACCTTACCCTTGAGTTTCATGACAGCCTCCTGCATCTCTTCCCGTTACCCGTTTCCCCGGGATCGCATCTGCGCCTGCCTTGCAATATGCGCATTGCGGAGTTCCGTGGTCAGTTCCCTCCCCATGGACAGCTCCGGGGCGAATCTCCGGATAAAGTCAACCGCTTCGTCCTCGGGAGGCGGTGTCTCCTTCAGGTCGGGAGAAACCACCAGATCCCAGGGGATGTCCTTCTTAACCGATTTCAGGCTTACACCCGGGTGGATCTGGGCAAGGTACATCTCCTTCGTGACAGGGTCGAATCGGAAGACGCCCTTGGTGTTGACCAGCATGACCGGTCCCGATCCCTGGGGGAAAAGCCCCGATTTGTCCCTGGAATCTCCGCCGTCCAGGTAGCCGGGAGAGGTAAAATAATCCAGTGTATCGACGAACGTTCCGCCCCGCATCGTGAGTACCGTTCTCTTCGCGTAGGAGATGAAATCGGCGGCCCCGCCCGATCCGGGCAGTCTCATCGTCGGTTTGTAGTAATCGCCGATCACGGTCGTGTTGAGGTTCCCGTATTTGTCGACCTGCCCCACGCCGAGGAAACAGACATCGACGAAGCCGCGGTACGTCATGGTGAAGGCGGAGAAGAGGTCCGTTGCATAGGAAAATCCGCGGCAGGAATGCGCATCGGCTATATTGTTGAGTGAAAGAAGGGGTTCAAAATCGACGATGCCCGATTCCATCATGAGCGTGGCATGGGGGGCGAACAAGGCTTTTGCCAGCGCCCCGGCCGTCATGGGCAGCCCGACACCCAGGATGACATTCTCATAATCGTGAATCTCCTTCGCCACGACAATGGCAAGCAGTTCGTCCAGTGTGTATGGCTTACTCATACAGCTTCCCCCTCTCTTTCAGTATCGACTCCAGCTCTTCCATCGTCAGACCCATGCTCCGTTCTCTGCCTTTCTCGTCCCAGTGCGAGGAGTAGGCGGCACCGTAATCCGCGGGAGCCGAATAAAACGGCTTGGCTGTGAGATTGTTCAGGGACTCACTGCCGTACTTTTCAATATAATGATCGATATAGGCCGCGCGGTTCGGGCAGCCGTATACCCATTCATCCATCCATGCCTTCATCCCCTCGGCCGAGGCGGCGGCCGACGCAAACAGGGTGTTGTACATGAATAGATCCACGTTGTAGTACCCCAGTACCTCCGTGGGGTGCGCCCCCCAGGGGACCTCGACGACCGCGTTGACGCGGTAGGCGGGGATGATGGTCAAGTGCGGGCTGGATTGAATGATGTCGTGCTCGACGATCTCTTCGCAGGAAACGATGATCTTTTTGCTTGCCAGGGCCGCCGCCGCCACGCTTCCCATGGCGCCCCAGTATTGGGCGTTCCCGAACTTGTCCGCCCGCTGGACATGGACGACGCATATATCGGGATTCGCGGCGGGTACGGTCAGCTGATCCTTGCCCGTGTAAGGACACCTGATGACCCGATACTTGTTCTCCCCCATGAAGCTTCTTTTCCGGAACAGGTCCGTCACCATGACCCCCTCCAGGACCTGGGAGTAGGAAAAACCGTGCATCCCCGCGACCAGACGGGCATTGTACTCAAAATTCGTGTAATCCTCTATCTCGAGGGCGCCCGCGTTCAGGGCCCGTTCCACTGCGGATCCGCCTTTTTTGCCGCCTGAACGCATCACGTATGTCGAGACGAGACGGTCGACGCAGCCGCCAGCAACGAGGACCTCGACATCGAAGATCCCTGATTGTGAGTACAGGGTAAAACCTTTTCGCCTCTGCCTGACGATCTCGTAGACGAGCTCGGCGCAGCTTCCTACTGTGTAGTTGCCGATAATCAATTCTTCCCCGTCACGGACAAATTCTCTGATAGCATCCGGGACGCTCATGATCTTATCGGTCATTTTTCCATACCTCCCTCTTAAGCGGTCTGAGGAGAATGTCTGATAGCAACTCCTTCATAATCGGTGATTCCCCTTTCCATTCGATCGAATGAGAGATCATTCCCGAGCGGAATCGCAGGGCACCGAGCGGAAAACAACGATGCACCCCGCATGAGCGGGATGCATCGTGCGTTTCACCGGGATATCTCCGATCCCGCTATTTCATATTACAACCCGTTTCCTCGCAGGGCACTTCGACGGACTTCGCGTCGGCCATGCCTGCAGGCGCCTCGAACGCGTGGTCGAAGTATTTGGTTTTTGCCACGATTTCGGTAAACCACAGCGGAATCTGCGCCTGATGGTCGCAGGCGCGCATCGTCCAGAGACCGGCCGGCCCGTCGTAGGTCAGGCCTTCCCATGCCTTGATGACGGCACCCACGTCCGTTGTCCCCGCTTTCTTGACTGCCTCTGCCCAGAACATCGTCGCAAGATAGGCTTTCCCGCGCAGCCAGGTCGGATAATACCCCATGTCTTTGTAGAATGCGGCGACAAATTCCTCATTCTTTTTCGTCGGTATGGAAAGCGTATACACCTCGGCACCCATGTTGCCGATCATCAGCTTGTCATCACCGAGTGCCTGGATGGTCACTTCGTCGTTGATATAGTAGGAGAATATCTTCTGATCCATACCCATGGGACGTCCCTGCTTGAGGAGCAGTGTCAGGTCGTTGCCCCAGTTCGGGGTGAAGATGACGTCCGGCTTGGCGGTGATGATCTGGCTGATATACGGGGCGTAATCCTTCGTTCCGGCGGGGTGGTACAGCCCAGCCACGATTTTCGCGGAGGGATTCGCCTGGGCGAGCTTCTTCTTGAATGCCGCCAGCGCTTCCTGACCAAAAGAGTAATCCTGGGCGATAATCGCTACTTTTCCATAGCCCTTCCTCGCTATCAGTTCGGCCAGGGCATAGGATTGCTGATCCGTATTGGCGCAGGCCCGGAAGAAGTTCTTGTTGCACTTCGCACCGGTCATGGTCGCCGCCGCCATTCCATAGGTGAACATGATGACATTCTCTCGTTGGGCGAGCTGAGACATTGCCGCTCCCACGGAGCTTCCCGTCCCGCCGCAGAAGAACTTCACGTCATCTTTCAGGATCAGGTTCTGGGCCTTGCGGGTCGCCACATCCGGTTTCAGTTCCGAATCAATGGGAATGACCTCCACTTTCCTGCCCAACAGGCCGCCGCTTTCGTTGATGGTTTTCACAGCGTACTGAACCCCATCCAGATAGCGGTCGCCGATGTCTTTAAAGGTTCCCGAAAGGGGTTCCGTAACTCCGAGCTTGATGGTGTCCGCCGCCATGGCGCCCGCGGGCAGCCCAAGGACCAAGGATAAAGACAGAACACACAGACCCAATACAAATTTCTCTTTCATGATTCGCCTCCCGTTGTTTGATTGTTTTGTCGGTCCTACACCTCCAGGTAATTCTTGCGAACCTCCTCTGCGGCCAGAAGCGCCGCCGTATCCCCTTCAAAAACCATTTGCCCTTTGCTCATGATGTAGAACCGGTCGGCCAGCTTGACGGCCGCCTTGTAGTTCTGCTCCACCATGAGAACCGTAACGCCCGATTTCCGAACCGTGGACAGCATCTCCAGCACATCCTTCACAATGAGCGGCGCCAGCCCCTCCGTTGGTTCATCGACCAGAATCACCTGCGGGTCCCCCATCAGGGTCCGGACCACGGTGAGCATCTGCTGTTCCCCGCCGGACAGATGGCCCCCCTTGTTGTTGCGCCGTTCCGCCAGTTTGGGGAAGAACTGGTAAACTCGCTCGAGGGTCCAGCCCCCCTCGCCGTTGGCGCCTTTCTTCCCGCCCTTGATGCCCATCAGGAGGTTCTCGTGAACCGTGAGGCTGCGAAAGATTCGCCGGTCCTCCGGAACGTAGCCGACGCCGATACGAGCGATCTGATAGGGCGCTTTGCCCACCAGTTCCTGGCCGCCGAAGCGGATGCTTCCCTGCTTCGGCCTGACAACCCCCATGATGCTCTTCAAGGTCGTCGACTTGCCGACGCCGTTTCTCCCCAGAAGACAGACCAGTTCTCCCGTTTTCAGATCGAGGGAGACGCCGTGCAGAATATGGCTTTTGCCGTAGTAGCTGTGGATATCTCTGACCTCTAACACGGTCTCACCCTTCCCCCAGGTAGGCGTCTTTCACCCTCTGATCGTTCCGGATCTCTTCGGGTGTGCCCGTAACGAGGATCGTCCCGTAATGAAGGACGGAAATGGCATCGGCGAGGGAAAAAACGACTTCCATATCATGCTCGATGATGATCAGCGTGCGACCCGCCGTGACCTGGTCGATCATCCGGATCGCGTGTTCCGTCTCCTCCCGCGTCATGCCCGCCGTAGGTTCGTCCAGGAGAATCAGCTCCGGCTCTGTGGAAAGGGTTATACCGATCTCCAGGGCCCTTTGCTGGCCATAGGACAGGGAACTGGCCGGCTGAAACCTGACGTCCGTCAGACCGACGTCTTGAATAATAGCGTCGGTCTTTTCGCAGAGTTCCCGGTTGTGATCCGGCCTCTTGAAAAAATTGAACCGCAGATTATGATGGGACCGGACGCCGGAGAGAATATTGTCAAAAACGCTCAGTTCCTGAAAGACATTCGTGATCTGAAACGAGCGGGACAGACCTAACCGATTCAGGGCGTAGGCTGGTTTCCCCGATATATCCTGCCCCTTGAACAGGATCACCCCGGATGAGGGCTTGAACTTCCCGCTGATGATATTGAACAGCGTGGTTTTCCCCGCCCCGTTCGGGCCGATGACGGCGTGGCGACCCTTCTCCGCCACCTTGAAGTCAACCCCCGTCAGGACCTTGAGTCCGGAAAAATCCTTGTAAATGTCTTTGATATGAAGATAGTCGCTTATGATGTCACTTCCTTTGCCGTGGCGGCGCTCCCGCCATTGCTGTCCTTCTTCCCGGAGAAGCGCTGTCGAAGGCCGGTTACAAGTTGTGACAAACCGCCGGGAATAAAGAGAACCATGAAGACAAAGATGAACCCCATGAACAGGGGCCACCGATCCGT
>ENA-ORXD01002777-ORXD01002777.1-sediment-metagenome-genome-assembly--contig:-NODE-2777-length-11027-cov-2.260913_pt1 | contig 11027 bp, 9 predicted proteins | sample MGYA00237862_ERZ511471 | MGnify/ENA metagenome assembly ERZ511471 | reverse complement strand
TAAAGACCGCCTGCCGGATGCATTTTTCTGAAACTGCGGAATAAATCAATTTTCCATACCGGCGCGAAACGAAGGCAACCAAAAGCACAACCGTCAGACACTGTCCAAGCATCGTGCCGATGATAAGCCCGGAAGATGACCTCAAGTGCAAGAGAGCGGCGGCAATTTGCGCAGTCACGGTAAATACCGGAAGCGCCACCTGGGCAATTGAATACCAGCCAAATTCTTTTGTTCTGGTAAACCAGGCATTGCATGCCAGGTTAATGCCTATCGCGATGATCAGGAGCGGCATTGACCAAAGCCAATATTTTAATTCGCTGTAAAAAGTTGACCCCAGCAACCAAAATCCGGCAAAGAGAAATATCATGCCGAACAGGAAAGCCATAGTAACAGTAACCAGCAGACAGCCAATCATTACATTGGCGGCCTCTTCATGTGAAGAGGGCAAAACAATAGCAAGTTCATATCTCAGTGTCGCCACTGACGAAAAAATTGCCACAACACTCATGAGGAGCGCCCATCCGGCGTAAGATTCAGGTGAGTACAGGCGAGTTAGAACCGGGATGGTAAGAACTGTGAATATCTGCGCTGCAAAACCGCCGAATCCGACTTTGGCAATGTTCCGAAAAAATGCTGAGATAGCTAATATACCTGATAATTGGCCTGAGGATGAACTTTATCTCTTAAAAAATAATTCAAAAAAAGCCTAACGAAAATGCAGATACTTTTTGATGAGGTCAAACCGTTCCGGATCACTTTTTTTCATTTTCTGGATGTATTCGATAAAGAAAATGAATGAGATGGAAATAACAAAAGAGATCAGCGTCACCAGAGCAATAATGATTCCATATTTAGGTTTGCGTGTTAAAGGAGGTGCTGCATCGGCAGAAATCTTCTCCGGTATGAATGCCGGTTCGATAATCTCCAGACCATAAAACTTCGCATTTTTTGCCCTGGTATCCCTGTCTAATAAATTGCTGTATTGCTCAAATAATCTTCCCTTCAAAACCGGATCCCGGGCATTCTCCAGCTGACTGCGAAAAATTTCCTTTTGGGAATTATAATAATCGAGAGCAGGTTTCCGATAAGACTCGCTTAAATAGGTAAGCCCGCACTCCAAAGCTTTTTGAGGCACTTTGGGGTCATCGTCTTTGAATCTAAGCACCACCATGTTTCTTTCAGTTTTGACAGACAATGTTGCTGCGGCATCCGGATCGCGAACAGTCGAAAGCTGTGCTGATGTCCAAACCTTCGTTTGTTCATTACGGACATAAACCTGTTCTGTAATCCATTTATTATTTTTTTCATCCCAGCTGACCTGGTGAACTGTCGGCAAATTCAGAGTCTCTCCGATCGCCACGGCGATACCCCGGCTCAACAATCTTGCTTTCAGCATATTATAATCGACAAACCCCAAATTTTCCGGCAAAAAAAGCTTACATTCAGAATAATATCTTTCCTTGGGCGAAGATACAGGCCCGGCAGATTTACTGTCTGAAAAATAAAAAAAGGAGAAAGTCACAACGTAAACCAATAACAAGCATCCTAAAATTAACCATTTATATTTTAAAATGATAATCAACAAATCCAATAAATCCGCATTATTGGCTCTTTCCGGATAATATTTTTTATCATTCATCACGTCATTCCTCATCGTAAAAGTATTATTTAATTTGTTAAATTACAGTTTGCGCTTTCTATCTTTAATAGACCTTTAGCCGCTATATAAATATAGTTAAAACAATATTGCTGCCGAATAAATATTTCAATTACCCGATGGATTTGCAGCATTTTGCTGCATTTTTTTTACTTCATCTTCCGTCAGGGCGTTATTGTAAAATTTGACATTGCCGATCAGTCCGTTAAAGTTGCTCTTTCCGTCTCCCCCGACAAAAATGTGGTCGACATTCGCCAAAATCGGTTCGCCATAATCTCTCTCCCCCCTGATCACACCATTGACATAAATCTTAATATTCTTGTTGGGAAGATTTCGGTCATGCACAAGCACAACATGATTCCATTGCTCTTGGATTATATATGCCTTGACATGGTTTGAACCACTATTGATATAACCCAAAACAACATCACTGGTTCCTGCCCTTTCATCACGCGTCAATCCAAAAATATGATTTCCTTTCATGACAATTATTGTATCGCTTAGATTTGATAAGACTTTTTTCGGTTTAATCCATGCTGCAATGGTGACATTATCCAATACATCAATCAATTTATCACTTCTTCCGCAGTCAATATAACTTTTTCCATCAAGTTTAATGGCTGCCCCAACAGAGTCTTTAACGAATTTTGGCTCTCCATAAATTGCCCCATCCTTCTTACCCACAAAATCCTGCAAACTTTGCTGATCGCTGAAATTTAATACCAGGCTGTCTTTGGTGCTAAAATAAAAATAAACAGTGACAGCAATGATAATTACGACAAGAACAGAAACACCGAGAATGGCTAATCTAGGCACGGATTTAATATTTCCCATTCCCTAAAATGCTCCTTATAAATTAATATTATGCAAAAAGACTTATATAATGCGGAATTTCCATAAATATGCCTCATGCAAAAGTCAAGCATATTTCCATTGATTGTACTACTTTTTCCTTAATCTTGTTGATGTTCTTTTTCCCGGAGCAGACTAAAAGGACTGAAATATTCTCCCGGAAACAGAAGAACTCCATCTACATAAACAGCGTCATTTATAACACCAGTCTTTTCCGCCTGAGCTACACGAATTTCCAAAGAAGTAGATTGAGGTTTTATAGTATGAATTGCCCGCAGCATCTGCCACGACCCATCGCCGGAATGTCGTTCGGAGAAGCTGGAAGCAATGCCATCCGAAATCTGGATGCGATATTTGCCGGGAACAGAAGTCTTCAACCAGGCAAAGCAGCTGATTTCGTTTTCCGAGTGCAATGCGGAAACGGGCAAGTTTTGATAGAAATTAAAATTGTCCCCCACAATTTTAACAGCAAATTTACCTATTTTTACCTCTTTTTTTTCTTTCTGGATATTTCCAGCCCCATAAATATGCCAAGACACAGGAGCTAAGCTTTTATTTGCCGGCCATTGTTCAAAAGAACCGTTAGGCAGTAATGATTTTTTTGCCAGCACCGGCTCATAAAGATTATTGAATAATTGATTTATATTTTCTTCTTTCTTATAGAGCTTATACTTCTGATTTTCATATACCAGGTCATAATTATCAGGTGCTTTCATACCTCTCGTTGAAATATATTGATCTTTATCCCCTCCAAGTTGATTTTTTCTATCATTTGCATGGTAAAGTATTATGGGTGATTCATATTCAATTATTGTCGCATTTTTATCGATATTTTTGTTGACATATTCAATCAGCTTATAAGGAAAGCTTTCCCCGGGGACACCATCACCTATACTTGTCTTCCAATAATATGCGTAATAATTTTTTAATTTACAATAACCTGTCAACACAAGACAAATACAGGCTATGATTATAATATAAGATAATAATTTTTTATTAATTTCCTGGAGAACACATAATCCAAATAAAAATATCGCCGAAATAATAAAAGGAAATATTGTCAATTGATATCTATGCCACCCATAAGCCATAGATGAAATAAACAGGCATGCCGAACATAAGACTAAAAAAAGAGCAATTTCCCATCTTTCCCTTTTCTTGATTGTGATTAAAAAATAGACAGCAAGTGGTATCGCCAGCCAATTCAATAATCCAAATCTATCAAATCGAAAAAAAATACCAAGATAACCATTGAGCCAGAGATCTTTATTTGTGGCCAAGTCCGGCCAATAAGGATTAACTCCTGATTTCTGATTCAGCCAGAATGATATTGAACTGATCATATTTAAGAAAAAATCAGCACTAAAAATATAGGCAAAAAAAACGGCTATAAATACTATTGTGATGAAAATTACTATTTTCTTCATTTATATTTTAAAGGATGAATCCAAATACCCTGCCCAAAGATCAAATCAAAAATGTAATGGGAAGCACCACAAGCAATGATCAAACAGGCAACAATTAATGATTTTAAAACACGTTCCTTGAAATTGCTTTCGATAGTGACAAAGAAAACGATACAGTTCATCACCGCCATAACAACACCAATGCGATGAGCAAAGGCCGTAAAACCGGAGAAAATGCCAAGCATAATAATCGAGAATAAGTCTTTGTTTTTTACAGCATGAGCCAGCCAGATAATAGAAACAGACAAGAAAAATATTCTATACAAGTCAAGATGAGGTTGCAGCAAAGATATGAAAAATGACAACCCTGATAATAATGCGAAGACCGCTAAAGTAGCGGCCCATTTGTTCAATTTTGCCACCCAAAAATAAACAACACTTAAAAGTAATAAACCGTAATATGTTGTAATACTTTTATAATAAAGATCACTTTTTGCATGGAAAAAGTAATTTATTAATTCTTCCCAGGTCAACAAAAGAGAGAAAGACGGGGGAGCATTGCCATACTGTTCCCACATTAAAGCTAAAGATTTTTCATTAAAGAACATTCTACCTGTCATACCGTATGCTAAAACATCCCACCCCATTAACGGCTGAGGCAGTATTTTCATTAAATAAACAAAGATAAAAGCAATTAAAGGGACAATAATAATTAAGAGTAAAACCAAATGTTCTGTTTTGCGGTAGGCTGCTGTGTGTTGCTCAAACGTAAATATTTCCCTTATGTTTTCTTTTACACCCCAAAAAATTACTTTAAAAGATTTTCTTCCAACTAGTGCTATTAAAAAAAATGAAGTTACTATTAGAATTAAATAAAATACATTCGAATGATGAGGAAGAAGTAAAATAAAATAATATAAAAGTAGCGTTGTAAAGGCAGGTCCTAAACCAAGCGAATATAATAGAAGTTCTGAATTCGAATGTCTACCGTTATTGTTAAACCGTATAAATAATGAACAGAGCATAACTGAGAAAACAATATTCGTTATGAGGAATTTAATAAGGAATAAAAACATTACTTTGAGTCCCGATTTATTTTAGTCAGATGCACTTAATAGATAAAATATTTATAGCAGTTAAAAAAGTAAATACCTTACTTATTCACCTTTTTAGTTCTTCAGCTTGTTCTGTGTTCTGTTTTTTTTGGGAAGGAATAAAATCATTATTTTTGCTGTTTTTTGTATCATTATCTAACACTTCTGCCTTATTCTTTTGCGTCTCCAAAATTGATTCAACTGTATCAATGACGAAAAAAGATAGCGCAACAAGCAGAAAGACTGTTGCAAATAATAAAAATGAGTATGGGGCATCGATATGAAGCAGAAGAACGGAACAGAGCCCCAAAATGATAGTATATAAATAAATAACAAACACAATTCTTTTTTTCGAAAAACCAATCTTCAACAATCTATGATGAATATGATTTCTGTCAGGAGTAAAGATATGCTTGCCCATTTTTATTCTAGTATATATTACTTTTCCTATATCCCACAACGGAAAAAGTAGCAACACAATAGGAATTATCAGGATTGTGGCAGCAGATGATTTGCTGACACCCATAAGAGGCAGTGTCGAATAAATAAAACCCAAAAGATATGCTCCCGAGTCGCCCATAAAAATTTTAGCTGAGGGGAAATTGTATATATAAAATCCCAAAGTACTACCACAAAGAATAACACAGAGTTGCATAACTAAATTACTGTGGAAAGAAGCGGCAAGAATATATAAGAAAATACTTGCAATAATAACGATACCTGCGGCAAGTCCATCCAGGCCATCTATAAGATTGATGGCATTCATAAATGCTACAACCCAGATAATGGTAAAAAACCATGACAAAAAAACCGGATCCAAAGGCAACCAATTATATAAAATAGAGTCTTGTATCCTCAACCCTGAGAAAGCAACCAGAGCTCCTGCGATACATTGCAGGGCTAACTTATAGCGAGCGCGCAAATGCCAGATATCATCGACAAGACCAGTCAAAAACGCAACGAGCATGGCCCCTATGTATATCATTTTATTAAAGGGCAATACTTTTTCAGCAGACACCAAAAAACAAAATACGCAAAAAAAACTGATAAATATTCCAATCCCGCCAAGCCTGCTAATATTTGTAATATGGCTCTTGCGGCCATCTATTTGATCGTATTTTTTAAAAATATTTGACACCCATATAACACAAGGAACTGTAATGGCAGATATTATAAAAGCAAGGATGCCTCTAACTATCATATCTTCAATCAAAATCAGTATACTCCCTATGATTTTAGCTGCAATAAGAAGCTATCACGACGGCAGGACTTAATAAACAACAATTTCCGGGCAATAGTCAGGGAAGTGCTTTCTTCATCGCCTTTATCATAGCCCACGATTTCAAGCCCTAAAGTTTTAAAGAGGTCAATCCATTCTGATTTTGCCCTGAATCTTACGCCAACGCCAAATGTATTTGCTCTTAGAGATGGAACTACCCGGGAAATTAGCTTTCCCAACTTGGAGAGTATATTACTGCTAGTTATATACCATATTATTTTTGCAGAAAATCGTTCACAAAAGTATGACTCGTAAATATACTCATTAACAAAAATTTTTCTGGATTCAGCAACCCAGGCATACAGAGCCTTGCATTGTAGTAAGCGAGTCTGCGTCTCGTTTTTGCCGACGAGATGATGTAAAATCATATTAAAGCAGCAAATCTCATCATCCTCATGAATTGAAGGCGATAAAGCATCTTCCAAGTCTGCATCAATCCCTGACTTGATGCAACTTGCCACAGAATGCTCATCTGTATCCAAAACCCTGACTCTCAGCTCTGTCTGTTTCTGAACCTCCAAGGCAAAGTAACCGGCACCACCTCCCACATCAACAACTTTCCCACCTGGTGATAATGAATTGCCAACCAGAGCCTTAAAGGCTCTTACTTGGCTATCCACAAAATCTTTATGATAAAATTTTTGGACCTGTTTTACTGATAGTTTCTTCTGCATACTAAAAATACAAGAGCAAACAAGGTGTTTCAGTTACACTCCAGTTCTTACAATAAGATTCACCCCTGATATCAGGAGTTCACATGACTCAATAATTGTTCAGCAATTTTATTAACAACAAAATGCTCTGCTAACAGCTTCCGGGCGTTATTACCCAAAACAGTCCGAAGTTCTTTGTTGTTAAGTAGGGATCGTGTGTGAAACTCTAAAAGGTCGTCCTGACCGTTTACAGCCACAAGGGCTGCTTCATTTTGCGAGAGAAATTCACAAATATCATTATCAGGATTCGGGCTAGCCAATATCGGCATACCGGCCTGCATATAACCAAGAATCTTTCCTGGAAAATTTTGGGTGCTGAGTTTTTTATCAAGTGATAGCAATCCAACATCGAATTCTCTAAGCATTCCAAGATAGTCTTCTTGGCTCACACTGTCGTGAATTAATATATTGGAAAGTTTTTTTTCTTTGATAACCCTGCGCAAACGTGGCACCTCACTTCCCTCACCGACCAGCAGAAAAAATGCCTTTTGATCATCCCTTAATCTATCCGCTAATCTCAGAATATTATCCATGTCCTGAGCAACGCCTATGTTTCCACCATAGAAAAAAACAATCTTTTGCTCAAGTCCCAAGCGAGTTCGATAATTGGTGAAATGCATATTTTTTTTCCCTATGGGAGCCCAATTATAGAGAACATTAATAGTTAATCCGTCTGCCCAGCTCTTTCTTTCGAAATATTTGAGATTACCAGGTGTTTGAACACCAATATGATCGGCTGCAGAATATTGTATCAGTTCTATTTTTTGAAAAAAAATGCGAATAATTCCGGGTTTTAGGATGCCCGCATCTATAGCCCATTGCGGAAATATGTCACGAAGAATGAGATAGGATTTGCAATCCCATACTCTTTTGAGCCGTTTTACAAGAGGCCCCCAAAAAATGGTGGGTGAATAAAATATAATATAGTCGCATTTGTTTTGTAACAAAAATTTTCGCGCATGACGCCAAATAGTAACAGGAAGAAGTATTTCATTTATTGCACGAATAACCTTCCCCACGCCTTTTGTCCGACCAGCTCTTACACGAATAACATCTATACCCTCAGCCTGCGCCAGTTGAATATCTTGCGCAATATCTGGATCAGGTGTCAAGACAACTGGATTATGTCCTTGCCTGACAAATTCCGCAGCCAGGTCATAAATGAGACTTGCAGCCGACTTTCTGCTGGGGAGATAGCAATCAACAAGAATCAAAATGCGCATTTTCGAATCAACACTTACACCAGACTGTTCTGTTTATATAATCAACATGGCTTAATATAATACGTACAACTTTCTTTGACACATTATCAACACAGTAATCCGGCACCATTCGGAACTGACATTTATTTTTACCGGCATGTTGTTTGGAAACAACATCAATTGCCTCCAGAATACGATTAAACTTCAAGCCGCACATAATCAACGTTCCTTCATCCATTCCTTCCGGGCGTTCATGTGTTTGGCGAATTGTAACGGCTGGGAATTGAAGTATTGAAGATTCTTCTGTCAGTGTCCCGCTGTCGGAAATAACACATATCGCGTTCATTTGCAGTTTTACATAGTCAAAAAAACCAAGTGGCTTTAAAAACTGAATTCGTTTATCCATCTCAAATGATCCTCTTTCATGCAACCTCTTTCTCGTGCGTGGATGGGTTGAGACAATGACCGGTTTATCATAATGTTCAGCAACAGCAGAAAGCGAAAGTAAAAGTTCGCCAAAATTGCCTTCATCATCCACATTCTCTTCTCGGTGGGCACTGACCAGAAAGTACGATTTTTCCTGTAGTTTCAGCGTTTCCAGAACATTTGAAGCATCAATTTGCATCCGATAATAATCAAACACTTCCTTCATAGGCGAGCCAGTCTTAATAATCATCTGTGGTCTTATACCTTCGGCCAGAAGGTAACGGCGAGCATGTTCAGTATAAGGCAAATTAATATCACTGATATGATCGATAATTTTCCGGTTGATTTCCTCTGGCACCCGCTGATCAAAACAACGGTTGCCTGCTTCCATGTGGAATATCGGAATTTTCCGCCTTTTTGCAGAATAAGCTGCAAGACAGCTGTTGGTATCTCCAAGAATTAAAAGGGCATCCGGCTGTTCCACAGCAAATACTTCATCTGATTTAGCAATTACATTGCCGATTGTTTGCGCCATGTTATCCGCGGCGGCATTCAGAAAGTGATCGGGTCTTCTAATTTCCATCTGCTTGAAAAAAATCTCGTTTAGTTCATAGTCATAATTCTGTCCCGTGTGTACCAAGATATGCCCTGTATGTATATCGAGCTGATGAATGACTCTGCTGAGCTTAATAATTTCCGGTCGGGTGCCAACAATTGTCATTACTTTTAAAGCCATATTTTGCCTATTCCCTTCCCTGAATATCATGCAGTATAAAAACTGCGGTTAGCTATAAAATCACTGTGCATCATTTTAATCAGTTCATCCCATGAAGGTGGCTGATAACCTGTCGTTTTACGGAAGACAGAGGAATCCAAAGAACGATCGACAACAAAAGTATCATCCGGTTCAACAACTATTTTTTTATCATATTCCTGCGCAATTTTTCGCAGGAGATCATACTTGGAAATCGGTTCTGAAGAAACGTGATATGTGCCGTATAGTTCAGAATTAGGCAGAATATAATTGTGAATAATCCTGGCAACTTCAATTGTAGGAAATCCCGTATATATAACTTTGCGAAATCCATGAACGTGTCCCATCTGTGCCAGAAACCATTCAACCAATCCATAACGTCCCTTTAGTTCGTGACCGATAATTGATGTCCTCATGGTAACACAGTGTTGATAGTTTAGCTCTCCCAGATACTTAGTTCGGCCGTAAAGATCCTCAGCATTTGATTCATCACTTTCCGTATACATACCTTTTCCCCCGTTAAAAACACAATCTGTGCTTATGTGAATGAGCCTGGCGCCGGCAGTTCGGCAAATGAGGGAAATTCTGTGAGGAAGCTGCGCGTTAACTGTAATTGCGGTAAGGGGATCACTTGCACTTGGAAGCTGCTTAATAATGCCTATACAGTTGATAACTATATCCGGCTGAATTGACGCTAATGCACGAATTACACTGTCAAAATAGTGAGCATCTACAGGGTCAGTCCGGAATTTGGAAAAAAGATTATGAGAAAAATGTTTCTGCAAACCAGAAAGACTTCGTGCACTGGCATAAACATCATAATCAGAATGTTCGGAAAGATACCTCAGCAGCACATGTCCCAACATGCCGGTGCCGCCTAAAATCAAAATTTTCCCCTGCTTATTCATATTGATTCCCCTTATGTCAATACATTGAATATTTATTCTTTCGATTAATCATCGACAACGAAAAATACTCGTAAGCAGACATAACCAGTTATAAAATGATTTTACCTGTTTCTAAAGCATTCCGAACAAAGTCAAGTTTCAAGAGCAATTCAGACAAACCTTCCTCATCTAGACGGCTGGTATTATGCGAGTTGTAATCTTCCTGGCCGGAAACTTTTGTTTCACCTTCAGTAAAATATAGGGAATAGTTAAGATCCCGCACATCAGCAAGAATCCTGTAATAACCACCTCTATCATCTGCCCGCGCCATCTCTTCGCGTGTCAGTAATGTCTCATAAAGCTTTTCTCCATGTCGGGTACCGATAATACGTATTTCATTTTTCCCTTTAAACAACTTTTTAAGCACCTTCGCCAATGTTTCGATTGTTGCTGCTGGCGCTTTTTGAACAAATATATCTCCTTGTTTTCCATTTTTAAAGGCGTAGATAACAAGATTCACCGCATCATCAATTGACATCATAAAACGGGTCATATTCGGATCTGTTATGGTTAATGGTTCTCCTGCCAGAATCTGGCTGATGAAAAGAGGAATCACCGAACCACGTGAACACATAACGTTGCCGTAACGGGTACCGCAGAATATCGTGCTGGTTTTTCCGTTAGAACGCGCTTTGGCAACCATAAGTTTTTCCATCAGTGCTTTGGACATACCCATTGCATTTATGGGATAAACAGC
>ENA-ORXD01002776-ORXD01002776.1-sediment-metagenome-genome-assembly--contig:-NODE-2776-length-11032-cov-3.058969_pt1 | contig 11032 bp, 8 predicted proteins | sample MGYA00237862_ERZ511471 | MGnify/ENA metagenome assembly ERZ511471 | reverse complement strand
CCGAAGCCTTCCAGCGCCGCCGACCGCTCGTTGGAGATGCGGTTGAGCTCCTTCACGGATTCGAGGGCCTCGTTGGCCCACTGGATGGCCTCCTGGGGTACGTTCTTCTTCTTGCTGTAGTGGTCCAGGAGCGCCCGCAGGTCCGACTCGTACTGCTGCAGCAAGCGGGCCCGCTCTGCCGGGGGCCTGCCCATGACGTCGAGCACGAACTCGCGGTGGGCGACCTGCGCCTGCCGCCGCATGAGCTTGACGGCGTTGTCCACGAAGGCCGCCTCTCCGCCGGCCGCGGACATCACGCGTCCCTCGGCGGCCTTGAGGTCATTGAGGGCCCGCTGGGATTCATTGACAAGCCGGTCGTATTCGGCGATGTCCGCAGGGCTCCAGTTTTTCCCCTTCAGGCGCTTCAGGAGGTTCACACGCTTTTCCGCGGCCTCCGCATAGGTGATCTTCGCGCGATCGAGGGTGGCGCAGTCGCGCATGAAACCCAGATCCGCTTCGGAGAAGAATTCCCTCCACGGGAGCTTGGCCCCGTCCATGGCGTTAATGAAGACATTGTTGGCGCGGGCCACCTGCTTGGCCACTTTGGTGCGCTGCTCCAGCGTGGTGGTCGCTTCAGCCACCTCCGAGACATGACAGGTGAAGTCGATGACGCCAGCGGCTGCCTGGCCCGTTCCGTATCTCGTGCCCGAGAGCCAGACTTTCCAGACTTCCCCGAGCCGCGGATCGTCCATGAGAATTTGGCGCGCCTGCTCGGGGCTGATGCCCTCGCGGAGCCTGCCGTTCTCGAAGAGCTCGGGATGAAGCTTGTTGAGAATCCTGACCTGAGTCTCGGCAAAGAGGGCGCCGGGGGTTGCCGTGATGTTGACGGGCAGACCCGTCGCGGGGTCAATGAGATAGAGGCGCGTCATGGACTGTCGGATGGCCCACTGCTTGCCGGCCGAGGTCACGTAGACGTCGGCACGCCCCTCCCAGCCGAAACCGTTGAGGACGATGCCGAGCCCCGAGGGTCCTGTGCCGAGCCGCGCCTTCAGACGGCCGCTCACGTCCTGGATGATGCCGTTGCGGTTCTCCGGGTTCGTGTCGCCGATCTCCGTGCCGAAGAAGGAGGCATCGAAATCGCCGTCGAAGGTGAGCTGCGTCTCGGGCTTGATGGGCCACTTGCCGCTGTAGCCGTAGCCGTGGATGGAGCCGAGGGTCTTGCCCCTGGCCCGGCTCCCGATGGTCTCGACGATGGTGCCGTCGAGGGTCTGCTGGACGGTGTGCATGAGCAGGTTCTCGGCGCGGCGGAAGTTGTCGTTCCATTCCGCCTGGGGAACCGCCCGCTTGACCTGCTTGAGGACCTCGATGGCGTTCTCGTTGCCGGAGGAGCTCTGGACCATTTCGAAGAACGCCTTGGCCGTCGCTTCCGCCTGCGCCGGCGTGCTGAAGCGCTCGGGCATGCCATTTAACGCACGAAGGCCGTCGAGAATCTGTTGATTCTGGGCAAGGGCAGGCGATGCGGAGAGGATCAGGACAACGGCGGCGATGACCGGAATGATACGACGCATGGAGAACCTCCGGGAGCGTTTTTCATCTGCGATTGCATACTGATGTTCAGGTATTTTTATTCGTCCGGCCTCGAGGGCCGTAAATTCCCGATGATTCAGGGCTCCGGCAGCCTTACCATTTCGAGGCCCAGGCTGCGCACCTCCCTCACCTCTTCCACTTCCCTCACGCCGGCCTTCTTCATGGCCTTGACGATCGTCCCGGCGCCGATCATGTCCGTCCCCAGCTGGTCGGTGATGCTGAGGAAGATCTCCTTGCCGTTTTTCAGGCGGATCGCCAGGCTGCCCCACTCGGATGAGCTGAGGATCATGGCCCGCCCCGTGGCGCCGATGCGCGAGGAGCCTTTCCCGGTCAGCGCCGCAAGCCAGGACAAGGCAATCAGCCATTTGGGCGGCTTGATCACGACGGGCTGGAAGCAGTCCATGTCGCCGTAGAGGAAATCCCGCTGACCGCGGTCCGTCCAGATGCACAGCCGGTCTTCCGTGACCCGAAGGGCGAAGGCGGAAACCCATGCGGCAAGCCACACGACGATCAGTCCCAGGAAAAAGATCGGCCAGAAAAAGAAAAAGAGGGGCCAGCCCTCGGTGAAGGCCTGCACCGTCCCACCGGTGATGAAAAAGGGGAAGGCGAAGAAGGGGACCGTCAGGAGCACCGCCAGGAAATCCGTGAGGACGACCCGCCAACGCCTGTAGGCCTGTGCTCCGGGCGGTCGTTTCGGCCAGGGCAGCAGAATGTAAAGGGCAAGCCCGGCCAAAGCGACCCAGGGGCTCCACTTCCGGCCGGGGAAGAGGAAATCCGTCGGGGGCGCGGGGTACCGGGAGAAGCCGCCGCCGAGGTGGAAATCGTCGTCGGCGAAGGCGCGGTACTCCGCCTTCAGGTAAAGGGGCTTCTCCTTCGTTTCCAGACGCAGGTAGGCCGGGTCGCGAACTCCGGCGAAAAGGGAAGCAAGCTGGTTGACGGGAGGCTCCTCGGGTTTGAAGAAAAGAACACCTGACGGATACTTGTCCGAGGGAAGCCGCTTCCGCCACTCTTTTGAGAGGGGCATTTTCTCTGCGGCCGCAACGGCATTCTGCGCCACCGTCTGCCAGAGACCCCCCTCGACGACGAAGAGACGACCCTTTGTGACCTCGGCGATGTAGCCCTCGAGCGGCAGTCCGCGCAGGACCTTGTCCCGCTCCGTCATGATCCGGAACCCCATGTAGGTTCCCTGGCGCTGCTGCTCGTGCCGGAAATCGACGGGTTTGACGATGACGACGGGAGAGAGGTTCGCAAAAAACGCGATCAGGATGGCCGCGAAGATCGCGCCGAAAAGGATTACGCGCCGCCGGAGTTCCATGAAAGGAATGTCACCTCGATGGGGTTTGGGGGCGGCCGCAGGCTGCCTTGTAGTCGATCACCGTTGCCTTCAGGTGACCCACGACGCGCCCGAGCGGCACGATGGAGATCCAGCCGGGGCCTTCGACGAGTTTGATATGCGTGGCGTCGATGCCCACCTGGTCGAAGGTCGGGTCCACGGAGACCCATCCGCCCACATCGCTTTCCGCCCAGGCGTGATAGAGGAAACCCACGCCCTCCATGTACACGATGCCGCCCGCCATCCGCGTGGGGATTCCCGCCGCCCTGGCCAGTGCCGTGTAGAGCATGGTGTGGGCCTGGCATTCGCCTTTTTTCGTGTGGAGCACCTCGAGGGCGGAAAAGCTGTCCACGGCCTCATCCTTCACTTCGTCGGCAACCCATTTCGAAAGTTTTCGCGCCTTCTCCAGGGGATCGGAGATGCCTCTCGTAACCTCCCTGGCCGTATTCACAATCTCGGGGTGATCGCTCTCGATCTGGCTTGCGGGCAGGGTCCAGCGATAGCCGTCGATGTTGTACCGGGGGCCGGAGATCTTCACGGGAGAGACGGCATTGCGGCGGATGCGGTAAATCGCCGCTGAGGCGTCGCCGGGGTTCTGTGAGGCCTCCTGGCCGGGTCCCTGCAGCAGCGGCAGCTCCCCGGAAACGCCTGCGAGGGCCAATTCCAGGTACGTGGCCTCCCGGGGGCAGGCCAGGGGCTTTTCGGTTTTCACGACGCTGAAGTCGAGGATGAGGTCCTTCTTGTTGAGGCTCGCCTCGGAGAGGTATCGGCGGGCTTCATTCTCCGTTTCCCGGTACGTGATCAGGACCCCTTTCATCCCGAGTTCGAAGGCGGCCTCGCCCTTCCGGTTGATCCAGGTCTCCACGTCCTGGCCCATCATGGAGGTCTGGACCTTCCAGGAGGGTTCGATGCCGAGTGACCGGCTGCTTTCGAAGGCGGCAACGGTCTGCGATACGGCCGTGACCGACTGGGTCTGCGGGTCGTAAACGTTGTACCGGTATTTCAGACCGACAGCCATGCCTTGAAGAACGGGGTAGAGGTTGATCACCGCCGCCGGGTAGAGGGGGGCTTCGAGTTTCTTCTCCTCTGCTTTGACGTCCTTGCCCGTCATCTGTTCCGTTCGCAGAATGCCTTCTTTCACGCGCCCTTCGAGAACAAACGTCTTTTCGCCCATTGAGATCTCGTGCCGGAAGGAGTGGGACGTGAGATCGGCCCGGACGAGGTCCTCGCTCTTCATGGAGATTCCCTTGTCGAGTCCGAGGAATCGGATCCGCAGGTGCGCCTCCGATTCCAGGCGGAAGAGCCCCTCGCCCGTCAGCGGCACGATCTTCAGATGGCTGAAGCCGACCTTCTCCCCGTTGAAGACGATCCCCGACCAGAGCTCCCGCCAGGGAAGATCGTTCAGGCTCTTGATGCGAAGGGGTTCGGGGGGCGTCTTGATGGGGTCGAAATAAGCGGGGGAACAGGAAACAAAGACAAAAAGGGACAGGAAAAGAAGAAGGGTAGACTGGTTTCGTTTACGCCGATGCATCGTTCCTCCTGCCGGGCTCATTCGTGCACGAAATACATGCAAACTTCGCTCCCGGCGGCCCCCCTTGAAGCCGGATTGATGGATTGCCGGCAGACGACACAGACTATAGGAAAGCGGGCAGGACATGTCAACCGGGAAAAGCATGAAAAGCAGGGATAACCGGTCGAGATGGATGGTTTATTGACGAGCGGGGGGACCGGGCTGCACGTTTCGCCCGGGGAATCCGGTCGGGCTGGCATAATTTGTGGAAATGGGATAGAAGGGAAGACGATTCGATTTAAGATTGGAAACGGATGAAGCCTGTAAATATCCTCGGGATATCCGCTTATTATCATGACAGTGCCGCCTGCCTGGTCCGTGACGGCGAGATCGTCGCCGCAGCCCAGGAGGAGCGCTTCACGCGCGTCAAGCACGACCCCTCGTTTCCCTCCCATGCCGTGTCTTTCTGCCTTCGCGAAGGGGGCCTCACTTCGCAGGATTTAAATTACGTGGCTTTCTACGAAAAGCCCTTCCTGAAGTTCGAGCGCCTGCTGCAGACCTACCTGGCCTATGCCCCCGTGGGGCTTCGCTCCTTCATCACGGCCATGCCGCTCTGGATCAGGCAGAAGCTCTGGATGCGGGACAACATCCTGAAAGAGATCGACTTTGCGGGCAAGGTCATCTTCCCGGAGCACCACGAATCCCACGCCGCATCGGCCTTTTTCCCCTCGCCCTTCCGGGAGGCGGCCTTTCTGACCCTTGACGGCGTGGGCGAGTGGACCACGACAAGCTACGGAATCGGCCGGGACAACGAGGTGACGATCCTCTCGGAGATGCAGTTCCCCCATTCGCTGGGGCTACTCTACTCGGCCTTCACCTACTACACGGGCTTCAGGGTCAACTCGGGCGAGTACAAGGTGATGGGGCTCGCCCCTTACGGGGAGCCTAAGTACAGGGACCTCATCCTGACGGAGTTGATGGACCTGAAGGAGGACGGCTCCTTCCGTCTCAACATGGAGTACTTCGATTACTGCACGGGCTTTACCATGACCAACACCAGGTTCGACCGGCTCTTCGGGGGGCCGCCACGGAAACCCGAATCCCTGCTGACGCAGCGGGACATGGACCTTGCCCGGTCGGTCCAGGATGTGACGGAAGAGATCATGCTGCGAATGGCCCGAACGATCCGCCGGGAGACGGGGATGAAGAACCTCTGCCTGGCGGGAGGGGTGGCCCTCAACTGCGTGGGCAATGGGAAAATCCTGCGGGAGGGACCCTTCGAGAACCTCTGGATCCAGCCCGCCGCGGGGGATGCGGGGGGCGCCCTCGGTGCCGCCCTTTTTACGTGGCACCAGGTCCTGGGCAACGGGCGAGCCGCGGAAAAGCCGACGGACAGGATGTGCGGGGCCTACCTGGGTCCGGCCTGGAACCGCGACAGCCTGCTGGAGTACCTGCAGAAAAACGGAATTGTTTACAAGGAGCTGAACGAGCGGGAGATCCCCGGAACGGTCGCCGATCTCATCGCCGACGAGAAGGTGATCGGCTGGTTCCAGGGCCGCATGGAATTCGGCCCCCGGGCCCTCGGGAGCCGCTCCATCCTCGGAGATGCCCGCTCGCCGAAGATGCAGGAGGTCATGAATCTGAAAATCAAGTTCCGCGAGAGCTTCCGGCCCTTCGCCCCCACGGTGCTGAGGGAAAAGGTCTCGGAGTACTTCGATCTCGACCGGGAAAGCCCCTACATGCTGCTGGTGGCGCCCGTAAAGCGGGAGATCTGCCGGGAGATGACGGGCGAGGAGCAGGCGCGCTTCGGTCTCGAAAAGCTCCACGTGGTGCGGTCCTGCGTGCCGGCCGTTACCCATGTGGACTACTCGGCACGGGTCCAGACGGTCGACCGGGAGGTCAACTCCCTCTTTTACAAGACGATCGAGGCCCTGGGCGAAAGGCACGGCTGCCCTCTCGTGATCAACACGTCTTTCAACGTCCGTGGCGAGCCCATCGTCTGCAGCCCCGAGGACGCGTACCTGTGCTTCATGCGGACGAACATGGATTACCTGGCGATGGGGCCCTTCCTGCTGGACAAATTGCAGCAGAAGCCTCTGTCGGCCGATACGGACTGGAAAAAACAATTCGAGCTGGATTGACAGACGGGCTGAAGCCGGTTGATTTCCTTGAAATGAGGAAGTTGTGAAATAGGGAAGATGAGAAGTGTGGATTATCTGGCGGTTTATCGAAGGCTCACAGCGTCTCCAAGCTTCAAAACTTCTCAGCTTCTCAACTTCCGTGTTCGGCGGTGCACGTGATGCTTCTCAAAGACGACATAAAGAAAATTCCCATGGACCGCAAGGCCCTGCGCAACTTCGGCCTCCTCATGGCCTGCGTGCTGCTTCTTGCCGGCGGCTGGCTCTGGTGGAAATCGGCGGCGACATGGCCCTGGGTGCTTGGCGCAGCGGCGCTGCTTGCCCTGATCGGCCTGACCGTCCCGGCGGCCCTGAAGCCGCTCTACAGAGGCTGGATGATCCTCGCCGTGATGATGGGTTGGGTCATGACGCGGGTCATCCTGACGCTGGTTTATTTCCTCGTGCTGACGCCGATCGGATTTCTGGGGCGCGCCTTCGGGGAGCAGTTCTTGCAATTGAAATTAAAGCGATCCGGAGAGACAGCCAGTTACTGGGTCAGGAGAAACGGTCCTGCCCGCAAGAAAAGCGACTACGAAAGGCAGTTCTAGATGAAGGTTTTTTCCACCCTGTCCGAGATCTGGGCCTTCCTGCGGGCCCGCAAGAAATGGTGGCTTGCGCCGATCATCCTGGTGCTCATGCTCCTCGGGGCGCTCATCGTCCTCACCGAAGGCTCCGCCATCGCACCGTTCATCTACACGCTATTCTGAGCCGCTTCGCAGCAGGCATGCCGCTCAGGGGATAAGGCAAAATATCTTGCGGCGGCAGAATCGTGCGGCTTGACATCCCGCCCGAGGTGTGTTCCCCTCTTTCCTGCCATTAAGCGGGAGCCATCATTTGCAGCTCCCTGCCCACAGGGCAGGGCCTCCCGGCAAGGAAAGAACCCTACATGATTGCGCGCCCTAACGCTGCCTGCAAGGCGGGGCTTGCGTGACGCGCCCCCGGTCACCCATGCGAAACGATGAGGAACAGTTCGGGAAAACCGTCGAGAAAATAAGGAACGCGGCGCCGGTGAGCCTGACGGGTCAATGGTTCAATCTGATACGTGCCGGGGGATGCGACTTCATCCAGGGACAGGTCTATGACGCCGACAACGGAAAAGGCTGCGCCCGGAATATCGCGCTTCTCGTTGAGGGTATCAGGCCCGAGGACATCGGGGGATTCTGGCCTGAGGTCACCGGTCATCCGGTGACGGCAATCGAGGAGTCCTTCCTGGTCCGTTACATCTCGTCCCTCGATGAAAACGAGGTGGAACTCATCGTCCCTCTGCGCAACGTGTCACCCTCCGTGAACTGGGGGCGCTTCGACGAGGAAAAAGAATACGAGATCTATGCGTCGGTCATTTACCCCGCCATTCTGGACGCCCTTTCCGGTATTCGTTTCGAACGTCTTCTCGACGGGGGATGCGGCTCCGGCAATCTCCTGGAGCGGATCGCAGAACGTTGCCCGGATGCCGAATGCCACGGCATCGACATGAACCCCGATAATGTCGAGGCATCCAGGGAAAAAGGATTGACGCGTATCTACGAGGGGGACGCCGAAGAGATGGACCTTCTCCTTCCCGGGGATGTCACCTTCGATGTGATCGTTTTCTGCGGCCTCCTCAACCGGCAGGTCACGGAGAGGGAAAAGGCATGGAACATCCTGATGCAGGCCGTCAAACGGCTCAATCCTCAAGGTCACGTCATCATCACGGGCTATTCTTCCTGTCACCTCACCGCCGACGACCTGACCTGCGCCGGTCTTGCCGTCATCCGGAAAAGCCTGCCCAAACACCTGTTCAAGGACTACGACACCTATGCCCTGAGACAGCTTTACCTGTGCAGGAAAGACACCTGATCCTCCCGGACCGTGGAAGATCAGCAAGGGGGGCGCTTCAAATTTGACGCGAAGGTCTGGAAGGTTTTACCCAGAAGTGTTTCGAGAGGCAGACCGGCATCGATCAGCATGTCGAGTTCGACCCCGGTTTTCAGTCCCATCTCGTGGAGCATGAAGACCGTGTCCTCCGTCGCTATGTTGCCCCGGGCGCCCGGAATGAAGGGGCAACCGCCAAGGCCTCCCAGCGAGGTATCGAAGATCGCGACCCCCTGGCGAAGAGCCGAAAAGACATTGGCCAGCCCCAGACCCCGGGTGTTGTGAAGGTGAAGGGAGAGTTCCATCTCTCCCGTCTCGCCCCGTACGCGGGTAAGCACATCTTCCATCTGGAGGGGATTCGCCAGGCCCGAGGAATCGGCAAGGCAGATCTCGTCGGCCCCCCTTTTCATGAAAGCCCTTGCGAGCTTCAGGACGCGAGGCACGGGCACAGGGCCTTCGTAGGCGCAACCGAAGGCGTTCATGACGCCTGCCCGGACCTTCATCCCGGCATCGTGCGCCCTGCCGATGAGGTGGTCGGCCTCCTTCAGGGCCTCCGAGACAGACTTGTTGCTGTTTTTCCTGCTGTGGGTCTCGCTGGCCGACACGAAGATCCCGACGTGAGGGACCCGGCAGCGGATTGCCCTCTCGAGCCCGCCCTCACTGAGGATGAGGGCCGAATAGAGGACACCGCGCCTGCGTTCGATCCGCTCCCAGAGCGCCTCGGCATCGGCCATTTGAGGGACGAGCGACCGGTTGACGAAGGATGACACCTCGATGCGCCGGACCCCGCAGGCGACCAGTTCGCGAATCAGGCGCAGCTTTTCGTCTGTCGGGATCAGCTGCTTCTCGTTCTGGATCCCGTCTCGCAGGACAACCTCGTGAATTTCAACCTTCTTTGGCAGCATCTTCTTCATAATCGATCTCTTAGAGTGGGTAGGCAGCCTCGTTGATTGCGAGGTCACAGGTGACAGGTTACAGGCGACCGGTAAATAATGGAAGAAAAAATGACGTTACATGTCAACGCCAATCGTTACTTGTAACGGCAAATGCATTTTTCCTTCCCTGTACCCTTGACCCTTTTCATGGCGCAGATAAAGGAATGCCGAACCGACCCCGGAGGGTCTGTTCGGCATCCGGTTTACACATCTTCAGGCGGCGGTTTATCCGAGAACCACGAGAACCTGGCTCGTGTTGACCTTGTCGCCTTCCTTTACCTTGATTTCCGCCACGGTGCCGTTCGAGGGTGCCACAATGGGGTTTTCCATCTTCATGGCCTCGAGGATGATGAGCTCCTCGTCTTCCTTCACGGCATCGCCCACCTTAACAATGATCTCCTTAATCGTCCCGGGCATGGGGGCTACGACATCTGCCATTTCACAATCCTCCTCTTGTCAATAGTCAAAAGTCGTCACGGTTCCGAGGAACCGTGACGGGTTCTAGCAGAAAACAGGCGGCAGGGGAAGAAAAATTCTTCCCCTGCCACGGATTATCCAACTACTTCTTCCAGGCGGTGGGGCCCCACTTCTCGCCCAGCTTCGCCTCGGCGGACCACTCTTCGGGCACCCGCTGGCCGGGCTTCTCGCCCACCTTCTCGATGAGCTTCTTGAGGCCGGGCCGTGCAAACTTCATCTTGCCCGCCTTCTCGGTGCGGCCGTTGATGACCGCTTCGCTGCGCAGCCTGCGGCCGATCGTCTTCTCCATCTTGCGGCCCAGCCACAGCATGCGGTCCACGTCGTAGCCGTGCTCGATGCCCAGCTCGTCGATCTGCACGATGAGATCCTCCAGACAGATCAGGCCCACGTAGCGGGGATCGTCGTAGTAGTACTCGCCCGTGCCGCGGATCGGGCAGTCATCGAGGAAGTTTGCCGGCTGGCCGCCCATGCCGCCCATCGTCCCTTCGAAGCGGCACAGACCCGCCTGCAGCGCCGCCAGGATCGACTGCGAGGCGATGCGTTTGGTCTCGTGCAGGTGGCACAGGTGCGCCTCGGGGTTCGGCATGGCGTCCAGGACCATCGAGAAGTACCGGTACACGTCCGCCCCGTTGGCCGAGCCGTCGTGGTCGGCATGCTCGATGTCGTAGGCGCCGATAGAGAACCAGCGCTTCGTGAACTCCACGGCGTCCTCCAGCTTCGTGGCGCCGCTGATGGGGCTGCCCCAGATCGTCGAAACGGTGCCGCACATCTTGATGCCCGCGTCGGTCGCCTTCTTGATGCAGCGCTCGGCCTCTCTCCAGTACTGGGAGAGCGTCGTGCCGGAGTTGGCGAAGTGGTGCTCGGGGTCCGTCGAGACCATCATCAGGATGCGGTCGGGGCCAAAGCCCTCCTTCTTCATCCGGATCGCAATGTCCACCGAGGGCTCGCGGATGGTGACACAGGTCAGCGTGACGTCCTTGTCCAGATCGATCTTCGCCCGGGCGGCCCGCTTCCGGAACTCGTCGCTGCGCATCGCCTTCATCACCACGTCGGCATCCACGAACTGCGGCGTCGTGGCAGCGGCCAGATTGGTCACTTCCAACTCCCGGCAGCCCGCCAGGATGCTCTCCTGGCCGTAGAAAATCTTGGCCTGCGTGGAGATGAACTTCTCCTCGTGCTGGAA
>ENA-ORXD01002775-ORXD01002775.1-sediment-metagenome-genome-assembly--contig:-NODE-2775-length-11033-cov-4.278112_pt1 | contig 11033 bp, 10 predicted proteins | sample MGYA00237862_ERZ511471 | MGnify/ENA metagenome assembly ERZ511471 | reverse complement strand
CGTTGACATGGAACCCGTAAGACATCCCTTCCAGGATCAATCTGCGTCGATCAACACCTGGGTAAGCTTCCTGCGCAAGGCTTCAAGCCTTTTGGATTTGAATGCTTTCCTGCTTTCTTCCAATACGTCTATGGCCTCTTTGATCGCCGTTTTCATCATCAGTTCCCGCGATCGCCTGGGGCACAGGTCCATGAGGGACCGCAGGCCGTTCTCGTCCACCCGTCCCTCCAATATCGAGGTTACGAGGCAGCAATGCACATCGATTCTTTGCCGCAGTTCCTTGACGCTGGTGTTGAGCACGTCGATCAGATCCCGCTTGTCGTCCCCCATCGATTTAGCATCTCCTTCTATTGTTAGAAGTATCGAACTTCATGGTCGTAAAAAAAGCCGCCTTTCGCCCCTTCCCGGCAAAGACGGCCGAACGGGTCAATTCTTGTCAGTTTTCTCCTTGGAGGCCGAAACATCGGCGGCATGGATCCGGTTCTCGAAGTCGCGGGAGAACGCTTCCCCTTGTGCCCGGCATTTTTCGGGCCTGCGGCCGTGCAGCCGATACTCCTTGAAATGGTTCAGCCAACTCTCCCCTGCGCGGGGACACTCCTGTATGAATTCCATGAATTCCGTCAGGCTGTCCAGGGTGGTGGCGCTGAGGGTGTGTTCCATCTTGCAGGCTTCCTCGTCGGCGGTCTTGAACTCGATTTCCAGGACCCCGGTCAGAAATTTCGACAAGACCTCATGCCTGCGCCGCATCTCCTTGCCGACATCCGCACCGTTTTTCGTCAGCTCCACGTATTCGTATTTCTCGTAGTTCACCAGGCCCCTGTCATTCAGGGTTTTGAGCATGCTGGACACGGTGGGCATTTTGACGTCCAGCCGCCTGGCGATGTCCTTGACGCGAACCACCTTTTTTTCCCGGTCCAGATCGAATATGGCCTCCAGATAGTCTTCCATGACGGAAGTCAAAGGCTTCGCGGAGATTTCGTCTTCCTTGCGGGATTCCTTCATGGGGACCTCTTTATTAGATTTACCTAACTTAGATTTACTTATCTAATAATCTTTTCCCCCGTCGCTGTCAAGTCTTTTTTTCAGCATCCCGAAAGGCGATCCATCCGGCCGAAAAGCCGGCTGGGGCTTTCCTGAATCTTGCTACGTGGTCGTTCTCTATGGTTCGGAAGATATGTGTACCGCAACGCATCTCCCCGGAAAGAAAAAAAATACGCCGGCATTCCATCACGAAACACGGCATGCCCGTGGCGACCTTGCAGCCTGTCGATTTTACGAAAAGGACGCCCGTTCGCGACGTCATCGATCAATTGAAACGGTTTCGAAGGGGCCACCGCCTCGAAGGGCTTTCCGTTCGTTGCATGATCGAGGAGGGGAGACGCTGATGTCCGCACCGTTGGTGGTCGATAATTCCGTTGTCATATCTTGGTGCTTCGATGATGAGGAAAAGGCCACGCGGAAGTCGTCCTCGAAAGCCTCGAATCCGGAGAGGCCTTCGTGCCGGCCGTCCGGCCGCTCGAGGTGAAAAACGTCCTTCTTGTCGTTTAAAAAAACACACCTCGGACAGTCTTCCGTCGCCTGCTTTCTCACACTCCAGAGTGGCTTGCCCATCATCGTGGAACAGGAATCCCCCGAGCGGATGCTCAAGGAGATCGTTTGCTCGCCCGGGAACACGGACTTTCAACCTATGACGCCTCCTACCTGGATCTTGCCATGAGGCTTGAGCTTCCTCTCGCTACGCAGGATACATCCCTCGTAAAAACCACCCCAAAAGGCCAGGTCCCGATATTTAAGCCGGCTGGCGCCCGATGAAATCATAATGCCGAAAGGTTTCCGGTTCATTCACGCATCCCGGGCTCCCGCGCGAGCTGATTAAGCACGGCGAGCGCTTCGTCACTGACAGGGGCATTTCCGAATAGTCCGGCCTCATGTGGGCGGCTGCAACAGCACACCATGGTCAGACATCAAATCGCCAATTAGGGCGTTACTGATACTCATCACCGGTTCCGCGCCGCCGCAAAGAAACAAATTCACAGATCCTACCAACCCCGTCAAAACCAATGAGAGCGTTTTCGAAGCTGAAAATGGGCGTTTAAGGCCCCAAAACAGTCGACTATCGGGAATATATCATGTTATCTAAGCAGGTTATCTTGGTCCGACGCTGAAGTAGGACCCCAAAGTAAAAGTAAACGCGGCGCGGTCGTCCATGGATCGAGCTTTCGTGAGGGGTTCCGCATTGGCGAGGGATTGTTCGTGAGAGCGCCCTGATCGTATCCGGAAATATCCCTTGACAGTTGGAGGCTTAACCGGTAATAATTATGACCGGATGAGGCAACAACCAGAAAGAATAATAACCAGGGGTGGCCCTATGATCGAGACGATCAAATCCATCATCCTGGATTTCCAGGAAAACCGGCTGGAGACCGGAGTGCCCCGGCGTTTGCGTATCGAGACGGTTCACGGCAAGGCCGCCGTCTGCATCGGGGTGCGCCGGGGCGGCAAGTCGACATACATGTTCCAGGTTGTCCAGAGGCTGTTGGACGGCGGGGTCCCCCGGCAGAACATTCTGTACCTGAACTTTTTCGACGACCGCCTTCACAACCTGCGGCAGGACAATCTCGGCCTGATCGCCGAGGCCTATTACTCCCTCTACCCGGAGAAGAAAAACACCGAGACGGTCTACTGCTTTTTCGACGAGATCCAGGCCGCCACCGGTTGGGAGCCCTTCGTCGATCGTTTGATGCGCACGGAGAAATGCGAGGTGTACCTGACCGGCTCGTCGGCCAGGATGCTGTCGAAGGAGGTCGCCACGCAGATGCGCGGTCGGGCTCTCTCGTGGGAGATGTTTCCGTTTTCGTTCAGGGAATTCCTGGACTACAAGGGAATCAAGAGCGAGGGCGCACTGTCGACGAAAAAGCGGCTCTTCGTCCAGAAGGCCTTCGAGGAATACTGGGCGACCGGAGGTTTCCCCGAGGTCGCCGGTCTCAGCCGGAGCCTGCGGATCAAGACCCACCAGGAATACTTTCACACCATCCTGTTCCGTGATCTGGTCGAACGCCACAACGTTTCACACCCGAAGGCGGTGACCGATCTGGCGCACTGGCTGGCGGACAACACGGCCTCGCTATACTCGGTCAACAGTCTCACGGGCTATCTCAAGTCCCTGGGCCACAAGGCCCCGAAGTCCGCGGTGTCGGATTACATGGAATGGTTCGAGGACGCCTATTTCCTGTTTACCGTGCGCATATTCGACCCGTCACTCTCGCGCAGCAACACCAATCCGAAAAAGGTCTATTGCATCGACCATGCCATGGTCACTTCAGTGTCGTCCGGAATTCTGGTCAACTCCGGCCATCTCCTTGAGAACCTCGTGTTCACGGCCCTCCGGCGTCTTCACCCGGAAATCTATTATTACAAGACCAAGACCGGCCGGGAGGTCGATTTCATCGTCCCGGTTCGCGGCCGGTCGAGAACACTTGTCCAGGTATGCGATTCCCTGGCGGAACCGCAAACAAGGAAACGGGAGGCTGCGGCCTTGAGTGAGGCGATGGCCGAACTGAGGCTGAAAACCGCAACCATCGTGACCCGGAACGAGGACGATCGGATCGAGGCCGGAGGGGGGAACATCGAAGTGGTCCCGGCGTGGCGTTTTCTCCTCGAACTGCCGGAATCGGTGGAATAGCATTTCCGCAGGATTTTTCATGGCCGTTTGCACCGCCTGTCCGGTAATCCGCTTGCACCGGACCCACTGGTCCGTCTTTCGGCAGATACCTGCCGGAGGGGAGTTCGAAACGTCGAATCGGGAAGGATGCGAAAGGTGGCGTAACCGGTCGTAAGTACGTCGGATATGACAAGACCCCGGGGGGATCGCCCCACGGGGTCTTGCGTGAAACGGGAACCGCTGGAATCGGCGGTTTTATTTCTGGCTCCCCAGCGCGGACTCGAACCACGGACCCGCTGGTTAACAGCCAGCTGCTCTACCGACTGAGCTACTGGGGAGCAAATTTCCCAGGAATGAATCCCGCACTTTTTCGGTGCAGGGTGGCTCTATAGCAGAACTTGATTTCTTTTACAATCCTCTTTTTCGGGCCGTTCTCAACGGCAGTTGCTGCAGGTCGTCAGCTTCGCGAAGGGAACCCCTGTGGTCCGGCTGATGTACTTGAGCTGGTCCTCGGGGGCGAAGTACTTCCCGCAGACGGCGCATTCCGTCATCTGGAACACCTTGTTCCAGATGATCCTCTTGTCATCCACCGCCTCCATGGTGACGAAGCCCGTGGGGCAGACGAAGGCGCAGGAGCCGCAGCCGATGCAGGCGTTGGGATCGAACCCGATCCTCGGCTCTTCGAGGTCCCTCTCCGGACCGCGGTCCTCGAAAGAGAGGGCGCTCACCCCGACGATTTCCTTGCAGGTCCTGACGCACAGACCGCAGAGGATGCAGTCGTGCTCCTCCCCCTTTTCGGAGAAGACGTCCACACCGAGACGTTCCGCCATCTCCCGGACCGCTTCCGTCTCCGGATATCGGTAGTACAGCATCTCGGCGACGGCCTTCCGGTTTTCCAGGACCTTTTCCGAATCGGTGGCGATCTCCATGCCGTTTTCCACCGGCGTGTTGCAGGAGGGGACCATCTGCCATTTCCCGTTCGTCTTCACCTCCACCGTGCACAGACGGCAGGCACCGAACGGGCTCAGGTCCTTGTGATAACAGAGAGTGGGAATGTCGAGCTTCTTCTCCCGAGCAACTTCCAGGATGGTCGCCCCTTCCTTCGCTTTTTCCTTACGCCCGTTAATGACGATATTCACCATGATCGAAGAACCTCTTCTTCCGCGAATTACTTTCCTTTTTCCCAGACAGCCACCCGGTAGCACCGAAGGCAGCGCTTCGCTTCCTCCATCGCGCCGGCGTGGGAGAAACCGCCCTCCACTTCGCCGAAGCCCGTCGTCCGCTTCGCCATTTCCAGGAAGGGAACCGCCTCGGCCCCCTCCTTCACCACGTACCCTCCCGCGCGCTGGGACTTGAGATCGACGCCGTCGAAGGACAGTCCGCCGCCCGCCGCCTCGCCCCGGAGATACAGGTCGATGCCTTCAGCCGCCATGTTTCCCGCGGCGATGGCCTCGATCAGGGTCGCCGGGCCGGTGACGCAGTCGCCGCCGGAGAAGATGCCTTCCACGCTTGTCATCATGGTCTTCGGATCGACCTTCACCGTCCCGTTCTTGTTCACCGAAAGGGACTTCTTCGAGGCCGTCACGGGAATGACCGCGCTCTGGCCGATGGCGCTGATGACGAGGTCGGCCTCCACGACGTGCTCCGAGCCCTTCACCGGTTCGGGACGCTTCCTGCCGCTCTCGTCGGGTTTTCCGAGCTTCATGCGAATGCAGTTGAGACAGGAGAATTTACCGGATTTAGACACGACTTCCAGAGGCGCCGTGAGGTAGCGGATCTTCACGCCCTCCTCCTCCGCGCCCTCGATCTCCTCCAGCCGCGCGGGCATTTCCGCCCGGGACCGCCGGTAGAGAATTTCCACGTCCTTGAAACCGAGCCGCACGCAGCTCCGGGCGCAGTCGATGGCCACGTTGCCGCCGCCGATGATGAGAACCTTCTTCTTCGGCGCAATCTTCTTTCCCAGGTTGAGATCCCGGAGGAACTCGACGCCGTCCACGAGGCCGTCGCACTTCGTCTCCTCGCCCTTGACGCCCATCCTGTTGCCCGCATGGGCCCCCACGGCGAGGAACAGGGCCTGATAGCCCTTCTTCCGGAAATCGTCCATGTCGATCTTGCCGATCCCGGAGTTGAGGGCGATTTCAACGCCCATGTCCCCGATGAGGCCGATCTCATGGCGCAGGATGTCCAGGGGAAGCCGATAGTCGGGAATCCCCACGGCCGCCATGCCGCCCGCCTCGGGCAGGGTCTCGAACACCGTCACCCCGTATCCCTTTCGACGGAGGTTGTACGCCGCCGCAAGGCCCGCCGGGCCGGATCCGATCACGGCAACCTTGCCGTCCTTCGCGCCGGAGGGAACCGGCAGGGGTGCGCTTTTTTCCTTCCGCTCGAAGTCCGCCGCAGCGCGCTTGAGAAGGCGGATGGAAAGCGACCCGTCCAGGTCCTTGCGGACGCAGGCCGACTCGCAGGGATGGGTGCAGGTCCGCCCGATGACGCCGGGGAGGATGCAGTTTTTCCGGATCAGGCCGAGGCTGTCGGAGAACCGGTTGTTCTTGATGTATTCGATGTATCCGGGAATGTCCAGCGAGGCCGGGCAGGCTTCGATGCAGGGCGCCGTCACGGCCGTCCCGTAAGCCTTCCCGTCGATCTTGCGGTCACCCTTGACCACGGCGACGAAATCCGCCCGGTAGTGCTTCACCGCGTCGGACACGGGGAAGAGGGCGGACTGCCCGAAATTGCACTTGGCATTGGCCGCCACGTCCCGGACGATCTTTTCGACTTCCGCCAGGTCGCTTTCAAAACCCTCCCCGTCGGCCATGTCCTTGAAAATATCGAGAAGCATGTCGATCCCGATCATGCAGACCGAGCACTCCCCGCAGGAGATCTTCCGGATCTCTTTCAGATACTGAACGGTCAGGGAAGGAACGTCCGCCCCGGGCTCGAGCACGACCAGCCCGTTCCATCCCATCACGGCGGCGGCCTTCTCTCCGCGCACCGGTGCGGGAAACGGGACAGCCGCCGCCCGGGAAGCCTTCTTCGCCTTTCCCTTCCTGTTGTCGACCACCTTTCCGTTCCAGCTGCTAAATTCCAGTTTATCCATGCTTTCGCCACCTTACCCTGTTATTTGATGAACGGATCCCTTAATCCAGCATTCCCAGGTCGTACTTCAGATCCGACCAGGCCTGCAGATTTTCCACCTTGTCCAGAAGTTTGTTGTATTCCTGGTACACCCGTTCCTGGATCATCTTCGTCTGGTCCGGCGTAAGGTGCCGGAACCGCCCCTGGTGCTTGAGGTAGTCCTCCACCGGCCGAGGATTTTCGACATCGACGGTGATCCGGTATTTCCCGTCCTCCACTTCGTACAGGGGGAAGATGAGCGTTTCCACGGCGAGACGGCCGAGGGCGATCGTCAGTTCCGACGAGCTGCGCCATCCGGTGGGGCAGACGGTGAAGCAGTGAATGTAGGAAGGTCCCTTGACCTTCTTCGCCTTTTCGACCTTGCGAATGAGATCGAGGGGGTAACTCGGGCAGACCGTGGCCACGTACGGCACATTGTGGGCGACCATGATCTCGGCGACGTTCTTTTTCCAGGTTTTCTGGCCCATGCTGACCTTCCCCGCGGGGGAGGTGGTCGTCGAGGCCCCCATGGGGGTCCCGCTGGACCGCTGGATTCCCGTGTTCATGTAGGCCTCGTTGTCGAAGCAGACGAACATCATGTCGTGGCCCCGCTCCATCGCCCCGGAAAGGGCCTGGAGGCCGATGTCCATGGTCCCGCCGTCGCCGGCCATGCCCACGACCTTCACGTCCCGGTCGGCGATCTTGCCTTTCCGGCGAAGGGCCTTCAGCCCCGCTTCGACGCCCGACGCCACCGCCGCGGCGTTCTCGAACGCCACGTGGATCCAGGGAACTTCCCAGGCCGTGAAGGGATACATGCTGGAGACGATCTCCATGCAGCCCGTGGCATTGGCGATGACCACGTCATCGCCGAGACCCTTGCAGACCAGCCGGACGCCCAGGACTTCGCCACACCCCTGGCAGGCCCGATGGCCCGAGCAGAGGTATTCCTTTCTGTCGACCAACTTCGGGGCATATAGATCAAAATTCTGTATCAGGCTCATTTATCCCCTCACTCCATAAAATTCGTAATCTTTCTCGACACCCTTCCGGTACGCCTCCAGGCTCTTCTTCGCCATGGCCTCGAAATCGTCGACGGCCACGTCCCGGCCGCCGAGACCCATGATGTAGTCATGGACGGCGGGAGGATTCTTTTCGCCGTAAAGCGCACTCTTGATTTCCACGGACACCGGTCCGCCCATGCCGCCATGGACGATGGCCCGGTCCATGACCATGAGAAGCTTCGCCTTCCCGATGGCGGCCCGGAACTCCTCGAAGGGGAAAGGCCTCCACAGGCGGATCTTCACGAGGCCCGCGGCGACACCCGCCTTCCGCAGCTCGTTCACGGCCACTTCCGCCGTTTCCCCCATGGACCCCATGGTGACGAAGACGCATTCCGCATCCTCCGTCTTGTAGGTTTCCACGAGCTTGTACTCACGGCCGAACATCTTCTTCCATTCCGCGAAGACGTCGAGAACGACCTTCTTCGCCCCCTTGAGCGCCTCGTCCTTCGCCTTCATGACCTCGGGAAAGATGTCGCCCATGGCGAAGGTCCCCATGGTCACCGGCTTGTCCGGATGAAGGGTCGCGTAAGGCTTCCGGGGAGGGAGGAACTTGTTCACCAGTTTCTGGTCGGGGAATTCGACCGGCTCCACCATGTGGGTCAGCTGGAAACCGTCGATGTTCACGCAGGTGGGAAGCATGACATCCTTGTTCTCGGCGATCTTGAAGGACTGGATCGTGAGATCCACCGCCTCCTGGCCGTTTTCCACGAAGAGGACCACCCACCCGCAGTCGCGCTGGCTCATGATGTCCGTATGGTCGTTCAGGATGTTCAGGGGACCCGAAACGGCCCGGTTGGCGATTCCCATGACCACGGGAAGACGCATGGCCGAGACGATGGGCAGGATCTCGTGCATGAGCATGAGCCCCTGGGAACTGGTGGCCGTGTAGACCCGCGCCCCCGTGGCGGAGGCACCGGCGACGCAACTGATCGCGGAATGTTCCGACTCCACGGTGACGAACTCGGCATCGATCCTGCCGTCGGCCACGATGTCTGAGAGATGCTCGGCAATGTGCGACTGGGGCGTGATGGGATACACGGCCGCCATGTCGATGTTGCACAGGGCCACGGCTTCCGATGCCGCGATGGCTACTTCCATTCCAACTCGCTTTGCCATGGCTATCCCTCCTGAACCATCGTGATGGCGCCGGGCCAGCACTCATGGGCACAGATCCCGCAGCCCTTGCAGTAATCCAGGTCCGCTGCGAAGAAGCCCTTCTCCGTCTCCCGGACACATCCCTCGGGACAGAAAATATAACACAAACCGCATTTGATGCACTTTCCGTCGTCCCACACGGGGTGCTGTGCCTTCCAGCTTCCCGTGAGATACTCCCGGGCGTTGGCCGGGCCGGCGACGATGCACCCGGGACTGACTTCCTGCCACGTTTCAGGCCATTTCCTCTTCTTCATGGGCAACCTCGGATTACGCTGCTTTTAAAATGTTCAATTCGGTGAAAGCCCGTTTCAGGGCGGTCATGTTCCTCTGGGCCAGGCGGCCGAACCGGTGTTTGAGCAGGTCCGTCAGGGAGTCCACCTTGATGGGGCTGACGGCCTTGATCACCGCGCCGAGCATGGTGGTGTTCGTGATGGGAACCCCCAGCTCCTCCCGGGCGATCTTCGTGGCATCCACCGTGGCGACCGTTCCCCGATAGCCCGTGCTTTTCCGGACCTCCTCGGGACTCTTCGCCGTGTTCACGATGAGCACTCCGCCGTCCTTGAGACCGTCGGTGACATTGACCAGGCCGATCAACGTCGGATCGAGAACGACGACCACATCGGGCTTGTATATACCGGAACGGATCTTGATCTGTTTTTCATCCACGCGGTTGAACGCCGCCACCGGGGCGCCCCGTCTTTCCGGGCCGAAGCTCGGGAATCCCTGGGCGTACTTCCCTTCGGCGATGGCCGCCTGGGAAAGCATTTCCACCGTTGTAACGGCACCTTGACCGCCTCTTCCATGCCACCTGATTTCAATCATGGCCGACATCTCCCCATTCTTATTGCTGGCGTTTCCTCAATAAACCAAATTTTAATATTGAAAAGACCTTGTCTTGTCAATACAAATTTCACAGAATCGTCATTTTTTTCGGGAGGGCGTGATCACGTCCCCGCGGGGGACCGTCTTTCCCGCCCGAAGGTCCAGACCGCTTCCTCATAAAGATCCCGTCCCTCCCGGTCATTGACCACGATGAGGGGGAACTCCTCCACGAGAAGTTTCCGGACCGCTTCCGGACCCAGGTCGCCGTAAGCGACGACCGACGCCTCCCGGACGCACCGGGACAGCAGCGCGGCGACGCCCCCCATGGCCCCGAAATACACGGCCCCGTGCTTCCGGATGGCCGCGACCACCTCGGCGCTTCTCTTTCCCTTCCCGATCATGCCCCTGAGGCCCCGCTCCAGGAGGGCGGGCGTGTACCGGTCCATCCGGGACGCCGTCGTCGGACCGACGGCCCCGATGACCGCCCCGGGCGGCGCCGGCGTCGGGCCCGCGTAAAAAATGACCTGGCCTTCCAGGGGAAAGGGAAGGGCCTCCCCCCGGGCAAGGGCGTCGAACATCCTTCGGTGGGCCTGGTCCCGGGCGGTGTAGACGAAACCGCTCAGGAGGACCCGGTCCCCGCAGCGAAGCCGGGACACCGCATCGGGGGAAAGGGGCGTTTCGACTCGTTGAACGTTCTTCACAGCGTTTCCTCCCTGTGCCGGGCGGCGTGACACTGGAGGGTCACTGCCACGGGGAGGCTCGCCAGGTGGCAGGGCTCCATTTCCACGTGGACCGCAAGGGCCGTCACGGCGCCCCCGTATCCCTGGGGGCCGATGCCGAGCCGGTTGATGCCTTCGAGGATCTCCCGCTCCAGGAGCGCCGGCGGGCCGCCGGAGGGGTGCGGCCTTCCCACTGGCCGCAGGAGGGCCTTCTTGGAGATCAGGGCCGCCCGCTCCAGGGAACCGCCGATCCCCACGCCGACGATGACGGGGGGACAGGGGTTCGGACCCGCCCGCCGGACCCGCTCGACCACGAGGTCCCGGATCCCTTCCGGACCGGCCCCGGGGAGCATCATGTCGACGGAACTCATGTTCTCGCTTCCCCCTCCCTTGGCCATGACGGCGATCCGGAGGCCGTCGCCGGGGACGATCTCCGTGTGGACGACCGCCGGGGTGTTGTCCCCCGTGTTCTCCCGGGTGAGGGGATCGCACACGGACTTC
>ENA-ORXD01002774-ORXD01002774.1-sediment-metagenome-genome-assembly--contig:-NODE-2774-length-11042-cov-4.338805_pt1 | contig 11042 bp, 11 predicted proteins | sample MGYA00237862_ERZ511471 | MGnify/ENA metagenome assembly ERZ511471 | reverse complement strand
TATGGAGTCCCCGATCACCTGATTTACGACAAGGGTGGCAAGGAATGGATGCCGGATTCATTTTTTTAAAATAAATTCCCCAGTAGAAAATTTTCACAATGATATTTGAGGAGGATGAAAATGTCTGATCCAGGTTATGTTTATTTACTGGTCAATCCGTCAATGGATGGGCTAATAAAAATAGGGAAGACTAACCGTAGTCCAGAAGAACGAGCTAATGAACTTTCAAAAGCCACAGGCGTTGCAACTCCTTTCCTGGTTGTTTACAAAGAATTTTTCGATGATTGTTCACAAGCTGAATCATTTGTCCATACACAATTAGAGCAACAGAACTATAGAGTTGCAAGTAATAGGGAATTTTTTAATGCTCCTGTTGATATTGGAGTCAAAATGATAATTGAAGCCAAACATTTTCTTGGGATTTCTACCGGAGATCTTTGTGATGAAAGCTATGGAGAGCCAGAAAGTCTAAATCAATCTGCACTGGATTTAGAAAATGACTTAATCGCCCAAGGGGACAAATTCTATTACGGCGAAGGTGAATGTCTGCAAGATTTTGATGAGGCTATTACATTTTATAAAAAGGCATATAAACTTAGTTCTGCTGCAGCATGCCAACGACTTGGACAGATTTACGCTGGAGAAGATGGATATAGAGATTCAAAGCTTGCAATACAATACTATAAAGAAGGAATAACTAGGGGGAACTTCTTTTGTTATACTTCGTTGGCGGAAATTTATTGTGCAAACGGGTCACTAGATAATGCTATTAAATGTTGGAATAATTTTCATCAGGGAATTAAATCAGACTCCTTTCCAACGCACATGTTGGTAGACGCTGCTTGCAGTTATTTGCGACAGTCAAAAGTGTATAATTTACCATTGACTGAAAAAGAGTTCTGGCTATCAAAATTACCAGATATTGAAAAACACTATGACGACATAATAAGAAATTTCAAAGAATCTAATAATATAAATGCAGCTTGGGCGGAAAACGATAAACATTATGCCATATATGCACTATCTGGAAAATTTTCTTCAAAAAGACACGTTGGGAAAGTTAAATGGTATGCTCCTGAAAAAGGGTTTGGCTTTATATTTTCTAACAACAACGATTATTACATTCACCAAGAGGAAATAAGGGACAACAGTAAATCATTACAAGAAGGTCAAAACGTATCATTCGGTATCACACCTACTATAGAAGGGCCATGCGCACATACGGTAATCATAGAAACTGAGACACCGCGAAAAAAATGGTTTAGTTGGTAACTGCTGCGATGAGATATGCCAGGTTTATTTTAGACATTTCCAATTATTCAAAACGCCAAAAAAATGCCGAACAAGACGCTGCACATTGACCGCAAGGGGCGCGGGTTTATTGGCTCTATCAGCCCTTGGTGTTTCCGGTGAAGAAAAAGGGACAAAGAAAAAGGGGACAGATTTATTTTTGACATTCCTTCCGGCAGATGGTAAGTTTTTTTTATGCCACGCCGAGCCCGAATAGTTCTGCCAAACTGTCCGCACCACATCATTCAGCGCGGTCACAACCGACAGGTGGTGTTTGCTGGAGATGGTGATTACCAGTATTACCTTGATAATCTCCGGGAATGGAAAATCGCGTTGGGCTGTAAAGTTTACGCTTACTGCCTGATGACCAACCATGTCCATCTCGTTATAGATCCGGGAGATCAAGCTGAAAATTTGGGTCTGCTCATGAAACGGGTAGCTGGTCGACAGACCCGCTATGTCAACAAGATGGAGAAACGGAGCGGTTCGCTCTGGGAAGGCCGTTACAAGTCAAGCCCGATCAATGCAAATGAATATCTGCTGGCCTGCTGCAGGTACGTGGAGTTGAATCCAGTACGTGCGGGTATGGTTGAAGAACCTTCTCGATATGCCTGGTCAAGTTGTCCTGCAAAGACCGGCACCAAAGAACAGTCATGGCTCGATCTCGATCTTTTCTATCTGGGCCTTGCTGATACTGCAAATGAACGGGCGGAGAAGTACGCAAAATGGCTTTGTGGAACCGTTCCGGATGGGGAATGGAAATTGATCCGTGAGGCGACTCAACGGGGACAATTGACGGCGAACAGCAAGTTTGAAAAGGAAATTTCGCGGAAATTGGGCCGCCGAATTGAATTGCGCGGTCCAGGACGGCCCAAGAAGAATAAAATATAAATCTGTCCCCTTTTTCCTACATGCGTTGAGTGGCGACCGAAAAGGCCAATATTCTGTCAAAATTTCAGATAATTGGCGCGTTATTTTCGAGTTCGTCAACGGTGACGCATACGTGGTTGATTACGACGACTATCACTAGGAGGTGTCTAATGGCTACAATGAAAAGACAACCAACGCACCCTGGCAACATTTTGAAGGAAGACTATCTGAAACCATTATCAATAACAATACAGGAAATGGCTTCCACTCTAGGCGTATCAAGGAAGACTTTATCAAAAATTATCAATGGTCGAGGTGCGGTTACTCCCGACATGGCGTTAAGGTTATCCCGGGCTTTTGATACCACTCCAGAGTTATGGTTGAATCTTCAAAAAAATTACGACTTATGGCATGCAGCCCATGATTCAAATTTATGGAAATCAGTAAAACCCATTTTCTCTGCCAACATACCTAATCACGCATAAAAACAGCAGCGAACCAGGCGTTGCACATTGACCGCAAGGGGCGGCTTTTTTGAAGGGAGGAAGGGGACGTCCATAAAATCATAAATTAATCGATATGAGGGCGGGAGGGGACGTCCCCTTCACCATCGTATTCACCAAACGCTTGCTTTGCAGGGCCGTTAGTGATACATGTAAAGGTACAACAGGAGGCACTATATGGGCAAGCTATCAAATATCATTCCGGTGAGCGATTTGCGGCAAGATGCTGCCAAGCTTTTGAAACAATTGCGAAACGACAAGGAACCTTTGATTATTACCCAAAGAGGGAGGGCAACAGCGGTAATAATCGGGGTTGATGCCTATGAGAAATCTGAGCACGAAAAAAAAATTCTGCTTCTTCTGGCCAAGGGAGAGAGGGAAATAGAAACAGGTGAAGGATATGATCTGGATGCCGTCCTTGCCGAAGCCGATACCTTTTTGGCCAGAGAGCCCTCGTGAAGGTTCAATTCACCCCTGCTGCACGGACCCAATTCCTTTCAGCGTTATCATATATCCATAAGGATAAACCTGCAGCGGCAGTCAGCTTTCGAAATCAAACCGAAAAAATTTTACGAAGGCTTGAGGACTTTCCCGAATCCGGAAGAATCATACCGGAATTCCCGGAACTTCCCTACCGGGAGGTGATTATATCGCCATACCGGTTTTTTTATAAAATCAAAGTCGATGTCGTTTGGATTGTTGCAGTATGGCATGGAGTACAGATCCCAAAAGAACCAGCGGTTTAGCGCCAAAAAAATATAAATCTGTCCCCTTTTTCTTTTCTTTTTCTTTTTTTACGGGAAGTTGACACCCATGAATTTTACGAGTAGACTGTAAATACCATGGATAAAAAAAGGGTTCTTGCAGAGAAAATCAATCGTCTGCTTACCATGTTTGCGGTAGTTGCCATCATCGGGCCGCGTCAATGCGGGAAATCAACCCTGGTCCGCGGATTACGGCATGACTGGAAATACTATGACCTTGAAAGCCCGGACGATTACCAGCTTATCAGCAGCGATCCTGTTGCCTTTTTTACCCTGAACACGGATCACGTAATCATTGATGAGGCCCAGCAGTACCCGGACCTGTTCAAGGTGCTCAGGGTGGTTGTTGATGCCGATAGAAAGCGGAAAGGCAGGTTCCTACTGACAGGTTCAAGCTCGCCGGAAATCGTCAAGGGGATTACCGAAAGTCTGGCTGGACGAATTGCCACCGTCGAGTTATGGCCTTTCAAGCAAAACGAACTGTATGAAAAACCGCTGCCGGGCATCTATGAAATGTTCATTAACGATGCTGTCCGCCCGAAGGATTTTCTTGAGCTGCAACCAGTCGTGCAAGCGCAGCAGAGCATGAATGTCTGGCTTAAGGGAGGCTTTCCCGAACCGCTCATTGAGAGTGCGGTCAATGGCGACTTTTACCAGCAATGGATGGAAAACTATATCATTGATTATGTCGGCCGCGACATCCGGATGCTCTTCCCCAGGTTGAACATTTATAATTTCAGGAGATTTCTCACCCTCCTGGCCCAGTTTTCCGGACACCAGCTCAATATGAGCGACATGGCCAGAGCCCTCGAAGTAAGTGTATCCACGGTGAAGGATTACCTGGACATTATCCATCAGACATTCCTGTGGCGAAACCTGCCTCCTTATACAAAAAATCCGCTTAAAAAGGTGCAGAAGGCGAAAAAAGGATTTTTCCGGGACCAGGGTTTACTGCATTACTTTCTCAAAATCGCCGGACCTGACAGGCTGCAGATTCATCCGGTCGCCGGTTTTTCCTTTGAAAGCTTTGTCATTGAAGAAATAATCCGGGGACTCCAGGCAACCATGGCCACCCAGCTTGAGTTCTCCTATTATAGAACCATTGACAAATCAGAGGTTGACCTGGTGGTGGAAGGCCCCTTCGGCATTATTCCCTTTGAAATCAAGCTCAGCTCCCTGGCAAAGCGAATCTCCTTACGGGGATTGGAAGGGTTCATGGCCGATACCGGGGCGCCCTATGGCATTCTGATTAACCGGGGTAAAAAGGTGGAACAGCTCACGGATAAAATAATTCAGATACCCTGCAACTTCATCTGAGTCAGCCGGGGAATGGGGTCACCCATTAAAAGGCCCTCGTCAAGAGAATATAGTATCCCGTTCAAGAAAAACGCTGTTTTCTTGCGAGGGTAAAATGTTCGCTTTTGCACCATATTTGCCAGTGACTTCAAAGCCTTGACCGCATCCGCTATTTCACTTGCCAGGTTGCGGTTTTTCTTGCAGCTACCGCACCAGTCACCCATGAGGATCAAGAGCCGGGAAAACCTCCACTGAAAAGACGATTGCGGAGCGCAGAGACTTCGAAATATCTCGGAGCGGAGCAATCTTTCCTTACAGTTTTTTGTTTTCTGCTCCCTGTTCGCAATTGCGAACCCAGAAAATCAGCGGTTCCATGTCGTAGCCAATTGTTTTGTATCAAATCTGCTGGTTGCAAGCCAACCCTTGCTGGTTTACGACATAGGCAGTAACGCATTTGCAATCACGGACAAAACGGCTGCCAATCAAATCTGGTGGTTATGCCAACCCCTACTCAGGTTCACCGTTTTGGCCAATTTCAGGCAAAGAGCTTTTTCTCTTCAAATGCCACACCGTCTCTCATGATGTAATAGGATGCCCTTGCCAATTTATGCGCCAGGGCAGCATGCGCCACCATGCGGTTTGTTCTGGCCACTTTTCTGTTATAAAACGCCTTGGCTGAATCGCTGTATCGCTTTGCCAGCTCGGCGGCCTCGGAAAACGCCCATGCCAGGTATTTGTTGCCGTTTTTGGTGTTCCCTTTCCCCTTATTCTTGCTGTTGCTCGTCCATCGGCTCGGCACTTTCCGGCAATACGAGGAATAACAACCAACCTTGGCAAATCTGCTTATGTCACCGGTCTCCAGCAGAATGGTCAGCGCCAGGATATTACCAACTCCCGGAATGGTCTGCAGAGCCTGAAAGGATGTCTTTTCCATCATACTGCTTTTGATGGAGCGCTCTATCTCTTTGATTTTCCCGGTTAAAAAATCAATGCAGTCTTTGCTTACTGCACCGCTCAATTGCAGATCGCTCTGTCCGGCAAGCAATGGGGTAATGAAATCCTCTTTGACCGTCTTGATCTTGTGCGTATTGAGGCTGCAGCCGCAATTACGGCTGATGATCCCCTGCAGGCTGTTGATGAGTGCTGTGCGCAATTGCACCAGATGCCCGCGTTTTCGCAGCAAATCCCGCACTGGCCTGTCATCCTTCGGGTAGATGTAGCCCACGGGCAGAATGCCAAGCCTCAACATGTGCGCCAGCCAAAAGGCATCATGATTGTCATCGCTATGCTTGAGCCCTTTGTATTTCTGGATTGCAGCCGGGTTGGCCAGATGCACGTGATAGCCGGCTTCCCTGAGCAGGTCAACGAGCCAATACCAGTTGAATGTTGACTCAACGACAACACCTTCGACTTGTTCCCCGAAAGGTGCAAGTGTTGCAAGAATCGTCTCCGGATGGTTAGGGAGTTTTCTCTTGAAAACCCGGCTGTCATTGTCGTCGATGATTGCCAGATAATTGTTGTTTGAGTGCAGATCGATTCCGGTGTAAAGTTTCATATGGCACCTCCATCAGGGTTGAATTGGTCTTCTCCCTTGATTGTACAACCTTCCAGGTTGCAGCGGGAACTGAAACCAGCTCCCGTGAGGTGCCTTTTAGATGATTATCAAATCTCGATCCTTGACATTCGCCTCATGTCGAGATTTGGTCCTCTGTTGCCGGGCTAACGGCCCGCCCGTGACACCCGCACACTTTGCCGAAAAAACGAAGGCATATTTTGCCCGCAGCGATCCCCTGTACTGTTTCCGGCTGTCGCCGCAACTCCCCTGCAAATGCCCATTTCTGCGGAGATGCGGCAATTTGCCCTATTTACAACCAGGCAATCCCGTTATAGGAATTTGTCAGGGTACCTGACATTACCAGCAAAATTGCCGCACAAGTCGGCAACTCGATTCCGGCCGATGATTTGCCACCCAGTCCGCTCCACCAGGGCGGCCCTGGGCTACAGTCCATCCATTTTTTCCCGTTTACTATTGCAATGAGCGGAAAATCCGTCCACCTACAGGGGGTGTTCGGCTTTTTCTTCAACACAGAGGAGGTAACATAATGAGTACTCAAGAGACTACGATTTCTCCCGCCCTTAGTCGCCGTGATTTTCTCAGTGCTTCTGCGGGTGCAGCTCTATTATTTACCATGGGCGGATTTCCCGGCAGCGCGCGAGCGACAACCGCACTTACTTTGCCGCCCCTGCCCTATGCGGATAACTCGCTCGCCCCGGTGATATCCGCAAATACCATTGGCTTTCACTACGGCAAGCATCACAAAGGTTATGTCGACAACCTTAACAAACTGGTGGCAGGAACGGAGTTTGCCGGCCTATCCCTCGAAAAAATCATCGCCGCCACAGCCGGCAAAACTGAAAAGACCGCCATTTTCAATAACGCGGCCCAGATTTGGAACCACACCTTTTACTGGCGCAGTCTGAAAATGAATGGCGGCGGGGAGCCGCCCGCCGCGCTCAAGCAGAAAATAGAAGCCTCGTTTGACAGTGTGGATGCGTGCAAAAAGGAGTTGTTGACTGCGGCGACAACCCAGTTCGGCAGCGGCTGGGCCTGGCTGGTGCTGGCTGGCGACAAGCTCAAGGTAATCAAGACCGGCAACGCGGATTTGCCTTTGACCCAGGGCATGAAGCCGCTTTTGACCATCGACGTGTGGGAACATGCCTACTACCTGGATTATCAGAACCGCCGCGCGGACTACGTTAATGCCGTGCTCGACAAACTGATCAATTGGGATTTCGCCGCTGAGAATCTCAGCGCGTGAAGTTTTGCCTTTTTATATCAATCGGCACAACCCGCCGAACAGGTAAAAATAAGCGGGATACCTTCCGCATCGTATTTCCCGCCCTGGCTTTCCTCAAACTAAATAAATAATATTGATGAATTATGCCACAAGCCAGAGGACAAACATTGTCCTCTGGCAAATTAAGGCGACATCAGGCTGATTGCCGAACTGATTATGCTATCGGCGAAATTATGCCCCCTTGGTTTCCATCCTCTTTCCCCTGACGCTCAAGGCCGGGGAGAACCTGCCCGGCCAGGAGATTGACAATATCAATAATCCATTGGGCGATTTTCCCGGCAGCGGCGGGATTCCGCATCTGCAATATAACCCCTCAGCGCTTCTTTTCCCCATCTTATCCGCATTTCAGCTTCCCGCCTCTAACCATAATCCAAAAAAGCCGACCACGGTCGGCTTTTTTGTTGCGACTCTTGCCTGCTCCGATTAAAATTCCGACCTGAGTCAAGTTTTTACCAGCGGAGGCAACATGACGGGAGTGCGGGAGGAGAAAAAACGCCGGACCAGGAAGGCGATTCTGCAGGCGGCAGTGCAGCTTTTCGGTGACAAGGGCTACGAACGTACCAGCATCGCCGCCCTGGCCAGGGCGGCCGGGGTGGGCAAAGGAACGATATATAGTTACTTCCGGACCAAGAGCGAGATTTTTCTGGCCTTCTGTGAAGACGAACTGGACCACGTCTATGCCGAGGTGGCGGAAAAGACCAGGGCCGACGCGCCCCTGACCGAACAGCTCATGGCCCTTTTCCTGGGAGAATTCCGCTACGTCACCCGCCACAAGGACTTCGGTCGACTGCTGCTGCGGGAGATGATCTTCCCCAAGGAGCTGACGGTGGAGCGGTCCAAGGACCTGGACAACCGCTATATCGATTATCTCTCCGCCATGTGCAAAGGGGCGCAGGAGCGCGGCGAGCTGCGCCGGGATGTGGACCTGCTCTTTGTCTGCGGCCATTTCTATGCCCTCTACCTGATTACCGTTTCCGCCTGGTACATGGACCGGCTGCAAACGGAAGCCGATGTGGCTGAGGCACTGCAGCTTTTACTGCAGCAGACCATGGAAGGCCTGCTGCCGGCCGGCAAAAAATGACAATGGTGAAACAATGCAGCCCGAAGAGATAACCCCGCAAACCCGCCGCGGGAAAATAGTCAAACTGGTCATGGAGAACCTGCCCCGCCTGTTGCTGCTGGTGCTGGTCATCATGATTATCGCCCTCTCCCTGGCGGTGAAAAAGAAAAACGCCCAGTTGACGGCGGAAAAGGCGGCGGCCCTGTCCAAAGAGCGGCCCAGTGTCAATGCCGTGCTGCTGGAGGTTGCGCCGGGCGTCATTCATGACCGCATCAACCTGCCCGGCGAAATCGAACCGTGGACCAGGCTGGAATTGATGGCCAAGATCAGCGGCGCGGTGGAAGAGGTGCTGGTCATTGAAGGCCGGCAGGTCAAGGAGGGAGAGGTGCTGGCCCGCATCGAGGAGGCGGACTACAGCATCGCCCTTGACGCGGCCAGGGCCAACTATGATCTGGCCCGGGTCACCATCGACAGGATAAAGAGGCTTTACGAACAGGACATCATCCCGGTCGTGCAACTTGACAAGGCTGAGAACGAGTTGCGCACCGCGAAAGCAGCCATGGATGACGCGGCGCTCAACCTGTCCCGCTGCAGCATCACCGCCCCCATGTCCGGGGTTATCCGCCGCCTTGACCTCAAAAAAGGGTTGATGCTCAGCGTGGGCGACCCCATGGCGGAACTGCTCAAAATCGATCAGGTCAAGGCGGTGATCGGCATCCCGGAATCGGATGTGGCGGCGGTGCGCGACCTTGACACGGTGGAGTTCACCATCCAGGCCCTGGATGACCGCAAGGTTACGGGCCGCAAATTTTTTCTGCCGTCTTCCCCGGACAACCAGGCCCGGCTGTACCGTCTGGAGCTGGCGGTGGAAAATCCCCGGGGAGAAATCCTGCCCGGCATGTTCCTGCGCGCCGATATCGTTAAAAAAACGGTTGACCAGGCCATCATCGTGCCGCTTTATGCCGTGCTCACCCGCAACGACGAGCACTATGTCTTTGTGGAAAAAGACGGCATCGCCGAAAAAAGGCTGGTCACCGTGGGAATCATGGAGCAGTGGCTGGCCCAGATCACCAAAGGCCTTGCCGCCGGGGAACGGGTCATCATCGAGGGCCACCGCGATGTGGAGGCCGGCCAGCAGGTCAACACCATCAAACTGCTGACCGATGTGGGAGCGCTGCGCTGATGATCGTCTCCGACACCGCCGTCAAAAAGAGCGTCACCGTTCTTGTCCTGACCGTGCTGATCATGGTCTTCGGCACCTACTGCTATCTGGTGCTGCCCAGGGAAAGCGACCCGGACATCTCCATTCCCAATGTTTTCATCTCCACCGAATACCGCGGCGTGTCGCCCACCGATATCGAGACCGCCATCACCATTGAGATCGAAAAAAAGCTCAAGGGGCTCGACGGTCTGAAAAAGATCCAGTCGGTCAGCGCCGAAGGACTCTCCTCCATCAATGTGGAGTTCGTCACCGGGACTGACATCGACCAGGCCATGCAGGACGTCAAGGACAAGGTGGATGAGGCCAAAAACGAGCTGCCCCAAGACCTGGAGAACGATCCCTCGGTGTTCGAGGTCAACTTTTCCGAGCTGCCCATTGTGGTGTTCTCCCTGTCCGGCACCTGCGGCCTGCCCTGCCTGAAAGAGATCGCCGACGACCTGGAGGACGCCGTCGAGGCCATCCCCGGCGTGCTGGCGGTGGATGTCACCGGCGGCCTGGAGCGGGAGATCCGGGTGGAGGTCTTTCCGGAAAAACTGGCCTATTACGGCCTGGATATCAGCGCCCTGCAGCAGGTGGTGGTCAGCGAGAACCAGAACACCTCGGGCGGCGCCATCCGCATGGGCGACGGCCGCTTCCAGCTCCGGGTGCCGGGGGAGTTCACCACTCCGGAGGAGATCTACGGCCTGATCGTCGGTACCCATGGCGGCGAGCCGATTTATCTCAAGGATGTGGCCCGGGTGGTGGACGGCTTCAAGGAGGAGACCAGCCGCTCCCGCCTGGACGGCCGGGCCGCGGTGAACCTGGCGGTCAAGAAGCGCTCCGGCGAAAACATCATCGCCATCAGCAAACAGATCGACAGCCACATCGCCAGGGTGCAGCCCACCTGGCCCCAGGGCACGGAAATCACCAAGGTCATGGACAAGGCCCGGGACATTGATCTCATGGTCGCCGACCTGGAAAACAACATCCTCACCGGACTTGTGCTGGTGGTGGTGGTGATCTTTTTTGCCATGGGCCTGCGCAATGCCCTGATGGTGAGCCTGGCCATCCCCTTTTCCATGCTGCTCACCTTCACCGCCCTCTACCTGCTCGGCATCACCCTGAACATGGTGGTGCTCTTCAGCCTGACCCTGGCGCTGGGCATGCTGGTGGACAACGCCATTGTCATCATTGAAAACA
>ENA-ORXD01002773-ORXD01002773.1-sediment-metagenome-genome-assembly--contig:-NODE-2773-length-11044-cov-15.608371_pt1 | contig 11044 bp, 9 predicted proteins | sample MGYA00237862_ERZ511471 | MGnify/ENA metagenome assembly ERZ511471 | reverse complement strand
CTGTTGCCATTAATGATTACATAATTCACAGCGCCACCGGCGGCCGCAGGCGCGAAGAATATCCAGGCTAAAATCGCCAGGATAAAGGTTGAGCCTGCCAGGAAGTTGATTGACCAGCGCCGGTATGTTCTCATTAATTGATTCCTTGGTTGAAAACCAGGCCCGCATATCTATTTGTCCGCCCAGATGATATGGCGGGCCTGATTTTGATATCGCCAATCCTGATTAGGGTTGGCGAATCGCGCATTTTAGCATTGATTACTCAACAGAAATGACACGTAAATTGGTTGCTGAAACTACTGTGGTGCCAGCGGGGAGGGTACAGGTCCAGGTGGGGGCAGAGTAGGTGCAATCGGAGAAGGAGGCTGTGTCGTCCACCCTTGCCTTAACTGTGGAGGCTGCCGCATCCAGTTGGAAGGATACTGAATCGATGTTCGCTGGATTAGTCGCGTTTAAATTGTAGACTACGTTGGACACTTCATACCCACTGATAACTTCAGCACCATCACCCGCCATCGTATTTGGCATTGTGTTTCCGGCAGCGAATGCGTAGGTAAAACCAGACAAGAGCAGGGCAACAATGATGATCAAGAGCGATTTTGTAACCCGTTTTGAATACATAGAATTCTCCTTTATTCTCAAAGAATGGATCCCGGTTCAATCATTTCCCGGGTTGGTGCCAATACCTGAAGGGGGTATTTGGTCCCGTGCAGGCAGGTAAAATACAATATCAAATATGGCTTGAGTAAGAAATTAATTTTTCGCGAACGGGCGCCCCCTCCTTTCGTAAAAATGGCGTAAAAACAGCGTAAAGTATACATAAAGATTGCAAGGAATGTGCCAAATCATGTCTTATTTAGCTGATCTGTGGTGAAAGGTGTGAATTGCTAAAGAGAGTATGGATTGCCCGGTGAGTGTGGACAGGCTATCCATGCGACCAGGTAGGTACTCGCCCATTGGAGGTGGTTATTCTGAAAATGAGAGATAACATTGGTAAGAGTAATCAGCAAATGGAATCGTGATGTATGAATAAGTGATGATAATTGGAGTCAGTGTTGATGAGATCGATGTTTAGATCCGCCTGCCGGAGCGTGATTATTTTTGTTTTAATTTTCCTTATCGCTGCAAAGGCGGGCAGCGCGCAATCGAAAACACAAAAGATAGAAGAAATTGATGACTACATTCATCATGTGATGAGCAGCTTCCCAATTAATGGAATGGCGATTGGAATTGTACAGGGGAATCAGGTTCTTTATCTACAAGGATATGGCACGGCAAATCAAATGGGGCAGCCTGTTACCCCGCAGACCCCCTTCATGCTGGCCTCTTTGACAAAGACGTTTACCGCGCTGGCCATGCAACAATTGGCTGAGAATGGGAAGTTAAACCTTGATGAACCTGTGCAAAACTATATACCGGAGTTTCGGTTAAATGAGATTAATTCGGCCAGCCTTATTACCGTACGAGATCTGCTCAACCATACCAGTGGAATCTCCACCCGAGAAGGAATTGAGCCTTACCTTTATGCTGAGAACGCGGTCTTTGAGGAAGTGATCGGGCAGTTGGCGAGATTTCAACCGGAATTCCCTGCAGGTACGCAATATGAGTACAGCAATTGGAATTATGTCCTTTTGGGCAAAATTATTGAACGAGTAAGTGGTGAGCCTTATGCGGATTATGTGCAAACCCATATCCTCGATCCACTAAAGATGGATCACTCAAGTTTTGAAGACTATCATGCGATCGAAGGGAGTGCAACTGGAAACTTAATTGTGTTTGGTGTGCCTGTTCCGTATGATGAAAAGCATCGTCCATTGTTAGCAAGCGCGGGGGACTTAACCAGCACAGCGGAAGACATGACCCACTACTTGTTAGCTTATTTTGACCAGGCTCGGGAAGGATGTGAAGGTCTTCTCTGCGAGAAGGGGTCGGGATGGTTTGATCCAACCTGGAACTGGCACCCTGGCAAACCGGGAGATATCAGTTATGGATATTCCGGCGGCCATAACAGTTTCAATTCCGCATTTCAACTATTTTCCTTGCATCAGGTTGGGGTTGTGGTATTAATGAACACCCGCCTGGATACGGTGACCGGGGGTCCAAGCGCAAGCGAAATCGCGTTTAATATTGCCCGAATCGTAATCGACTTTCCGTACGAAATACCATCAAACCGCGCTTTTTATTTCGGATATGGAATGCTGGTGCTATTAATGATCTCCCTGCTCGGGAGCATCATCAGGCAAATATCAACTTTGCCCCAGTGGATCGTTTTTGCCCGATCTGTATCTCCTGGGGCGAATTTGGTAAAAATAGGGGTGGGAATCATTGCTAATTTATTGGTAGGGGCGGGGATATTGTTGTATCCATTTTTCACAGGGGCTACCTGGAAAACACTGTTGTTTCACCGGCTAGAAAACAGCCTGCCATTTTTTGGAGCAGGGATTCTATTGGTTGTAATAGGTTTGAGCAAATTTTGCATTCAATGCGCTTGGTTGATTAGAAAATCAAATCCCAAATTCATGAAAAAGCCTGAATTTGGGAAAGAATAATCAGAATGCCATTTTTATGGCAAACCAAATTTTTGAAATCACGACAGCTGCATTACGGCAGTATTTGCGGAACGATTTTTAGAATTGGTTGTTTCCACCCGGATTGGGATCCAACGAATCAAAGCGGTGTATCTCATCCATATGGGTTTCAAACTGTGGAACCGCGAAAGCGAAAAACTCATTGTAAATTTTGGCCAGCTCATCAATATTGACGGGAAGGGCGCCAATAAATTGTTGTAAGTTAATCCCATCCATGGCGGCAATCATAATTACAGCCAAAGACAGGTCTTGGGGTTTTGATTCAGTATTGAAAACATAGTTAAATAATTGCGCAGTGCGTTGCGCTTGCGCGGCGTAATCGCTGGCGAATTTCTCACGTAAAGCTTCATCGCCGAGCGCTGCCTGGTAGGCCAGGTAAAAGCGCAACCGCCGGGAACTATTGTCTTTCAACAAACGTTTGGTAACCAACCGGGCGATCTCATCTAACACCTCATCTGGATTGCTGTTGGTGCCCTGACGCATTTCCATGATGTTGGCAGTGATCGCTGTGGAATAATCCATTACATCATAGAGCAGCTCTTCCTTGCTTTTGTAATAATAATAGATTGCCCCGGTGGTGATGCCCGCCTCTTCCGCAATATTGCGCATGGAGGTCTTTTCTACGCCAAATTTCGCGATAAGGCGTTGTGCCGCTTCAATGATTTTTAATTTTCCGTCGCTGTGCATAAAAGCCTCCTCAATAGTAGATATTTTACCTTAAAGGATTATGATTTTCCTTATTGAACTTGATCTTCTTAAGCATTATAATACCTAACGATAGGTATGTAATATTTTTCACAATTGGTTAATGAGTAATTGGATATCTAAATTTATCTTCGGTAAGTTGCGGTCTATCTTAGGGATGGGATCGTCGAAAAAATAAATCTTTTAGGAGATAATGTATGTTCTTATTCGAAGCAATTCCCTGGTATTCTGTTTTGATGTGGTTTGTGGTTTTGGGTGGATTAATCCTGCTCAATGAAATCGCTCGGCTGAATAAATGGCTGTCGTTATTCTTGTTTCTTGTGCTGCCGATCATTTTGACCTTTACGGTTTGGGTGAAAACAGCGGTTCCCGGTTCCAGCGTCGGTACCTGGTTCCATTGGGCAAAAGTCTATTCGGCATTAGCAGGTTGTTTAGGCTTCTTAGCCATCCGCAATGTTAAGGGCTGGGGAACCAACAAGTACGCATTATTGTTCCCGCCGGTTATCCTCTCGGTTAACATTCTAGAAGCAGTGGTGCGCGAGTTCCAAACCATCAGCGTCAATGGTTTTGTGGATGGTATTTTCACTATTGGGGGTCCCTGGAACATTTTCAATGGCATCGCCGGATTGATTAATATCATCACTATCACCGGGTGGATGGGAATATTCATCGGCAAGGATAATAAAAAAGATATGCTTTGGCCAGACATGTTGTGGTTCTGGATTATCGCGTATGACTTGTGGAATTTCGCGTATGTCTACAATTGCGTTTCTGACCACGCGTTTTATGCCGGCGCGGCATTGTTGGTCTCTTGCACGATCCCGGCTTTCTTCTTCAAGAAAGGCGCCTGGTTACAACACCGCGCCCAGACCCTGGGTTTCTGGATGATGTTTGTGATGACCTTCCCCAGTTTTGTGGACACTTCCATGTTCGCGGTAAAGTCTTCACACAATATCACCGCGTTGTGGGTGGTTAGCATCCTGGCTTTCGTTGCCAATGTGGCTGTGTTGGTGTATGAGATAGTGAAGATTGTGAAGACCAAACGCAACCCGCTGAAAGAAGAGATGTACACAGATCTCAAAGAGTACAAACAAGTAGCCGCTTTGCGATAGGACGTTAATCTCAATTTGGTTCTTGCCTGCCATTAAATAAACAACTGTGACCATGACCGGTCACAGTTGTTTTTTGGTTAATTCGTTCGTTTAATCTTGAACATTAATCGAGATGGTTACTTTGCAGAATGTAGTGCCGCCTCCCTTTAATGCCCAGGTGGAAGTTTGTGTTCCGGTACCTGTGTCGGCTACCATATCCACAATGAAGGTGACTTCTTTACCGGGTTCCACATCACTTCCGAGATCGAGAATATCCACTTTCTTCTGAAGTTCTGCGCCACTTTGAAATACAAAATCGGTGTCGCTGCTGTTCCAGGTGTTTTTACCGGTGTTCTTAAGTGTAACTTTGAAATCAAAATCGGCTCCATTGTCGAGTTTAGTGCCACTAGCGGGAGTGAGTGAAGTGATCGAACATTGGTATGCAGACTGGGTTGGGGTAAGGGTGGGCAATACGATGGTACTGGTGGGCAATACCGGAATGGCGGTGGGTATTGCGGTCGGCGTATTTGTGGCGGTGGGCTCAGGTGTGTTAGTCGGCGCTGTGGTTGGGGTCGCCGAGGGATTGAGGAATGCCTCCTGAGTCATGGTTTGCATGGCCGAAAAGACCGCCTGAGTTTGGATCGCTGATACTGTGCTGGCGATGACTGCCGGATCAATGGTAGGCTCTGGGGTGGGGGTGGCTTGCGCGCAGCCCGCAGCGCTTAAGAGGATGACCAGCAACGCCATCTGCAAAAGTTTTCTTGAAGTCAATTTCATGAGTTTCTCCTATCGTTACGCGGAAAGAGCGCAACAATCTCAATTATAACGGTAGCATCTACAATTTGAGGAGGGTGGAAATATTTCTAAAAAATCAGATTGGCAACCATAAAAATCCGCCCGGAAGGGCGGATTTGATGGGTATATTACGCTGCAGTAAAAAAGAGGTTCAATCAAGCACAAAAATTGAAACTGTTTTGTTCAGCTGGCTGGCCAGGTCATTGAGAGACCCGGCAAAATTGGATAGTTCTTCTGACTGGGCAGTTAACTCTTCAGTCGAGGCGGTAACTTCTTCCACAGAAGCCGCGTTTTCTTCTGAAATGGAAGCGATTGTTTCGATGGAAATACCAACTTCATTGCTGTATCTGGAAATTGCTTCAGTTTCTGTTTTGTTGGATTGAATCAGGTTATCTACCTGATTAATTTCAGTAACCAATTGATGGGTGGATTGTTCCATTGCCCGGGTGGCAATGATGATTGACTCCATTTGTTGGCTGGTTTGTTCAACGGCTTGCAGAATCTGGTTTAGCGCCAGCGCAGCTTGATCTGACTGTTGAACGCCTAGTCCCACTTCTTCAAAGCTGTCATTCATCGCTTGCGTGGTTTCCGAAATGTTTTCCTGTACCATCTGGATCAGATTGCTGATTTGACGGGTGGCACCCGCGGAACGTTCGGCCAATTTGCGCACTTCATCAGCGACAACGGCAAAGCCTTTTCCCGATTCGCCCGCTCTGGCCGCTTCGATGGCGGCATTCAATGCCAATAGATTGGTTTGCGTGGCGATTTCTTCAATGGTTTCCACGATGCTGCCAATCTCAATGGATTGTTTGGCCAGATCGGCAATTTTTTCTTTGGAAAGACTGACCTTTTCCTGAATATTTTGCATACTGGTTATACTGCCTGAAATGGTCAGCGAACTTTCCTGCGCTACCTGGCGAGTTTGTTGTGTTTGAGTAGAGCCATTCTTGGCGTTTTGCACTACCTCGTTGATATGATTTACCATTTGTTTGGTAATGGTAGAGGTTTCCTCAATGGACTGTTTTTGATATTGGGCGCTCCGAGTGATACCCTGCATGGATCGATTCAATGCAGCAACTGCTTCCGCTGTATGGGTAACAGTAATGGTTTCCTGATTGACACCCCCTGAGACCTGTTGCATGGCGTCCGCGATTTGCGAAGAAGCCTGCAGGCTTTGTTGGCTGGCCAGTTTCAATTTTTCCGATCCCTGTTCTAAGCTGGTCGCGTTTGTTTTTACACTCTGCACCATTCGACGGATTTGTTTTGCCATTTGTACAAAAGAATTTCCGAGCACATCATTTTCTGATTGAACGGGAATTTGAATTGCCAGGTTACCTTGAGAAATTTCTTCGGCGATTTTTGCTTTTTCTTTTAAGTAATTAATTGCGTCTTGAAATGCTTGAGCCAGTTGCCCAAATTCATCGGCACCCCGATTGTGAATGGAATGATCCAATTCGCCAAGGCTGATCTTTTGCGCGATCAGGGTTAAATTCCGAATTGGATTGACGAAGATTCGTAATGACCGCAAGTTGAGAATGATCAGGGTAAATATTTCTACTGGAATGAAAATCAACAGGTTTTGAAGAGTAAATCCTGCCCGCCCCAATATATAAAATTCGATTCCGGTAATTAATCCCAATAAGAAATTGTTCAGGCGCAAATTCCAGATAATTCCGCTGCCCATCATTTTCCGCGTGGCTGAAAACCACACGACTGCTATGCCCAAGATAATCCCAATTAAGATTGCGCACTCTCGCAGAATATCCAGCATTAATAAGTTCTCCATATAATTGAGTTGGTTTCATCCATATCCGAATTTCAGTGAATGGATGGTTTCTCAATCATATTGTTTTAGAAATAAAAATGGAATAAAAATTTCATAAGATTTTTTTACAGATAAAAATTACCGAAAGTGACAAGTTGAGAGGAAGCAAAGTAACCATTAATTGGTTGATTGTCTGGTTGCGTGAACATGCTAGCCGATTTATTTGGGCGCAAGGCATAAAAAAACAAAACCAAATCATAAATCAGCTTGAGAAAATGGTATTTGGCATTGTAAAATAATCTTCATAAGGGAACATTTTAATCTTCCGCTACAAGATTTCGTGAATATCGCGTCTTCTCAAGGAGCACTGTATGCCCATTCCAGATAGCTGGCTTCCCGCCCTGGTCGGTGAAACTACCAAACCTTATTACCAGCAGCTTTATCGATTTGTCAGCGAGGAACGCCGAAAATTTCCGGTTTATCCCAAGGCGGAAGATGTGTTCAACGCTTTACGGTATACCTCATTTGAGCAGGTACGGGTGGTGATTATCGGGCAAGACCCGTATCATAATGAAAATCAGGCTCACGGGTTGGCGTTTTCTGTACGCCCAGGAGTGGCTGTTCCCCCATCGCTCTTGAACATTTACAAAGAATTGCATGAAGATGTGCAATTCCGCATTCCAAACCACGGCTGCCTGATTCCCTGGGCCGAACAGGGAGTGTTGCTATTAAATGCGGTATTAACCGTGCGCGCTCATCAGGCTAATTCGCATCAGGGTAAAGGTTGGGAGTATTTCACTGACGCGGTACTGCACGCGGTCAATGCCAAGACCAGCCGGGTGGTCTTTTTATTGTGGGGGAGTTATGCCCAACGTAAAGCCGAATGGATTGATACCAATCGGCATACAGTGCTAAAAGCACCCCATCCTTCGCCGCTCTCCGCTTCGCGGGGATTCTTTGGGTGCCAGCATTTCTCTAAAACCAACCAGGCACTCCAATTGGCAGGATTGCCCACTATCGACTGGCAGCTGGCGGATTTGAGAAATTGAGAAAGAGTCTTCAGGTTTGCTGTTGGGCGTAGGTTAAATAAAGGCTGCCAGCAAAAACAAGATCACCATGGATAAGATCATCACCCCTAATATATTTGAGTAATTCTTGGGTTCGATTTGATCTTCCCGATCCATTTTTTTAATCAACGGGAACAAGCGCCAATAAAACGAGAGGGTCGCGATGGCGAGTGCCAGCAGGCTTAACCGCTGCTGGTTGAGATCTCCAAAGAGGGCGATCCCCGCGAGTAAAAAGAGGAAGATTAGTTTGGCCCCCGCCACCCAATTAACCAGGTATTTTATAAAGTCATGAATTTCCGGGTATTGTTTGGATTTTTCCCAGGCGGAAAATACACCCACCGCGTTGGCTTTTTTCGATCCGGGGGCGAAATATAAAGCCAACACATTGGATGTCTCTAAGATGATGAAGGCGAATATAACGATTTTTGCGATCATGTTGTGATCTCCCACAGCGTTTGGCAAAATCAGTTTTCAAACCAGGCTTATTTTTTCTTTTCCTGCTTGAGGATGCTCTGGGTTGCATACCAGCCTGTTAGCATCGCGATCGGCACACCGGCCGGGGAATATGCCCATTGGCCGGCCTGGTAAATATTGGAGATGGGGGTCAGGACAGATTTCGGAATATCTTTCAATTTGTTGATCACTGGCGGAGTCGTTTCAAACGACCAACCCGTAATGGCTCCTTCGGAGCTCCCGGATAATTTTTGAATGGTCAGCGGAGTGGATGAAAACTTAAAGAGGATATCCTTCTGTATGTCTTTGTAAAGCGTGTCTGAAAGATTCTGAATCAACAAGTTTTCAACGGTTTCTTTAAATTCATCATACCAACCGGCATTTTCCACTTTCTTGATGAGTTGATAATCAAAAAGACAACTGACCATTAATCCAGTTTGCCCTTCCGGCGCGAGGGAGTGATCTCTGAGGACGGGGATTGAAATCTCATAAGTATTCAATCTAAGGTATTTTTCCAACCATCCAAGAATTTCGTTTTTTGATTGATGATCGAAGTTTTCTATCAGATGCAGTCTTTCTGCCTGGTTCGTTTCTCCCAATCCTTGCCTGGAAGGGGTATAGAATAAATGCTCACCCCCGTTTTGTTGGAAGTATGACGGAGGACGGTTAACCGCAAGGTACAAAATAAAGGTGGATTCAGCCCCTTTGGAAGATTGTATACGCTGGGATTCGGTATCGACTTTGGCGGTGGTTTTTGCATCTAGCCCGCCTGGATTCAGACTGCGATACATTGTTTTTAAGTCTGCCGCCCAGATCAAATGATCATAGGTATATTCATTACCGTCTGAATCAATTACTTTTGATTCAGACGGAACAATTTCCGCAATCTGTGTGTTTAGTTTAATCTCTCCGCCCAAACCAAGGAATTTTTCTTTCAGAAGATTGGCCAACGATCCCGTGCCACGCTTCGGATAGAAGTAATCCAGGTATACGTAAAAATATCCCAACGCGAAGTAGGTGGGAGTTTTTCGAAAAAAGTGTTGGATTAAGATGTCTATCAAGGAAGGATTGGAAATTTTTTCCTTTAGAAAATCTTCCATCGGCATGTTAAATTGGTTGAATTTTCTTAGCGCATGTAAGAATTTGAATGTCCAGGGTATTAGTTTCTTAAAGATAAATTTCTTATCGCTTTTGAGGTCAACAAAATTTGGATTGTCAAATTCGTATAAAACCTGGGTATATTCCGAAAGCTGCCAAATAGTGGCGATGATTTGATCGATTTCCGCCTTGTTTTCGGGATACAGATGGACCAATATGCGGTGATATTGTTGTAGATCTTCCATTGAACGAATGCTAAACAATTGATCTTCAATCCCAATGGAAATCACATTTTCAAGGAAATCCCATTGAATTCCCAAATCCTTTAACATGGGTTTGACAATTCCGGAATTGACAAAAGCCCTTGGGCCGGAGTCAAAGAAAAAGCCATCGTTCTCGAAAGTGCTGACTAATCCCCCGATCCGGTCGTTTTTATCCAGGATGGTAACTTTGTAGTTTTCGCGGATTAAATATGTGCCGGCAGTTAATCCGGCCATTCCTGCGCCTACAATCACGATTTTATTGTTTTCACTTTTCATATAGGCCACCCAAATCAATACTTATTTTCCATAATTTTTCCGCAGCATTTTTATCCAGTGCTGGAGGGGCGGGTTCTTCTTCTGTAGTGAGGTTAAAAAACTTACCAGATACGTGATCCAGATGTGAGGAGACTCCCAAGTAATACAACGCTTCGGCGGCCACCTCTAAAGGCCGCGCAGACCGATCTATGAATATGCTTTTCAACTTTTTGTATAACCAACCATTATTTTGGCCGCTGTTTGTCTTTACATTCCCGGGGTGCATCGCGTTCACAGTGATCCCGGTTCCTTGATAATACTCGTTTAATTTTATCATCGAAAGCAATTGCGCCATCTTGGCAGCGCCATAGCTTTTTATTCCAGAATAGCGATGTTGATCCCAGAATAAATCATCGAAATGCAAACCTGCAACGGCAAATCGATAAGCCTCCGAATTGACAAACAGGATCCGTCCGCTGGATTGCATTTTTAGCTTATCTAAAAGGTAATAATTCAGAATAAAGGTGCTGAGATAATTGGTCTGAAAGACCGCTTCAAAACGATCCTGCGTGAGCGTTCTTTGGGTGAGATACACGCCAGCATTATGGATCAATACGTCGATATTTCTTTCAAGGGCGGCTAATTGCTTTGCCGCAGAATGGACGTCTGATAACCTGGAAAAATCTGAGATTATGTATGAGCAATTTGAATTGAATTCGCCGCGCAGCTCCTTACATAATTCTTCGGATTTCTTTTCATTGCGATTGATGAACAAAAGATCTGCTCCATGAGCAGCATATTTTCTCGCAGTGACATAGCCAATTCCTGAAGTTGCTCCAGTAATAACCACTAAACGATGCTGAAAATCATCCGTGCAAATTTCGGGGTCTAACTTCAGATTGTTGATCATTGCGAAGACATTAGACCATTTATATTGCTTGAGATAAGGATTCAAATTGCCTCC
>ENA-ORXD01002771-ORXD01002771.1-sediment-metagenome-genome-assembly--contig:-NODE-2771-length-11047-cov-4.105196_pt1 | contig 11047 bp, 11 predicted proteins | sample MGYA00237862_ERZ511471 | MGnify/ENA metagenome assembly ERZ511471 | reverse complement strand
TCGGCGACCGTCGGCATGAAGAGCTGGTCGTCAGGGTCCTGGAAGACCATGCCGACGGTGCGGCGGATCTCGGGCAGGGTGCCCTTGGTCACCGGCACGCCGCCGATGTCGATCGAGCCCTCCGAGGGGCTGAGCAGGCCGTTGAGATGCAGGAGCAGGGTCGACTTGCCGGCGCCGTTGGCGCCCACGACGGCGATCGCCTCGCCGTGCCCGACCTCGAAGGAGACCCCGTCCAGAGCACGCGTGCCGTCGGGGTAGATGAAGCCGAGCCCGCGCACCGAGATCGTGTGGTGACTCACGCGCGCCTCCCTTCGGGGATGCCGGCGAGTCGCACGGCGGCGGAACGTGCGCGCGGTTGGCTCACCCGGCCACTCCGGTGACGAGACGCCCGAGCCACTGCGGCACGTCGACGAGGCGAAAGAGCGCGAAGGCGGCCGACCAGCCGAGCACGAAGACGAGGTCGGCCGCCCCGAAGTGCAGCCGCCTGGCCATGCGCACCTGCCCGTCGAAGCCGCGGCACTTCATGGCGAGGTAGATGCGCTGGGCGCGGGCGACGGTGCGCAGCAGCAACTGCCCGAGCATCTGCGTGTACACGTGCAGGCCCATGCCGCGGCCGCCGAAGCTGCGCAGACGCCGGGCCTGCGACAGGCGCAGGGTCTCCTCGCCGAGCACGAAGATGTAGCGGTAGAGCAGGAGAAGCTGCGTGACGAACACGTCGGGCACACGCAGCTTCTCGAGCGCCAGGCAGACGCCGTTGAAGCTGGTCGTCGCCGTGAGCACGAGGGCGGCCGCGGTGGTCAGCAGGAAGCGCAGCACGATCGACACGTACGACACCCATCCCCCCGAGAGCTTGAGCGCGCCGACCTGGGCCACGACCTCGCGGTCGAACCAGGGGTTGAAGGCGCCGACGAGGAGGGCGAAGGGCGAGACCGCGAGCAGGATGCGGCCGAGGAACCCGAAGGGGATGCCGCCCTCGCTGGCGAGGACGACGGGGAAGAGGACGAAGGGCAGCAGGGCGAGCACCTCGTAGCGGTCGAAGGACACGACACAGAGGATGAAGACGAAGGTGGTGACGACCTTGGCCCGCGGGTCGACACGGTGGACCGCCGTGTCCCGGCGGGCCAGCCGGTCGAGGCGGTCGAGGGTCGAGAGGCCTGCGGCGACGGTCGACACGGGGGCGCGGCTCAGGCGATGGCGCCGGTCGTCGTGGCCACGAACTTGCCGTGGGTGACGCCCTTGGTGCCGATGAGGCCGTCGGCGATACGCTTGAGCTCGCAAGCCACGCCGCGCAGGACGACGACCTCGAGGCAGTGGTCGGCGTCGAGGTGCACGTGCAGGGTCGAGACGATCTCGTGATGGTGGGTGTGCTGGTTCTCGGTGAGCTTGTCGGCGAGGTCGCTGGCGTGGTGGTCGTAGACCAGGGTCACGGTGCCGATCGCCTCGACGTCGCCGACCTCCCACTGCTCCTCGACGAGGGCGCCGCGGATGAGGTCGCGCAGCGCCTCGGAGCGGTTCACGTAGGCCTTGTCGGCGATGAGCGCGTCGAAGCGCTCGAGCAGGCGCTCTTCGATCGAGACCCCGAACCTCACGACGTTGGACATGCCACACCCTTTCTCGACGCGCCCGCGCCGGCGGGCGGCTCCCGGACGGCAGGGTCGTCGCGCGCCGCGTGCCCGCAGGGTCCGGCGCGCCCGAAGGGTCCGGCGCGCCCACCGGGTCCGGCGCGCGATGGCCGGGAGACTGTCGACCTCCCGTGCCACGAAGCGCCGTCGACTATAGCACGAGAAGTGGCAAGTCGGCACGATTCGTGGCACGCATGTCGTGTGGTTGACGGGCCGGTCAGCCTCGTCTAGAGTCGGACGGCGCGGTAGCACGACCGACGTAAGCGTAGCACGGTAGCACGGACGCGGGACGAGACGAGGAGGATCACGCCCATGCACATGGCCGACGCCCTCCTCTCTCCGGCCGTCGGTGGCGTGATGTGGGGCGCAACGGCGACCGCCACCGTCTACTGCGCGCGCAAGGTCCGCACCGACCTCGACGAGAGCAAGATCCCGCTGATGGGCGTCGCTGGGGCCTTCGTCTTCGCCGCCCAGATGCTCAACTTCGCCATCCCCGCCACCGGCTCCAGCGGGCACCTGGGGGGAGCGCTGATCCTCGCCATTCTCCTGGGGCCGCACGCGGCCTTCCTCGTCATGGCGTCCATCCTCACGGTCCAGGCGCTGTTCTTCGCCGACGGGGGTCTGCTGGCCCTGGGGGCCAACATCTTCAACCTGGGCTTCTTCCCCGCCTTCATCGCCTACCCGTACGTGTATCGCAAGATCGTCGGTGATGGTGCATCGCCCTCGCGCGGCCGTGTGATCGGCGGCAGCCTGCTGGCCGCCGTCGTCGGTCTGCAGCTCGGCGCCTTCGCCGTCGTGCTGGAGACGACCGCGTCGGGGGTCAGCGCGCTCCCGTTCTCGACCTTCGTGCTGCTGATGCAGCCCATCCACCTCGTGATCGGTGTCGTCGAGGGTCTCGTGACCGCCGCCGTGGTGCTCTTCGTGCTGCGGGCGCAGCCCGAGCTGCTCGAGCGCACGGCGGCGCGCAAGCCGCTGGCCGGCCTGAGGCTCAAGCCCGTCCTGGCCGGCCTCGGCATCGCCGCCGTGCTGGCCGGCGGCGCGCTCGCCTGGTTCGCTTCGTCCAACGCCGACGGCCTCGAGTGGTCGATCGCCAAGGTCACCGGCACCGAAGAGGAGCTCGAGGTCGAGTCGGCGGCGCACGAGGCCACCGCCGGCCTCCAGGAGAGCATCGCGATCCTGCCCGACTACGGGTTCAAGGAGGGCGAGGCGGCGGGCGACGGCGCGGCGTCCGAGCCGGCCGGCGAGGTGGCGGCTGACGTCGTCGCCGAGGGTGGCGCCGCCGGCGCCGCTGCCGAGGGCGCTGCCGGCGATGCGAGCGCCGGCGAGGCGGAAGGCGCGGCCGTCGAGGAAGAGGCCGCCGTCTGGCCGGCGGTCGACGCCGGCACCAGTGTGTCGGGCATCGTCGGCGGCCTCATCGTGCTGGCCGTCGCAGTCGCTTTGGGCTTCGGCCTGCGCCGCCGCTCGGCCGCCCGCGCCGGCGCCTGATCGCCGCCCCTCGACCGGCTGACGCTTCCGCTGACGCGCGCCGGCCGGCGCGCACGTGCATCAGCCGCTCGGCTCGAGCACGATGAGCCCTTCGCGCGCCGCCGCCCGGTTGAGGGCGGCGTCGAACGAAGAGAAGGCGACGGCGTCAGCGCCCGCGCCGGTGCGAGCCGTCAGCGCGGCGGCGAGGTGGACGGCGTCGAAGCCACGCAGCCCGTGGCGGACGGCGAGCCCTCCGGCGCGGATCTCGCGGAGATCGATCACCATGAGCTCGGCCCAGCGGCGCGCCAGGTCGCGCAGAACGCTGCGGACGGCGCTCGCGGGGAGGTCGCCGCAGCGTTGACGGCGGGCGAGCGCCGCTGCCGTTTCGGGGTACGCCACTCGTGACGTGGCGAGGCAGTCGGCGGCTGCGACCCACGCGCGGACGTCGTCGCTGTGCCGCTCGCCGATGTAGATCTTGAGCAGGGCGCTCGTGTCAGCGTAGAGGATCATCGCGCAGCTCGAGCACGGTGTCCGAGATCGGCTCACCGCGGATCTCGATGGGGCGCGGGAACTCGGCCGGCTTGCCCCCCGACCACTTCACCACGCCGGAGTCGATGAGCTCCTTGAGGCCGGGATGCGCGGGTGTGATGGCGCGCAACTCGGCGACCTCGCGCCCGCGGTCGGTGACGATGACGCGCTCGCCCTGGCGGGCGCGGCGGACGTAGTGGCTGAGATGCGCCTTCAACTCCCTGATCCCGACGGTCGTCATTGTGACCACCTCGCGTACTTTGACGTGACTACGAAGACTGTAGCCCCCGAGGCGCGTCACGGCAAGGCGGTCGGCGCCCAGTCTGCCGCTTGCCGACCGCCGTGACCACGGTGACGGTGCTGTGTCGAAGGTGACGTCGATGCGGCCGGCGTCGGCGTCGCTCGCCGGCCCGCCGCAGCTCGCCGGCCGCCGCAGCTTGCCGGCCGCCGCAGCTCGCCGGCCGCCGCAGCTCGCCGACCCGCCGCAGCCACACGATCTGGGGGTCGCCGCCGCCCACCATCTTCACCCTCCGCTCGCGGTACGGTGCCGTCATTGGAGACCACGAAGTGACGGCGGGGGGTTGCCCTGCCCTCCCTCGTGTGGAGAATGAAGGGGGCCAGAGCCCGGTCCGAGACCTGCGAGGCCACATGTCCGCCGACACGCGTGCCAGTGCCACCCTCGAGACCGACGAGGTGCTCGCTCTAGCCCGGCGCGCCGACGAGGTGGCCGCCGCCGTCGGCACGGTGATCCTCGGCAAAGACGATGTGATCCAGGCCTGCGTCGTCGCCCTGCTCGCCGGGGGGCACGTGGTCGTCGAGGACTACCCCGGCGTCGGCAAGACGCTGCTGGCCAAGGCCCTCGCGCGTTCCGTCTCCTGCCGCTTCTCGCGTATCCAGTTCACGCCCGACCTGCTGCCCAGCGACGTGACCGGGGTGAGCGTCTTCGACCAGAAGACGGGGTCCTTCGCCTTCCGCCCCGGCCCCGTCTTCGCCAACATCGTCCTCGCCGACGAGATCAACCGCTCGTCGCCGAAGACCCAGGCCAGCCTGCTCGAGAGCATGGAGGAGCGGCAGGCGACGATCGACAACGTGACCCACGTCATCGACCCGCCGTTCATGGTCATCGCCACCCAGAACCCGATCGAGTACGAGGGTACCTACCCGTTGCCCGAGGCCCAACTCGACCGCTTCATGATGCGCCTCAGCCTCGGCTATCCGTCCGCGGCGGCCGAAGCCGAGATCCTCGAGGCGCAGACGACGCACGACCCGCTCGCCGCCCTCGAGCCGGTGCTCGACGCCGCCGAGGTGCTCGCCCTGCAGGAGGCGGTGAGCAGGGTCCGCGTGGCCGAGACGCTGCGCGAGTACGTCGTCGACCTGCTCACGGCGACGCGCCAGAGCAAAGACGTGTACCTGGGCGCGAGCCCGCGAGCCGGCATCGCGCTCGTCCGCGCCGCCAAGGCCCAGGCCTTGCTGCGCGGGCGCGAGTTCGTCGTGCCGCAAGACCTCAAAGACCTCGCGGTGCGCGTCCTCGGGCACAGGATCATCCTGTCACCCGACGCCCGGGTGCACCGGCTGCATGAGGACGAAGTGATCGAGCGTCTCCTCGACCTGATACCCGCCCCGCGGACGTAGCGATGGCGGTGCCGACCGGCAGAGGGCTCGCCCTTCTGGCCGCGGGCGGCGCGGCTTATGTCGCCGCGCGCGTGCTCGGCACCTGGGAGCTCTATCTGCTGGCCGTGTGCCTCGTCGTCGCGCCGCTGCTCGCGTGGCTGCTGGTCGCCTTGACGGCACGCAGGCTGCGCGGGCGGCGTGAGATCGGCCCCGAGCAGCCGATCGCCGGCGACCCGGTCCAGGTCGCCATCCACCTCAAGAACAGGTCGGTGCTGCCCGGCCCGCAGCTCCTGGTCTCCGAGTACGCGGGTGTGATGAGCGCCGGCACCGGGCTCGAGATCGACAGCCTGCGGAGCCTCGAGGAGCGCCTCGTCCTCGCGCCGCCGCTCGTCGCGCACCGCGGCGTGCATCGGCTGCCCGCTCCGCTGGCTCGGGCCGAGGACGCGATGGGGCTCGCCTGCGCCCGGCTGCGCTTCGGCGAGCCGGCCACGCTCACGGTCGCGCCGCGGCTTGTCCATCTCTCCTCGTGTGCCCTCTTCCCGGGCATGAGCGCTCGGCGCGACCGCGGCCCGCACGGCCTCAGCGTGCCCGGCGGCTCCGATCTGCGCTCGGTGAGGCCCCACCGGCCGGGAGAACCACTCAGCCGCATCCACTGGAAGGCCACGGCGCGCACCGGCACGCTCATGCTGCGCGAGATGGACGAGCCGGCCGGGAGCGACGTCACGCTGCTGCTCGACGTGCCGTCCTCGCTGGCTGCCGGCACGGCGCCCGACACCAACGTCGAGCTCGCCGTCGGGGCGGCCGGCTCGATCGCCGACATCGCCCTGCGCGCCGGGCGGACGGTCACGATGCTGCTGCCGCAGGACGAGTGGCGGCGCAGCCGGCTCAACCCGGGGGTCGAGGGCCGGGCGCTGCTGCTCGAGAGCCTCGCCCGGGTGGCTGCCCACAAGACCACGCGCCTGGGCTCCTCGCTGCGCGCGCTACTGGCCCACGACGGGCGTCGCCCGGGGCGGCTTCACGCCATCGTCCTCGTCGTCCTCGCGCTCGACCGCGAGCTCGAGTACGTCCTCCTGCGCCTGCGCGACGAGGGGCTGCAGGTTTCGGTGGTGCACGTCGACGCGGCCACCTTCGGCGCGCGCGCGGCGACGACCGAGACCGAGCACCTCGTCGCGGCGCTCGAGGCCGCGGGCGTGCGCACTCTCGCGCTGCGGCGCGGCGACGACCTCGGCGCCGCGCTCTCCTCCGGTCCGGCCCTGCGACAGCAGGGCGGCCCCACCTACGCGCCGGTCCGATGAAGCCGGTCCGCGCCCTCCTCTACCTCCTGAGCTTCCTCGGCCTCGCGCTGACGGCGGCGCTCGCGCTCGACCGCATCGGCTCGCCCTCTGTGGCGCCGGCCTTCGTGTGGGCCACGCTGCTGGCGACGACCGGTGCCCTGCCCACGCTCTTCCGGCGCCGCGTCTGGCCGGTCGCTCTCCTGCTGGCGCCGCTCGGCGCCTTCGCTCTCGCCCGCGTGCAACTGCCGGCGCCGCCCGGCGTCGAGGGCCTCCACGACCACCTCACCTTCTACACGGAGCAGTTCAGCGCCGGGGTCGCGTACTTCGCGACGCACCGCGTCCCCCTCGACCTCGAGGCCGCTGACGGTCTCAGGCTCCTGCTCGGCCTGGTGCTCTACGGCCTCGTGTGGGTGGCCGCCGTGGCCGCCATCGGTCTTCGGCGGCCGGTGGCCGCCGTCGTGCTCCTCGCCGTCCCGCTCGTCTTCGGCCTCACGCTCGACCAGGAGGCGAGGACCCTCGCCTCGCCGGTCGCCTTCCTGCTCTTCGCCGCGTGCCTGCTGCTCACGCTGCGCACGCTCCGCCGCCGCCGCTGGACGGTCGGGGACACGGCGAGCGGTCTCGCCGGCGCGGCGGCGGCCATCGGCATCGCCGTCTGGGTCGCGGGGTCGACGTCGTTCGCCGCCGCTCCCCCCTGGCAGGACTGGCGCGCCTGGGACGTCGGCCACCGCGACGCGCGCTTCAGCTTCGACTCGATGGAGGGGTACGCCGGTCTGCTCGACCCGGACCGGGACGAGCCGGTGATGGAGGTCACCTCGCCGGTCGCCTCGTACTGGCGGGCCAACGCGCTGGACCGCTTCAACGGGGACGGCTGGTACGCGAAAGGCTCGAGGGAGAGCTGGCTCGAGACGGACCCCGAGGCCCGGGAGTACACGTACCCGGTCCCGGCGGCCGACCTGGTGCCGAGGGGCACGCTCGTGCGGCAGAAGTTCGAGATCGGAGGCATGGAGAGCCGCTACTACCTCACCGGCGGCGTCGCCCGCACGCTCGTCGTGGGCGAGGACTCCGCCGTGCGCACCGACAGCAACGGCGCCCTGGGCGCCCCGGAGCCGCTCCCCGCCGGCACGCGCTACGCCCTCACCGCGACGGTGCCCAAGCTGAAGCCCGAGGACCTCGTGGGTCGGGGTCGGGACTACCCCGAGCACGTCCTGCGTCTCACCAAGCTGCCCTTCCCGACGCCGGCCGACAGCGCGGCGACGGCGCTCGAGGAGGACTGGCGCGACGCCATGAAGGCGACGCCGCAGCACCTCGAGTGGCTCGGCCTCTACCGCCTCAACCAGGAGATCGTGAAGGACGCGACCGACCCGTACGAGATCGCGTTGCGCATCGAGAGGTACCTGCGCGTCTACTACTTCTACTCGCTCACCACCCCGTCGCCGCGACAGAGCTCGCCGTACGCCTCCTTCCTCTTCGACTCGCGGCTCGGCTTCTGCCAGCACTTCGCGGGGGCGATGGCGGTGCTCGTGCGCTTCAACGGGATCCCCGCGCGCGTCGCCGTGGGGTTCGCCACGGGCGACAAGGTAGACGAGGACCGCTACGTGGTGAGCAGCAACGACGCTCACGCCTGGGTCGAGGTCTACTTCCCCCGGGTCGGCTGGGTGGCCTTCGAGCCCACGACCGGCATCCGCATGCCGGGTTCGGGCGGTTCGTCCACCGGCGACGGCTTCCGGGACCCCTTCTTCGCGGCGCGGCTCGATCGCCAGGGCGAGGTGCTCAAGGCCGTCGACGTCGAGCTGCCGCGCGGCCTGAGCGAGGACGTGTCGCGCGGGCTGCCGTCGGTCGGGTCGCAGGCTCCGCCACGGCCCTCGGGGGCTCCACACGTCGTCCTGTGGGCGGCTCTGTCGGCGATCGCCTTGACCGCCGTGGCGTGGCCGCTCGGCCGCGCCCTCCTGCGGCGGCGCGGCCTCGGGGACGCCGACCCCGGTCGGCGTCTCCGGGTGTCGCTCGCCCTGGTCGACGCCGAGCTCAGGGACCACGGCGTCGTGGTGCCGAGCTCGTACACGCTCGACGAGCTGGCGGTGCTGTCCAGGAAGCGGCTGGGCGTCGAGGCGGCGCCCCTGGTGGAGCGCGTCCAGGCGGTGCTCTTCGGGGGGCGGGCGGCGACGGAGGACGACGTGGCCGCCGCCGCCGCCTTCCGCCGCGAGCTCCGCCGCGCCCTGCGCTCCCGCTTCGGGCGCCGCCGCGCCCTGCTCGCCCTGTACGGCCTCAACAGCGGCGACGCGCCGCCCGCAGCGGCCCCGGTCTCGCTGCGGCGCGACCCGCACCCGGTGCGCGCGAGCCGATAGCTCGCGCCATCGCGCCCGCTCTCGTGGGGCATCGGCGGTAGAGTACGGCTCACGGCCGGCCGCGGAGCCGACGCGGCCGCCCGTCCGTCGTGGCGTCGGGGGAAGGACCGGGCAACGGGCGAGCAGCTCTCGAGCAAGACCGGTGGCGCCCACGCGCGCTTCTGGGAGGTCGACGCCGCACGCGGTCTGGCCATCGTGGCCATGGTGCTCTTCCACGCCGCGTGGAACTGGGCGTACTTCGCCGACACGGACCTCGGCGAGGCCTCGACCTACTTCTCCGGCCCCATCGCCGGCGCGTTCATCCTGCTGCTCGGCCTCTCCGTGTCGCTCGACCGCGACCGCACGCGCGCGGCGCACAGGTCTCAAGCCGGCCGCGCCGCCCGCCGTGTGGCGCTGATCGGCGGCGCGGCCGGCCTCGTCACCCTGGGCACCTGGGTGGCGCTGCCGGAGAGCTTCGTCTACTTCGGGATCCTCCACCTGCTGGCGGCGTGCACGCTGCTGCTCGCGTTCACCGCCCGCCTCGGCGCGGTCGCGAATGCCCTGCTCGGCGTGGCCCTGCTGGTGGTCGGGTGGAGCGGACTCCTCGACGGACCCGCCCCGCAGCCCTGGCTCGCGATCCTCGGCTGGGGCGCCCCGCGCGCCACGGTCGACTGGTACCCGCTGACACCGTGGGCCGGCTTCGCCCTCCTCGGCTTCGCCGTGGGCAGGACCTGGTACGCGGAGGGCGTGCGCCGGTTCTCGCCGCCCGACTGGGAACGGCGGGTAGCGTCAGCGTCACTCGGGGTGCTGGGGCGCCACTCGCTGCTCGTCTACCTGACGCACCAGCTCGTGCTCTTCCCGCTCTTCTGGCTGCTCGCCGCGGCCCTGTCGTAGCCTCGGGTGCCCCCACGGCCGGCCGCACCCGGCTCGGACGCTCGCCCGGCCCCGGCAGCGGCTACAATGGGGTATGAGCTTCTCTCGCGGCATGAGCTTCTCTCGCGCGGCAGTATGAGCTTCTCGCGCGGCAGTATGAGCTTCTCCCGCGGTACGCGCCTCTTCCTCCTCTTCTGGTGGGCCCTCGTGGTGCTGTACCCGGACCCCAGCGTACTGGTGGCCAGCTTCCGCAACATCGCGGAGCCGCGCGCCGACGTCGCCGCCGTCTCGGCGCTCGCCGGGCGTCTGCCCGACGACCCCCGCGAGGTCGAGGCCGAGGTTCTGCGGCGCCTGCCGTACGCGACCGACTGGGAGGTCGGCGGCGTGCCCTGGCGCTTCCCCACCGCGGCCGAGGCCGTCGCCGACGGCCGCGGCGACTGTGAGGCGCGTGCCGTGGTCCTCATGAGCGTGCTCGCGGCGAAGGGGATCCCGTACAACCTGCGCAACTCGATCGACCACATGTGGGTGGACTACCCCGGCAAGGTGCCGACGGCCAACGAGAACGACGCCCTCGTGCTCGCCGACAGGGAGGGCGGGATCCTGAGCCTCCGCCTGCCGGAGGACTTCGATCTACGACGCGAGGTCGAGAGCAAGATCGCCTTGTTCTGGGACCCGATGCCGTGGGCGCGGCGGCTCCTTCTCGCGCTCGGGCTGCTGCTGATCCCCCTTGCCGCACGGCGGGCCTCCGCCGGCGCGCTGACGCAGGTCGCGAGGCCGCGTCGCGCGAGGCCGTGCGGCGGCGGGCGTCAGTCGGGTGTCGGGCGGCCCTCGCCGGCCGGGAAGTACTCGATCTCGTCGTAGGAGTCGGCGGGGAAGACCCAGACGATCGTGCACGATGCCGGCCCGCGGTTGCGGGCGCCGTGGACGGCGTCGTCGGGGTCGAGCTCCCAGGGGTAGTCGCTCTCGTGCCTGTGGATGACGGACTCGGTCACCCTCATGCCTCCCTTCAGTCGATGACCGGCGGGATCACGACTGTCTCACGTGCCGCGCCCCTGCCGCGGCGGGCGGCGTGCACTGGCGCGACATCCTGAGCGGCGTAGGCCTGCGGCAGGACGGCATCGAACATTTCGATCTGCTGATGCGGTCGCTGATGCACGTGTCCTATCGCCCGCTCGACATGCGATGCCGCTGCGCCAGCGATCTCGGCAAGGACGAAGCCGTGATTCTGCAAACCATCGCGCTGCTGCAAAAAACCCACAGCGGCGCGGCCTTGCGCATGCTGAACGAATGGCTGCCGGCGCCGGCTGTCAGTGGGGTGTTGAAGCTGATTCGCTGGTTCGCCATCGATCTGCTC
>ENA-ORXD01002769-ORXD01002769.1-sediment-metagenome-genome-assembly--contig:-NODE-2769-length-11050-cov-8.600292_pt1 | contig 11050 bp, 8 predicted proteins | sample MGYA00237862_ERZ511471 | MGnify/ENA metagenome assembly ERZ511471 | reverse complement strand
ACTCCAATTTCAGATGTCAAGAATGGCAAGGGCGGTGTAAACGAGGAGCAGGCACAGGATCACGTTAATGGCGATCCTGATCTGAGGGTGGGAAACGTATTTTTTGAGAACACTTCCGAAGCAGGCCCAGAGTGAAATGGACAGCCATGCATTGAAGGCTAAAAGGAAAGCTGAAAGGAGAAGGGACACAGGATTTTTCACTATTGGGTGAAGAAAGGTCGTGTAAAGGGTCAACCCGTAAATGATAACTTTGGGATTGAGTATCTGAAGCATCATTCCCCTCATGAATCCCAGCCTGACAGGGTCAGATGCTTCCGAAAAAGAGTATGTGGCTTTAAGAGCGCTGAAAGAAAGCCAGAGTATATATGAACATCCTGCCCATCTGAGCCATATGGAAAGAGAGGGGATAATGGCGGTCACAAAACCTGAGAGGCCCCCACATATCAACATGATGAGAACAAAACCTGATGCGATCCCCGCCAGGTATGGCTGGCTTCTGGTATAACCGAACAACAGTCCCATGGAGGCGCTGGAAATATTATTGGGGCCGGGGGTATAAGTTGTGATCATTACAAAAGTGATAAGGGGAACCATGTCTGGACCAGCCATGTATGGGCCTCCCGAAAAAGAGATCTTCCCACTCCATTTCCCGGATATCCCGGTATGGATATTTACCTTACGCCTGTCTTTCTGAAGGGATCAGGGTAATAAGAGCAATGAAAGGCCCGGTCAGACAGGGGATAGAAGACGGGCTCCCTTCGATGGAACCCGCATATGTATCTGAAGCCCGACTTTTCCAGAAGGTCTGTGGCTTTCGCGAATTCCCTTGACTTCAAACATGATTTGCAGTTTTTTTATCCGCAGCTTCTTGCCGGGAGCTGGTTTTTCCCCTTGCGGTTTTTCCTCAGCCGGAGGGGTAATATTGTTTATCACATCCTGAATGTTGTTCGAAAGGCCTTTTTGCTCCAGGGTGACATTGACATTTTCCAGCAGAATGTCTTCGATTTTTATCTCCGGGGACAACAGTGACCCCAGATTTAACTTAACCTGGCCATTTCCCAATTGGAGTAATTTTTTGAGCTGATAACCCTCCGGATTGTCAACGGCCAGATTTTCCAGCCCTACTTCACCCGCCAGGAGCGAGACATTGACATCGTCCACCGCCACGGCGACCTTAAGGGCATGCGACGCCCCTTTTTCGACGCCAATTTTTATGGCCTGGTTACCGTAGAAGTAAAAACCCGCCGCCAAAACAACGATTAAAACAAAAACAACAATAACTATAGTTCGTATGATTTTTTGGGCTTTCATGGCATTTACCTAACCTTTTCGATTACGTTTTTGGTTTTCCATCTTGCCGGATGATTTTTCCTCGGCTGCCGCGACGACGCCCAGCTTAATCAGTATTTTTTGCCGCAGTTCCTGGCAAAGGTCGGGGTTGTCTTTCAGGAATTCCTTGGCCTTTTCTCGGCCCTGACCGATTTGCATATTATTATAACTGAGCCACGCCCCGGTTTTGGTTATCAGCTCCTCTTTCATTGCCAGATCGATCAGGTCACCATCGGTACTGATCCCGTTATCGAACATGATATCGAACTCGGTCTCGCGGAAGGGAGGGGCAATCTTGTTTTTCACTACCCGGGCCCTTACATGATTGCCGATGGCTCCTTTACTGTCTTTTATAGTCGTTACTCGGCGGATATCAATCCGGACGGAGCTGTAAAATTTCAAGGCCCGCCCTCCCGGCGTGGTTTCCGGATTTCCGAACATGACCCCGATTTTTTCCCGAATCTGATTGATAAAAATCAGGCAGGTTTTACTGCGACTGATCGCCCCGGTGAGCTTGCGCATCGCCTGGCTCATCAAGCGGGCCTGTAACCCCACATGGGAATCGCCCATCTCGCCCTTGATCTCCGCCTGGGGGATTAAAGCGGCTACCGAATCAACGACAATGATATCCACCGCGTTGGAGCGGACCAGCATCTCCACGATATTCAAGGCTTGTTCGCCGCTGTCCGGCTGGGATACCAACAGGCCCTCCAGATCCACGCCGATTTTTTTGGCCCACGTCGGGTCCAGGGCATGTTCCGCGTCGATGAAAGCGGCGACACCGCCCGCCTTTTGCGACTGGGCGATCGTGTGCAGGGCCAGGGTGGTCTTGCCGCTGGACTCCGGCCCAAAAAGCTCGCAAACTCGGCCGCGGGGTATGCCCCGTCCGCCCAACGCCAGATCCAATGACAATGCCCCCGTGCTGATACCGTCCACCTGCGCAATCTGCGATTCGTCCAGATGCATAATAGTACCTTTACCGAACTGCTTTTCTATCTGGGTGATAGTTCGGTCAAGGGCCTCAGATACCTTTTCGGTGGTTTTGGTTGATTTCGCCTCTTTTGCCATTTAACTCTCCTTAATGAATTATTGCTATTATCGATTACCTGCTGATTTTACCGAATAATACCGCCTTTCTCATCAAAAATTTATTTTCCCAGGAGCGCATGGTGCAGGGGTGTATAAATGGGGCCGGTTTTGGTTAATTCGCTTTGAAAAACCACCAGCTCGGATACATATTGACTGCCCAGTGCCGGCTGGCTTATCGTTTTTATCAATTGTTGACCAGCCTTGCCCACAGCGGCATTTTTAATGCGAGCCAGGGTAAGATGGGGACTGAATTTACGCGGCTCCGGGGGAAAATCCAGCTCTTTCAAAGCGTCCTCCAGCCCTTCCTGCAGGGCCTGCAGGTTTTCCCGGCCTTCTTCCAAACCCACCCATAAAACCCGAGCCGCTCCTCCACCGGGCGGAAAGCAACCCAGGCCGGCTACGGTAAATTCAAAAGGTTCAAACTCACCGGCGCACCGGTCGGTTGCCTGACAGATATCGCAGATGAGGTTATCATCGACTTCGCCCAAAAATTTTAAAGTTAGATGGATGTTTTCAGGATTGACCCATCTAATCGACTTATTGTCCGTACCCAGTTTATGGCGGATTTCCTCGATTATTTTGCCTAATTTCCGAGTTATCCCCTCTTCCAACTCGACAGCGACAAAACAGCGGATAGACAATTTTTTCACCTTTCCTGCACAAGATGGAGGCGGATGCCTCATTTAAAAACGGCGTATAATTTGATATAACTTATTGCACTGCAAAAAGATATTAAAATTGCACCATTTCCTTCAATCTTTGAAATCTTTGCTCGATATCTTTCGGGGCGGCACTTTTCCAGCGATCCAGGGAAAAATCCTCGATTACCAGGGAGGCCACAGCGGTGCCATAGGCGATAGCCTTTTTTAGCGTAGCTGGTTCGTAGTTGTCTTCACGAGCCAGATATCCCATCATTCCGCCGGCAAAGCTGTCGCCCGCCCCTGTGGGGTCCATAACCCTGTCCGTGGGATAAGCCGGTAGCATGAAATATTCCTGCCGATTCGTCAAAAGCAAGGTGCCATGCTCGCCTTTCTTAACAACCACAAACTGCGGACCCAGCTTGACGATTTCTTTAGCAGCAGCCGCCAGGCTATTTATCCCGGTCAGCATCTTGGCTTCGCCCTCGTTGAGGACCAGGCCATCGACCCGCTTGAGCAATTCCAGCAGATCCCCCCGAGCGGTATCGATCCAGAGGTTCATGGTATCCGCCACTGCCAATTTGGGGCTATTCAACTGATTTAATAGTTGTAATTGCAGAGCTGGTGCGGTATTGGCCAGGAATACTAAGCTGCTGTCCTTAAAGGCGTCGGGGATGACCGGTGCTGCTTCCGCCAGTACATTCAGTTCTACTTTGTCAGTCTTGGCCTCGTTCATATCTCCAGCATAACTACCCTGCCAGCGGAAGGTCTTGGAGCCTTCGCGGACCTCCAGTCCCTGCAGATCCACATTCCTGCCGGCGAACACCTGTCGGAGATCGAACGGCCAATCCTTACCTACTACTCCCACCAGCCGAACCGGGGTGAAGAAGCTCGCCGCCATGGAAAAGTAGATCGACGAGCCGCCCAGACAGTCGGCGCGCTGTCCGAAAGGGGTTTTGATGGAATCTACCGCGATGGAACCGGTCACCAGTAACGACATTTCACGCACCCTTTTGCTGTTGGAGAAACTTCAAGGCATCATCTATCCGCTGGATAGTCCGCTCTTTGCCCAATAATTCCAGGCTCTCATGGATGGGCGGGCTGATGGTGCTGCCGGTAATAGCCACGCGAATCGGCTGGGCAATCTTACCCATCCCCACGTCGTTCTTCCGGCAGAGTTCTTCGATTAACCGATGGATTTCCTCCGCCTGCCAGTCGGCCAGTCCCGCCAGCGCCTCCCTGGCCTGTTGCAGCAGCTCGCCGACCCCCGGCTTGTTGAGAACCTTGCCCACTGCCTGCGGATCGTACTCAATGGTTTCCTTAAAGAGGAACAGGCATTTTTCCTCGATCTGGGCCATGGTGCGGGCGCCCTCGTTAATCTTTATCAGCCTTGCCAAAGTGGCGTCACTCGCCCGGCTGAGCGGCGAATCATTGATTTCCAGGTAGTTCTTAAAATACCCCAGTAATTTCTTCGGCTCGACCATTCGTATATGTTCGGTGTTGAAAGCGACCAGCTTCTGCCGGTCGAAAAGACTGTTCGTCTTGGTCAGGCGGTTCAGATCAAAGGCTGGGATAAGCTCGCTGACGGACATTATCTCCCGGTTATCGCCCGGATTCCAGCCCAATAGCGCCACAAAATTAACCATCGCCTCCGGCAGATATCCACTCTTGATAAAATCCACCACGTTGATTTCCGGAAGATGCACCCCCAGATACGCCGCCATCGCCGAGACTTGCGGGGCGTCCGGCGTGCTTTCACCCGCCAGGAAAGACTCCAACTGCTCCATATCCAAATCACCCGCTTGGGCAAGTTTCGCTCGATCGATATCTACTCGGGTCTTAATCGCCTTCAGCAGCGTTTTAGCCCGGTCCCGTTTGGAGAGCTTGCCCCCGCCTTCGCTGATAGTGACGGACATATGGGCATAGGTCGGTTCGCGAAATCCCAAGGCCCGCTGCAGGGCCAGGTGGCTGGGCGTATTCATAAGGTGCTCCTGGCCGCGAATCACGTGGGTGACTTCCATTAGCTCGTCGTCCACCACGCAGGCGAAATGGTAGGTAGGATAGCCGTCGGATTTCTGAATAATAAAATCGCCTATCTCGCCCGCGGCAAAAGTCACCTCTCCCCGGACAACATCCTTTACCACAATATTACCTTCGGGCACGGCAAAGCGAACCACGACCGGCTGGCCCGCCGAGCGGGCCTTTTCCATCTCCCGCTCATCGGGGAAAACTTTTGGCCGCGGGTAGGTAAAGGTCTTCTTTTGCTCGGCTGCATCCTCTCGCAGGGTCTGCAACTCTTCCTGGGTATCAAAACAATAGTAGGCATGGCCGGACGCAAGTAATTGGGCGATATATTTATTATAAATCTCCAGCCGCTGCGATTGCAGATAAGGTCCGTGCGGCCCGCCGACGTCCGGCCCTTCATCCCAGTCGATACCCAGCCAGCGCAGATCATTCATCACCTGCCGGGTAGCGGTAGGTGTGTTGCGTTTTTGATCGGTATCTTCGATCCGCAGGATAAACCGTCCCTGGTGATGCCGAGCCATCAACCAGCAAAATAGCGCCGTCCTGGCCCCGCCAATGTGCAGATATCCGGTCGGCGATGGTGCGAACCGTGTTACGATCATTTATTTGGGCTCCATTTCTATAAGGCACTTAAATACCATTACTTTATGACAATACCATCTTATGTCAATTGATAAAATTATAAGCAATATGGTGCTTCTGGCGAAGGGACTATATATACAAACTGAAGATAAACCGCAAATTATGGGTTAGTTTGCGTTAATTTCTTCTTAAAATGCTCATAAACATTCACCATGCCGGTAGCTATCAGCCCATTTTCCGCGTTGGCATGGCTGGATGCTACCATTGACAGGTCTGTTATCGCCTGGAGCTTTTGGGCGTATTTTTCCACTTCCGCGAAATCGATCCCGGCCTGGCCGGTATCTTCCTTGCGCAGGGAGATATCCGTTCGCACCAGGTGATAAATAAACTGTATCATGTCCTGGCCGTAAGCGAAGCGGCGTTCATCTTCCCGCAGTCTAGCCTCTTCGGTTTCGTCACCACACTTTTTTAGCGACTCATCCAGTGCCTGCCGTGCCTGGCTCATGTAATCCACCATCTCCACCAGGTCAGGCCCGTCATTGAGCAACGGATGATACGGCTCGTAATGGAAGTGGTCCAGAGCAAATATCTCCTGGCTGCTTTGTTTATTGGGAGTCAGCCGGGTTCGCAGGGCATAACTGCCGTTTGCGGTTTGCACCACATGCTTGTAGGCCTTGATATTAGCCTGGGCCTTTTCCAGTATCTCATAAAACTTGCGGGTGGTTTTACACGTAGTGGGATAGTATTTGCTGAAATAATCGGTGAGTATTTCATCCGCGTTAGCCTGGTGATTCCACAGCAGCCGAGCCAGCAGATACTGGTTCAGCGTCCAGGTCCCCCACAGTCGCGTCGGCGTGTGCATATAATGAAAATGCCTCGCCCCTGTGCGATAGTACCAGGGAATATCCGCCGCCATGATCCGGGTGTACAGGGCGGGCAGTGACTTTATGCTGCTGACGTTGTAATACTCGCCGATAAAGACCGGCCCGGTATAGAATCGCCCCTGTCCCGTCGTCCAGCCCTGATAATCCTCCAAAATACTGCGATTTATTTCGGTGCAAGCCGGGTCCGCCAGCGGGTGGGCGAAACAGCGCAGGATGGGGAAAAAGGTCATGGATAAATTCTCATAGCTGAAACCGTCCGGCAGCGGCTTACTCGGCGGGGCCAGGGTTTCCATATAAGCAATCGCCGCCAATTCCACATTGCGTTTTAATCTACCCTCCCGGCGCCCCTGCCGCATCTGCGTCATCACGGTATGGACAACTTCAAATAAACGGTCGGTATAGGTGCCCTGCCGCTTACAGTTTTCGCACTCGCACCACTTGCCCACGTCCAGCATCCAGAAGGTGACGACGTCCACGTAGCGCCAATTACCGTCGATTAAGCTCTGTACCAGGTTCCTGGCCAATTCGCGGGTGGCATCCGCGTTGCTCGTACAATAATTATGGCCGGCATCACCCTTGATATAATCGCTGCGTTTGCCTTTGATTAGCCCGTACCATTCCGGATGGGCTTCGAAATAGGTCAATTTGCCGTCGCCGCTGGTATCGCCGACGTATTCATCGGAAGACTTATAAGGATCAGCCGGCTTATCTTCGTCGCCCTGAAACTTCGGGTGGTTGTAGGGATATTCGCTTTTCGGCCCTAGAAAATATTCCTGAATCCTATGGCCGCCTTCGGTGAGTTTTATCCCCAGTTTTTTTAGCAGGTGGACTTCTTTTTCATTAACCGTCCAGAAATTCATTCGGTTCCGGGCCATCCACAGGAAAAAATCATCATTGCCGCGATCTTCCCAGGCCCAGAAACCGCGACTAATAAAAGAAGGGCTTTCCGTTATATTTAGTTTTCGTGGTAGCTCCGCCGGCTTATCGGGGTAAACCGTTCCCTGCTCGCCCAGGCCGATGAAACGCATTCCCAGTTGCTCCAGATAGCCATACACCCCATATAGCGTACCTTCCCGGTCGCCGCCCTCGATAATCGTAATAGTTCGGCCGTCGGCCTGGATAGTGCGAATATTAAAGGCCTCGCAATTTTCCAGTTTTTCTCCTTCACTGGCCGGCTGGGCTGCAATTATTGGGTTGGAGTTACGGCTGCCAATCAGAATCACATCGCCGGCTTCGGGCAGTTTTTCAGCCGCCTGTAATTTAATGTCATTTTCTGACAAACCGTTGCACCGCGGCAGAAATTTCGCCAGCTCCACCGCCGCAAAGCATTCCGTGCAGGCCCGGTCATCGGTAAGATTCTCATCCCACCAGTTTACCTGCTCCTCGCCTTGTGCCGCTTCCTGCACCTGGGAGAAGGGGCCGGTATTGACTAAAATGGTAACAGACGGCCCGCCGCGGCATACCGCTGCCCAGATCAACGAAAGCATAATCACTTTAACAAATGACGCTTTCCGACCCTGATTATTATCCGCCATGCCGGTTCTCCGCATTCACCAACCACGAATTTTGTTTATTGTCTTTGAATATAAATTTGTCTATTAAGGTTTCTCAGTTGCCGTATTTCTTCTGGTAAAATTCGTATGCTTTTCGTGACCTGATTGAAGCAGCGTCGAACCCATCCTCGGAGTTGGCGTCTTTGGAAGACACCTGGACCAGATCGACAATTTTTTTGAGTTTATTCACCTGCTCTTCGAGCTGCTTGAATTCATTCCGCGCCTGGACTTCATCACCCCGGCCGTCGAAGAGCGCCGTCCTTATCAGGTGATAATAATAATTATACACTCCTTCGCCGTAGCTGAACCGCCGTTCGTCCTCCAGCAGCCGTTGCCTTTCGATATCATTGCGGCAAGTCAGCAGGCTGGCTTCCAGTTCCTGGCGCGCCTGACGCATCGCTTCCATCATTTCCACGATATCCGGCCCGTCATTGGCCAGCGGATGATATTCCTCGTAATGCAGATGATCTTTGGGAAACAGTTCCTTCGCCCGCTCGGCCAACAGTACCGGCAGGTTATATCTTTTGGAGTCGCAACCGGCATAATGTTTCAGTGCTTTTATGTTGGCGGACGCCTTCTCCAGATGCTCGTAGAACTTTCTCGTATGCTCGCTGGTCGTGGGGTAATACCTGCGGAAATACTCATCCAGCAATTGATCCGCGTCCGTTTGCGTATTCCACAGCAGCCGGGCCAGCAGGTACTGATTGAGCGTCCACGTGCCCCACTGCCGGGTCGGCACATGCATATAATCCAGATGGCGGGATCCCGTGCGATAATACCACGGTATATCTATCGCCATCATCCGGGGAAACACCACCGGCAGCGTCTTGAAGGTACTTACATTGTAATATTCGACGATAAACATCTGCCCGGTATAATATCTTCCCTGTCCTTCCGTCCATCCTTGATAGTGTTCCAGTAAATCCTCATTAAACTCCGTACACGCCGGATCCGCCAATGAGTGCACATAGCATCTTTCGATTACCGCGTAGAATAAATAAAAATGGTCATAATCGAATCCTTCCGGCAGCGGCCGGGTCGGCGGCGGCAGCGTCTCATGATAAGCTGAACCGGTCAGGAATACCTCACGCTTGAGTCGGCCGGCCTGCTGGGCTTTTTTGATTTCTGTCAAAACGGCATGAACAAGCTGAAACAGCCGGTCGGTATAGGTGCCCTGCCGCCGGCAGTTTTCGCAATCGCACCATTTGCCATTATCCAGCATATTCAGCTTGGCGATATCAGCGTATTTCCACTGGCCGTCTATTAACGCCTGCACCATATTCTTGGCCAGCTCATGTGTGGCGTCCGGGTTCGAGGTGCAATAGTTGACTCCCCCAATAATCTGCGTGTTTTCCGTCCGTTTACCTTTATACAATCCGAACCAATCCGGGTGGGCTTCGAAGAACGTCAGTTTCCCGTCGCCGTTGGTATCACCGGCGTATTCATCTGAAGGTTTATAAGGATCCGCCGGTTTGTCCTCATCACCCTGGAACTTGGCATAGTTGTAGGGGTATTCCGCCGCGGCATTGAGAAAAGACTCCTGTAACGTATGACCGCCGCAGGTTAGCCTCATCCCCAGTTTTTTCAGCGTAGGTACTTCCTTTTCCGCTGCGGTCCACATGTTCATCCGGTTACGAACCATCCACAGAAAGAAATCCTCGTCACCCCTGTCCTCCCATACCCAGTACCCGCGGGTGAGAAAGGAGGGATTTTTCGTTATGTCGAGCTGGTTCGGCAGGTCCACCGGCTTATCGGGATAAATCGTTCCCTGCTCCCCCAGCCCGAAAAAGCGTATCCCCAGTTGTTCCAGATAGCTATACGTGCCGTATAACGCACCCTGCCGGTCGCTGCCTTCGATTATTGTAATAGTTCGGCCGTCCGCTGACGTAGTGCGAATATTGAAGGCCTCGCAGTTTTCCAGCTTTTCCCCTTCCCTGGCCGGCTGAGCCGCTATGAGAGGGTTGGACAGAGTACTGCCTATCAAAATCACATCACCTGATTGCGGTAATTTCTCTGCCGGCTGTAGTTTAATGTCGTTTGCTGCCAGATTGGTGCATCGCGGCAGAAACTTCGCCAGCTCTACCGCCGCGAAACTTTCCGTGCAGGCTCGGTCGTCGCTAAGATTGTCATCCCACCAGTTAACCTGCTCCTCGCCCTGTGCCGCCTGCTCTATGCCGGCGAACGGACCCTGATTAACCATAATCGTTATGCCCCCCGCTGCCCACGCCGCTCCTGGTATCAGCAGCACCAGACCTACCACCATCATTACCCCTATTGCCACTATTTGCCGCTTCAGCGCACTTCTCATCTTGTAACCTCCGTTAATCCCCTGTTAGCAATTTCTGGCTTCTTAGTTGCCGTATTTCTTCTTGAAATATTCGTATTCTTTCCGTACTCTGGCCGCGTCGAAACCGTCTTCGGCATTGGCATCTTTGGAAGACACCTGGACCAGATCGACGATTTTTTTGAGTTTTTCCACTTGCTCTTCGACCTTGCTGAATTCATCCCGCGCCTGGATTTCATCCCCCAATCGGCTGAACATCGAGGTTCGCACCAGGTGATAGTAATAATAATACACTTCCTCGCCGTAGTTGAACCGCCGTTCGTCTTCCAGCAGTCGTTGTTTTTCAATATCATTGCTGCAAGTCAGTAAGCTTTCTTCCAGTTCTTCGCGTGCCTGTCGCACCGCCTCGATTATCTCCACCATATCCGGCCCGTCATTAATCAGCGGCTGATATTCCTCATAATGGAAATGATCTCTGGGGAACATCTCTTTCGACTCATCTGCCAATAGCCACCGCAGACTGTATTTTTTCCGGCCGACACCGGCGCTATGCTTCATGGCCTTGATATTGGCGGACGCCTTTTCCAGATGCTCGTAGAACTTTCTCGTATGCTCGCTGGTCGTCGGGTAATATCTGCGGAAATACTCATCCAGTAATTGGTCCGC
>ENA-ORXD01002767-ORXD01002767.1-sediment-metagenome-genome-assembly--contig:-NODE-2767-length-11053-cov-3.086279_pt1 | contig 11053 bp, 9 predicted proteins | sample MGYA00237862_ERZ511471 | MGnify/ENA metagenome assembly ERZ511471 | reverse complement strand
AGAATGCCTTCCATACATCATCATACGATTTTATTTCAGAAAGAGGAGTTGTCTTGATGCCCATCTGAAGACCCATGACTTTTCCTCCATCCATCGCCATATTCAGACACATGGGAAGGAGCAAAGACCCTCCATGGCCCGCGCGATAATGGATATTCTTGCCCGGAATAACCGGCTGCATGCAGTTGTTGATGCTGTATGCCCTGGCATCTTCCACGGTAGCACCGATACCCATCAGCCTCGGGATGTTGACCTTGTCGTTAAACATGGCCGGCTGCGAACAACCGGTGCGAACGCACTTGAAAACTGCATTGAAAAGTTCATCCGGTGTATTGTCATGCATGCGAACAGCTACCTGCGGAGCAACCGTCTGCAATTCTCCTGTAACCTCAAGAGCGATATAGGTTATCTCATTGGTAACATCAATGCCAAATTCATCAACACCGCCCAGCGTCATGGTCTGCCAGCCCAGTCCACCGCCGCCGTTGTTCACCCACGCTGGAGGCTGCACGTATCCGCCTTCCTGCATTTTGACCCATACCGCTTCAACTAATTCCTTGGCGCCATCTTTTGTAATAGCCCCGCTTTTTAAGTCTTGTTCATAATACGGGTATAGTACCTTATCAAAGCGAATACCGTTACCGACCTGCGGAACATCGATATAGTTCACGATGAAGTTAATGAAAATAAAGGACTGAATCGCCTCATATAAATTTCTTGCCGGCTCTGCCGGTACGCGATTGCATACCTCGATCATCTTGTCGAGTTCTTTTAATCTCTTGGGATCTTTAATTTTCTTCTTCTCGTTTTCAAGAAGTTTGGCATATCGCTTGCCCCATCTGGCCACGGCTTCACAGGAAATTTTCATCGCGCGCAGCTCATCAAGCATATCCATCCGCTTCTCAATCTGGATGGACGTATCATTGATGATTTCATCAAATCGCTTATCAATTTCTGCAATGATTCCATTGATGCCGACTTTCATCACCTTCTCGAAATCAGGCGTACACATCTCCCACTGCCATGTCCATGCTGCTGCCGGCATTTCTCCAACTTTCCATGGTATCCAGTCGGGAACGTAATCTCTCTCTCTCCCTTGAATACTGTAATTTTCCCAATATTGAAACTGCTCTTTGATTTCCTTTTTCCCCTCATCGCTATCAACCATTGCGGCATAGTCAGGAAATTTATCCATGGTTTTTGACAACCATCTCCAATAAAGCTCCGGATAGATTGGCACGCTTGATTCGGTGCTGGCAAAACACCCGACCAAAAGTTCATTCGGTCTTGTATAAAGCGTCATGGTGTCCAAATATTCCGCCATAGACTTTGCTCTTCTTATAGCAGTAAATTCACCTTCCGTTTCCTTATAGACCTTCGTCATAACTCTGGAACGCTCCAGACAAATTCTCATGCCGGACTTGACTGACCTCACATCCGCTACACGGCCCAAGGTTTTGAGATGTGTTTCATCTCTCAATAATTTATTTCTTGCTGTAGTTGCCATATTGATAAAACCTCCTATTTTTTAAAACAAATGTTATTTTAAACTATACTTTCAAGCTCTTGAAATGAATATTACAGCAAAAAGAATGCCAAAGATGCGTATTGTAATCATTTGATTTTAAAAACATTTTAAAAGTATCTTTAAAGCTCGGAACAAAAATACCTTCTTATGGGACACATTTGACTAATAATTAGCCCTCAATGAATCTCCGCCCAGCAAGCCGGGCCGTATCAGACGTTTCCTCTCTTTTGCAAAGAGGGGATTTTTGAATTACCGGCAAATCCTTCTCTTATCCCCTTTTTTCAAAGGGAAAAATTAAGGCAACCTCCCCGCAAGGAGGGCGGAATGGTCGAGTTCAAAATATAAAAAATCAACAATTAATGTCGGCTTTTGTCTGTCTCAGCACCTGCTTAGTCCTTCCGATTATATCGTCAAGCTCATCCAAAGTTGTACAAAGGGGTAAAAACAAATAAATAATATTAGACAAAGGCCTGAGCATTAAGTTCCGTTCCAATCCCCGGCGGTAAATACCACGGATGACGGCGTCATGTCCCGCAAAAGGCGTTTTGATGGTTTTATCGATTACCATTTCCAGTGCGGCCACCGTGCCGATGGCTCGCGCATCGCCAACCAGCGGATGTTCTCTGAAATCATTAATCGCCCGGGTGATCCTCTCGGAAAGCGTCTGAACATGCTCCAGTGTTTTTTCCTTCTCGAAGATATCTAGAGAAGCCAGCGCCACACCGCAGCCGACAGGATTGGCTGTATAGGTATGACCATGATAGAAAGTCTTGTCGCTTCCGGCCGGACCGCAAAACGCGTCAAAAACTTTCCTTGTGGTCAGGGTTACGGCCAACGGCAGAATCCCGCCGGCGAGTCCCTTCGAAAGGCATAGAAAATCCGGACTAACGTCAGCGTTTTCGCAGGCGAACATGGTCCCGGTTCGTCCGAAGCCGGTGGCCACTTCATCGAGAATCAGGTGCACATCATAAAGACGCGCCAGACGCGCGGCTTGAGCCAGGTAGTCCGCGGGATAGATAATCATCCCGCCGGCTCCCATAAGCAGCGGCTCCATGATGATTGCCGCGGTGGTTGCGGCGTGTTCGCGCAGCGTATCTTCCAAAAATTTTACGCAGGCCGTGTTACATTTTTTACTTTCCAATCCCAGCGGACAGCGGTAACAGTACGGCGTGGGAACTTTATGTGCCGGAAACATCAGCGGGGTAAAAGCCTGCACAAACGGTCCCTCGCCGCTCACGCTCATGCAGCCGACCGTATCACCGTGATAGGCGCGATCCAGCGCGATAAATCCGTATTTTTTCGGACGGCCGCTGTTGCGCCAGCATTGCAGCGACATTTTGAGAGCAACTTCCACTGCGGTCGAACCGTTGTCGGAGAAGAAAACTTTGCTCAAACCCTCCGGCGTGATATCCACCAGGCGTTCCGCAAGTTCAATGGCCGGTTTGTGAGTAATGCCCGCGAAAAGCGTGTGGTCAAGCTTTTTCAACTGACGGGTAATAGCCTGTCTCAATCGAGGATGACCATGTCCGTGAATATTGCACCACCAGCTGGAAATCGTGTCGTAGTACCACCGACCGGAGGAATCATAGAGTTTGATGCCTTCTGCGCGCTCAATCAAAAGCGGCGGATTATCCTTTATGGCCGCCATCTGGGTGTAGGGATGCCAATTATAGGCAAGGTCTTTTTCAAACCAGCTTTTCATTTTTTTTCTCCTGCCATAGTCGGTAAAAAGCTTTACCGATGGGTACAAAGCCAGCTTCTGCTTCTTTCAGGCCGGTCATAAAGGGCATTTCGCCCAAAACCGGTACATTCGCGAACTGGCTGATGATGCGGATATTATCATGAAGAATTGTCTGATCAACGGAATTTTCGACGCGGTTAAAAATCAATCCCGTCACATTAAGGCCTCTGGCCTTGAGCGCCTCCAAGGTTAGTAGCGTCTGATTGATGGCGCCTAATTTATTGACGGCCACAACCAGCACCGGCATGTTAAGCTGAACCGCCATATCGGCCATCAACATTTCTTCGTTGAGAGGCACCAGCACCCCGCCGGATCCTTCAACCAAAACGATATCAAAGTGCTTCTCCAAGGTCATCAGCGCTTCCTCAATGCGCGTCGCCTTTATTTCCACACCGTGTCTTCTCGCTGCCAGATGCGGCGATGCGGCGAAAGGAAGAGCGTAGGGGCATCGAAGTTCATGCAGATTCGTTATGTGATCCACGGAGGCAGACAAAGTTAAATGATGTTCGCGAATATCGTCATTCTCGGTACATCCGGTCTGCACCCATTTTTGTGTAATCACGTTCCGGCCGCAGGATTGTAGATAGGCAGCCAAATAGCGGCAGATAATCGTTTTGCCTACGCCCGTATCCGTACCGGTAATCAATATGCTGCGTGTGCGGATCATTTACCGGTCTCCCGATTGTTTTTCAATTCCTTTAATGCTACAATCAACGCATTCAAATCTTTTTGGGAATGATCGTAGCAAAGCGAAAACCTGAATCTGGCGGTGCCCTCCGGCACACTCGGCGGCCGTATGGGCAGAACATAAAATCCTTTTGATCTGAGCTCTTTTGCCAATGCAATCGCTACTTTGCTATCGCCCACCATAACCGGAACGATCTGGCTTTCCCCCTTGACCAACCATCCGGCTTTGCTGACCGCCTGCCGAAATTTTTCGGCGCGGGCAAGCAGCATCTTACCCCGCCATGGTTCTTCTTTTAAGACATCAAGAGCTGTAAGGTTAGAGGCAATAATAACCGGGGGCAGCGCTGTGGAATAAATAAAACTGCGCGCCACATTGATGAGATAATCGGTTACGTCACGTGAACACGCCAGGTAGGCGCCAAATCCTCCAAGAGCCTTGCTGAATGTGCCCATCACAAGATCCACCCTGTCATTTAAATTCAGGGCATCCACCCGACCGCGTCCCTCATGGCCGAAAACACCGGTCGCATGCGCTTCATCGACCATCAAAATACAATTGTAGCGTTCCTTCAAATCTGTAAGCTCCTGAAGCGGCGCCAGGTCGCCATCCATGCTGAACACAGATTCAGTCAGAATCAACGCACGATCAAAACGGGAACGCTCGGTTTTCAGTAATTCCTCCAGATGTACCAAGTCATTATGTTGGAAAAGAAATTTCGTGGCGCGAGAAAGAATGGCGCCGTCTATCTGGCTGGCGTGGCATAAAACGTCCGAAAAAATGGCGTCGCCTTTCCCAGCAAATGCCGAGATAATGCCGAGATTGGCCTGATAGCCACTGTTGAAGACTAGAGCGCTTTCCTTGCGCTTGAAAGCGGCCACCGCTTCTTCCAACTCATGGTGCAGAAGATAGTCACCGCTTAGCAAACGAGACGCGCCCGCACCCACGCCATGTTTTTTCAAAGCCTGTTTTGCAGCCTGAACAAGCTTTTGATGGCGGGCAAGCCCCAGATAATCATTGGAGGAAAAATCAATCAAACGTACCTGCTGGCGGAATATGTTCCCCTTTTGACGCACCTCGACCGGCTGGAGCTCCCGCAAATTGGCTTCTTCCTTGCGCCGGGACAAAAATTTTTTTATTCTGTCCATGCCCGCCGGACCTCCTCCACCAGTTTCTTATCCTCCTCAACCGGACGGCCTCGCTTCGTGAGATAGCCGCCGATCATCATCGCGTTGAGACCGGACATAAATGCCATACCTTGAAAATCTTTAAGATAGTTTTCTCGTCCCGCGGCCAGTCTGATCATTTTATCCGGCAGGGCGATACGGAAGATAGCGATAGTCCTGAGCATCTCACCGACGCTGATGGGTGCCGTTCCCGCAAGAGAAGTGCCATCTATGGGCATCAGGATATTGATCGGCACCGAATCCACATTAAGCTCCTTGAGTGTCAATGCCATTGAGACACGGTCAGCGCGGGATTCTCCCATGCCGATAATGCCGCCGCTGCAAATGGAAAGCCCGGCTGCAACGGCACGCTTGATGGTTGCAATACGCTCATCGAAAGTATGCGAGTTGACGATTGCCGGAAAAAACTCCCGCGACGTTTCGATGTTGTGATGATAGCGGCTGACACCCGCATCTTTAAGCAGACTCATCATATCGGTGTTCAGACTTCCCAGCGAAACGCACACCCCGAAATCCGCCCGGTGCCTTATTTCCGCAGCCGCCTCCGCAACACGCGCGACATCGTCCGCGCCAAGCCTGCGGCCACTCGTCACGATGCTGAAGCGACTGCTTCCCGCATCGCGGGCCATAAGAGCGCTCTCCACGATCTTTCTTTTGCTCATCAGCCCATAAACAGGCGCTTCCGTTTTATAATGAACCGATTGTGCGCAGAATTTGCAGTCTTCACCGCACCGGCCGGATTTGGCGTTGATAATTGTACACGTCTCCAGCGCATTTCCCGTATTTTCACGCCTGATCTTGTCGGCCATTGCCGCCAGATCTGCCAGAGGCAGATTGTACTTACTTAATAGCATTACCATTTAAAGTGGCCCAGGACCACTGACAACCCTTCTCAGAAATATCAGCAACCAGATAACCACGCCATTCGAAATCGCGAATGGTATCATATGTCACTTTTTCATCGGATTTTGCATATTCTTTTACTCTCCGGCAGAGTTCCTGTAAAGCACGGAACTTGGAGCCTTTAACCAAATCCGGTTCAATAAAACCGATTTTTTCGACAATGTCTTCTTTCAAAACTTGATAAGTCAAATGCATGCGCATTTGGCCTTCAACACGTATAATATCCTGCTGATCGGCTGTCCCTTCACGATATCTGCGCTCAATTTTATTCAAGTCTTCTTCCATCTCTTTATTATAACTGGTGCCGAAAGCACGAAGGTCATGAGGACGCATCGCTGACGTCCTCACAATAGCGTCATTGGCATCGTAACGATCCCAGTCAGTCGTCATGATTTCCAGATCATAATTCTGAATGTTTTCCTGAACCGTCGTGCCGGGAAAAGGGACCAGATAATGATATCCGTAAAGTGCTTTCGTGCTCTGCGCAAAATCGTCTGTTTCCCGCAATGTTTCTTTTGTTTCTCCCGGTAAACCGATTATAAATGACGCGTGGGCCAACATTCCCGCCTTGTGACACATTTCAATCGCTGTATGAACCTGCTCCAGTTTGATGCCCTTTTTAATCCTTTTCAACATCTCGGCGTTGGCGGTTTCCACTCCAAAACTGACCGCATCGCAGCCGGCCTCGGCCATGAGATCGAATATTTCCTGGTTTACGGTATCCACGCGGGAAAAAGCACTCCACGGAACCTTCAGTGAACGTTCCCTGATGCCCTTACATATTTCTCTGACCCTTTCTTTATCGACGGTAAACAGATCATCGGCGACATTAATGCGTTCAAAACCATAACCGATGATTGTTTCCATTTCATCCAAAACAAGCCGGGTGCTTCTTTTGCGAACTTTGGAACCCACCATCTTTCGACCCAGACAAAAAATACAGGAATAAGGACATCCCCTTCCTGTTATGATGCTTACCGGAAAACCCATTGCCCGGTAACGTGAAATAGGCAAAAGATGACGCGCCGGTAAAGGTATTCTATCAATATCGGCAATAAAAGACCGTTTTCCGGAAACAACGATTTCATCATCATCGCGGTAAGCAATCCCGCTTATGCCACGCCATTTATTCCGCTGCTTTATTACCGGAGTAAGTTCGGCTATCGTATCTTCCCCTTCTCCGATAACGATCAAATCTATTTCCGGATATTGCCGCAACGTTTCCTCCACCGTGAAAGACACATGAGGTCCGCCCATGATGGTAATGATATCCGGATTATAATTTTTCACATCAAGAAGAATCTGTTGCGTCTTATAAAAATTCATCGTCACGCAAGTAGCGCCAACCACGTCAGGCTGAAAAGATTCCAGCTGTTTTTCCAGTTTTTCTTTCGTGTATGAGAAAACAACATAATCAAATATTTTAACTTCAGCTCCGGCAGTTTCAAACGCCGCCGCTACATAAGTAAGTCCCAGCGGCGGAGAAGGCATTTCCTCCAGCGGGTATGGCGGCGCAATTAAAGCAATACGCATTCTTCAATCTCCATGATCAAGGAAAATCAGCAACCTGAATGAACCGACCGGTGAATCCCCTCTTTGCTTTTGGTATAAAAGCAGTGAACGCGGCAATATTTTTGCCGCGATCAAATCCTCTTCACAAGGAGAGGAAAGTTTCAGATACATCTTGTTTTTCAGCATGCCTGCCCTGCCGACTTTATCCCAGAAAATCCGATGATCAGCCGTTAGGACATTGCAGGCGAATTTATTTAATATATCATTCGTTTTATTATATCAACGATGAAAACATTAACATCCTTTAAAATTCGGCTCTCTTTTCTCTAAAAAGGCCCCGAATCCCTCGATAATGTCATTGCTCTTCATGCACACCTCAAGAACATATGATTCGTAATCCAAGGCTTGAGCCAGATCCCATCGTTGAAAATTCTGGAGTCCGCGTTTGGCAAAGGCAATGGGTATGGGGGCATTTTTGACAATACGCAGGGCATATTGTTTTACTGAATTTTCAAATTCTTCATGTGGATACACTTTGTTGACTAAACCGATGCGAAAAGCCTCCGTTGAATCGATAATCTCAGCGGAAAATATTAGTTCTGCCGCTTTGGCATAGCCCACAAGCCGTGGCAGGAAATAAATTCCGCCCCAGTCCGGGTGAACCCCTCTTTTGGTAAAAATCTGGCTGAACCGGGCTTTTTCACTCGCCAACCGAATGTCACAGGCAAGAGCCAGATTGCAGCCGCCTCCGGCGGCAATACCATTGACTGCTGCAATAACCGGTTTTTCCATCCGGTTGATGGACAGGACTGCCTTGCACATGGCATGTCTCTCACTGGATACCGTAGGAGCCAAAGCCTTGGTCGTACCTGCTCCGAATTCTCCGACGTCTCCTCCGGTGCAAAACGCCTTGCCTGCCCCTGTAATCACAACGACTCGAACTTCTTTATCCACAGCGACTTTTTCCAAAACTTCAACGATCTCCTGACGCATCACCCCGCCAAAAGCATTCATCCTTTCCGGCCTGTTCAAGGTAATGAAAGCTATATGATCCGCCACATTAAGAAGCACATTTTCCCAAGTCATCATTTCCCTCCTGAAATCGTTCTATTGAGCACATCCAAAACCACCTTCGTATCATCGATCATTTTGGAAAGCACATCACGGACAGAGTTTACATCATGGATAAGTCCTGCAACCTGTCCACAGGGCATGACAGAGGTATTTTTGTTGCCTCCTTCGGCGACATAGAGAACATCCCCCTGTTGTGCCATAACTTCATCAGTTGCATGCTCACCGATTCCTGCCGCATGCTCCGTCATGATATTTCTAAGAACACGAATCGGCATGGCTTCCTTGCCAAGTACAACCGTCGAGGTGAGTTCAGCAGCGCAAAGGGAATCCTTGAAAAAAGAAGGCACAGGACATTCATTCGTAGCCACAAACCTGGTCCCTATTTCCACACCTTCCGCACCCAGGGCAAGCGCGGCAAGAAGGCCGTTTGCATTCCCGATGCCTCCCGATGCGATCACCGGTATCTTTAATGTCTGAACAAGAACGGGTATAAGACAAAAAGTCGTAATCCCCTCGCGTCCGATATGTCCACCCGCTTCATATCCCATCGCCACAACAGCATCAACTCCGGCCGCTTCCGCCTTACGTGCCATTTCCAGGCTGGATACTTTATGAATTACCTTCAACCCTGCCGATTTGATTTTATCAATAAACTTGGCAGGATTCCCGGCAGAGGTGTAAATAGTTTTGATCCCCATTTCGATGGATGCGTCAACGGCATCCTGGGCATTGGATCTGTACACGGGAATGTTCACCCCTATGGGCTTGTCAGTCAGAGACCGCGCCAGTTTAATTTCTTCAATAAGCTTCTCTTTGGAAAGACCCGACGCACCTATCACACCGAAACCGCCGGCGTTGGATATGCGGGCAGCCATGCTACCTAAAGTGATAAGCCTCATGGGACCCAGCACAATCGGGTAGTCACATTCAAGTAAATCCGTAATACGGTTTTTCCAACCATTTCCCATATTATTCATTCTCCAGATATAATGTTTTGAGTTCTGATTTCTATGCCACTCACTGTTTCAATGAGCGACACCATCATTATTTTACTTATCTCCCCTTAAAATTTGGCTTGCGCTTCTCGAAAAAGGCGATCATGCCTTCTCTAATATCATCTGAATTAAACGCCTGAGCGATCAGCACGTCTGCTTCAGCTATTTGTTTTTCCGTAAGAGTCATACGCTCCCGGAACATGGCCAATACTCTCTTGGTACCTTTGAGCGTCAGCGGAGCATTGGCCGCTATTTCTGCGGCAAGTTCATACGTAACTTTTTGAAGCTCTTCCGGTTTGACGAGACGGTCCACCAAACCCATTTGAAGCGCTTCCCCGCCTTTATAAGTTCTGGCTGTGAAAAAGATCTCCCGGGTTTTTGCCATGCCGACCACATCAACAAACTGTCTCAGTCCTTCCGGATGATAGACCAGCCCCAATTTTGCCGGCGGCATCCCCACACTGATATCGGATTGTGCAATCCTCATATCACAGCACATAGCCATGTTGAGCCCAGCGCCAAAGGCATAGCCGTTCATCATGGCAATGGTCGGGTAAGGAAAATCTTCAACACTTTTCATGGCCAGTTCCAGGGGATTGTTGGACTTTATAAATTTGATTTCCTCAAGGCTCATATTGGTGGGAATATCGGTAGGAATGGAACCAATATCGTAGCCCGACGAAAAGGCTTTTCCCGATCCACCCGTGATGACAACCACGCGTATCTGATCCGAGGAGCTCCATTCCTGAAGGGTAGTATGAATCATAAAAAGTAATTCCGGCGAAAGTGAATTTTTCCGTTCAGGCCTGTTCAAGGTGATGGTACCGATGCCGGATTTTAATTCTTTTAAAAGGATTGCTGGTTCGTTCATGCGTTCTCCCATAATTAATGATGTCCCTTAAATTCCCTGTCCAAAGTCGAGAATGGGGCGGGCTTCTACAATATCAAACAATACCAGGTGTTTCAGAATGTCGGCTCCGCCGCCGATTCGCGCTCTGATTTTTTCCTTGACCTCGTTAAATTTCTCACCTTCATCCTGAATGGTGCGAACTTTCATGTAAAGCCTGCATCCTTCAGTGGCCATACCCGTCTTGCCATGAAGCATTACGATACAAGCTGCTTGAGGATTTTCCTGCAGGTTGCTAAAAGACCGGTTGTCGCCCAGCATCACCAGCACGGAGGAATCATCCACGAGCTGATACGAACCGAACATGGCCAAATTCACTTTACCGGATTTGTCCGCAGTAGCCAAAATATTGGCTTTGCCTTCTGCTTGCAAGCATTTTCTTACAGTTTCACTGATGTTCATTGCTTATCCCCTTTCTTGATTGTCAGCCGAAGCTGGTTAATGATCATGGCTGCCTTCTTCAAAGGATCCATTCACCCGATCTATTTTTTTCTTATTCATCAAACGCGAGCTGGTCGCAC
>ENA-ORXD01002766-ORXD01002766.1-sediment-metagenome-genome-assembly--contig:-NODE-2766-length-11057-cov-12.412842_pt1 | contig 11057 bp, 12 predicted proteins | sample MGYA00237862_ERZ511471 | MGnify/ENA metagenome assembly ERZ511471 | reverse complement strand
GAGCGATCATGGCCTTCGGCCGGAGAACTGGTGGTCTGCACGGTCAGGAATATCAAGGACTTTGCAGCGTTCGTTTCTCTCGATGAGTATGAAGGGCTCGAGGGCCTGATCCCCATCTCAGAGATTGCACGGGGATGGATCAAGTACATCCGCGACCATGTCCGCGAGGGGCAGAAGGTAGTCTGTAAGGTGCTCCATGTCGATAAGTCCAGGGGGCACATCGATCTCTCCCTGAAGGATGTCAACGACCACCAGCGGCGTGAGAAAATCCGCGAGTGGAAGAACGAGTCAAAAGCGGCCAAGTGGGTCGGGTTTGCTGCCGAAGCCTCCGGCGAGCAGCCCGACGTGATCAAGGCCGCACTCTACAAGAAGTACGGCGACCTCTACTCGGTCTTTGAGGATATCGTATCCAGCGGCGAAGAATCGCTCCGGAAGACCGGGCTCTCCGTGAAGGTGGTGGAGGCCCTCGCATCAGTCGCCAGGGAGAACGTCAAGGTTCCCCGGGTCACGGTTGCCGGGAATCTGATCCTCACCTCCACGAAGCCGGACGGGGTGAACATTATCCGGCGGGCACTCCGGAGTGCTGAACCTAAGATCCCGGACACGGAGATCGAGCTCACCTACCTTGGCGCCCCGACCTACCGGATCAAGGTCACCGCCCCGGACTACAAGAAAGCTGAGAAGGGTATCGAGAAGGCAGCGAGTGCCGCCATCGGCGTGGTTGAGCGGGCCGGGGGCGAAGGCAGGTTTGTCAAGAAACCCAAGTCCGGAAAGAGTGCATGACCAGCCGTATCAGGCGCTGCCCCCGTGATTTTTCCTACACCCTCCGCGACACCTGCCCGGTATGCGGGACCGCGACTGCGTCCCCCCACCCTGCCAGGTTCTCTCCTGAAGACCGGTACGGCCAGTATCGGAGGATTGCACGACAATGGAAGACATAACGGTCCGTTTCATTGATAAAACCCCCGAAGACGGTATCCGGGCCCCGATCATGATCGAGGGGCTCCCGGGTATCGGCCACGTCGGAAAGCTGGTCGCCGAGCACATGATCCGTGAGCTCGGGGCAGAAAAAATAGCCGAGATCGAGTCCATTTTCTTTCCACCCCAGGTTATTATCGATGAACACGGAACCGTCCGGCTGGCCAACAACGAGATCTACTTCTACGATGGTGAGGAACACCGGTTCCTCTTCCTCGTGGGGGATTACCAGGCGACCTCCGCGGAAGGCCACTACCTCCTCGCCGACGCCTACCTTGATGTCGCCGAAGCCTTCGGAGTCCGGAGGCTCTTTACGCTGGGCGGTTATGGGGTCGGCCACCTGGTGGAGGAGCCCCGTGTCCTCGGCGCCGTCAACCAGCCGGACCTGAAGGATATTGCCGAGGCTGCCGGAGCGATCGTGAGCCGTGATGAACCGGGCGGGGGGATCGTCGGTGCGGCAGGGCTCCTCCTCGGCCTCGGTTTCTCCCGGGGAATAGAAGGGATCTGCCTCATGGGCGAGACGTCGGGTTACCTGGTGGACCCCCGGAGCGCTGCAAGCCTGCTCCGGGTTCTCTCCGGGCTGCTTGAGATCGAGATCGATCCAACCCGGCTCGAGCAGCGGGCAGAAGAGATGGAGTACATGCTCCAGAAGCTCATTGACGGAGACCGGATTTCACAGGACGACGAGCTCCGGTATTTCGTGTGAGCATGCAGCTCTTCGCGGACCTGCACATCCATTCCCGTTTTTCCATTGCTTCCTCCCCGGGAATGCTGCCCGATGCCCTCCTTGCCTCCGGCAGGAGGAAAGGGATCGGGATACTGGGGAGCGGTGATGCTCTGCATGACGGGTGGCGAACACTCTGGGAGGATCGCCTCCGCGAGGCTACAGAGGTGCTGGTGGTCCCCACCACCGAAGTGGAGGACAGGAACCGGGTTCACCACCTCATTATTCTCGGGTCCTTTGACTGCTGCCGCGATCTGCAGGTCATGCTTGCACCGCACGCCAGGAACCTGCACCGGACCGGCCGACCCCATGTCAGGCTCTCCGGCGAGGAGATCGCCCGGTCGGTCCATGCTCTCGGGGGTCTCATCGGGCCGGCCCATGCCTTCACACCCTGGACCTCCCTCTACGCTTCGTTCGATTCCCCGGGCGCATGCTATGGAGGAGAGCCGATCGATTTTCTGGAGCTGGGTCTCTCTGCGGACAGCAGCTATGGGGCGGCCATCCCGGAACTTGCCGGTGTCCCGTTTCTCTCGAATTCCGATGCCCACAGCCCCGACCCGGCCAGGCTCGGCAGGGAGTTTTTCGGCATCTCGGTCAGGGAGAAGACTCCCGGGGGGGTGATTGCCGCCATCCGGGAGGGGGCAATCTTCCTGAACGCAGGATTCTTTCCCGAGGAGGGGAAATATAACCGGACCGCCTGTTCGCGGTGCTACCGCCAGTTCAGCCTCACCGGGGCAGCGGCGGCCAGGTGGAAGTGCCCCGATGACGGGGGGCGTATCACCAAAGGAGTCGCTGACCGGGTATCCGAGCTCTCAACCGGGCCTCCCACAGATCGTCCGCCCTACCTCCACATTATTCCCCTCGGGGAGATTATCCGAAACGTCCTTGGTACGTCATCCCCTTCAACAAAATCCTGCCGGAGGTTGTATGAAAGGTTCATTGAAACATTTGGTGATGAGATCCGGGTGCTGACCCGGATTCCGGTCCGGGATCTCGCGCTGGTGGACGAGGGCGTTGCGCTGGCCATCGATGCCTTCCGCTCATCGAGGATACATCTGGTTCCCGGAGGGGGAGGCAGATACGGGTCTTTTTCCTTTTTTTGACGAAAAATACTGCCAATATGACACTCGTTTTCTGAAAAACGGGAAATTTGTCAGAATTACCCGAAGAAAGGATTATGGCTGCTCCGTACCAATAGCATAAGGATGCTGAAGATTCACCGTGACATCTGCGGATACTGCGGGTGCTGCGTCTCGGTCTGTCCTGAAGGGGCGCTCGAACTGATCGATGCTTACCTTGAGGTTGACGACAGCTGCACATCCTGCGGCATCTGTGCCAAGGTTTGCCCGCTCGGGGCCCTGGAGGTGAAGCATGAAGGAAAACTATGACCTCCTTGTCATCGGTGGTGGACCGGGAGGCGCACTAGCCGCGAGAACCGCAGCGACAGCGGGGTACTCGGTGCTCCTGGTCGAGAAACGGCCGGCTATCGGAGCTCCCGTACGGTGCGCCGAGGGAATCGGGAAGGAGGCCCTCGCCGAGTTCATCAAGCCGGACGAACGCTGGATATCTGCCGACGTTACCGGTGCCGAACTGGTCGCCCCTGACGGAGTCTCAATGAAGCTTTCGTCCGAGATGGCCGGGAGCAAGGTCGGCTATATCCTTGACCGGAAGTTCTTTGACAGGGAACTTGTATGGCAGGCAGCGGAGGCAGGCGCAGACGTCATGGTGAAGACCCGCGCCTCGGCCCCGATCATCACTGACGGAGCCGTGAAAGGTGCCGTCGTCGAGTACTGCGGATCGCGGAAAAAGATCCATGCCGATCTCACCATTGCCGCCGATGGTGTCGAGTCAAAGTTCGCCCGCTGGTGCGGCATCGACACCACCGTCCCGGTCCGCGAGATCATGACCTCTGCCCAGTACCTGATGACCGACATCGACATCGATCCCCACACCACCGTCTTTTACCTCGGGAACAAGGTTGCACCGGAAGGCTACCTCTGGATCTTCCCCAAGGGGGAGCGGACCGCCAATGTGGGAATCGGGATCAGCGGCAAGAAGAGCGGTCCCGGGAACCGGGCAAAAGACTACCTTGACCGCTTTGTCGGCGCAAAATTTCCGGCCGGGAAGACTATCGAGTGCATCGTTGGCGGGGTCTCGGTCTGCCGTCCTTTGGACTCGACGGTCATGGACGGGTTGATGGTCGTCGGTGACGCGGCCCGGGTCGTGGATCCCATGACCGGCGGAGGCATCTACAACGCCATGTTCACCGGCCGCCTCGCAGCCCAGGTGGGAGCCAGGGCTGTCTCGGACGGTGCCTGCACGAAGGAAGCTCTCATGCCATACGATGAGGGGTGGCGGAACTCCCCCATGGGAAAGACCATCGCGCGCAACTGGCACATCAAGGAGAAGTTCATCACCCTCTCGGATGCAAAACTGAATGCCCTCATTCATTCGGCAAAAACCATCGACCTGAAGGACTTCTCGACCATATCGCTCATAAAAGAAATTATCAGGCGGAACCCCCTGCTCCTCGCCGATCTTGCCGGGCTGATGGCCTCAATCGGGTGATTTGCGCAGCTGGCGGTTCAGGAGCTCGAGGGTCTCGCCCTCCGCCTCTTTTTTCGTGAACACGGTGATGGTATCTCCAGGCCGGATCTTCACCGCGCCTCCGGGAATGATCAATTCTCCGCCGAGCCGCCTGATGGCAATAAAGACAAAGTCCTTGACCTTGAGCTCGCGGATCTCGTGGTCCACGATGGGGGCTCCCTTTTCGGCCACCACCTCGAAGATGGTACCTCCTGGTATGGAGGCGAGTTGCTGGAGCATCGGGTTCTTTGCCCAGTAGTAGAGACGGGAGGCCACCAGTTCATCGGGGTTTTCGCTGATCTTCACACCGACCTCCTTGAAGAGGTCCGAGTGTTCGGTCTGGTTGACGATCGACACCACGTTGGGAACCTTATACCGTTTCGCCAGCCAGCAGGTCATCAGGTTTACTGAGTCGTCGCTGGTAGTAGCCACCAGGGCATCGGCACGGTCAATGCCGGCATCCTCGAGGATGGCCTTGTCGGTGGCATTCCCGGTGATGGCAAGGACATCGTAGTGCTCGAGCATATCACTGCAGCGCTGCTCGTTCCGGTCAATAATCACCACGTTATTGCCATGCTCAACCGATTGTGCAGTCAGGCTCCTCCCGATCCCGCCAAGCCCGACAATGATAATGTACATAGATGGGGTTACCATCATTGGCATTGAAATATTTTGTGCATCGTACCTTGGATGTGATGTTCTGCGGGGTGGATGAAGCAGGAAAGGGCGCCGTACTCGGCCCCCTGGTCGTCGCAGCGGTCGCCTGCCGTTCCTCCCGTGACCTTGGAGGGATCCCGGTGAAGGACTCAAAGCTCCTGCGGCCGGAAGAACGAACCCGCCTCCACGACCTCATTACGGCCCGCCTTCCCTTCGCGGTGCTGGTGATCGATGCCTCCGACATCGACATCCTGCGGCGGTGCGCGAATATGAACCTGCTCATGGCACGGGCGCACGCACAGGTGATTGGGAAGCTCAGGCCGCACCGGGCATACGTTGACGCCTGCGATGTTATTGCATCCCGCTACGGGCGGACGGTCGCCGCCTGCCTTGACTTCCCCTGCAGGATTACGGCCGAGCACCATGCTGATGAGAACCGGCCGGTAGTTTCGGCGGCGAGCATCGTCGCCAAGGTCACCCGGGATCGGATCATCGGTGAGCTCGCACTGTCATTCGGCGCCATCGGCAGCGGCTACCCCTCAGATGAGAGGACCGTTGCCTTCCTCGAGCAGTACATCCGCGATCACCACCGTCCCCCATCCTGCGCCCGGACTTCGTGGGAGACGGTCCGGACCCTGGTCTGCCGGGCCGAACAGTCCGATCTCTCGCGTTTTTCTATTCTGTGAACCAGAACCCGGAGCCAGGCCTCTTGTTCTCCTGTAAACCCCGCACCATCCGGACCGTGATGTCCCCTTCGGGCCGGTCAGGAACCCTCTGCTGGGCAGGGCGTGGACAAGCGTATCCCCAGGCATAATGCCCCGAGGTAGTTGAGAGCGCCCCGTTCATCCCGTTTCCCCTGTCCAAACCGTTATCTGCCATTCTCCCCCATAGCTGAAGAATGGACTGGCTCCTGGTGCTTTTGCTCCTCATCGCAGTCTATGCCGTCGTAGCGGCAGTCATCAGGCAGAAGGGCATATTCTCCGATCATATCGTCTTCTACGGCCCGATCATGGCCGTAAAAAGCATGAAGGTCGGTTTCTTCGATCAGTTCAAACGGTTCTCCACCTTCCTCCGCCTCTACGCAAGCTTCGGTGTGGTGATGGTGGTCATCATCTCGGTTGGCATGACGGTGCTCCTCTTCCTCTCCCTCCAGTATACCTTCGCAGTCCGCCCGCCGCCCACCGGCATCTACGCCCCGCAGAACATCCTCCTGATCCCCGGGCTCAACGAGTATATCCCCTCAACCATAGCCGTCTGGCTGGCATTCGTGATTACCATCGCCATCCATGAGTTCGGCCACGGCATCCTCTCCCGTGTCGAGAGCATTGCGGTAAAGAGCGTGGGGGCCCTTCTCCTGGTGGTTCCCATCGGGTTCTTCGTGGAGCCTGATGAAGAAGACCTCAACCGGACCAGGGGGATGCGGAAGATCAGGATGTTCGGGGCCGGGATCACCAACAACATCGTGGTAGGAGTTGCCTGCTTTCTGGCGATGATCCTGCTCATGGGGATGGTCGTGCCGGTGGCCGGACCGATAATCGGGGGAGTGTACCAGAACTTCTCGGCCGGGCAGGCAGGAGTCCCCCCCTACTCCGTAATCCAGACGGTGAACGGCACAATCGTCCAGACTCCCGGCGAAGTCTCGACGCTGCTGAATGCCACCCGGCCGGGCGACACTATCACCCTCACCGTGCTCAGTGAGGGAGTATTCAGAGACTATACCCTGACCCTGACAGCATGGCCTGAAGGTCTGGGCGCCCGTGAATCGGGATTCATGGGGATCTCGTACTATGACGGGCAGCTGATCCTTGATACCATCGGAGACAGCATCTCACCTGTCGGGTTTCTCCGGTTCCTGACCGTACCCTTCGATATCACCGGATTCGGCAATCCGCTCCGCATCCTTGCCCTCGAGACCCCGGCACAGCAGTTCTATATCGTGCCCTTCGCCGGGTTCTGGGGGATCATCCATTTCCTCTTCTGGTGCGGCTGGATCAACATCAGCGTGGGGATCTTCAATGCCATCCCCATGGTCCCCCTGGACGGGGGCTACATCCTGAAAGAGGGGGTCGAACGGGCCTTTGAACGGCGGGGCTGGCTGAGGTTCGCACCGGTAGTGACTACCGCTGTCTCGACCCTCATGGTAGTCATCCTGATCTCCCTGATCATCCTCCCGTACCTTTTCTCCCTGGTACCGGTGTAAGCGACCATGCCCGGAGAACTCCTGAAAAACTGAAAAAAGACTATGGGGTATTGCCACCAATGTACTGCTGATACGTGAAGGTCCTGTCCATGATGCTCTCTTCCTGCAAGAAAACGTATTCCACTGATACCCAGCGCACTGTATCCCCTGAAGAGACCCTGTCACGAATTGAGAGACTCCTTCCCGCTGCCGGCATCACCCGGGTGGCGGACATCACCGCACTTGACCGGATCGGCATACCGGTCTTCTCAAGCATCCGGCCTACAGCCGAGAACGGGGCCGTTTCGATCTATAATGGGAAAGGAGCGACACCTGCAGAAGCCAGGGTTTCGGCAATCATGGAAGGTATCGAACGATACTCTGCCGAAGTGACCGGAGGACAGCTCCTTGTGGGCGGGTACAGTTCCTTATCGGATCATGGAACGGTCCTCGACCCTGCTGAACTCATCCTGCCGGCAGGGGCCGATCCGGAGAAGCCTATCCCCTGGGTACAGGGCTTTGACCTCATCTCTCAGGAAGAGATCCTCGTGCCGGCCTGTGCCGTCTACCATCCTCTCCCCCGGAGATACCTCCCGCTTTTCCGCACGACGACAAACGGCCTCGCTTCAGGGAATATGCGGGAGGAGGCCGTATTTCACGCACTCATGGAGGTCATCGAGCGGGATGCATGGTCGATCGCCGAAATGACCCGGAATACCGGTCCTGCTGTATCCGGCATCGATGACCCGCTCGCCGCTGACCTCCTTACACGGTTCCGGGATGCGAAGGTGGAGGTGCTGATCAGGGATATCACCAGCGACATCGGCATCCCGACCATGGTGGCGATTTCCGATGACACCCTGCTCAAGGATGCAGCCCTCCTGACAACGGGCATAGGTACCCATACCAGTGCCCGGATCGCAGTCCTGCGGGGGATCACCGAAGTGGCCCAGAGCCGCCTCACGCAGATCCATGGTGCACGTGAAGACACTCCCCTGGCTGATGCACGGAGAAAAATAGGCTACGAACGTACGAAGCGGATCAACCGATACTGGTTTGAGGCAAAGGAGATAAAGGATTTTGCAGATATCAGGTCCTACGACAGCGGGGATTTCCTTGATGACATAACCTTCACCCTGCAGAGACTCCAGGAAGCAGGACTGAGCCGGGTGATTGTGGTCGACCTCACCCGCCCGGAAATTGGTGTGCCGGTCGTACGTGTCATCGTCCCGGGACTCGAGGTCGCGGCCATGGACCCGGAACGGATTGGAAAGAGGTGCCATGAGGCACGAAATCGTCGTATTTCTCGGCCCAAGCCTTGAACGCCCCGCCGCTGAGCACCTGCTCACGGCCAGGTTCGTTCCCCCGGCAAAGCGGGGGGATATCACACAGGCGGTTGCCGGCGGAGCCAGGATCATTACCCTGATAGACGGCGTCTTTTTCCAGAACGACGCCGTCGGCCACCGGGAGATCCTGTCCGCCCTGAAATCGGGTGTCCGGGTAATCGGTGCGTCCAGCATGGGAGCGCTCAGGGCCGCAGAGCTCCACACCCTCGGTATGGAGGGGATCGGGCTGATCTACCAGCTGTACCGGGACGGCGTGCTCATATCGGATGATGAAGTCGCCCTGGTGTACGATCCCGAGAGCTACGAACCCCTCTCCGAGCCCCTGATCAACATTCGCTGCACGCTGAAGAGGGCCGTGGAGTCAGGAATTCTGGGGAAAGATACAGCAGGCATGCTCACAGAAATTGCCATCTCCTGCTACTTCCCGGACCGGACCTGGGATACCCTCCATGAATCGGCCATATCGCTGATTCCGGCCCGGGATCTCGAACGCTTTATGGCCTTCGTGCGGGAGAATGCCGTAGACCAGAAGAAGATGGATGCGATCGCGGCACTGAACCGGACCAGCGAACTCGCAAAAGAACTGGGAATTTTCCGGTAAAGGGAGAAACTTTTTTATTTCCGGCTCTTTCCGATCTCCCCGATGTGTCCTTCGGTAGTCCGACGATTCACCTCCCGGTATCCTTCAGTTCCACGACCGGGGGCCCGGTGGCGATCTTCGGATCCGAATTTTTGAGGATGGCACGCACCTCCCCGAAGGTCGGGACGGTGCCGGGAATGCTTTCGTAACGAAGCTCCCCTTCTTCGGCCTCCGCCGGAACTTCTTCCTCTGCCCCCATGAGCTTTGTTTCCTGCCGGATCAGGCCTGGCATTCGAAGGGGACGATGATATCCGGGCAGCGGGAAAAATGGTGGGAAAATCTGTTCGCTACATATATATGAATAAACCACGCTATTTTTGATGCAATGCCGTTCACGATCCCTGATAAAATGCGGGGATTCCTCTTCAACCCATCAGAATCGTTCTGGAAGGTCGCTGACGAGGAGATCGGTGACACACTTCTCTATTTTTTCCTCATCGCCGTAATCTATGCGGTCCTTGCGACGGTGATGACCGCAATGAAGGTATCCAATCACCCGTTCCTTGCCCTGTTCGGGTTCGGGTTCGGGATCGATCTCATTATCCTGAAGTTCCTGGTCGTTTTGGTCTTCTCCTGGCTCCTGGCCCTCATGTATTCGCTTCTTCTCCACTTCTGGGTCTGGCTGATCGGCGGCAGGAAAGGGATCTATCAGACCGTGCGGTCGGTCCTCTACAGCCTGACAGCCCTGATGCTGATCGGGTGGATCCCTGATATCGGACCACCTGTCGGGCTCCTCTGGTCCGTAGTGGTGGGCATCCTCGGTGTCGAGGAACTCCACCAGCTCCCGCGGTGGCGGGCAGCCGGTGCCGTTATCCTTGCAATCCTTACCGCCCTGATCGTACTCCCGGCACTCTTCTGGCCCCTGTTCATGGAGGTCATCATGACCGGGCCGCCGCTGATCGGGCCGTACTAGGGAACGACTTCGGGCGGGAGTGGCAAAGCCGGTGAAAGACCGAATTACCGGTCGCCATCCCGGAGCATGGCCACTTTCGATCCCCTCGGGACCCCGACGTCTTCTGCAATCGGTTCACACTTCACGGCCATCAGGAAGGCGACGGGAGGCAGTCCGGAGTATTCTGAGAGAGACTCGTAGTTGGCCATGCCTTTGGCAATGATCAGGGTGCAGTCATCCACCGCTGCCGAGAGCTCCTCCGGCATGCAGTCAAGCCGCACGCCCAGTTCGCACCCGCACCCGGTAGTGGTGATGGTCCGGACAAAGCGGTCGAGGCGGAGTGTCCGGGCCTCCTCGAGTGTGGCATCATTCAGGATGGGGGCATCCCGCACCGCAAGGGTGATCACCGAACCCATCCGGGAGAGTTCTTCGAGGAGGAGGCGATCAAAGACGATCTCCCCGCAGTTATCAGTGAAGTAGACCACCCGGGAGACGAGTTCGCTGATACGCCCGGTATCGTCGATGACCAGGCCGGCATCGAACTCCTTCCTGAAGTACGAGAAAAAGTCGCCGGTGACGGTGTGACCCTTCACTCCATAGTCGTAGGTATTGCCAATGATCGAGGCGAGCACGAAGTCCCTGAATCCGGACAGCTCTCCGCGGACTTTCCTGCAGACAGCGATGGCTTCCCGGTTGCTCTCCTCTTTCAGTGCGGTAAACGGGTCGGGCGAATCCAGCAGCGCATATGCCTGCCGGTGCATGGCGCTCGCGATCTGGGGGTGGAGGAGAGGTGCGTCCCGGAGCTCTTCGAGGAGGGCGGCACAGGTCTCCCTGACCTCACGGGTCTTTTCCTCACCGGCACCGCAGAGCCGGCATTCGAGGCCGACCCTGGAGAGGAGACAGTCAACACAGCGGTCATCAAACTTCATCTGCAGCACCGGCCTCTCTTCACAAAAATTACCACATGAAAAGGTTCTGAAATGGGGCCACCGCGATTTGAACGCAGGTCAGAAGACCCCCAGTCTCCTAGGATGGCCAGGCTACCCTATGGCCCC
>ENA-ORXD01002765-ORXD01002765.1-sediment-metagenome-genome-assembly--contig:-NODE-2765-length-11059-cov-3.633127_pt1 | contig 11059 bp, 12 predicted proteins | sample MGYA00237862_ERZ511471 | MGnify/ENA metagenome assembly ERZ511471 | reverse complement strand
GGGGCGGCGGTTATGTAAACCCGCCCTAAAATTCGCGCTGAAATGAGTGGGGAATAATGTGACATTTTGTGACAAAATGTGACAGTTAAAAAAACAGGTGGGGGTGAAAAGCGGGGGATGGTGGGGGTGAAAAGCGGGGGATGGTGGGGGTGAAAAAGAGGGTATGCACCTTTTGACAGGTTGTAATTGTCAAGATTGCGCCTATGATAGAGGAGAGCAAAAAAGGCAGGTTATGGATGGAAGCGATCCGATTGAACGCGAAGCAGGAACTGGCGGTGGCGCTGGTGATGGAAGGCAAGTCGGACGGGGAGATCGCCGAGCGGGTGGGGGTGACGCGGCAGTGCGTGAGCCGCTGGAGAAACCAGGAGACGGATTTCATCCTGGCGCTGCAGCAGCGGCGCGAGCAGATGCGCGAGAAGCACATGGACGCGCTGGGCGAGCTGGTGGCGCTGGCGATCGGCGAGGTGCGGCGGGCACTGACGCAGGGGGACGAGGCTACGCGGCAGAGAATCGCGATGGGGCTGCTGAGGATGTCGGGGCTGCAGGCGTTTGCCAAACCCGGCAAGGCGCCCACGCGGGAAGAGCTGGAAAAGGAAGGCTTTCTGGAAGGGCTGGGGGAAGCGCTGCGGCAGCTGGGGTTCAGGGACGAGAAACGAGGGATTCCAGCTGGCAAAAACAGGCTTGAGAAACCACATGCATGCCTTCTAGAACCCAGCAGAAAAACGCAGCATGATATAATCGAAAATTAAGCGGAAGGCCGCATTTTTTGCCGGAAAGCAGGCCGACCGCGAGTGGACGGCTAAGCACTTTAAAAGTTAGTACCTTATTGAAACAGAGAACGTTCTTTTCCTAAAAAGCGTTAGCTTTACGGTCTACCCTGGCCCATTTTTGGGGCCCGTAGCTCAGCGGCAGAGCACGCGGCTCATAACCGCTTGGTCGCAGGTTCGAATCCTGCCGGGCCCATCTTTAATGAGAATACACAGTGCAACAAATTTTGTTTTTAATATAAACAAAGTTCTCATTAGCCCTTGAAAAGTAACCGGATTTTTGGACAATATATCCAACAGAACCCACCACGCCTCTGCTCAGCATGCGCACCGAGGTGGGTCATTTCTAAAGTGCTATTTTAAAATTTATACAGCATTGTCTATCACAGATCATATTGATCTATTTGTACATTAACTGCTGGGTCGCAGGTTTGTTGATAAAGACTAGCATAGGCAAAGCCTGCCGGGTTCAGCATAAAGATGCTTCCGTGTAACGCGGGAGCATTTTGTTATTAATGACATTTTTTTTAGGCATGTCTTTTTTTTTATTTACGAAGCATAAAACTGAGCCTGCCTGAAAAAAGGACAAGAATCGAAAAACCAGCGAGCTTTATTGGGTGTGCGTTGGCAGAATGAAACCTCCTGCAATGTTGTGATATAATGTATTACGTTAGATATACAAGAAAGCGAGTAAAAAATGAACAAAACAGCAGTGGTATCGGCCAGGATTGCGCCAGAAGTAAAGAGCAAAGCCGAAAAGGTTTTAAAAGAGTTAGGACTAACTACCACCGAAGCAATTACCATGTTATTCCAGCAAATCCATCTCAGGCAGGGGATACCGTTTCCGGTAGAAATTCCCAATGTGGAAACTATGAGAGCGATCCAGGAAACAGACGCAGGAATCGGAACCACCAGGGTACACAGCATTGACGAACTGCGCAGCTTTATTGAATCTTAATGAGAGAAATCGTTCTTTCCAGCAAAATTAAGAAAGATCTGAAGTTCTATCTTAAACGTGGATTAAACCTCGCCCTTTTTTATGAGGTTGTTTCGAAAATAGCCAACGGCGAACTGTTGGAAGCATGCTATCAAGACCATCCATTACATGGAAAACTGGACGGTAAAAGGGGCTGCCATATTGAGCCCGATTGGGTCCTGATCTATTCAGTTAATAAAAAAGAAGTCATACTGTACAGAACTGGTACTCATTCAGACTTATACGGTTAGTTCTTTTATTTGTGAAGCAGAATAAAGATTGGAAATATTGAAAAGTTTTGTGTACCACCTATCAGATGGATTGATATAATGGTAATGTCAGATAATTATGAAAGAGAAATGCCGGATTAATAACTTCATTGGAATTGAGAGATAATCCGCTTGGCCGCAGGTTTGCTGAAAAAGACCAGCATAGGCGAAGCCTGCCGGGCTCATGTTTCGAGAGTGAGGTATCATATCAGCTCACGCTTTTTTCTTTCAATTAAACAATTGTTATTTCAAGAAGAATCTGAAATAATTCTTTTCTTAGATTTGCCCCAGATAATGATCTAAAATAGTCATCCAATTTTTTACATTCTCGCTGTACGCCTGCAAGAAGCCTACCATGCTCACCCTCATTATCAAGGATTCCTGGCTTGTGCCGCTGCACTCACCACCCTTGATAATGAGCCTCAGTGAGCAGAGTAAAAAGCGGCTTCGGATGGGCAGCTAAGGATTGGCTGACAGTATAAAAGCTCATTCTTGTGTTTTTTTATTCATAATCGTATTATTAACTAAGAAAATATCGATCTAAAAGAGTTATCATGTTGTATAACTTATTTTATTTATCATGATGTATTTTTAAAGTAAATTTTTGAGTTATTTAAATGCAAACTGAAACGGGAGAAATACCAAATAAAAAATACAAAAAAACAGGGAGATTAATATAAAAAACCGGGAAAGGGATTGGTATTACTGAAGAGGAATAAGCCGAAAAAAATTACCGAAAAAAAATAGCAGTACATCAAATGGAAAATGGCAAGGTGGAAATTAATGCCTGGGTATTAATAAATTTATCAAATGCTCTTGAAAAGCCAATTTCTTATTTTTTCCTGAAAAGATTACTGGTTTTAGATCCGGATTTAGATAAATTATCCGAAATGCAAAAGATTTATTAAATAATTTTAAATTTATCGAATATGAAGAATTGAAAAGAGTTGCAATTGAGCAAATTAAAGCATTAGCAACTTATAGACCTTATGACCATGTAAATGAGAGCATTGATTTTTTTTTATAAAAAGTAAATTGACAAGAGTAGAATATACAAAACGTTTTATTTAAAAACGCAGCTAGTAAATTGGTGAACATGATGGTTAATATTCAGGAAATTCAAAAAAAAGATTTCAATATTTAGAAAAGTTGTATTTAGATACAGATGGGGACGAAAACGAAACGCGTGATCAAGGAAAACTAGGAGAAGACTTAGGATTTTCACAATCTGAAACTAATAAGATATATGATTACTTATTTGGAGAAGGATTAATCGAACAGGTTAACTTAGGAGGTTCTATTAGTATTACACATCAAGGAATAGTTGAAATTGAACAAGCATTATCAGAACCTGATAAACCAACAAAATATTTTCCCCCTACAAATTATATTCATGTTGAGAAGATGATTGGATCGCAAATACAACAAGGTACTAATCAAAGTTACCAATCCTTTTCATATTCATCGAATGATTTTGATTCGATTATTAAGTTTGTTTTAGATTTAAAAAGTAAATTGATAGAATTAAAATTTGATTCGGTATCCCAAGAAGAAGTTGAATCTGATATCATCACTATCGAATCTCAAATCAAATCACCACATCCAAAGTCCGGAATTATAAAAGAGTGTTTGAACTCAATACGGACAATACTTGAAAGAGTAGCAAGTAATGTAGTAGCGAGTGTCTTAATTCAACAAATAAACCCTTTTATAAATCAATAATAATGATTGGGTCACATAATATATATTTACGAATAATACTTTTAAGGCACCCATAAATAAGGAGGCTTCGATGGAAAAGACTATTATTAAAGTTGAAACAAGAGGTTTCGCCGAAACCGGAGTTGATTATTCTTCGCTTGACGAAAATATTTCAGCAGAAATAAAATCATATTCAGAAAATTTAAACGCTCAGATAACTAGATCTGATTTCCCGGCACCAGATGGTTCACAAGGAGTAAGTTTAGCAGTCGAATGGATTATTGAGTATCTAAAAGATCCAGAAATGGCAAAAATTTATGCGGGGATACTTATTTATGCATTGAATAAAATTTTAGATACTCATTCCCCTAAAAAAGCAAAGATTGAAGAAAAAGATGAAAATAAGAAAAATAAAACAACTATTGAAGTAACAGTATTTAATAAATCAATTCTTCTTCCTGTGGCAACTCAAGTAATAAAAGAATTTTTAGAGTCTATTGGCGCTAAATGATGATTGATAGACGTGCATTAATTATTGGTTGTTGGTTATCGAAAGGTGAATCTAAATTATCAAATCAGAAGGTTATATCAACCACAAAACATTGGAACGATATTTTTAAAAATAAAGAATATGGGTTTAAGAGTCTAATTAATGTGAATGCTATTCCAAAACCACTCCATAACCCTACAATAGCTGAATTAACATCTCAATTTGAGAAAGCTGATAATTTGTCCAACAATACAGAATTACTAATATATTACTTGGGTGATAGCGTAGCTTGTGATAATAATGATATTGAATTATCTTTAGGTGAAAGTAAGGATGGTAATCGAAGATCATATAAGTTTTCAACCTTTTTAGGATTAATTGAAATTTTGAGAAAACCCGATTTAAAAATAATTCTAATCATTGATACCTGTCATGCAGGGAGAACAAAAGATATTTTCCAAAATATTAAATATGAATATTTTGCTATGTTTGCCTCTAATAGCGGTTATGCATTTAATGCAAACTTCAGCACAGGTATTTTCAAGGCATTTATTGATCCCATTCAAAGGCACGATCAAAGAATAAATCGACGAGCTGGAGGTGTGACATACAAAAAAATCTTTGAGTATTCAACAAATTACGTGCTCAAACAAAATGCCGGTAATGATTATCTCCAAACCCCAACGTGTTATGGGGATTATGAAGGTGAAATACTTATAGAAGCTCCAATTATAGTTCCAGATAATTATATTAATTCAATTTCAAACCGAAGTATTTATGCCAGGGTATATAAACTTCTTGTAATTTTTAATAGATATGAAATATATAATATTGGAAATCTGCATTCTCATATTAAGGAAGATAGTTGCTTTTTAATCAAAAGAGACGAAGAAGAAGGTGATCAATACATATCGCAAAAACGTATTGGTGATTATATTGAATTTCTACTAGATATTAAATGGCTTGGAAAGGATGAAAGATCATATAGACTTACTCTTGCTGGAAGCAATGCACTAAATCTAGACACTTTCAACAAACTCCTACTTGATGGTATAGAATCAGAGGTCCTACCCGCAGGATTAAATATCAGTGACCTTGAAAACATAGTAGTCAGTTTACTTGATGACATGATTCCGCCAACACCAATAAAGATACAAGAACGAACAAGAATGTATGGTATTCGTTTTGATTTGAAACCAGGAGTAAGGATTGCACTTCAAACTCTTCCTTCAACTGGTCGTTTTCTAAAGAGCTCCGCAGATGCAATATTTCCTTCTGATTTTTTATAATAAAAGTAAATAATCAGGATTTGGTAATAGATTCAATTGGGATTGCCTATTAGTAAAACGACTGAATCTCAATTTTTTATACGCAAAACTTGTATTAATACCACATTCAACTAGGGTAACATAATTTGAAAATATTATTCATAAAAAAATCATTACTAAATTTGAGTTATTATCCTCTTGGTCGCAGGTTTGTTGAATGAAAAAGACCAGCACAGGCGAAGCCTGCCGGGCTCAGCAATCATCCGCCACCCGCAAAGCGCTGTACAATCAAGGCATGAATCCTCCGCGCATCCAGTTAGCGCGCTTGCTGATCGGCACCGTACTGCAAACCAGCAGCCCCCTTTTGATTAAGATTTTTATAAATGAATCCCCTCAATTGCCACAATATACATTCTATTGAAATAAAATGCCAGTTAATTTTTATTTGGAAACCAAAAGTACAGCGGGCTCAATCGAAACCTGTTAATTAATCTGTGGTACATGTGAAAGAAATTTGAGAAATACATGGTATATTATAACCATAGTCAGCAACAGTTCCTGTTGCTATATTAATTTTTAATTATAATTTTTTTTATCATTTACAATAATCAAAGCTGATCGAGGAGGGAACATGATGTTCATCATCAAATCGAATCGCAGGATATTCTTTACCCTCTCGATTGCTGTTGCCTTACTTCTCCTACTATCAAATCCTATTCAAGCGGCTATTCTTTGGTCACCTTTGGGAAGTGGTATTAATTACCCTGTTCGTGCCCTGGCAGTGGATGGCAGCGGAAACCTGTATGCGGGTGGGAATTTCACTACGGCCGGGGGTGTATCCGCCAACTCTATTGCCAAATGGGATGGCAGCGACTGGTCGGCTCTGGGAAGTGGCGTGAATAGCACTGTTTTTGCCCTGGCAATGGATGGCAGCGGAAACCTGTATGCGGGTGGGATTTTCTCAACAGCTGGAGGTGTGTCCGTCAACGGTATTGCCAAATGGGATGGCAGCGCCTGGTCAGCCCTGGGAAGTGGAATGGATGACGAAGTTCGTGCCCTGGCAGTGGATGGCAGCGGAAACCTGTATGCGGGTGGGAATTTCACTACGGCTGGAGGTGTGTCTGCCAACGGTATTGCCAAATGGGATGGCAGCGCCTGGTCAGCCCTGGGAAGTGGAATGGATGACGAAGTTCTTGCCCTGGCAGTGGATGGCAGCGGAAACCTGTATGCGGGTGGGATTTTCTCAACAGCTGGAGGTGTGTCTGCCAGCCGTATTGCCAAATGGGATGGCAGCGCCTGGTCAGCCCTGGGAAGTGGAATGGATGACGAAGTTCTTGCCCTGGCAGAGGATGGCAGCGGAAACCTGTATGCGGGTGGGAATTTCACTACGGCTGGAGGTGTATCCGCCAAGCGTATTGCCAAATGGGATGGCAGCGCCTGGTCACCTTTGGGAAGTGGTAATGATTACCGTGTTTATGTCCTGGCAATGGATGGCAGCGGAAACCTGTATGCGGGTGGGGTTTTCTTCACAGCTGGAGGTGTATCCGCCAAACATATTGCCAAATGGGATGGCAGCGCCTGGTCAGCCCTGGGAAGTGGAATGAATGACGAAGTTCGTGCCCTGGCAGAGGATGGGGGCGGCAATCTGTATGTAGGTGGGTATTTCACTACGGCTGGAGGTGTGTCTGCCAATCGTGTTGCCAAATTGTCCGAAGACAATACTCCTCCGAGTATTACGGCTAGCACACCTGCTAATGGAGCCACCATCACCCCCACCAATTCAATCCTGGCAACTTTCAGCGAAGATATGACGCATGACGGGAGTGTAAGTGCCGCCAACTTTTCTGGCAATTACGTACTGGTGGAAGCCAAGGGTAACGGCTTCCAGACCACCGCCTGCAATTCCACCGACTTTGTCAATGATACCAAGATCAATATCGATTCTGCCGTCTATGAAAACCATTCAGGACTGGGTCCTTATGAAGCAACTTTGACCGTGAACCATGGTGTGCCTCTGGAAGGCGGTGATTATAAACTTTTCATATGCGGCACCACTTCTGTTACAGACCTGGCTGGCAATAAAATCAACGGCGGTGCGGATGCAATCACCTCGTTCTTTGTGTCATCTCCTGCCGCCTTACCTAAGAGCGGGGGCTTACCTCAGACCGGGTTTGCGCAGGGCGTGGTTACCTACCTGCCCAGCCAGACAATGGATAAAGCCTACCAGGCATTGGACTCCATCTCTCTTGAAATTCCCTTCTTGAAAATTAGTGCCCCCATAGTTGGCGTTCCAAGCACAGGGGATGGTTGGGACCTGACCTGGTTGAGCGATCAAGTTGGCTGGCTGGAAGGCACGGCTTTCCCAACCTGGGAAGGCAATTCCGCCCTGACCGCCCATGTAGTGGATGCCAACGGCCAACCGGGGCTTTTTCACAATCTGGGCGATCTTTCTTATGGCAAGGAGATCATCATCAACGCCTGGGGGCAGCGTTATGTATACCAGGTACGCTCGGTCAAGACCATGGTCAAGCCAAGCGACATGAGCGCATTCAAGCACCAGGACTATCCCTACCTAACCTTGATCACCTGCAAGGGATATGATGAAAAGAATGACACCTATAGATGGCGGGTGGTAGTTCAGGCGGTTCAGGTAAGAGTGGAATAATACTAGAATAGGCTTCATAAAACAAAAACAATAGAGTAACCTTCCCTGTTTCGGGTGCAAATCAGGCGGAAATAATGGACGCTGTGATGCGCTGTGGACATAGCCAATATTGAATAGAGTACAGAAGATCGGCAGTTCATATCTCAATTATTAATAAATAAAAATGTAGCCTAACTGGAATTGAGAGATAATCCGCTTGGCCGCAGGTTTACTGAAAAAGACCAGCACAGGCGAATCCTGCCAGGCCTACCAACATCCCCACTCCCGCAAAGCGCTGTACAATCAAGGTATGAATCCTCCGCGCATCCACTTAGCGCGCTTCTTGATCGCGATGGTGCTGCTACTCAACCTGCAGTGCGCGCTGGCTTTCCTCCTTTCGCCGCAAGCTTACCTGACGGCGTTCGGCTTGAGCGGCGAAGGCGGGCTGGCAGCGCTGCGCGGCATGGGGCTGCTGTTCGTGATGTGGAACGTGCCCTACGCCTTCGCGCTGGTTCATCCGATTCGCAAGCGCACATCGCTGATCGAAGCCACACTGATGCAGGGCATCGGTGTCTTGGGCGAGGGCATTCTGCTGCTGGGCGGCAGCATTTCCGACGCGGCCATGCGCAGCTCGCTGACGCGCTTTACAGTGTTCGACGGGGGCGGGCTGCTCCTGCTGCTGCTGGCTTACGCGCTGAGCGCCAAAGCCCAGCGCAGCGCGCCCTAAGGCAGGAAGCCGTTCAAGAGCAGGAAGAGCGCCATGCCAACCCCGATGCTCCACAGGGCGCTCCTGGTGCGCCAGGCGACCAGGATGGCGGCCAGACCGGCCAGCAGGCGCGGGTTGCCCAGCGAGAGTTGCAGGCTGCCATCTACAAGCAACAGGTCGGGCAGGATGATGGCGGTCAGCACCGCCAGCGGCACATAGCGCAGGGCGCGCCGCACCAGCTCGGGCGGCTGCCAGCGCTCGAGCAGCAGCACGAAAGACAGGCGCGTCAGATAGGTCAGCAGACCCAGGGCGATCATCACCAGCCAGATGGCGTTCATCGGCGCTCGCTCCACAACCCGACCAGGATGCCCACCAGGGCGGCCGCCAGCAGGCCGAGTTTGTAGGGCAGGTCGCGCGCCAGCAGGGCTGTCGCGCCCGCGCTCAGCGCCGAGAACAGCGCCGGGCGGTCATTGATGGCGGGCACCACCAGCGCGATGAAGGTCAGCGAGAGGGTGAAATCGAGCCCCCAGCCGGCCGGCACCTGCGCCCCCAGGAAGATGCCTGCAGCCGTGCTAAGCTGCCAACAAACCCAGAGCGTAAAGCCGGCGCCCAGAAAGTACCAGTGCTTGTAAGGGCTGGACTGGCGATCTTGATAGCGCATCACAGCTACAACATAAGCCTCATCGGTCAGCAGGTAGCCCAGCAGCGCCTTCCAGAGCGGGCTGAGCGGGCGGGTATACTGCGCGATGGATGCGCTGTAGAGCGCGTGGCGCAGGTTGATGACGAAGCCAGTCAGGAGCATGATAAGGGCGGGCGTGCCCAGGCTGACGAGCTGCACCAGCATGAACTGCGAGGAACCGGCGAACACCACGGCCGACATAGCCTGCGCGTCCCAGGGCGAGAGCCCGGCGGCGACGGCCAGCACGCCGTAGATCATGCCGAAGGGCGCCACGCCCAGCAGGATGGGCAGCTCGGCGCTCAGCCCGCTGAGGAATTCCGTTCGTTTAAGGCTACCATGCGTGCGTGCGTTCAACCAGCCGCCAGCCGGCAGCTGCCGGATTTCTTTTGAATGACAGATAGCAGGTTTCCAGCCTGTCTTGCGCAACACATGCCTCGCCCCCTTTATTCCAGCGCTTGCGCCGCGGCCGGTCGATCCAGCAGGTTGACGATGGAGATGCCGGAAAGGATGAGCAGCGCGCCCAGCACGGCCTGCCAGTAGAACGCCTCCTGCAGGAAGAATACTCCCAGCAGCACGCCCACCAGCGGCGGGACATAGAGCACCAGCGAAACGCGCGTGATGCCCACCCGCGCCAGCAGGTCAAAGTAAATGATGTATGCCAGGCAGGAGCCCAGCAAGCCCAGCCACAGCAGCGCCAGCCAGGTGATGGGGAGAGTGGGCATGGCAGGCCGGCCTTCCAGGCCAAAGGCTGCCAGCCACACGATGACACTGCCGAAAGCGTGCTGCAGCAAAGCCGCCATCTGCGGAGAAAGCCCGCGGTTCTTGATGCGCGCGTAGACAGTTCCGAAAGCATAGAAGACCGTCGCCAGCACACAGGCGCCCATGCCCAGCAGGTGGTTGCTCCAGCCGGCGCGGATGCTCGGCAGCATCAGAAGGATCACGCCCAGGAAACCGGTCAGCAGCCCAGCCAGCTTGGGCAGGGTGATGCGTTCGGCGGGGATCATGAGCGGCGCGATGATGAGCGCAAACAAGGGCATGGCGCTGTTGAGGATGGAGGCGATGCCGGAATCGATATACTGTTCACCCCAGGAGATGAGCACCCAGGGGAAGGCGATGTTGCTCAAGCCCAGCACGAGGAAGTCCGGCAGACGGCGGCGCAGTTCCGGCCAGCCGGGCAGGCCACCGCGCTGAAGCAGGACGATCGCGCCCAGGCCCAGGGCGGCGAACAGCGCGCGAAAGCCAACCAGCACCAGCGGGCTGACATCGGCCACCGCGATCTTGATCCACAGGAAAGAGGTGCCCCAGATAATCCCCAGGATCCAGAACAACAGCCAATCTTTGCTTTTCATGTTTTTCCTTCTTTTATCGCTGACATCAGGAACAGGTCCTCCGCAACAGGTTATTTTGACAAAGGAGAATTATAACGAAGAATTACATAAAAAGGGGGCAATACTTCAGAAAGGTTACTGATAAGTAGTTGATACGCAGCATCCGTTCGTACAGAGTCTCCTGAACATGTACCCGGCTTTAATTGCAAACTAGATAAATGCATGCTAAGC
>ENA-ORXD01002764-ORXD01002764.1-sediment-metagenome-genome-assembly--contig:-NODE-2764-length-11060-cov-3.087226_pt1 | contig 11060 bp, 9 predicted proteins | sample MGYA00237862_ERZ511471 | MGnify/ENA metagenome assembly ERZ511471 | reverse complement strand
AAATTTATTACAAGTCATCAGCATTCGCAACCGCTTGAAAACTATTAAAGGGAAAAAGTTGGGTTATGATGGTAAATATTTATATGTTTTTCTCAGCAAAACGAGCCCTATTGATCCGGCCCGCATCATGGCCCTTTACCGTAAAAAACCCAATGAATTGCGTTTTACCCCGGATTATAAATTGTTTGTTCCGGCCGGAAATCTTTGCGAAAAGGAGATCATCACACAAACCGAAACGCTGCTCAAAATGCTTGCTCAATAAAAGCAGGCAGAGTATGTTATAAAAATTTTTTCGCTGGCCGATATTGTAGCCACGGTCGCAGGCTTCCTCGACGCATGACGAATGCCAGCATGGAGTTCACTTTTTGCTGCATTATCCTTGGCAACCGAGAGGGAATAAATATTTTCAAATAAAAGGGTAACTAATAAAAATGATTAAACCATTGGTCAGAAAGTCAGGACTAATTTTTTTAAGCTGTGCCTTTTTTATTATGGCCTGCGATAAAATTGATTTCTTTTCCCGTCCTTATGTTGCGACAGTAAATGAGGCCAAGATTTATCTGAATGACTATCAGACAAGATTGGCACAGAAAAAAGCAATGCTTCCCAAAGAAGTTCTGGCCGATCAGAGTCACCTTATCCGTCTTCAGGAAGAAGTTCTGGACAGTATGATTACCGAAAAAATCATCTATTTGCGGGCGCAGGAATTGAATCTTGCTGTTGATGCCGGCGAATTAGAAAAAAAATTGAATGAGATCAAGCAGGAATATGGCGCAGGATTCAACAGGCTGTTGGCGCAGGAACAAATAACCTTCGAACAATGGAAGGATGAGACAAAGAAAGACATGCTGTTTGAAAAGCTGATCAAAATTGACGTCAATGCGCATATCCGTGTCTCCGAGACGGAAATCGAAGATTATTTTGAAGAAAACCGGGACAGGTACAAAATGGCGCATCAGGTCCGCGCTGCCCAAATAGTGGTCCGCGATCAAATGAAGGCTCAGCAGTTGTGGAAACGCTTGCAGGAGGGAGAAGAATTTGCAAAAGTTGCGCAAGAAGCATCCATCGGACCGGAGGCTCGTCAGGGCGGTGATCTGGGATTTATTACGCGCCAGGTTTTGCCGGATCCTCTCGATAAAGCCATTTTCAGTTTGCCGGTCAATAAAATTAGTCCAATTGTGCGAAGCCCCTATGGATTTCATATATTTAAGGTACTGGAAATCAAGCCGGCAAAGAAAAAAACTTTTGAGGAAAGCAAAGATGAAATAATGGCGGATCTGCGGGCGAAAAAGGAGGAAGCGGCTTTTATCAGTTGGCTGGAGAAATTAAAGGTGAAAGCTGTCATTAAAAAAAAGGCCGCGGTGTTGAGAAATAAAATTGAATAACAAAAAATAAACAAGATCGGCTGTTATGGGCAAGTAAACATTAAAGAGGAGGGGGAGAAGAAGGTGAAATTTTTCAGATGGCTTGTTTTAGCCGCAGTGGTTTTAATTTTTGCCGGCGCGGCAGCACAAAGTGAAATTGTCGATAAAATTATTGCTGTAGTAAACGATGAAATCATTACGCAAAGCGAATTTAATAAAATATTTGAACCTTATCTGCAAAGAATTGAGCAAACCTATCAGGGCAATGATAAAGAGGGAGTAATCAAAAAAGCTAAAGAAGCTCTGCTGCAAAGGTTGATCGACGATATGTTAATTGCCCAGGAAGCCAAAAAAGCGGGGGCAAGCATCAAGGATGCTGAAGTGATGGATGTGCTGCGGGATATGCTGGTCAAACAGAATATGAAGATGGAAGATTTTCTCAAAAAACAGGAAAGCGAAGGCCATTCTCTGGAATCTATTAAAACTGAAATCAGAGGGCATATGATGAGAATGAGATTAATGCGGCGGGAAATTCAGTCTAAAATAATGGTCAGCGATCAGGAAATAGGCGAATACTACAATAAACATCGAGATCAATATGAAGGTCACGAATCAGTCCGGATCAAGCAAATTTTGCTTTTGCTGCCGCCGGGCGCTGATGAAGCAGCGAAGGAAAAAATAAGAAAAAAAGCCCAGCAGATCCATCAACAGGCGCTGAGCGGCGAACCGTTTGAGGCGCTGGCCGTTAAATATTCCCAGGGGCCGACGGCGGCTCAGGGAGGAGATATAGGATATATTGAAAAAGGAGCGACGATTCCGGAAATAGAAGCGGCAGCCTTTAAACTGCCTGTAGGCCAGATGAGCGATATTATTGAATCGAACACAGGATTTCATATAATCAAGGTGGTTGATAAAAGAGGAGCGGGACTTAAATCCATAAATACTGTCCGCGAAGAGATAAAGACGGCATTGGAAAATGAAAAGCTGGAAAAAAAATACGGAGAATGGATTGTCGAGAAGCGGGAAAAATCCTATATTGAAGTGAAACCAACAGACTAAAAGCCGAAGATCTTTTTTAAAGCTTTTATACATTAATTGTCGAACAAATCAATAAATTAGATGAACGCTATACGCATCAAGGGCGCTGCTCAACACAATTTAAAAAATATCAATCTGGACATTCCCCGCGACAAGCTGGTGATTATCACCGGCGTCAGTGGCTCGGGCAAGTCTTCCCTCGCTTTTGATACGATTTATGCGGAAGGACAAAGAAGGTATGTGGAATCTCTTTCCACTTATGCCCGTCAGTTTATCGGCCAAATGGACAAACCGGATGTGGAATCTATTGAAGGTTTGTCGCCGGCGATTGCCATTGAGCAGCGCACCGCCAGTCATAATCCTCGCTCGACCGTAGGAACGGTTACCGAAATTTACGACTATTTCCGTCTTCTTTTTGCCGGCATCGGTATTTGTCATTGTTATTCCTGCGGCCGGGAAATCAAGTCACAAACGGTCGACGGCATTCTGGAAAGCATCCTTGCTTTCCCGGAAAATACCCGTTTCAGCATTTTGGCGCCTCTTGTCCGGGGGAAAAAAGGCGAATTTCAAAAGGAATTAAAAAAGCTGCAGAAAGAAGGCTTTGTGCGCGTCCGCATCGATGGAGAAATCAGGGACCTGGCTGAAGAAATCGTTCTGGAAAAAAATAAGCAGCACGATATTGATCTGGTCGTCGACCGGCTGGTCATGAAAGAGGGTATCCGCAAAAGACTGCGCGACTCTCTGGAAATTGCGTCAAGCCGCGCTGACGGGCTAGTACGGATAGTCCTGGCCAATGGCGGGGAAATGCTTTACTCTGAAAAGTATGCTTGTCCCGATTGCGGGATCAGTATGCCGGCGCTGGCCCCGCGCATGTTTTCATTCAACAGTCCTTACGGCGCCTGCCCGGAATGCAACGGCTTGGGCTCCCGCATGAACTTCGCAGAAGATCTCGTGGTGCCTGATGCCGGTTTGTCGTTGCGGGAAGGGGCGATCGCGCCGTGGGCCAACCGCAGTTCCGTTTATTATTTCAGCATGCTTGACGCCTTGAGTGATCATTATGGATTTGATATCAATAAGCCCTTCAATAAATTGCCGGAAAAAATTCAAAAAGTGCTCCTCTACGGATCAGGCAAGGAAAACATAAAATTTCATCATGATCTGCCGGATCGACGCTATTTTGCTAATCGTCCTTTTGAAGGGGCAATTCGGCAGCTGGAGAGGCGCTGGCGGGAAACCGGCTCCGCCGCCATTCGTAATGATCTGAGCCGGTATATCGATCTGAGCGCCTGCCCGACATGCAAGGGCGCACGTTTGAAAAAAGAAAGCCTGGCCGTCACCGTCGGCGGGAAAAATATCTTTGAACTTTGCCGGCTGTCGATCCGTGAATGCTTTAATTTTTTTCTGGAATTGGTTCTCTCAGAGCAGGAGCAGATCATCGCGGAAAGGATTTTGAAGGAAATAAAGAGCAGGCTGACTTTTCTGCTGGATGTGGGCATGGATTATCTGAGTCTGGAAAGATCAACACTGTCCCTCTCCGGCGGTGAAAACCAACGCATTCGGTTGGCTACGCAAATCGGATCGGGATTAATGGGCGTATTATATGTGCTTGATGAGCCGACTGTCGGCCTGCATCAAAGAGATAATCTGCGCCTGATCGAGACTCTGAAAAAGCTGCGGGATATGGGCAATACCGTCCTTGTTGTAGAACACGATGCCGATATGATGATGTCTTCAGATCATATTGTGGATATGGGTCCGGGAGCCGGCGCTCAGGGCGGGGAGATCGTATTTGAGGGGACGCCTCAGGAAATATTGCAGGACGAAAATTCTCTAACAGGGATGTTCTTATCCGGACGGGCAAAAATCGCTCTGCCTGCTCGCCGACGACCTTTGGGCGGCCGGCAGATTGTGCTGGAAGGGGCCAGCGAAAATAATTTAAAAGATATCGACATTAAAATACCAGTGGGACTTTTTACGGCCGTTACCGGCGTTTCGGGGTCCGGCAAAAGCTCCATGGTTATCGAAACTCTTTATAAAGTGCTGGCGCGCAGATTGAAGCAGCATAGCGGCTCAATGGGAAAAATTAAAAAAGTTGTCGATTTGGGCAATATCGAACGCGTTATTATGATTAATCAGCAGCCGATCGGACGGACACCGCGGTCCAATCCGGTTACTTATACCGGCATATTTTCCTTCATCCGTGATTTGTTTGCCAATCTGCCGGAGTCCCGTGTGCGCGGCTATAAACCAGGGCGTTTCAGCTTTAATGTGAAGGGGGGCCGTTGTGAAGCCTGCGAGGGCAACGGCATGATACGCATCGAAATGCATTTTCTGCCGGATGTTTATGTTACGTGCGATATTTGCCACGGCAAACGCTTTAACCAGGATACACTGGACATCAAATATAAGGATCAAAGCATTGCCGACATTCTGGATATGACCGTCAACCAGGCGCTGGTTTTTTTCTCCAATATTTCATCAGTCAAAACGCATCTGCAATTGCTCTATGATGTCGGTTTAGGCTATATCCGCCTGGGTCAATCGGCCACTACACTGTCCGGCGGGGAGGCACAAAGGATCAAGGTCGCCCGGGAACTGGGCAAAAGGGTCAACAGCAATACCCTTTATATCCTTGATGAGCCGACGATTGGCTTGCATTTCGCCGATATTCAAAGGCTGCTCGATGTCCTCATGCGCCTGGTTGACATGGGCAACACCATGGTCGTCATTGAACATAATCTGGATGTGATCAAATGCGCCGATTATATAATTGATCTGGGACCGGAAGGCGGTCCGGGCGGAGGTCAGATTATTGCTGCGGGGACTGTGGAGCAGGTCGCCCGGGAAGAAAAATCGGCAACGGGTAATTTTCTCAAAAAAATTCTGATCTGAAAGCACGGTGGATTCCCGGATCATAACCAAACAAAAAATAATGGAGGTATAAGACAAATGTTTACTATTGATCTGGAGGGAAAAATTGCGGTGATCACCGGCGGTGGTGGCGATATCGGCGGCGCAATCGCCGGTGAATTAGCCGGATGTGGCGCACTGGTGGCCGTAACCGGTCGCACCATCGAAAGCGCCGAAAAGGTTGTTAAAAAAATTACCGTAGCCGGCGGTAAAGCAAAGGCTTACAAGTTGGATGTTGCCGATGAAGCGGAAATCTATAGTGTTATTGATCAGGTAGCCAGTGATTTCGGCACAATAGATATCTTGTCCACTTCTCATGTATTCAAAGGCGACGACAGTCTGGGTAAAGGCAAATTTTTTGTCGATCAGCCCAACGAGATAGCAAGAAAAACAATGGAAATTAACCTCCTCGGCACTGCTTACTGTGCAAAAGCGGCGCTTCAGTACATGATCCCGCAAAAAAGCGGCAAAATCATCTTTATTTCCTCCATTGCCGGACGCAGCGCCGAACCAACAGTTGCTGCCTATTCCATGTCGAAAGCGGCCGTGATCAGCATGACTCAGGCCCTCGCCAGGGCGCACGGACGAGACAATATTAACGTTAACTGCATCTGTCCCGGCTTTGTCTTGGGAAATCTTTGGAACAGTGCCCTGGATAACCTGCAAAGTGCGACAGGTCAAGACAGAGAAATGCTTTGGAAAAAGTCCGTGCTCAATAGAATACCCCTGAGGAGAGCTCAAGACCCTGAAGATTTTGGCTACCTGGCAGCCTTTTTGGCATCCGAATATGCCCGCAATATTACCGGCCAAACCATCAACATCGACGGCGGTACAGTGATGAACTAAAAATTAGTATTCTGTGTGGTAATAAAGACTACAATATAAGTAGCAACGATTTTCTTGACAGGTAGCACCGCCCTTCCTATACTTAGTCGCAGAAAGGGGAAACACTTATCAAACTGACATTTCTCCGACGGGCTGCAGCAGAAGGCTTTTGTAAACAATGAGCCGATTTTTAAGTCCGTAAAGCAGCCTGATCGTTGAAGCGCAGGTTTTTTCGGTAAGACACCCCATCAAAAATGCAGGGATTGAGCGAAGGACATCTGCGCGAGCGTTTTGAATTAAATCCAGAGGGAGGTATATGAATGGATTTTGAGCAAATTAAGTATGAAGTTGATGATCGCGTTGCCCTGATTACCTTGAACAGACCGGAGTTGATGAATGCCTGGACAAAGGTGATGATGGAAAATGTGCTGGCGGCACTTGATCTGGCCGACAGGGACGACAATGTGCGGGTCGTGATTTTTACCGGTGCCGGCCGGGCCTATTGCGCAGGCGCTGATTTAAGCGCCGGCGGATTTCCTCGTGCCCGTGATGAAGCAGGCAATTTACTGCCCATCAGGGATTCGGCAGGCCAAGTAACATTGCGTATCTTTAATATGAAAAAGCCCGTCATTGGCGCGATTAACGGCGCCGCCGTCGGGGTCGGAATTACCATGACCATGGCCATGGATATTCGCATTGCTTCGGAGGCCGCAACAAAAATCAGCTTTATTTTCAACCGGCGTGGCGCCGTTCCGGAAGGCTGCAGCACCTTTTTTTTACCGCGCATCATCGGCGTCAGCAAGGCGGCGGAGCTGATTCTTACGGCGCGGATGTTCACTGCTCAAGAGGGGCTGGAAATGGGGCTTTTCAGCCGCGTTGTTTCCCCGGAGCAGTTAATCCCCACTGCCAAACAAATCGCCCACGAAATTGCCGACAACACTTCGGCTGTGTCAACGGCCTTGGCCCGGCAAATGCTTTGGAAAATGCTGACGGAACTTCAGCCGATGAACACGCACGTTCTGGAATCCAAAGGGTTGGGGTTCATGTTCGCCTCCGAAGATGCTCGGGAAGGGGGAGCCGCGTTCATGGAAAAGCGTCCTCCCCGGTTTACGATGAAGCCCAGCACCGATATGCCCGATTTTTATCCCTGGTGGGAGGACCCTTCGTTTCCCGAAAAGTAAAAGCATCAAAAAAGAAGTATGACCAAGGTTGTGTGGAGAATCTCAGAGCCGGTACTCTTCATCGATGATAAGAAAATTTTATTCTAAAAAGAGCGGCAGAAGTTCACGCACCGGTTCTTCGATATTTTTTGCTTGCTCCAGAAAAGCGGATTGATGATCGATGCATGAAGCCTTTAAAGGGATAAGCGCATGCCCGAACAAAAAGTTATTTTATCGAAGCGGTTAAGGTTTTGTGCAAACATGCTGGTTTCAATATGCTGCATTGGCTGCGGCGCTTCTACTTTGCGCTATAGCCCTACCGAACTGATATCCTTTCACGCCAGAAATGGTGCAACAGAACTTGTGTTTCAAACGGAACGCGGCAGGCAGGTTGCCTACTATCTGCCCCCCGGCGGGAATCCGTCCCAGCCGCCTCGGCCTTTGATTATCTTGTTTCCAGGAATCGCCTCCAAGGCGCTGGATCGCCTCGACTGGGCGGATTGTTTTATCCGGCATTTTCCCGCCGGTGTTTTACTTCTTGATTACCCCGGCCGCGGTCAATGCGAGGGGTCGCTGCGCCCCAAACATCTGCCGCAAACCTACACCAAAGCACTGCAGGCACTGGCGCTGCAAACAGGGTTACAACCGTCAGTCATGGAAGCCGATATTCGGCTGGTCGGCCATTCCTTCGGCACGGCCGCCGCTTTGCGTTTTGCCCAGCATTATTCCAGCAAGCGGATCATTCTGCTTGCCCCTCTGACTACCGTCCGCCAGGCCTTATTTCTCAAAGTTGGCCCGCTGGCCTGGCTGATTCCTGACAACCTGGATAACAGGGAGATGGTCCGCGAAATCACCGCTCGCCCCCTGCATCCTTCTGTCACCATCTTTCACGGAGCTCAGGATAACGACATCCCGCTGTCGATGGGGCAAGCACTTAAGGAAGAGGCGCCGGAGCATATTGAACTCGTTGTTTTGACGGACGCCGACCACATGACCATCATGACCGAGCACCTTGATCTCATTGAAGCGCATCTATTCGATCGACCCGTTGAACCATAGTCGCCTTGTAGAGGATAAAAATAATTTCCATAAGCCGGGATTGAAAGACCGCTGATTCGTATACCTACTATTGCCCCGAATTGTAAGAATAGTTATAGGATGAAAAAATGCAAAACGTGCCAAAAGAAAAGATCAAAACCTTTATCCAAACTTGTCATGTGGCCGCAGACTATGGGCTGCTGCGGTGCAGCAGCGGCAATCTTTCGCTGCGTCTGGACGAAAAGCGTTTACTCATCACCTCTTCACGCTGTTGGATGGCCCGGCTTACGGCCGCTGATATCTCGCTGTGCCTGATCTCCGATGGGTCTTTGCTCGCGGGCAGGAAGCCCAGCGTCGAAATCGGGTTTCATGCGGGCATTCTGCAGGCAAGACCTGATGTCAACGCCGTAATGCACTTTCAGGCACCCTGCGCGACTGCTCTGGCTTGCCGGGAATCATCCGGCATCAACTATTTTGTCATTCCGGAAATTCCTTTTTATATTGGTCATATTGCCCGTATCCCTTATTTACCCCCGGGCTCGCCAGCTCTCGCCTCTACCGTCACCGAAGCCATGCAGGGCCATGATCTGATCTTGCTTAGTAATCACGGGCAGGTCACCGTGGCGAATACTACCGATCATGTGATCCAAAACGCTGTATTTTTTGAACTGGCCTGCGAAATTATCCTGCATTCCGGCGAAAAAGCGATCCCGCTTCCGGAGCAGGAGATTCGGAATCTGCTTGAATTGCGGCGCTGTGCCAAAGAAAATAAGCTGATGGCGCCCCTTGATCAGGAATAGAACAGTGGGGGAAAAATATTCATCTATACTTAAAGCAGCAGCGGGAAGCCTTTTTCCCTCAACTCAGAGCAGCAGGACGTTTTCTTTATGCCAAATAAACTACGCTTGAACAAAATGCAATTCGATCGGGCTGTAAAAAGGGCGATTCAACGTATTCCGTCTGAGATAAGGCGCCATCTGCAAAATATTCTCATCTCCATCCGGCAAAGCCCCTCCCGGGAAATGCTCAAAGAAATGGGTCTGCCTCCGGATGAGCCTTTACTCGGGCTCTATCGCGGGACGGCTCTAAACGAACGGTCCGAGGTATACCCGCCTCTTTATCCCGACACCATTATCTTATTTCAGGAATCTCTGGAAAGCATGTGCTTAACGACGGAGGAACTGGAAGAACAAATCGAAATTACCGTGGTGCATGAAATTGCCCACTTCCTGGGAATCAGCGAGGAAAGGCTTGTTGAACTGGGATATGGCTGACCGGGAACCGGTATAGCTCAGAATAAATAACGAAAGGAACCGACGGATATGGAATATTGGAAAGTCATCGAACCTTGCCTCATGAAAGTTATCGAGGTCGCAATTGTTATTGCCATTATTTTGATCTTTTGGAAACGCAAACAGGCCCAGGAAACATGGAGAAATTTTGCCTCTCGGCATGGTTTTAAGCACCTGGCGCCGGAAACACCAAGATTCTTTTTTGCCCGGATCACTTTGGCTTTCCAGGACCCGGGAGACGTTCAGGGAAATTTCCTCGGTTTTCCCTTACGCTTGCAGGCAGACATCAAAGGAGCAGGTAAAAATCGAAGCATTTCTACCATCATGTCGGTCGAAATTCCAAATCTTCCCGCCGGACTGGCAGTTTATCATGTAAATACATTCCTCAAAATCACCATCCTTCCGGGAGCCCAGGATGTGAAAACGGGCGATTCCGTCTTTGATAAGGCCTTTGTTGTTCAAGGAAATGACCCGGCCGACGTGTGCAGCTGGTTGAACGATTCCCGGCGAAATGCCATACTGAGAATTCTGGCGACGCAGCGCGATCTGAATATCCGCAACGGATGCCTGCGCTTCGAACGCAATCAGTTAGTTGATGATCCGGCCGTACTGGAAAAGGCGCTGGAATGCTTCGCGGCCTTAATTCCCCATTTGCACTCCCGTTAAGGTAAAAAGTCAGCATCATTGCACCAGCTTAAATAAAAACTGGTGTCTGCAGATCTCACCCCGACTGGACATCGAAATTCGAGCTCTGAATCAGCTCTGCTTAAATTTTTCTTTTGTCGATGACCCGGTTGGCCTTGCCGAAAGAGCGTTGAATAGATTTCGGCTCCACCAATTTAACTTTGGCGGTAATACCTAAATAGTCTTTCATATCCTTGATCAGACTTTTTTCCAGTCGCTGGATTACCTTGATTTCGTCGGCCCCGGCAAATTGCTTTTCCGTAACTTCCACCTGTACCTCCAGTGTGTCCAGAGTCCCTTCGCGATCGACAATCAACTGATAATAAGGCTCCAGGCCGTCAATGCCCACAAGCACCGCTTCGATCTGCGAGGGAAAAACATTAACGCCGCGGATAATGAGCATGTCATCGCTGCGCCCGACGATCCTTTCCAAACGGTAATGCGTCCGTCCGCAGCGACATGGCGTCAGATTCAAGCGGGCAATATCCCTTGTCCGATAACGGATCAACGGAAATGCTTCCTTGGTCAAAGTGGTAAAAACAATTTCCCCCTCTGTGCCGGGCGGCAAAACTTCTCCTGTTTGCGGGTCGATTGTTTCCACCAGAAAATTATCTTCATAAATATGCATACCGTTGCGCTCTTCACTGCATTCCATCGCCACGCCCGGGCCCATGATTTCAGACAGGCCATAAATATTCAGTGCGGTCAGATTCAGCGCTTTTTCAATTTCCCCACGCATCTTTTCACTC
>ENA-ORXD01002761-ORXD01002761.1-sediment-metagenome-genome-assembly--contig:-NODE-2761-length-11072-cov-3.428013_pt1 | contig 11072 bp, 9 predicted proteins | sample MGYA00237862_ERZ511471 | MGnify/ENA metagenome assembly ERZ511471 | reverse complement strand
CAACTTGACTTCGTGAAGAGAGGAATCTCCGCCTGGCACTATCCGTGACCGATGCTCTGATAGTTCGGTGTCATGATGGCTGTGTCGAGCGGCGCGCGCTTGACAACCGAGGTCCGAAGGGCCTCGACGAACGCCTCAGCGCTCCCTAAGGAGATTGTCACAGCGAAGCGTCTCCACGTCGACCAGCACGGCGAATCCTATTCCCGCTACATTCGCGGCTATATCGGGTACTGGTACTGGTATGCGTGAGGATCAACTATTGATCGAGGGGGCCGGAAGTCCCCGCCGCCTTGGAGCCCGCCTGCACGTCTGATGTTGACCCTTAGCTGGCGCCAAGGGCCTCGGCATCAAATGATAGAGTGACGATCGTGGACTCGCGACGAGGGAGCATCCACTGCATCCACCAAGACCATGACTGGAAGGCACCATGGGCCTGGTTTCTTGGTGCGAATGACCCGCGGGAGATCCTCGGAACTCGACGTCCGTGGCCAGACGGCCCATCAAGTGCACCCTGCTCAATCTCTCTCCTTGTCCTGCTTTGTGCGATGTTCTCAGGCATCAGATTGGCGGTCTCACGCAGTGATCACTCGTGACTCTTTGCCCTCTCTTTTCCTCCGGGACAGGGGACGGTCGCGTGTCGGGCAGTCGTGGTGCAATTCCGTTCTCGTGCTTACATCGGGTCGGCGTCAGGTCGCCCAGCCATGGAGCACATCTTGCGGTGGGAGGCCTCGGGGTGACGATGGCACCGTCCTATGCGGGCTTAGCTCCTGCCTCTTCGAAGTCCTTGAGCCCAAGCAGGCCACTCTCCCGTCCGATCATGATCAGCGAGTCGTCCTCGCGTACGCGGAAATCAGGTCCAGGAAGGAACTCCACGGCTCCGGGCTCAGCCCGGTGCACTGCGATCACGAACACGCCATAGCGCGCCCGGAGATTCAGTTCACCCAGCGTATGGCCGTAGAAAGCCGGTGACAACTTCACCTCCATCGCCTGGTAGTCGCCGCCTAGCGGCACGAAATCGAGTAGGTTGGGATTCATGACCCGCGCCGCTACCCGGAGGGCAGTCTCGCGCTCGGGGAAGATCACCTCGTCCGCCCCCACCTGTTGCAGCACGATGGAGTGGTCGTCGGTCAAGGCCTTGACTCGGACTACGGGTACGTGGAGGCGCTTGAGGTACAGGGTGCAGAGGATGCTAGACTCGAGGCTCTCACCCATACTCACGATAGCTTCGTCGATACCATCCGGTATCACTGAGGCCAGGGCGGCCTCATCGCGCACGTCGAGCGCCCGAGCACGATGGACCCGGTCGTGTATCTCGTTCACCAACTCCTGGTCACGGTCGATGGCGAGTACCTCACAGGTGCGGGCGAGGGCGAGAGCAAGCTCCCGACCAAAGTGCCCCAGTCCTATGACGCATACGTGTTTCTTGCGCTTGATCATCCGATCATTACCTTCCCTTCGGGGAACCCGACCCGTGTCGGCCTGCGGTACATTGCCAGCGTGACCAGGGTCAAGGGACCCAAGCGGCCTACGTACATGGTGGCGATGATCCAGATCTTGCTGGCGACGCTCAGCCCAGCGGTGGTTGTGCCGGTGGAGAGCCCCACGGTGCCAAAGGCGGAGATCTGTTCGAACAGCAGGTGCTGGAACTGGATCCCCGGCCGCCCTTGCTCGAAATGCGTCAAGATCAGCAGCCCGATCAAGTTCCAGACCACAACAAGGACCAACAGGAGCCCTGTGCCGCGGACGACGTCGCTGTTCAGCCTGCGGCCCATGAGTGTCGCCTCCTGTTGGCCGGTCAAGTAGCCGCGGACGCGGGCGAGCATGACCGCCAGCGTAGTGGTCTTCACCCCTCCAGCGCATGATCCTGGGGAACCACCGATGAACATCAGCACCGTCAAGACCAAGAGGGTCGCCATCGGTAGGGCCCCTACGTCGATGGTGTTGAAGCCGCAGGTACGCGCGGAGATTGAGTGGAAGAGCGCGGCCTCGATCCGTTCCCCCCATGTCTGCTCGCCCCCGGTCATGCCAAGCAGGAGCATCGCTGCGGCTCCGAAAACAACCAGCACCAGACTGGTACGCAAGACGATATTCGTGTGCAGGCTGAACAGATGCGGTTTGCCCCTTTCTCGTCGACTGAGGAGCCGCCTCGCTTCCCCAGTCACCTCGTGGAGCACCATGAAACCCACCCCGCCGACAAGGATGAGAACCATGACGATGGCCAGGAAGAAATGATTGGCTCGCATGTCGACCAAGTTGTTGGGAAAGATCGAGAAGCCCGCGTTGCAGAACGAGGAGATGGAGTGAAAGACAGCCCGCCAGGCGGCCGAACTGCTGTCGGTGCTCGGTAAGAGTGACAGGAAAAGAAGCAATGCACCAACGGCCTCCAGCGATAGCGTGATCGTTACGATCTGCCGGAAGCGGCGAGCGAAATCCCGCGCTTCGTCTCGCTGGAAAAGAGAGTCGTGCAGGGCGGCCTGGGTGCGCAACGACAGACGCCGGCGAAGGATGGAAAGAGTCATAGCGGCGTATGCCATCATTCCCAGGCCGCCCATCTGGATGAGGACGAGGATCACCACCTGGCCGACGACGGTGTAGTCGTTGGCGGTGTTGACCGTCACCAGCCCCGTCACACACACGGCGGAGGTGGAGGTGAAGAGCGCATTGAAATACCCGACCGCTCCGGGCTGGTGTGACCATGGCATCCACAGTAGTGCCGAGCCAATAAGGATAACCGCCAAGAAGCCCGCCGCCGGCAAAGCCTGGGGGACGCGCAGAACGATAAGAACTCGGCGGATGGCGACACGGACGTCCATAGGGTCCAATGCTATCGCAGTTGGCTAAGCGCGGCGGGGTCTACCGGAGCAAGGCATCGGGGTGCCGCTCCCGTTCGTTACACTGGCCACAGGCCGCGGTCGCCTGGGAATCCTGCCATCTGTGCTTCCAGCATATCGAGCGCTCTTCAACATCGTGGTCCACCGGCCAGTATGAAACTGCTGAGCTTGGAGCCACCGTTAACCTCCTTGAGGTCCACGTTGGTGGCCAGGCGGCCGGTAGGTGCGTGATCCAGTGCTTCCCATTTGGGAACGATCACCATGAGCACATGGTCGCGGGCGCACAACGTCACCCTCCTACCCAAGCAGGGATGCAACCTCAACGGCCTCGCCGTCCTCCAGCAGATGCACATTTGGCATGAGTTCGCCGAACCGGGGTGCGGCCTCAATGTGGATAGGGACCACAGCCTTGGGTCGCAATCGCTCCGCTAGCCGGGCAAGATCCTTTGGGTGCGCGTGACCACTTGAGTGAATGAGAACTGGTTCCATCCCGTGAGCGGCACAGAACTCGGGAATCAGCCCTCCTCTGCCTAAGTACCCGCTCCACAGCGACCAGACAATCGTGGGCTTTGCAGAAGGCATCGCGTGGCGAAGTAGGGCGACTGTGGCCCGACTGCCCCGAGCGAGATAGACGAAGCCTCGCAGGGTCGCTGCCAATTGCCCAGCCGACACCATTGGCCCGAAAGCCGCTCTTCTCCATGAGAACAGACAGCGTGGCCTTCATCAGTCCCACTCCATCATGTCGTGGATGGTGCCGCCGGCGGGGATCATGGGATACACGTTCGCCTCACGACTCACGCGGATGTCGATAACAGCGGGCGCGTCGGAGGCGAACGCCGTCCGCAGGCCCTCCTCCAGGTCGGCCGGTCGCTCGATCCGATACCCCTCCGCTCCATACGCCTCGGCCAGTCTCACGAAATCGGGCTGGCACTCCATGCAGGTGCTGCTGTAGTGGCGGTCCCAGAATAGCTCCTGCCACTGACGGACCATCCCCAAGTACTGGTTGTTGATGATGCACACCTTCACCGGAAGATCGTGCTGGACCGCGGTGGCCAGTTCCTGCAAGGTCATCTGGAACGAGCCGTCACCGGCGATATCGATCACGAGTTCGCCTGGACGGGCGACCTGCGCCCCGATGGCCGCGGGGAAGCCGAATCCCATGGTGCCCAGACCGGCCGAGGTGATGAACCGGCGAGGGAAGCGCGACAGATAGTGCAGAGCCGCCCACATCTGATGCTGCCCCACATCTGTACAGACGACCGCCTCGCCCTTCGTGACGTCCCAGATCTTCTTGATGGCGTGCTCCGGCATGATGTCGCCGTTATCGCTTTCCCGGACGATCATCGGATGCTCCCGCTTCCACATCTCCACCTGCTCCATCCAGCCCAGATGGCGATCGGCTGACAGATCGAGCTTCTTCACCTCGGCGAGGAGGGAGGCAAGCACGCGTTTGGCGTCCCCCACGATGGGGACGTCGATGGAGACGTTCTTGGAGATCTCCGCCGGATCGACGTCGATGTGGACGAATCTGGCATGGGGAGCAAAAGCGGCCAGATTCCCAGTGACCCGGTCGTCGAAGCGGACCCCGACGGCGATGAGCAGATCGGCCTGGCTCACCGCGTAGTTGGCGTACGACGTTCCGTGCATGCCGAGCATGCCCATGGAGAGATCATGATCTTCGGGGAAGCACCCCTTGCCGGTGAGAGTCGTTGTCGCCGGTATGTGGCCGTAGAGGGCCAGCTCCCTGAGTTCCTCCGATGCGTCGGCGATAATGACCCCACCGCCCGCATAGATGACGGGCCGCTCGGCCGCCGCGATGACGCGGGCGGCCTCCCGCACCTGCTTGGGATGACCCTTCACCGTGGGCTTGTAACCCGGCAGCTTCATGGACGGGAGGACGTCAGGATCCCACTCCAGATCCTCCTTGGTCACATCGACCGGGATGTCGATGAGCACGGGACCGGGGCGTCCGGTACCGGCGATGTAGAACGCCTCCCGGATGATGCGGGGCAGGTCCTCCGACCGCTTCACGAGGTAGCTGTGCTTGACGATGGGCAGTGTGATGCCCGTTATATCGGCTTCCTGGAAGGAATCGAGGCCGATGAGATGACGGCTGACCTGCCCGGTGATGGCCACCATGGGGATGCTGTCCATATAGGCGTTGGCAATGGGTGTGACCAGGTTGGTGGCCCCGGGGCCCGATGTGGCGATGCAGACGCCCACCTTGCCGGATGCTCTGGCATAGCCGTCGGCGGCATGCCCCGCGCCCTGCTCGTGCCGGGCCAGTATGTGGTTGATGTCGAAATCGTAGAGGGCGTCGTAGAGAGGGATGACCCCCGCACCGGGGTAACCGAATGTAACTTCAACCCCTTCGCGCTTGAGGGCTTCGAGAATGATCTTCGCAGCTTTCATCGCGTACTCCGCTGTGGTTTCTTGGTGGGCAGATCAGTGGGAGCCCTGAGAGGCTGAACGTTGGGAGTGATGCTGCCAAAGAAGCATCGCGCTTCATCCGGCGACCGGTTGGGAATCGTTGCATCCTTCCCGGCCTCGCTCCCACCCGGCTCCCGGAGGCGAAGGCTAGGTTACGTAGCGGCGCAGCACGCCCGAATACACTCGTGCCGGGCGCTGCCACGCCGATCTCCTTCGTACCATCTCTTCGCGAACTGTCATGTAATCGTCCTCCAAGACAAAGCCACTGCCCTCTACGCCGGGTGCCCGGCTGCTACGGCTTCGAGTTTGTGTGCTCGTACAAACTTGATCATGACCAGGGCGTACACGATGACCGCCATGACGATGCTCACGTAGTTGAGCAGCGATATGATATCCCAGAATAATCAAAGAAAAGCCCATGCACATACACTCCCAAGACCTGAGAGCCAACAAACGCTCACACCATGCCCCACTGCGGGGGCGCAAAGCTGCTCTTGCCGAAGTGGCTCTTGAAGTAGTCCCTTATGAGATACACGGCAGCGAGTCCCCAAACGATTGTGATGGCGTACGAAGCGATGACCAGCAGTGATAACGCCCCGTGCAGATCAAACGCCACATATCCCTGGGCGTAGATGGCCAGTCTGTACGCGCTCAATCAAGCCAAGAAGGCACACTATCGGAATGACCAACAAGATCGCCGCTCTGCATGCCTGCCCCCTTTGGCTATCCCGTTCCCGGACTCTAGGGCGAGAGGCCAAGGGCCTACGCCTTACTTGACCATACGCTAGCTACCAGCAAGAGCGAAAGAAGGGGCCACGATGCCCAGAAACGAAAGGAACCTCCCGAGAGGCCCTGCAGTGGCGGAGAGTGGCCTTCGTGCAGCCTAACCTCTGTCTAATCGGGCATTCCTCTCGGAAAGGATCACCATGGCCAAGTTGTGATCGTCTCGAAAAACGCGCCAACCTCGCGCCGCGCTATTTTGCCCTCAAGCTCCAGATGATCTGGGCGATCTCCCCCCGGGTCGCCTTGCCGGTGACGGAGAAGGTGGAGAGTTCGATGCCTGAGAACAGTCCGTTGTACTCGGCTCGGGCGATGTTCGCGCCATGAGTCTTGTCGCTTGCGGGGAGCACCCCCTTCCAGCCCGCCGGTGGCTCCGAGATGGCTGAGGGCTTGCAGTCCTGGACCACCCGCACCACCATGGTCGCAACCTGAGCTCGAGTAATGTTGGTGTACGGGTCGAAGGTAGTTGCCGTCTTGCCGAGGGTAATCTTGCGCGCCGCGCACACGGCCACGTAGTTGTCGGGATAGAGCGACGTGGCCCCGCTCTTGATGACGTCTTTGAACGTGCAGACGTCGCTCTCCGACACCGCAAAGTCGCACCCCAGCACAATAATCTTCGCAAACTGCTGACGGATCACCAGTTCGCTGGGATAGAATTTGCCGTCCGACCTGCCGTTGACGATGCCCGCATCGGCCAAGCTCTGAATAGCTTGGTAGTAGGGATGATCCGCGGAGACGTCGAGGAAGTAGGATGCACCCGGAGTGGCGCTGATAGCCGGCGACTTGGCGCTCTCCCGGCCGTTCACGATGGCCGTCACCTGGTAGGAGTACGCGATATCGTTGGTGAGTCCGGTGTCCAGGTGGCCGGTCGAAGTGATCGGGGCGAAGTTCACCTTGACGCCGTCTCGGTAGACGTTGTAGCCGCCCACGTCCGGAGCTGCATTCCAGGAAAGCTGTACCTTGGTGTTACCCGGGGTGGCCGAGAGACCGGCGATAGCAACATCGACCTCGGCGGAGGTGGTCGAACCGCGATGGGTGAGATTCGTGCCGGGATCGAAGTCTGCGGTGACCCACCGCATCCCCACCGCCGCGAACGTCATCTGCACCGTCGCGACCCCGTTGGCATCCGTCTTCGCGGCACCCAGGGGCGTCTGATCGGTGGCCATCCCGCCGCTGGCGAACGACACCGTCTGGCCCGACACCGGCTTACGAGAGGACTCCTCGACCAGCGTCGCGCTGACCGTCACTTCCTGTCCGATGACCGGAGAAGATGGCGACATTGCCAGTCTGAGGTAGGTGGGGGATGGCGTCGGTGCCGTAATGGGGCCGGTAAGGTTGAATATGTCCTGACGGATGATCGGCAAGGTAGTGTAGAACGCCTGGCCCGGACAGTCGGTGGAACCGTAGTCGCGGTGCCCAGCGATGTTCCAGGTCTGAATCGTCGAATTGGTGTTGAACGGGCTGTAGTAGGGACCCGACCCCGTGGGATCGATGCCGTGCCTCTTCACAACATAGGCAAGAAGTTCTTCCACCGAGGCGCGGGCCGCGGCGCTGATGTCCTGACTCACATAGGTCCCCAGCACGGCTATCCCCACCGTGGCGGTGTTGTAGTTGTAGGTGTGCCCTCCGACGACGCCGTTGCCGTATGCGTCCTCGCCCATTGGGGTGTTTTCGTCGCTGTCGGAGTAGCGGCCCTCGTAGATGTTGCCCAATGGATCGATGAGGAAATTGTAGGCGATGTCACCCCAATCACGCGTGACCGCGTGATAGTAGTAGATGGACCGGACCAGTCTCGCGTAGGACTCTTGCGTTCCGTCGGTGATCGCGCCGTCCGCGGTGTGGTGCACAATCACCTTATTGGCGGGGTAGAACCGTGGAGCCCAGCTCAAGTACGCGGGATTTGCGCCCCAGCCTCCTCGGGAGATGACCGCCGGCTGACCGGCCTCCAGGGCCGCCGGCGTCACCAAGGAAGGCACACGAGAGGCAAAGCTTTCCCCGGGAGATATCCCGATAACATTAAGTTGAGCGAGCGGAGTGTCCGTGGTGACGCGCACCGATATCGCGCCGTCGGCCGCCAGGACCGCGCCGTAAGTCATGTCGCCCCCCAAGTCTCCTCCAGCGTCGTCACGACCGGCGTCGACTGGTTGGGCGAAATTGACGCCGTCGGATGAGAAGGCAAGGGTCAGGCGTGCGTTCTCCTCACCTTGCCAGTAGGCAGCCACATGCTCCGCCGGCACGGCAAGCGTGAGAGTCGCCGTGTCAACGATGGTGATAGTGACCGTCTCTGCCTGCGTCTCTCCCGGCGTCGGCACCGCATAGGCCGTGGACGCCGAAATGAGCACTCCAAGCGCGCCAAGCAGCAGAGAAAGCACAACGTACATAGAGAGGCGACGCACGAGGCTACCCCCAGACAAAATCGAAACTCTCTTGACTATTGTACGTGGTTAGCTTGCCTGCAACCGGAGCTCCGTAGAAGCAAGGCACGTCGCCGCACCGGACGGGGACGAGACCTATACGGCCGTTCTTGTTCCACGCCGCGCTTCCCCCGGAGGCACCATGCGGCGCCAGAGCTGGTCGCTTAATCGTCGAGTGTTCCCCCAATTCGCGCACGACGTCGTGTGGTCCACTCACTGTGCAAGATCAAAAAGCTGGCAGAGCTGGACGATGAGGGCCGCCCAAGCTGACCCTATGCTCCCGGAAGCGACCACGGCCATCCAGGAAGGGGCAACCCGTTCTCGGGCTCGTGGTCTCTTCGTGGGGAACGATCACGATCTGTTGCTCGTGATGGCTCGACCAGCCGTTCTCTGAGCTTCCCGAGGCCGACACCGGACCCAACCCTACGACTGCTTCTCGCAACGAAGTCGCCGCCCGAAGAAGGTCCTCAAGCAGCCGCCCATCGATCTCCAGGTGTCCTTCATACTCCGCGAGGTTGCGGAGCTTGTGGCCCTTGTCGAGGACCCGCCACACCTCGGGTCCGAGTCCGAGTGTATGGGGCAGCGTTTGAAAGACTGCGTAACGGTTGTCTGAGCGAAGCCCGTGCCAGCGTAGCGCCGCGAGCGCGAGTGCATGGGAGGCGTTATAGACAAGATCGAATCGGCTCTCAAACGACAGCTCGGGTTTCTTCGCGTCGATGAGTCTCGCCTCCCCCGAATGAACGAGGCCGGTGAACTCAGCTTGGGTAGTGGGTTCCCGCTTCAGCTTACCGGCCGCGAGAAGGTTTTCGAGTTCAGGCAAGATCATCTTCTGATCCAAGCACGAACAGTTTCGGCTGAGCCACAAGCGCACTGACGAAGTGGCTGTCCTCGGCCCTCCTCTTATGCCACTCAAGGGGAGTGAGGATATTCGGACTTACCGGTCTTGCGATGGCAGCCTCTGCTTCTTGCAGAGCCGCAAAAGCCTCCGCATAGGAAAGATCATCCGCTATGATCATGAGATCGATGTCGCTTCCGGCCGTGTCGGTTCCTTTGGCCACTGACCCGTAGACAAAGGCAACCCGGATCTGGCTCGCTAGCGGCTCGAGCGCGCGCCGCAGGGGCTCAGCCAGTCCCACGGTCTTTTGCACGAGACCATGGAGTTCCGAGAAGACCGGCGATTCGCGATTGACCTGGTAGCGCCTCTGCCTGCCCACCGGCTTTACCGTCACGAGGCCGCTCTTGGCAAGCCGAGTGAGTTCCCGGTGGACAGCGCCGGTGCCGACGCCGGCCAGGGCGATCAACTCCGTGGCTGGAAAGCTTCGGTCGGGCTCGGAAAAGAGAATGCCGAGGACCCGCTGTTGCCCGCGGGTAAAGAGCGCATCAGCGAGGCCCGTCTTGCTTGTCTCTTCGATTCCCACTTTGGGAATGTTACGACCCAAATTGGGAATGTTCAAGCAATCCTTACTATCCTTTCGGGAACGGTCACGAACTGTTGCTCGTGATGGCCAGCAGATAGCCTGGATCGGACCACGGGCCTATCGCTGCTTTGGGTGCCTAACGGGACCTCCGACAGGCTGGCCTTCTCGTTTGATCTAATGCTGCGTATAGATATGCCTGCCAATTGCCTGGCGGCCAGGCCAGCAAAGGGCGAAGACCCGGTCCACCGCGGCGCCGCGCTGCCCGTGGTCTATACCGTCCGCTCCTTGGGTACAAGCGAGCATGCGATACGGCGCCTCAAGGACGTCACCGCCTGTTTGAAGGGAGCGCTGCGACCATGGCCGGACCCATGGATGCCATCTTGGCTTTCCACAACGCGTTTCGTCGAGACATGACCACCATTGACGGCGCGGCCCTTGTCTGGGCGCGCGACGGACAAGATCCCGGGCCTGCACTCGAGCGCTTCCGCTTCTTCAATGAAGCCCTAGTGTGGCATGCCACCGGGGAAGAACGGGCTATATTCCCCGCCCTGGAAGAGGTAGCTCCGTCTGTGGCGGAAGCCTACGAGCGGGACCATCGCGCGCTTGACGCCGCCTACGAGGTTTTGAGCGAGGCGGTGGCGGCAGGCGATTCCCTGGAGACCGCGCGAGCTACGGCAGCGTACAAGTTCCACCTCGATCTGCATCTGGACAAGGAAGACTCCCATCTATACCGCCTGATACGGAAGCGCGTATCAGAGGCAGACCAATACCAGGCCATCGGGATCATGGCGGCTTCGGTCCCCCCGGAGAAGTTTCCCGAGGCGATCGCCTGGCTGTTCCCACTGCTGGGCCCGGTCGACCGCGACAACCTCACTAGTGTATGGCAGAAGCTCATGCCGCCGGAGGTCTTCAGCGGAGTCAAACAGCTGATACGGGGGGCGGTCGGCAACGATTGACTGCGTCCGTCGCGTCGTGGTCGATCCGGCCCCATCAAAAGCAAGGGGTGATCGTCAGGGTATGAGAAACCTCTAAGGCGAGGCGAAGAGAGCAATGAGGCTGGCCACATCGGCAGGGGACTTGTGTGGGCAGCCCGTGGCCATTAAGCGCCAGCCGGACGAAACGATACTTCACTCAGGGGAACGAACACTTCCATGAGAAGGCGGCCGTAGTCAAGTGCGGCTGAGACCTTCTTTTCCCGA
>ENA-ORXD01002759-ORXD01002759.1-sediment-metagenome-genome-assembly--contig:-NODE-2759-length-11074-cov-3.302355_pt1 | contig 11074 bp, 9 predicted proteins | sample MGYA00237862_ERZ511471 | MGnify/ENA metagenome assembly ERZ511471 | reverse complement strand
TGAAGGAACCGGTATAGATCTATGGGACGCGCGCTTCGATACGGGCTGGCCGCCCTCCTGGTTTGAGCGCGCCAGATGGACCACACTGCGGCCTTTCTGGCTGGCCTGGCGTTCAAACGCTTCCAGAGGTTGGGGCAAAGTGGTTTCCAGCATCTCCAGCAGGCGCGGACCGCCGACGTAGAGACGGCTGCCGCTGTGGCGCGCCGCGACCCCACGGCCCTTAATGGCCTCAAAATCGCTCACTTCGGGCAAAGACAGGCCCTTTTCTTCCGCGCTGGCGCAAATACCGCGCGCGATGGTGTGTTCCGAATCTCCTTCTACCGCGGCGGTCAGGGCGAGCGCTTCCTCTTCGCCAATCCCTTCGACAACGGCCTGCCCGACCACGCCAAAGCGGCCTTCGGTCAGGGTGCCGGTTTTGTCAAACAGCACCATGTCGATCTGGCGCATTTTCTCCAGCGCCAGGCGGTCGCGCACCAGGATCCCATTCGAAGCGCCCATGGAGGTGGTGATGGCAATTACCAGCGGAATAGCAAGGCCCAGCGCGTGCGGGCAGGCGATCACCAGGACCGTCGCCACGCGCTCGATTACCCCGACGTTGAAGCCGGTGGCAACCGTCCAGGCAATGCCGGTGACCAGGGCGGCGCCCAGGGCGATGTAGAACAGCCAGCCGGCGGCGCGGTCTGCCAGCATCTGGGTGCGGCTCTTGGACTGCTGGGCCTGGTCGACCAGGCGCATGATGCCCGCCAGGGCGGTACGGTCGCCGGTGGCGGTCACCTGTATCCGCAGGCTGCCGTCCCCGTTGATCGCGCCGCCAATCACCGGGTCGCCGGGGGTTTTGCCAACTGGTTTGGATTCACCGGTGATCATGGCCTCATTGACCGAAGACTCCCCTTCAACCACCTCGCCATCCGCCGGGACGCTCGCCCCTGGGCGCACCAGCACGCGGTCGCCTTCGCGCAGTTCACCGACCCGGACAACTTCGGTATCGCCGCCGGGCAGGATACGCTCCGCGGTATCGGGCATCAGCCTGGCAAGGGCGTTCAACGCGCCGGAAGCCTGGCGCACGCTGCGCATCTCGATCCAGTGGCCCAGGAGCATGATGTCGATCAGGGTGACCAACTCCCAAAAGAAATCCATCTGTCCGGGCAGAAACAGGGTGGCGAAACTGTAAAGAAAGGACACCGAAATGGCCAGCGAGATGAGGGTCATCATGCCGGGCTGGCGGTTTTTCAATTCCGGAACAGCCATCTTGAGGAAAGGCAGGCCGCCGTAGAAGAAAACGATCACCGCGAAGAGGCTCGCCAGCCAGCGGCTTCCCGGAAATTCCGGCATCGAAAAGCCAAGGATCGATTGCAGGCCGCGGCTGTAGAGCAGCACGGGGATAGAGAGTACCAGCGAGACCCAGAATTTTTTGCGGAACATCTGCTCGTGGCCGGTGTGATCAGCGCGCGCCGCGCCGTGCCCGGCGTGTTCGTCCTGGCCGCCGGCCGGGTGCTGGTGGCGCGAAACCGGGGCTTCCCCGGTACTATGGGTATGCTGAGTTTTATCTTTTTCAACCATTGTCATTTCTCCTCTCTTGATGAATGAGGGTTGTGTTTTGAGGTGCCGGCCCGCGGGGTGCATATTCCAAGGCCCCCAACCTGGACTTCTCAAGTGGGGCCGAACCTGCAGGGCCGGATTTCTATGACCGTTTGAATGAGAGCAATGAGAAGAAGGCCGGTGGTATCCCCTGGCAGGACAATCTTCCTGCCGGGGAGGCGTACTGGAAAGCCATTACAGGCGCAAATGAACAAATACATATGCCGCCCCTGGCGAGCGATCTGGATGGATCGCTGCCGTGAGCCCAACCGTGCGGCCCCACGCGATATTTACAATTTTAAGCATAGCACAACCTGCCCGCCAGATCATCCCGTTGTAAAGCCCCCTGCCCGGGGATGGACGCTCTAAAAAGCAGAACAGGGAAACAACCCGGACCAACCTGACCGGCAGGATGCCTCGGATGAAGCCTGAAACCGTTATACTATTAATAATAGTGTTATGTCAGGGGTCATCGAGGGAGGGAACCTGGATGAGAATACCGGTTGATACTTACCTGGAAACCGCGCGCTGTCTGCTGCGCTATCCGCTGGCGCAGGACACGGAGCGGCTGCTTTCGGCCTTTACCGCCGGAGAATTTCCAAAAGACGTCCCGTTGGGGCAGATCAATACCGCCGGGCAGGTGGGCGAGTGGATTGAAGGATGCCAGCGGCGGTGGGCGGCAGGGATAGGGTACACCTGGACAGCCGAACGGAAATCGGACCGGGAGGTGATCGGTCAGGTCAGCGTGATGGAGCTGGAAGAGGCGGCAGCATGGTCGCTGGCTTACTGGACGCACCCGGACTGCTGGGGGCAGGGCTATGCCACCGAGATGCTCCGGCGGGCGGTTGACTTCGCTTTTGATACCCTGGAAGCCGGGCGGGTGTGGGCAGCTGCCGGGGCCAGGAATGAGGCCAGCCTGCGGGTGCTGCAGAAGAGCGGCCTGCGCTTTGTGCGCGACAACCCGGATGGTTACCGAATTGGCGGGCTGCCCATCCCAACCCGGGAGTACGAGCTGACCCGCGCCCAGTGGCATAAGGCGATTTAAAGCGCGCTTTTTCCTTGACAAACTTTAAAAGTGTGATATATTTTCGGAGTTGTTATTAAACTACTTGATAGAAAGGGCTGCTCAACTGCATGTTTAGATCCACATCGGTGCTTGTTTTCCATAAAGCCGCATGAGCGCGCCTGTTCACCTATCGCAAGACGATTAATTTCCAATTCTTGATGAGATAACCAGCCACGGGACGCGTTTGTGCCCCGTGGCTTTTGTTTTAACCTGGGTTAAAACTGCCAGGGTGCTTTTTGCTTAGCACCGGTCTGCCCACCCATTTTAACTGTTCGCCAGCCACGGGATTCTGCCGTGGCTGGCTGCCGTTTAAGCGATGAACAAGGGTAGTGAAGACAATGAAGACGAAGAACAATAATGTCCACGACGGAGTCGTGATTAAAAAGAACAATGGGCAGTACTGGGTATGGTCCAACGGCCAGACGCTGCGCTGCGCCGCCCCCGCCAGGGGAAAGAACTCCTGCAAGCGTGCCGCCGGCCCCAATATTGTAGTTGGCGAGCAGGTGGGGTTGGCAATCCACACCGGCGGCAGCGCGCAGATCTGTGAAGTGTTCGACCGCGCCAACCGCCTCGCCCGCCGCGCCGCCCAATCCACCAGCGAGCAGGTGATCGCCGCCAATATCGACCAGATTGTGGCGGTGATGTCGCTCTGCCAGCCAGCCCCGCGCTGGAACCTGCTCGACCGCTATCTGGTTTCGGCCGAATCCCTGGAAATAGAGGTCCTGATCTGCCTTACCAAGGCAGATGCCGCCCAGGACGAGCGCGGAGAGCTGGACGAGAGCACGCTCGACGAGATAGAAGCCTACCGGCGGGTGGGTTACCGGGTGCTGCTGACCAGCGCCCGCACCGGCCAGGGGCTTTCCGAATTGGAACAGGCGCTTGGCGGCCAGGTTTCGGTGCTGCTGGGCAAAAGCGGGGCGGGCAAGAGCTCGCTGCTCAACGCCCTGCTGCCGGGCCCGAACCTGCGGGTAAACGAAGTTAACCAGACAACCGGCAAAGGCCGCCATACCACCACCGGCGCGGAGATGTACGCCTTCGGCGCGGGCGGCTGGCTGGTGGATACGGCCGGCACGCGCGAGTTCGGCCTGTGGGATGTGGAAAGCGGCGACCTGGCCTGGTTTTTCCCCGAGATGCGCCCCTGGCTGGGGAAATGCCGCTTTGGCCTGAACTGCCAGCACGACGAAGAGCCGGGCTGCGCGGTGCGCCAGGCGGTGATGGGCGGGCAGATCAGCCCGCGCAGGTATTTCAGCATGATGAAGTTAAAACAAGAAGGATATTTCCAATGAGAGACGAATTGTACGAATGGCATATTGAAGAATCGCGCCTGCGCGGAAAACGCATGTCGAAAGACCGGCGTCATTCCGGCGCGCGGGTCGAGACCGGGGGGTTCCACTGCGCGCACTGCGGGGCTTTTGTCACCCGCAGCGCGTTCTTCTCCGGAGTGGTCAACCGCAATCACTGCCCGCACTGTTTGTGGTCCAGGCATGTCGATTGGCAGCGCGCCGGCGACCGTATGTCGGCCTGCAAGGGGAAGATGCGCCCGGTGGGGCTGGCGCTGAAGCGCGAGCGCAACAAGTACGCCGCCGATTCTGGCGAGCTGATGGTGGTGCATGTCTGCGAGGAATGCGGACAGGTTTCGGTAAACCGCGTCGCCGCCGACGACCGCGCGGAAGAACTGCTGGCGGTGTTCTCAAACACCGCTCTGCTCACGGCGCGGGTGCGCGAAGCCCTGCGCGCCGCGCAGATCCCGTGGCTGGGGCAGGATAAAACAGGGATCGTTCACCGCCGCCTGTTTGGAGCGGAGGAGCCTGGCAGTGCCGCGCCCGCGGGCGCGGCACCCCAAAACCTTTTCTCAGCGGCAGGAAAACACACCGCCGTAAGCTAAAATGGATTAGAATAAAGCCATATTTAACGTTATTTCTCCCAGGAGGAACACTCATGGAATGGACACGCGGCGAGTTTACGATAAGCACCGACCCGGAACTGCTGGATATCGATGTGATCCATGGCTATCTATCCGGCTCCTATTGGGCCGCAGAGCGCAATCGCGAAGTGGTCGAACAGTCGATCAAGAATTCGCTCAATTTCGGGCTGTATCATGAAGGGCGGCAGGTCGGGTTCGCGCGGGTGGTGACGGATTATGCCACCTTTTACTGGCTGGCAGATGTGTTCATTCTGGAGATATACCGCGGCAGAGCGTTGGGCAAGTTCCTGATCGAGACGGTGACCGGACACCCGGAGCTGTTTGGATTGACAGGGCTGCTGGCGACCCGCGACGCGCATGGTCTGTATATGAAGTACGGCTTTTCCTGCCCTACGGACCCCAAACGGCTGATGTGGACGCGCGGGTGAGTCCGCGGCGACCCGGTTTTCACAAAATGATGGTTGCCAGCGCGCCGGGAGAGACTTCCCGGCGGGCATGGTGCAGCCTGGTTGGCACTGACCAGGCTTTTTTTATGGCGCGATAGAGGTGAAATGGTGTGGGCTGGGCGGCACTTCGCGGGGATTTGACACGAGCGCGCCGAGCGGCGGTGAGGAGAGTATAATCAACGGGAACAATCCGAACAAAACAATCAGGAGCAAGATGGAATTAACATTACATACAACTTTCCCGGACGAACTGCGGGAAAAATGGAATTTATTGCTGGATGAAACCGCGACCCACGTGCCTTTCTTGCGGCACGAGTATTTGCAGGTATGGTGGGAGACCCGGGGCGGCGGGGAATGGCCGCGGGCCGAACTGGCGGTGGTGACTGCCCGCGAAGGCGAACGCCTGGTGGGAGTCGCGCCGTTTTTCGCGGCGGAATGGCAGGGCCGCCGGGCGCTGCTGCTGCTGGGCAGTATCGAGATCTCGGATTACCTGGACCTGCTGGCCCGGCCGGAAGACCTGCCCGCTTTCCTCGACGCGCTGCTGCCCTTCCTGGCTGAACGCCTCGAATGGGAAGCCCTGGACCTGTATAATTTTCTCGATTCTTCTCCTTCTCTGCCCGCGCTGAAAGCCGCCGCCGAGCGGATGGGTTGGCATTACACCCAGGAGATGGTGCAGCACGCGCCGTTCATCACGCTGCCCGGCGACTGGGAGGTGTATCTGGCGGGGATTGATAAGAAGCAGCGCCACGAGATCCGCCGCAAGCTGCGGCGCGCCGAGGGCGCGGAAGTGCCGGTGCGCTGGTATCAGGTGTGCGCCGCGGAGAGTCTCGACAGCGAGCTGGATGATTTTATAGCGTTGATGCGACAGGAAGAGGATAAGGACGCCTTCCTGACGGAGGAGATGGTGGAACACATGCGGGAAACAGCCCGCTGCGCGATGGACGAGGGCTGCCTCAACCTGGCATTCCTGGAAGTGGATGGGCGCAAGTCGGCGGGTTATTTGAGTTTTGATTACCTTAACCGGTTGTGGGTCTACAATTCCGGGCTGAACTACGCGGATGGGTATTATTCACCCGGGTGGGTGCTGCTGAGCTACCTGATCCAGTGGGCGATTGAGAACGGTTACGATGAGCTGGATTTCATGCGCGGGGATGAGGATTACAAGTATCGCTTTGGGGCGACCGACCGCTATGTGATGCGGGCGACGATCACCAGAGGGTAAATGACAATTGATCTCACGCAAAGGTGCCAGGCACGCAAAGAAATGCTTTTTCTTTTTCAAAACCTTCGCGGTCTCTATGTGGCTTTGTGAGAGTCTTTCATTCTGACTCGCGCGGCGCAGAAGAATCTCTACGTCCCTTTCCGGTTAGCCAGAGGTTCTTCACTCCCTGCGGTCGTTCAGAACGACATAATTTGTGTCATTTGACTCGCGCGGCGCACGACGACACAGAAGATGTTGTTGCCGTCCCACGAACAAAGGAAGTCCGGCCGGGAAGGATAGGCAACAAAAGCAAATCCCCTCTCGTGTAGGCAAGAGGGGATTTTTAAGGGGGAAGAATGTTGTCCAAAACCAGAAGCGGTTAGTTCACATCCGGCCTTAACCCAGAATTTCTTTTAAAGCACCCAGGAGCATCATCACATTTTGCGGTTGGGAAGAGTAGCCCATCAGGCCGATCCGCCAGGCTTTGCCCTTGAAGATGCCCAGGCCGCCGGCGATCTCAATGTTGTAATCCCTCAGCAGGCGCCCGCGCACAGCGGCGTCGTCGACCCCATCGGGGACATACACCGTGGTCAATGAGGGCAGGCGATAGGCTTCGGGAACCACCAGTTTGAGGCCGAGACTCTCCAGGCCGTCCCACAACAATTTGGCGTTGGCGAGATGGCGGGCCCAGCGGGCTTCGAGGCCTTCTTCCACCACCATCTTGAGCCCTTCGTACAGGGCGTAGTTCATGCTGATCGGCGCGGTGTGGTGGTAGGTGCGCTCGCTGCCCCAGTACTTGCCGACCATGGTCAGGTCGAGGTACCAGTTGGGCACTTTGGTCTTGCGGCTGTCGAGCACGCCCTGCGCGCGGGAGTTGACGGTGATCGGGCCTAATCCGGGCGGCACGCTGAGGCATTTCTGGGTGCCTGAATAAGCGATATCAATGCCCCAATCGTCAATCTTAAGCGGAACGCCGCCCAGACTGGTGACGCAGTCCACCAGGAGCAGACCGCCGTAGGAATGGACCAGATCAGACATGCCTTCCAGCGGCTGGCGCGCGCCGGTAGAGGTCTCAGCATGCACCATCATGACGACTTTGGCGGGTTTCTCTTCGAGGGCAGCTTTGACCTCGTCCAGGGTGAACACTTCACCCCAGGTGCGGTCCAGGCGGCGGACTTCGGCGCCGTAGCGCCCGGCCATATCGCACAGACGCTCACCAAAGTAGCCGTTAACACAGATCAAAACGCTGTCGCCAGGTTCTAAAAAGTTGCACACCGCCGCTTCCATGGAGGCGCTGCCGGTACCTGAGACCGGAATGGTGAGTTTATTCTCGGTCTGGAACACATAGCGCAGCATTTCCTGGACATTATTCATCAGTTCGAGGAACTGGGGATCAAGGTGTCCGATCAGGGGGTATCCAAGCGCCTGAAGCACACGGGGGTGCACACCACTGGGGCCAGGCCCAAGCAAAGTACGGGGTTCAATCTTCATTTCCATTTTTTACTCACTTTCTATACATAAGTTGACGGCTGAACAGCCAAATCATTATCGTTCACATCCCTTTTACAGATCCAGTTTAGCCAGCAGGCGGTCAATATCTTTACGTCCATCGGCGCCCAGCGGGAGCAGGGGGCGGCGGGTCGGGCCGCCATAGAAGCCGGATTGGTCCATGGCGTACTTCAAGCCGGGCACGCCATATTTCCCGGTGACGGCGGTGTTGATATGAGCCAGAGAAAGCTGGATTTGTTTTGCTTCTTCATTACGGCCGGACTGGAAGGCTTCATACAGCCTGCGAAGCGGCCTGGCGGCGAAGTTCGCCAGGGCCATAACCCCACCCACCGCGCCGATGCTGAGGAAGGGCAGCAGCGCGCTCCCGGTGCCGGCAAAGACCTGAAAATCCGGAACAGCGGCCAACACGTCCGCCATTTTGGTAACTGTGGCACTGCTATCCTTGACACCGACTATACGGGGGTGCGCGGCCAGCTCGATGAGGGTTTGCGCGGAAAAATCAACACCGGTGAAAGCAGGAACATTATAAACCAGAATGGGCAGGGGAGATTCATCTGCCACCGCGCGGTAATGAGTCAGGAGCACATCGTGCTTCATCCCGCCTTTGAAGAAGTAAGGGGGAATAACCAGCACGGCCTCCGCCCCCAGATCGGCTGCTTTTTGGGTCATCCAAATGGTCTCGGTGGTGGTCTCCATCCCGGTGCCCGCGATCAGACGCTTGCCCGCGGGTTTGAGGACATCAACGCAGGTTTTCATGACCTGAAGACGTTCTTCGACGGTCATGTATGCGGCTTCACTGTTGGAACCGGGCATAATCACGCCGTCCAGAGGTTGGGCGGCCCATTTCTGGAGGTTCAGCTCCAGCCTGTCATAGGCGACGCTCTCATCTTCATTGAAAGCCGTCACAATCGGGGGATACAATCCGGCTAAGTTCACCATAGCATTCGCCTTCCTTAGAACATCAATTCGGGATTGAGGACATTGCGCAGCGGCTCGCCGGCCAGATAGCGCTTGAGGTTATCCACAAAGAGATCGGTAATGCGCATGTTCTCGCGGTCACTGGTGCTGGCGGAGTGCGGGCTGACCAGCACATTGGGCATATCCCACAGCGGACTGGCGGCGGGCAGAGGTTCTTCTGCAAACACATCCAGGCCAGCGCCGCTCAATTTACCGGAACGCAGGGCTTCGATCAGCGCCGGCTCGTCAACCACCATCCCGCGGGCGATGTTGACGAGATAGGCACCATCCGGCAGCAGATTGAACTGCTCCGCTCCGATCATCTTTTCGGTCTGCGGGGTGTGCGGAACCGTCAGCACAAGGACATCACATTGCGGCAGCATCTGGTGCAGGTCTTCGAGCGGGTAGAACTGATCCACCGCCTGGGTGTTGGGCGCGAGGTCGGTGCCAATCACCCGCATCCCCATCGCCCGGGCCAGGCTGGCAACCATCGAGCCGATGCGCCCCAACCCAACCAGACCCATGGTGCGGCCTTCGAGGTCGGTGCCGGCGTAGCGTTCCCAATGGTGGCTGCGTTTATCCTCGACTATACGCAGGAAGCCCTTGTTGTGCATCAGCAAGGTCATGATAACAAACTCGGCCAGGGGCCGGGCATGCACGCCGCTGGCTGTGGTGAAAATGGTGTCTGGCATACGCTCGTCATACTTCATACGCTTGACAAACTGCCCGATCCCGGCACTGGTGGCCTGGATCCAGCGGACATTGGGGGCCAGCTCGGGGAGCTGGTCGCGGCGGGGATAATCGAAATCGAAGAGAATATCGGCCTCTGCCAGCAGGGCGCGCCATTCAGCTTCCTGTTCGGGAGTGAGTTCGCGCGGCGGGGCGGTGTGGTCGGCCGCGTAGCGCGGTACTCCCAAAAGATCAGGGCGGTAGACCACATTCAGGCGGTCATCGGCCTGGCGGATCCGTTCGATATGTTCCGGTTCCAAATAACTCGCAATAAGAACATTATAGTTTTTTTTGCTGTTTTCCATAAAATCTACCCTCTATTCCTCATAAAATTTATAAATTCACCGGCCTGCCGTGCTGGTGGGCCGAGCGATAGAGCGCTTCAATGACCCGCATATTGGCCGCGGCCTCCGCGGGCAGGTAACGCAGCGGCTGGTCGTTGAGGACACAATCCGCGAAATGCTCCACCATCAATTGGTATTCATCCACGCCCGCCAGGGTGTGCACCACTTTTTCGGCGCGGCCGCGGTATTCCATAAACTCAACATCACCCTTGCCAGGCACAAAGCTGGCAGGGACCTCCAGATAACCTTCTGTCCCGGCGACAATGACCGATTCGCGGCGCTCAAGATCGAGAGCGGAATCAAAATGCGCCAGAAGCCCATTTTCAAAACGCAGGCAGCCCACCAGCTGCGCATCCACACCGGAAGAAGCCCAGTTGGCCTGCGCCTGCACTTCCACCGGCTCGGCGCCGGCCAGAGTGCGGGCCGCGTTGACACAATAGCAGCCCACATCCATCAGCGAACCGCCACCCAGTTCCTTGTTGAGCCGGATATTGCCGGGGTTCCTGAGCCGGAAAGTGAACGCAGAATTGATCAGACGAAGCTCACCCAGCGCTCCGCTGCGGGCTATTTGGAGCACTTTCTCGAAGCGGGGATGAAAACGGTACATGAAGGCTTCCATCAACTTTACCCCGTTTTCACGGGCCGCCGCGTCCATCCCAAGGCATTCAGCCTCGTTCATACCCAGCGGTTTCTCACACAGGATATGCTTCCCGGAACGGGCAGCCTTGACCGTCCATTCCAGATGCATGCTGTTGGGCAGCGGGTTATAGACCGCGTCAATATCCTCCGCGGCGAACAACTCCTCGTAACTTCCGTAAGAACGAGGGATACCCAGGCCCGCCGCAAAATCAGCGGCTTTCTGCGCATCCCGGCTGGCCACCGCCACCACCTCGCCATTGCGAGAAGCCTGAATGGCGGGAATAACCGCGTATTTACCAATATTGGCCGTGCTGATGATTCCCCAGCGAAGTTTATGACCTGACATCGTTACACCTCCTCAAATAAATTCTTAGCGCGGTCCGGTTTCACCATTCAAAATCCTAACCACTGATGAACCTTAAAAAATTAATAACCTGATGTGGAAATTTGCGTGTTCGTGCTATCCGACCGCACCTTCCATGCCTGCGCTCTGGTGCGGTCAAAAAAACGACCGCACCCTACAGGTTGATTTTAAAGTTGTTTATCAGGTCACTAAATATTTAATTTCCATAAGTGGTTACTACACTTTTTCGCGTTCGAAGCCGCGCGGCAGATTTCCTGTTTCGCCAACCTGCTTTTGGTAAAACTTACAGGCTGACGGGCATTTTGGTCTCGATGGAT
>ENA-ORXD01002757-ORXD01002757.1-sediment-metagenome-genome-assembly--contig:-NODE-2757-length-11077-cov-3.328636_pt1 | contig 11077 bp, 11 predicted proteins | sample MGYA00237862_ERZ511471 | MGnify/ENA metagenome assembly ERZ511471 | reverse complement strand
TCCACCATGTCCAGGTCCTTGAACACTCGCATCAGCGTCTTGTTGCGGGGTATGGAATACCCGGCAAAGAAGTCCTCCCGTTCTTCCCCAGGGTGAATATAACCCGCGGAGGTCATTTCCAGACGGTCGGCGAATATTTCGAATTTGGGCACCAGTTCGGTGGTGTAATCGTTGTGGATAATGGTATTGATGACTGCCTCGCGGAGGGCGACCCGGTTCCAGAGGTTGCGGTTTATCCGTTCTCTCGGCGTTATTTTGGTGATGGTTCGATTTTCAATGCCTTCAAGCCTGTCCAGCACCTGCTTGCAGGTCTTGACGAGACAGCAGAAGCCGTAATCCTTGCTTTCCACCAGATCCACCCGATCGGTTCCAGCATATTTGGCCACCTGCACCGAATTACCGTTTTGATCCGCCAGCAGATAAGCAGCAAAGTTGTAAGCACCCTGTTCGGTAAGCAATTCGAGGTTGGCAGCGAACTTGTCGCCCAGGGATAGCCCGGCTTCCTGATAGTAAATTTTGAGTTGTTCAAAACTGAGATCCTGGCGGGGGGAACGGATACGGGCGATGGAGTTGCGTGTACGACGGGCGAAAAGTTCTTCGATCATGCGTACCGGCATGGGATCGCTTGCACTGCCGATACGAATAAAGCAGCCCTTTTCGGACATTCCGTACTTTTTGAGGTAATAGGGCTTTTCAGAACCACTGGCCACGATAATCTTGACGATGCCCTTTCCATCGTGGCTTTCATGGATGACATCGAACAGGCCAAGACAAGATGGCTGGATATTGTTTTTCAGCCGGTCTTTTACTTTGAGTTGTACCTCATCGGCATCTTCCAGGCCGATGATTTTTCCTGCTTTGTCGATACCCAGATAAATAACGCCACCTTCCGCACTGTTCAGGAAGGCGATGACTTCTTTTTCAAGCGAATCGGACAACTCTCGCTTATTTTCAATACGGTTGGACTCAGTCATGGCCGGAATCCTCTTTTTTTCCACAAATCATGGAAAGATGCGGCATATTGAAATGTAATCGTTCTCCCTGATCGTGACATCCGTGCCCCTTTAGTCATCCCTCAGCACCCTCTGCAGAACGACTGCCTCAAAGCTATCCGCATCACCCGTCTCAGCAGCTTGAAATTCACCATCGTAATACATGTTTTCAGGCACATGCTTCAATTCGGCAATTTCCGGGTGGTAGAAATTTTCATAACCGTTTTCATACCCGCTGACCAATACCGGTAAATTCTGTGGCAGGGCCTGCAAGACATCAATCAACTGAGCAACGGTGAAATGGAAGACTTCCTTTTCCATTCCCCCGAATTCGGTGGAATTAGAATCGATCCGCCCGATTTTTCTTCTTTCACCCATCTATTTTCACCTTCGTCAGTTTCTCCAGTTTGCCAAGCATCTCCACTGCTCCGATATCCATCTTCGAGAAGGCGAACCACTTTTTCCCAAGGTCCTTCAAAGAGGCGCCAAAGTGGTAGATCATGGAATCATCAATTATCAAAAACCGGTCGTGTGAATTCCCGAATTCATTTACTGTCACGGGCGGGTATTGTTCATTGAATTTCTTGATATCCAGCTTCAGCCGTTTTGAAACGGTTTTGGTGACGATGGTGAGTAACACCCCTTTTCGTCGTTTTAAAAAAAGGGTCAGGACGGTATCGTCGATATAGTTGTCGATCAGCACAATTGACCTCCCGGCGGATCGGATCAAATCGGCAACGAACGAATAAGCGTCAAACACCTGCCCGTCAAAGAAGATCCCCTGTTTGGCGCGGATCTCTTTGCTTTCAATGGCATCAAATATCTGCTCGAATTTTTTATCGCCCTCCAACTGCTTACGTTCCACCCTGTCAAGGCGCTGAAAAACCTCGGCATTCGTCGCAATAAATTTCCGCATTGCAACAAATGCCTCCATTATTCGTATACTCACCTGAACAGCGGTTTCGCTCCGCAATACCGCCGACAACATGGCGACTCCCTGTTCTGTGAAAGCATTAGGTAAACTTGTAGAATGTTTTAAGTTTTCGAACCGGTCGCAATTTGCGACCAGTTCACTTTTCTCATCTTGGCTAAGCTGAAACCTGAATTGTTCAGGAAATCGCTCAATGTTACGTTTTACCTGCTCATTCAGTCGTTTGGTCGGGACTTGATATAACTCAGAGAGGTCTCGATCAAGCATTACCTGAAAACCACGTATGGTGAAGATTCGATTTTCAATCGCTTTTGTGTCTATAATCAGTTCGTTATTTTTCATATCCATACTGTCTTATCAGTTTCAATATCGTCGAGTTCGATGAATGCTGAAATGCGTCAAATATCCTGATTCAAAATCTGTTTTCCCTTTCCCGTCAGCCGGTATTTTGCTTGCTGCTTGTTGGCTTATCCGGGATGGTCATTTCAATGAATCCTGCATCAAGAAAAGGCCTGAGTACCTGGTTCCTGAACTTGGTGCGGTCAGAGCGCCCTTCAATTTCCATCAAGTCGGCAATCGCCTGTTCTTCCAGACAGTTATGGAGTATTTGGACCTGATGCCGACTTGGTGCCGACTTCCGGGGTGATCTTCCCGCCGACAGTCTCAAAAGCCTTCCCTGCTTTCCGGCAAATCACGGTGACAAAGCCGCCGGGGCCGGCAAAAAGATCGATCACCGGGATTCTATCATGAAGATGGTGTTTCATGTTTTTTTATTAACCACGGAATACACGGAAAACACGGAAAATTTTTCTCTCTACATTCTTTTTATTCCGTGTCCTTCCGTGCCTTCCGTGGTTCATTTATCCTGATTCAAAATCTGTTTTCCCGTCTCCGTCAGCCGATATTTCTGTTTGCTGCTGGTTGGCTTATCCGGGATAGTCATTTCGATTAATCCGGCATCAAGCAAAGGCCTGAGTACCTGGTTTCTGAACTTGGTGCGGTCAGAGCGGTCTTCAATTTCCATCAAGTCGCCAATCGCCCGTTCTTCCAGGCAGTTATGGAGTATTTGGACCTGGTGCCGACTTAGTGCCAACTTGGTGCCGACTTCCGGGGTGATCTTCCCGCCGACAGCCTCAAATGCCTTCCCCACGGCTTTCCACCGCAAACAGCCGCCGCGGCAGAGCTATTTCATTTTCGAGGGTAATTTGATCGTCTCACCGGCCACCATGAAGACGCCCTTGCCGCGATGATGGATGGTGCGCGGCTCAACCACGGCGGGATTGGTCCAGGCCTTGACCACCTCAAGGACAAAGAAGTTGTAGGCGGCGACCATCTGCCGGTCAACGACCTGGCATTCCAGATTGGCGTAACACTCGTCGATGAGCGGGGCCTGGACACAGGAGGCCGGGGCCGGGGTAAGGCCGAAGTGCTGGAACTTATCGATCTTGCGGCCGGAGGTGTTGCCGCAGCCCACCACCTTTTCCGCCAGCTCCACGGTGGGGATGTTGAGCACGCATTCCCCGGTCTGATCAAGGATTTCGAAGGTGAAGTTGCTGCCGCTGATCACGCAGCCCAGCAGCGGCGGCTCAAAATCCAGCATGGTGTGCCACGACATGGCCATGATGTTGGCCCGCCCCGCCCGGGCCGTGCTGACCAGCACCACCGGACCCGGCTCAAGCAGACCATAGACCTTGGATAAGGGATACGATGTTTTCTCCATTGCCGCACCTCCGTTTGCAAAGATTTTCGATCGCTCAAATTTATTAGAATATGCAGCGCACCACGCTCCACCGAGCGCACACGCAACGTAGGAGCGGGCCATGCCCGCGGCAAAGGTGTTTCCGCATGGCAGAGGTCGCGGGCATGGCCCGCTCCTACAATCCCATGGTGAGTCAACCTTTTTTGCAGAAACCTCCACAGGAGCTGACCGGCGCGCTCCGCCGCCCCTGTCCGCCCCTGTGCCCTGCCTGCCCGGCCTTTACTTTTGACCTCGGGAAAGACGCAGGCCGAAGTTGTGGTAGCGATCGCCCGGATCATTGCCGTAGCGGTAAGCCGAGCGCACAAAGCGGCCGTTGTTGAGCCAGCTGCCGCCACGCAGAACACGGTGGACGCCTTGCGCAGGCCCCTGGGGGTCGGTTACGGTGCCGGCCGCATAAGCACCATACCTGTCAGCACACCACTCCCACACATTGCCGTGCATCTCATAAAGCCCCCAGTTATTAGGGGGCAGGGATTTGACCGCCACCGTCCTTTGCCGGTACTCTCTCTTCGGCCCGCCAGGGTAGGGATAGTTGCCGTCATAGTTCACCTGATCTGTGGTGATCTGGAAGCCGAAGCTAAAGGGGGTCAGGGTGCCGGCCCGGCAGGCATATTCCCACTGGGCCTCGGTGGGCAGGCGCAGATCAAGGCCAGGGATGAGGCGGTTGATCCGGCTGATGAACTCCACGCAGTCATCCCAGCTCACCGAATCCACCGGCAGCTGGTCATCCCCCTTGAAATCGCTGGGATTGTTGCCCATCACCGCCTGCCACAGCCCCTGGGTGCAGGCGGTATCCGCCAGCCAGAAGCCTTGGGTGAACACCACCTCATGCTGCAGTTCATTATCATTTCGCTTCGGCTCATTCCTGGGCGAACCCATGAGGAAACGGCCGGGCGGGATCCAGCGCAGCTGCTGCCGCACCCCTTGCCAGGCAAAGGACTGCCACAGTCCGTACTTATCCTGGCCCCAGTCAACGGCCCAGGGGAAAGGAAAGGTTGGCGGGCTCAGGCTTGTTTGCCGCTGTTCTTGAACAGGAGCGATCAATGCATCCATGCCATTTCGTCCAGCACCTCACGATAGTCGATTTTCCCCTTGCCGGCGACATCGCCGTTTTCATCCCGGTGCAGATAACAGATGCAAAAGGACCAGAAACTGCTGCGGCCGTCCGCCACGAACTGCTTTTCCACGGTGGCGATGCGGTGCTGGCCGCAAAAACGATTCAACGCCTCCACAGCCTCCATATCCCCATGGGCGGAGATGGTGAAAAATTGAAATTTCATTGCTCTCCTTTCTTCCATGCAGCTCCAAAGGAAGCCATCTTGCGGAAGAAGCGGGCCTTGCCCTGCCTTGCCCGCGACATTTGGTATCGCGGAAACCCCCCAGTTATCGCGGGCATGGCCCGCTTCTACCGCACGAGACGAGAGGCGCTTACCCGCCCCTGTGCCCCGCCTGGCCTGCCTGGCTTATTGACCTCGGGAAAGACGCAGGCCGACGATGAGGCGGTGGCGATGGCCCGGAGCATTGCCGAAGCGGAAGGCCGAGCGCGCACTGCGGCCGCCATTGCTCCAGCCGCCGCCACGCAGTACACGGTCGACGTCTTGCGCAGGACCCTGGGGGTCTGTCACGGTCCCGGCCCCGTAATCACCCAGCCAGTCGGCGCACCACTCATCCAGGTTGCCATGCATCTCATAAAGCCCCCAGTTATTAGGGGGTAGCGACTTAACGACCACCGTCCTTTGCCGGTATTGCCCCTTCGGTCCGTCACGGTAAGGATTGTTGCCGTCATAGTTCACCTGCTCGGAAGTGATCTGCGTGCCGAAGCTGAAGGGGGTGCGGGTGCCGGCCCGGCAGGCGTATTCCCACTGGGCCTCGGTGGGCAGCCGCAGATCAAGGCCGGGGATGAGGCGGTTGATCCTGGCGATGAACTCCATGCTATCATCCCAGCTCACCGAATCCACCGGCAGATTGTCATCCCCGGTAAAGTGGCTGGGATTTTTGCCCATTACCGCCCGCCACAGCCCTTGGGTGCAGGTGGTATCGGCCATCCAGAAACCCTGGGTGAGCACCACCTCATGCTGCAGCTCATCATCATCTCGTTCCGGCTCATCCGCCGGCGAGCCCATCAGGAAGCGGCCAGGCTGCAGCCAACGCATGCGCTGCGTGTGTGGTCCGACACTGAATTCAACAAAGAGTCCATACTGGTCCCTGCCGATGGTGTGGGCCCAGTGGGGCTTAGTCATGGCGCCGATGGTAAGAGTGGTATGGCCTGTTTTGATGAAAAGGGGAGAATGTTTAGGCTGGGGTATTGCCCGTCTACGGCTGACTGAGATAGTTCGCCGCGGGAGGGGGCCGGGATCGCTCGCCTTTGAATGCGGTCCTTCCATGATCAGGATGGGCAGGGTGACTTGCAGCGGCGCCAGGGACAACGGCACACCGGGGCCAGATATTTCCCAAACTTCCGGGGTCACACTTTCCATCTGCTCCAGCACAAAGTGTTCCCCCACCTGGCGCAGACTGAAACTTCCGATATCCTGTCCGCTGCCGAAGACCCAGGGCACCCGCAAGGGATCGCAGCCGGGGGGCAATTCCACCGTCCCCTGTTCGATCTCCTTTTTATGGACCAGGGTCCACAGGGCCAGCAACTCCTGATTTTGCCAGCGCTCGGGCGGCTGGCGTCCGCCCAGGCGCCGCACCCAGGATTGCAGGGCGCCATCCGCCCCCTGCCGGGCGGTTTTCACCAGGCGCCGCAGCAGCCCCTTGTCGTCAAAGCCCAATTCCTCAAAGAGGATGGCCGGCTGCAGATGGGCATGGTGGGTGGTGATCAGGTCCGTGACCTGTTGCTGCAATCCGGCTGGAAATTTCCTGAAGGCGGCCCGGTACTTCTGCCGGCTCGCGAGATTGGCATAAATAAAATAATTGGGGGTGGGGATGACATCCCGGTGGCGCCACACCACGGCCTCGCTGCCCACATCACAGGCAGCTGCCGGCAACAGATAACGGACGGCCCGCAGCAGGGCCGGTTCCACCAGGACTGTAGGCGCGAGCAGGGCAAGCAGTTGTTCGGCCTGGGGCTCGGCGGTCTCCTCCGGACCCGCGGCAGGCTGGGGCCGTTGCCCGGTCAGCCGCCGCGGCAAGCGGGCGCCCCGGTCCCAGCACGCCTGAAAAAACAATCCGGCGAGTCTCCGCCGCCATCTCCGCCTGGGGCTGACCGTCAGGGCCACGGCGTTCACCTGGCCGCTCTGCAACAGGCGGCCGAAACGCAGCCAGCTGTTGCGCCGGGCCTCATCGTCATCGAGACAGCCGAGATCACTCAAAACCAGCACCGGGGTGCCCGGCCCGGGCAGTTTATAGGGACGCAGGGGTTCATCGGCCTTGAAATAATCGCGGCAGCGACCGGCCGGTCCGTTTTCCAGCTTGAGGATTTCCAGGCCGGCGAGGCCGCGCAAGCCGGCCACTCCCCGGCACAGCCCATGAAAATCATCCCAGAAGGGCAGCAGCCGCTCATGGCAATCCACCAGGATCTGGCAGGAACGGGCCCAGCCATCCCGCTGCTGACAGGGAAACCGCCGGACAACCTGCCCCCTGGCAATGCTGGCCACCACCCGGCCAATATCTATCTTCCTGGTGATCAGCCTCTCACCCAGGGCAGTCCGCAAAAACGGCCAGAGCCGGGACCAGGGGACAAGGGGCACGGGCCGGGGCGGTAACGCCCGTGGGTCTATCCGGCTGTCGTCTTCACTTAATCCCTGATTTTCCGCCAGCCAATCCGGTTCGACCGCCGCCCGGCTTTCACGGCTATGCTCCTCATAGCCTGAAACGTAAAAAAACCTGGCGTCAGGCACCATTGCCGCCTTGCCGTCAGCGGGCACCGCAGCGGCAGGCGGCTGCTCCTCCCCGGCCCTCTGCCCAGGGGCAACAGCAGCGGCAACCTGCTTTTTTGTTTCCTGCCGCAGGGCAAAGCCGGCAAAACCGGCCATGTTACGCAAGCCGTCCGTCCCGGCCCTGGCCAGAAACTCGATGAGATCGGCCCTGCCTGCGTCGGTGCGTCTTACGGCGCCGCCTGCATGTTCTCTTCCTGTTGGAATCATTGATTCTCGGCGGGATATTTTTTCAAGGCGAATTCACTGATCTTTGTTAAGATATCCAGTTGCGCCTCATGCTTCCCCTGGTCAACGCCCTTGGTCATATTACAGATGGCCCGGATCATATCCAGATACTCGGCCTGGCCCGGCGGGGTCAGGCCTTGGCGTCCGGCCTCCTTGCGGTCCGCCAGCAACTGCTCCGCCGCCTTCTGATACACCGCAGGGAAACAGTTCTGCTGGGAATGATGGCCGCCGCGCTTCACCAGCCAGGCCACGAATTCAGCGTCGTCGGCCGGCAGGCTGAGCTGCAGGACCAGACAGCGGCGGATAAAGGCGCCGGGTAATTCCCGTTCCTCATTGGTGGTGATGATGACCAGCGGGGCCGCGCCCTCCCCGGACAGACCCACGGCCTTGTCCAGGTAGGGTACGCTGAAGGCGCCGTTGCCGAGGATTTCCAGCAGACTATTGGGGAGATCGGCGTCGGCCTTGTCAATTTCATCGATCAGCAGCACGCAGCCCTTTTCAGGGCTCCACCCGCCCGGCGGCTGGGGCCGTCTGATATTATGCCGGCAGCGGTCATACTGCTCCGCCGCCGAATGCCAGTCAAAAACCCACCAGAGCGGGCCGGGGCTCAGATACCGTTCGGCGGCCAGCAGCCTGCCCACCTCCTCCCCCCTGGCCGTGGAACAAAGGGCCTGGGCCTCGCCGAGCCGCGCCACCGCATCAAAATGATACTGCAGGTCCTGCCCCTCGGTCCGGCTGCTCACCACCTCCGAGACAAAAAGACGGCCAAGGACATGGGCCACGGCCCGGGCCAGCTGGCTCTTGCCGGTGCCGGGCTCCCCCCGCACCAGCAACGGCCGCCCGGCAGCCATGGCCGCCTTGACGGCATAAACGCTTCTCTCATCAAAAACATGAACAGACTCAGGCCAGGTGCCGGTCTGCGGCAATGTGACAGGGCCATCAACAACAGCTTCCAGTAATTTCATTGATATTCCTTGATCAGTTGCAAAAATTCATAGACCAGCGCGAAGAGATCAACCTCGGAGAGCAGCAGGACTCCCTCGCCGTCGCCGGTGCCGAAATAGACAAGCCGCAAGCCGGTTAATTCCTGCATCAACATCTGGTATACTTCCGGATTTTGCAGAGGGTTGTTTTCTTCCGTGACCGGGATGGAAAGGTAATGATTTTCGCCGCGGCTTCCTTTTCTCTTCAGGATGGCGTTTAATTCTTTCGTATGCTGCTGCGTGAAGGGGTGCGGCGGAGTAGCATTATGAATTCTCTTGTAAATGCGTTTTTTAATCTCCAAGGCGCAACTGCCGATGTCCCAGCCAGCCTCCACCGCACTGCCGCTGATGCGATGCTGACCGATGACCTCCGTGCCACCGGGGTCAAAGGTGAATCGTGCCGGCTCCTTCGCACCGACCCTGGCTACCAAAGTTTCAAGTCCCGCCCCGGTGCTGCAGGGGGCTACAAAACGCACCCCGGCACTGCCGTTGGTTAAAGAAGCGCCGTGTTGCCGCACCCATTCATGATCCACCGACAGCAGCACCAGCCAGCCCAGAATATTCACCGCCCCCTGCCACACCGCCTGCAGGGCCACTTCCCCCACCCCGTCGTCGGCCAGCTTCGCCAGACATTCTTTGGTGGCCTCATGAAGCAAATCAACTGACTCCACCAGGTCCCCCTGGCACAACCAGGCGGCGGCATCCGCATCCTTTTCCGGGGCGGCGGCCGCCGACAGCAGTTTCTGCAGAATTTCCGCCAGGGGTTTTAATGGGTTACGCGTTAATTCTTTTTGAATATGCCCCCGTATCCAGCCGACAAACTCATCCGGCGCAATCGCTGCATCGGCCCCCCTGGCCGGGGGGCGGTCCGGCAGGCAGCCGGACTGCACGAGAAAATCCATGAAACTGTTCAGCCGGACCAGGTAGGTTTTATTCTCGTCATGATGCCTGGCCCTGACCAGGCCGACCACCTTGCCGTTGGCTATGACCGGCCCGCCGCTCATGCCATGCGCAACAGCGGTGTGGCTGATATCGAGATCACAGTCTCCATCATAACTGCTTATGGTGACTGGGATTCTATCCAGATCGGCATAAGAAGTGCTGAAGCCCAGCAAAGTCACTTGTGAACCGGCCGCAGGATCGGCATCCTTGCCGGATACCAAAGGCAGAAAGATTGACCTATCCCCTTTTTTCTCCAGATACAAGATCGCCACATCAACTTCCGCTTTATCAGGGAAAGCCTCTCCCCGCAAAGTCCTGACGCCGCTCCAGGCCTGGCCCTGCAGGTAAATCTCACTGGCCTGCCGGTCTTCAATGACGTGACGGGCGGTGAGCAGACATTCAGGACTTATCAGAAAGGCGGTGCCACGATACTCTCCACCCTCACTTGGCTTGCCATGCCAAACCCGAACAACCGCCCTTTCATCAACCATAGCCTGTGGCCCTCCCCTACTTCTTCTTCCAGGTTGCCTTTATCTTGATGGCCACACTGGTTTCGCCGCTGACAATCACCGGGACGGGGTTCACCTTGCCCTTGAAGCCGATGTTGAGTTCCATGCCCCATTCATCAGGTTGGGCCTTCACAAACGCCTCATGCACCGCCTCCGCCACCGGCTTGAGGGTATCGTGCAAAAGCTGGATAGTATCCCTGGCCATCTCCCGTGCGCCGACCTCTTCCGCTCCTTTTGGCAGTTTACGGCCGGTTTCCGCCAGTGCCGGGACATGGGGAATTTCCACATCCTCCGTCTCGACAAAAAGAACGCCGCCCCCTGCCAGTTTAATTTCCCCAATCTCGCTCATCAGTCAACTCCCCATTTGCAGAATTGAAATAATTGTCGAATTTTATCGCTCAACAACTGTTACCTGCCCTTTTTAAACAGGGCGTCCAGTTTCTTCTTCACCTCGTCGACGGCGTGCGGGGCGGCGGCCTGACCATCCGCCGGGCGGAAATACTCGCAGAAGTTGGCCCGCTCCTTATCCAGCACCAGCTCGGCGTTTGACTCCCGGCAGTCGTTTTCCGCGCCGGTATCGTAAAACAGGCAGTTCAGGCAGATGTGCAGATCAGCGCCGCAATGGGGGCATTCATCACGAAAGAGAATCTTTCCGGCCGTATCCACGATTTTATTACAGGTGGCGCATCGCATAATATGGTTACCCCCTCTTGCTGGCGTTCATTTAAGCTGTTGCAGGCCGATGAATGGATTCCCGCTTTCGCGGGAATGACGTTGGAATCGACATTCAAATGCCGTCACCCCCGCGAAAGCGGGGGACCAGCTCTGTTAAGTGAACGGTATTGAGCCTAACCC
>ENA-ORXD01002756-ORXD01002756.1-sediment-metagenome-genome-assembly--contig:-NODE-2756-length-11104-cov-2.821529_pt1 | contig 11104 bp, 13 predicted proteins | sample MGYA00237862_ERZ511471 | MGnify/ENA metagenome assembly ERZ511471 | reverse complement strand
ATTTTTTTTGCCGCGGGCTTGCGGGCGGCCTTTCCCCTCGTTTTGGTGGGCTCGCTGGGCCTGAGCGCGCTCAGCTTCTCCATGATGTCGGCATGAGTCTTTTTAGCCATGGATGATCTCCTTCGCCAGGGCGAGGAAGTCCTCGGCTCCCTTGCTCGACGGGTTGTATTCGAAGAGGTTCTGCTGGGCGATCTGGGCTTTCACGATGTCCACGTTCACGCGGATGACGGTCCGGAAAATTTTATCGGGGAAATGGCTCTTCAGGGTCTCATAGGTCTGCTCAGAAAGAGAGCTGCGGCGGTCGTACTTGCAGGCCAGAACCCCCAGGAGAGCGAGTCCCGGGTTGAGGCTCCGCTTCACATACCCGATCTCTTCGAGCAGCTGCTTGAGCCCCAAAAGCGGGAAAAACCCCGAATCGACGGGAATCATGATCTCGCCTGCAGCCACGAGGGCGTTTTTCGTGAAGACGTTGAAACTCGGCGGGCAGTCGAAGAGGATGAAGTCGTAGGCGGCTTCGACGGGCTCCAGGACGGTCTTCAACAGGTCCCAGGCCTGCTTTCGTACGAGCCTCTCCTCCACGTCCTTCAGGGAGTTGTTGGACGGGATGATATCGGTCCAGCCCGTCGCGACGATGTAGTCGGCCGCCTGTCCCTGCTCGAGGATCAGGTCTTTGAGCGTTCGCTCGTCGTTTTCGATGATGAGCCCCACGGCGGCCGACGCGTTCCCCTGGCTGTCGAGATCAACAAGAAGCGTCCTTCCCCCGCTGGCCCTCAGGGCCGCAGCAAGGCAGACAGACGTCGTGGTCTTGCCCACGCCGCCCTTCTGGTTCGTGATGGCGATCTTCCTGGCCATGGCATACCCCTGGACCTGTTCTCTTAATCCGTCGATTTTATAAAACAAAACTGTGCAAATGACAAGGACGAAGGACAGGCCCGGTACGACGAAAGTCGTAGATCAAAATCAGAACGGCGTCGTATTTCACAGGCCGTTGCGCCGTGGTAGTCTTTCCTTCATCCGGCAAACAGCATCCACGCCCTTCGCCGGCAAGGAGGGGATGATGGCAAAGCGACGTTGCGCCCTGTCCGTCCTGGCATTTGTTCTGCTTCTGGCGGGGCTGAACTTCCTTCCGGCAACTGCGTTGCCGGAATTTGCAGGGGCCGGCACGGCAATCGCCGCGAGCCTTTACCCCAACCCGGCAAAGCCCTCCAACCGGTGGCGCCTGGCGTGGAGCGACGAGTTCAATGGCCCTCCCTGCGACCCTGCCAATCCCGGCAAGTGCAGCGCAAGGGACTGGCAGAAAACGGTGCAGTGCTTCGGCACACCGGAGGCGCCCGTCGAAACCGTCATCCCCTTTGCCTTCCATGTCAACCCCGACGACCCGAGGCAGTGGACGACACAATACCACCCGCACCTGGCAAACCTGGACAAGTGCAACTGGCTCGTATCGGATCACGTCAACAAGATTCACTTCCAGGGCCCCGCGGGCCCCATCATGCGCTACAGCCCCAACAGCGTCACCGTCTCCAACGGCGAGATGCGCATCACCACCCGCCGCACCCGGCCCGCCGCCGTCGACTGCGGCCGCGTGATCTCCGCAAGCGGCCCGAACAACGAGGCCAACCTGACGAAGGCCTGCCCCTACGAGGGCGGCAACGTCTTCTCGTACGGCATGCACGGCCTGGCGGCCGTCAACGGCGCTTCGGGCAGTGAGCCCGGAGACGGCCACGTGTTCCGCGAGGGCGGGCGCATCCAGGTCCGGGCACGCATCCCCGCAACGCAGGGCAACATGACCGCCCTCTGGACGTGGCAGCAGGACTGGCGCACCCGCGAGCGCGAGTACGACCTCCTGGAGAACTGGGTCAACTGGCCCGCCATGAGCGCACACTCGCTCCAAGGCCCCGGCACCTTCGCCCGGCACGTATTGAGCCACGAGTTCAAGAACTCCCTCTCGAAGGAGTTCCACACCTCTCCATGGAGTGGAGGAAGGACGACTCGTTCAGCTACTACCTCGACAGCCGTCACCTCGTGACCTGGAAGGACAGCACCCGGCCCGACGGCCAGCGGGTGAACCAGGACGGTACGTGCGTCGAGAACCGCATCTTCGGAAACCCCTTCTACATGATCTTCTGGAACCTGATCGCCGAGTACGAATGGGCAAAGGAAGCGGCGCCCCTGGCCGAGGGCCAGCGCCCCGATACCCTCTACATCGACTACATCCGCTACTACGAGCCCTGCACCGACGAGGCCGACCCGGCCTGCGTCGAGTCGACCCTGAGCACGGGATGCCCGAATCCCTGCGGGGGCTTCGGCTTCTTCGACGGCTTCAACTGCTACGTGGGGAGCCCCCCTGCAGGACGGACGGCGACATTGGCCGGCGGCCAGTACGCCTACAAGGCTACGTGGAAGTTTTTAAAATACACCTGCCCCTCCGGCGGGACATTGAACGGATCGAGTTGCCTGCTGGGCGGCCCGCCCCCGGGGCGGCTTCCCTTTGTGTGGGGCAACGCGTACTACTCGGTGCCCCTCTGCACCACCACGGCGCTTGCCAACTGCGCAAACCCCTGCCCGTGGAAAGGGACCGTCTACGATGCAAGCGCCGGGGCCTGCCGTGCCGACGCCGCGACCAGTAACCCGGCAGGCGTGAAGACCTTCTTCATCAAGGGCGTTGCCTACTACGAGCCCCAGCACTGCCCCTACGGCGGCACCTACGACGCGGCCGCCGACGCCTGCGTGCTCGTCGAGCTGCCGAAGGGCGTGGAGGCCTTCGTCTGGGAGGGGGGCCTCTACTACAGGCCGCCCAGCAAGGCACAGTGCCCCTACGGAGGCTTCTACGACACGGTGAACTGCTACCTGCGGGGGATCCCCGACGGGGCGCAACCCTGGGCCGCGGCGAACCGCATCCTGACGCCGGCGATGTGCGGCCCCGCGACGGACTGGCAGAACCTGCAGCGAGCGGCAGGTGGGGTGACGGTGGAGAACGTCTGCGGGCCGGTGCAGTAACGTAGTCCGAAAAGAGACGGCGGGAAGGAACAAGGCCGCCCTCAACAGGGGGCGGCCTTTCATTTTGTCACAATGGTTTGATTGACGAAATTACCGCGATGCCGTCTCGAAGCGCATCGGAGGGGTCGAGGCGAGCTGGCCCGTCAGTTGGTCCCGGACAGACTTGTACGAGGCCAAGAGCACCTCCGGCACGGGCTGGCCGGCGGGGATCTCGACCTTGCGCGGGTTGACGGCCCGGTCGTTCACCCGCATCTCGAAGTGCAGGTGCGGACCCGTGGAAATCCCCGTGGAGCCGACATAACCGATAAGCTGCCCCTGGGTCACGCTTGCCCCCTTCCTCACCCCCTTCGCGAACCCCGAGAGGTGCCCGTAGAAGGTCTTGTAGCCGTTGGAGTGGCGGATGACGACGAGCTTTCCATAGCCGCCCTGCCGGCCGGCCGCCAGGACCTGCCCGCTGCCGATGGCCGAGACGGGCGTGCCCTTCGGCGCCACGTAGTCCGTGCCGTGATGGGCCCGGCGGATCTTGAGGACGGGGTGGAGCCTCGACTTCGAGAAGCCCGAGCTGATGCGCCGGAAGCTCAGCGGGGCCTTGAGGAAGGCTTTTCGCAGCGACCGGCCCTCGGCGTCGTAGTAGTCGGCCCGGCCGTCGACCTCGAAACGGTAGGCACGGTGCGTGACCCCGTCGTTGACAAATTCCGCGGCGAGAATGTCTCCGTACTTCCTGAATTCACCGTCGCGGTAGAGGCCCTCGACGAGCATTCGGAACGTGTCGCCTTTGCGCAGCGCCGTCGTGAAGTCGATGTCCCAGGCAAACACGTCGGAGAGGCTGAGCGCAAGGAGCAGGTTATGCTGGCCGCCGCCCATGGAGGCGATCAGGTTTTCCTCGATAGCGCCCTCGAGGCAGAGGATCTTCCGCTCATACTCGAGGTTGAGCTTCTCGGCCTGATAGCCCTCACCGGCGCGGGTGACGCGCACGAGCGAGTCGTCGTTGACCCAGTAGACAAAGGCGTGCAGGCGCTTTCCCGGGTCCACCTGGATCTCGTAGGGCTGACCCGGCCGGATCTCCCTGGGGCTGTGGACGCCGGCAAGGGCTTCCTTCATGGGGAAGAGCTCCCGCGGGTCGAGATTGTGGCGCTTGAAGATCTCGTAGAGCGTCTGGCCCCTCTCGACCATGCCGCTGATCCGGAGAAGGTTGCTCATCTGCGTTTTTCCGGGTGCGCTTGCAGGATTCGGGTCGGGAGAGGAGCCGAGGAAAAGAAGGGCCGCGAGCAGTGAGGCCACTGCGATGACGAGGATGGCCGGGCCGAGAATTTTTTTCACCGGTGTCACTCGCAGGAAACCCCCGTTGCCCCGTTTCGGCGCCGCAGGTGCGAGCCGGGCAAAAAAGGCGCCTCTCGTCAATCCGTATGGGCCATGGGGTGTTCGGCCATGGCATCTGCTGCCGGGGAAGCGCCTGTCTTTGGCCGTACCCTAAACGAATCGCCGGCTCATTTCAAGCATTTTTCAACTTGAAAGGGCCGCCCGCAAGGCGGGCGGCCCTCTTCAGTGCATGAAAATCATTCCTGCAAACGACCCCCCGCGCGCTAGAAGGCATAGACGAAGTTGAACCAGAACTTGTTGCCCTCGGGCTTGTTCCGCGCCTCGAACTCGGGCTGCCATTTCAGCGTGAAGCTCATGTTCTTGTACCCGTACTGCACCACCGGGCCGATGGAAAAGACCCGGCCCTCGAAGCCGTCGGAGCCCACCTTGGCCCCGTTGAGCTCATCCTCGGTCGTCTGGTAATAGTAGTAGCCTCCAAGACCTACGGTCCACTGCTTGTCGACGTGGTAGCCGATCGTGTAGTCCACGTGGAACTCCTGCCCCGACTGGTACTTCGTGTCGTCGTTTTCCGTGTTGATGTCGTACATGAACTTGGCGGAGATCTCGAAGCCGCCGTCGCTCAGGTACGTCATGCCGAGGACGGGCTCGAAGGTCCAGTAGTTTCGCCCGAGGTTCGCCAGACGGTCCTGGTTGTAAGTCCCCACGGGGATGTAGATGTCGAGGCCCGCCGTGACGTGGAAGTTCTTGGAGTGCCAGCCCAGGATGATCGGGTCGACGATGATGTCGCCCAGCCCGAAACGATCGTCGTCCCGGCCGCCCAACGTCACGTCCTGGTAGGCCAGGGGGATGAAGGCGTGAACGGCCCAGTTGGCCCCGAGGATCTTGGTGTCGGTCACGTGGATGAACCGGAGCACATCGGCCGCCACCTTCAGCTTGAAATCGGGGATGAGGTCATTGCCGTTGTTGTCCTTGAACTTCGAGGCCGTGTAGTAGGTCAGGTAGTTTTTGAAATAGGTCCCCGGCGGCGGCAGGGCCCCCGCCATGAAACTCTCTGCGCCGTTCGGGTAGGCCCCGCCGCCGCCCTCTGTGGCGAAGGCCGGCTCCGCAAGGACCGCCGGGCCAGCCAGCACGGCCGCCGCAACCAACACGATGAACAATTTCCTGAATGCCTCCCACTTCTTCATGACCCTTACTCCTCCTTATGTGGATTTTGCTTGTCGTAAAAAAGGCCACAGGGTGTCCCGCCCCCGTGGCCTCTGCAAAACAAAAAAGCCATGGGCGGTATCTGATCCACCCATGGCTTCGTTTTCGGCTTGTTACCCTGTGCCTGTGTCCTTTACGATGGGCAGACCCCTGCGCTTATGTTGGCCCACCACCACCAGCCGAGAAGGGTTTTGTGCGCAAGTCCCGCCATCGTGATTGCTTCCTCAAAAAAGTGGCAACATATAATCACGGTTCGGCCGGCTTGTCAAGGGTCTTCTTGGAAGCATCCGGGTTGGAGCCGATTCCGCTAAAGAATTCGCTTCCGGCAACCGAATGATGGTTAAGGGTGCATCCCCTGGCGGACGTACTGCGCTCCTGGCCGAGTCCGGACAGGCATCGGCGCGAACCTGAACAAGACGAGGCTGGCTCATGACGACCTATACCCCCCGCGATATCAAGAACAGGAAATTCAAGCAGAGCCTGATGGGAGTAGACGCCGAGGAGGTGAAGAGCTTCCTCAGGGTCGTGGCGACGGAGTTCGACAAGCTCCTCACCCAGAATGCCCAACTGGAGAAGAGGCTCACCGAGCAGACCGTCAAGTCCACCCTCACGACAAAGAAGGAGGCGGAAAAGAACGCCGAGAGGAACCGGCAGACCCTCGAAGACGCGGACAAGACTGCCGGCAAAGTCGTCGCCCGGGCGAATGAAGAGGCCGAAGAAATCCGGCAGAAGGCCGAGCAGGAGGCCGCAGAGCTTCGGCGGAAGATCGAGCGGGAGGCCCAGGAGAAGGCCCGGAGGGAAACGGCCCTGATGCTTTCGCAGGCGAAGGTGATGGCTGACGAGATCACCCTCAACGCCAAGCAGAAGGCCGAGAAGATCGAGGCCGAGGCCAGGGCGGCGGCCGCCTCGGCGTCCGAAACCGCATCGCGGACCGCACCCGGGTTCGAACGCCCCCTGTCCCTGTCCGGGAAACCCGTCTCGACGCCCCGGGACGTCGATTCCGAACCTGGCGAATGGGACATGAGACACGCCGAGGAAGCCCAGAGGAACTTCGACAGTCTCATCGGCGAGGCCATGGCGAGGGCCGAGGCCATCATCCAGAACACCCGCGCCGAGGCCGAGATGATCACGAGCAGCCTCATCGGGCGGACCCTGAGCGAGCTCAACAAGGAGCACGAGAGGCTGCTCGCCGCCGTGCAGAACGCCGTCCACAAGTCCGAGGAGATCGTCAAGACGGCGCGCAAGGAGGCGGAGCAGTTTGCCCTGCAGCGGAAAAGCGACGCCGTCGAGCAGTGCAATGCAGTGCTGCTGGAAGCGGAGCGCAAAGCCGGCGCCATCTTCAACAGCCTCAAAGCGCAGGCGGACTCCCGGAAGACAAAGCCCGGGGGCGAGGACAAGCCGGCCCCCGGAGGTCGGCACTCGAACCAGAAATACCAGTGAGGAAACCCCGAAGGGCAGGCCCCCTCCTTCCGCCGCCTTTCACCGGAAAGCCCCGTCCGTTGGCGGGGCTTTCTGCCGTTCGATCCCCCGGCGTTTCCCGCCCGTGAAATTATTTTGCAATTGACCCGGCGATGTGGAAAACTACCGCCTGTCCGGAATCCACGGAGAGGAGAGCCATGCCATGAAGAGAGGAAAGAAGGTCCTCGTCCTTCTGGGAAGCCCCCGGCGAAAGGGCAACAGCGCCACCCTCGCGGAAAAGATCGCAGAGGGTGCAAAGGCCGCCGGCGCAACCGTGGAGACCGTGTTTCTCCACGGCCTCGCGATCGCCCCCTGCAAGGCCTGCTATGCCTGCCAGAAGCCGAAGAGCAAAGGGTGCTCCATCGACGACGACATGCAGCCGATCTATCGGAAAATGATCGAGGCCGACGCCTGGGTGATCGCAAGCCCCGTCTACTGGTTCACGATGTCCGCCCAGTTGAAGCTCTGGATGGACCGCTGCCTGGCCTTCGGTGCTTATGGAAAGGACCCCTTCGAGGGCAAGCGGATCGCCGTGGCCATGACCTACGGCGGCGAGGACCCCTTCGACTCGGGCTGCGTCAACGCCCTGCGGACCTTCCAGGATGCCTACAACTACGTGGGCGCAACGATCGTCGGGATGGTCTACGGCAGCGCCATGGAGCCCGGCGACATCAAGTCCGACAAGGCCCTGCTGAGGGAGGCAAAGGCACTGGGAACGAAACTCGCGGGCCACAACGATTGACGGAGGGATCGGGGATGAGCGCGGAGGGTTTCGGTTTCGAGAAGTGGTTCGTCGAGACGATGATGGGCCTGGCCCCCGACCCGGACAGGATCCGGGCGGACGGCGCACCCCGCGACATGACGGATTTCGCTTCCAACAAGGCCTTTTCGCTGAGCTTTGCCTCGGGGATGATGCCCGGCCCCTTCGGGATGGCGACGATCCTGCCGGAGCTTGCGGCGATCACGAAGATCCAGATGGATCTCATCTACAAGATCGCCAAGTACCACGACAAGCTCGACAAGGTGAACCGCCCGATCGTTCTCTACGTCTTTGCCTGCGCGCTGGGGGTGACGGCGGGGCGCCTGCTGGTGCAAAAAGTGGGCTCGCGGCTCATCATCAAGGCGCTGAGCACCCAGGCGGCGCAGAAGATTGCCGCGGCCATCGGCACGCGGATCGGCTCGAGCTTCGTACAGCGCAGCGCCGGCCGCTGGATCTGCCTGGCCACGGCCCCTGTGTTCGCCTTGCTCTCCAAGAGGATGACGGAAAAGGTCGGCGAGTACGCGGACGACCTCTTCAGGCAGGAGATCGAAATCGAGAAGATCGAAGGCTGATTGAGCGGCGCGCCGATGCGGCCGGCCGGGAATTGCCGGAGGGAGACGTGGACGATCACATCGCCCTGGACCAGCTCGAGGCGCTGGCTTACGGCCTCGGGATCGAGGTCCGGTACGAGAAAATCCCCCAGGACGATGTCACGATCTCCGGGGGGCTCTACCGGCTGAAGGGGAAGAATGTCATCGTGATCGACTCGCGGGCAAAGGCGAAGGACCGCATCCGGACCCTGGTGCAGGCCCTGAGACCGTTCGATCTCACCAACGTCTACATCCGCCCCGCCCTGCGGGAGCTGCTGGAAAAGGAGTGAGGCGCCTTACCGCGCCGCCCCCGTCTTCGGCGTTTCGGCCGTCCCCACCTTGTAGTCGAAATCCCCGAGGGGCCTGCAGAAGGTGTAGTTAAAGGGATCCGCCACGAGCAGCTTGCCGGCCGTGTCGGCGCTGCCGCTGGGAATAGAGAAGGGCAGCGAGACGACCCACATCGCAGAGCCGAACACGATCGCAACCAGTCCCGTGGTCCGAGCAAACAGCACATCGGCCACGATCACCATGCCGTCCTTGGGCTCGCCGGCGAAGGCGGGCACAGCGCTCAGGATCAGGGCACACACCAGCAGTATTGCGATCGATTTCTTTTTCATGGTCAACCCTCCTTCTGTCATTTTTCATGCGGGTTCGAAACATCCGCCTTCACGGTCAGTTTCACCTTCCTGCCGCCGGATGTCAATACGACCAGAGCATGATTTCAGCCTACGAAAAGTTTCCGACTTCGGCCCCGCTTTCTATTCCGTGAAATGCCGGTCCGTCTCCTTCATCCCGGGGGTGAAGATCACCAGGACGACCAGCGGTTCCGTCCCGGTATTGCGGATGGCGTGAACGGCGCCGGCGGGGTTGAAGTGAAGACTCCCGGCCCTGACCTCCACCCACTCATCGCCCACGAGAAGCCGACCTGCGCCGCGGATGAAAATTTCCGTCTCGGCGTGCGTCTTGTGGAAATGGTGTTTCAGCTCGGCGCCTTCGAGCATGCAGCTCACGATGATGCTGATCGCGTCATCGTCGACGAGCTTGACGGCCCGGGATTTCTCCCCGGCCGGCACGGGGTTGTCTTTCAGGATCTCATCGACATGGGCGATGATCTGCCGCACCGTGTCTCCCGCTTTCGGCATGGCCGCTCCTCCCTGACGGGAATCGCACCGCGTTAACCGTGGGTTGACACTCTTCCCGGGGCGCTCCCTATTCGTTTGGCGTGTTGCGTTTCAGCGCCCCCCGGAACAGGGCCAGATTCTCCTCGAGCATCTCGGGGATAGGCAACTCGTAGGGGCACCGTTCGATGCAGGTGCCGCACTGGTCGCAATTCTCGGCGCTCTTCACGGCGTCGCGGGAGAAATTCAAGGCTGTTTCCCCCTGGAACCGCTTCAGGATGGACTTGAAGCCCATCACTTCGGGGATCCGCACCCCCTTCTCGCAGGGCAGGCAGTATCCGCAGCGGCGGCAGAACCGCGTCCCCAGGTCGGCCCGGATCTTCTCCATGTCGGCCAGATCCGCTTCGGTGAGCGGCTCCCGGGATCGAACCAGGGAAAGGATCTCGTCCATTTCCTCCTTCGCGACGATTCCCGGGATCGGGACGACGCCGGGGTAGCGCTGGAGAAACTTGAAACAGAGATCCGCCCGCTGCAGCAGCCCCCCGCCCAGCGGCTTCATGCCGATCACCCCCATACCCATCTCATCGGCCACACCGAAAAGCTCTCCCGCCGCCTCCGTCTCGATGAAGTTGAAGGGTACCTGCACCGTCGAGAAGAGGCCCGTGCGGCACACCCGGGCGGCAAATTTGGCATTGTGGGAGGAAAATCCGATGAAGCGGACAGCGCCCTCCTCCCTGGCCTTTTTCGCGGCCCCATAGGCGCCGCCGGGGGCCAGGACCTGGCCGAGCGCATCCTCGTTGGAGACGTGGTGCAGCTGGTAGATATCGATGCGGTCGGTTCCGAGATTCTGCAGGCTCAGCCGGATATGCTTCTCCGCAGTCGCCTCGTCCCGCCTGAGGGTCTTTGTCGCGATGACCACCTTGTCGCGGACGTCGCCGAGGGCCTGTCCGATCTTTTTTTCGCTGTCCCGGTAGACGTTCGCCGTGTCGAAAAAAGTGATCCCCAGATCATAGCAATGCCGCACGACGGCCGCCCCATCGTCAACGCTCAGCGGGATGATGGGAATCCCCCCGAACCCGATTTCCGAGACGGTCAGGCCGGTATTGCCCAGTTTCACGGTTTTCATGGACGCGTCCTTTCGCGCGGTCATGCCTGTCGGCGGAAGGTTCTCTCCAGGATCAATCGACCCAGTGAACGATCTCCCGGAGCTCCGCCCTCTTCCTTTCGAACCGGTTGAGGGGATAGTCCGGATCGGGAACCCCCAGGGCAATCGCCGCAACGACCCGCCGGTCGTCGGGGATGGAGGCGATCTTCCGCAACCGGTCGGGGTATCGCACCGCGGCCGCCATGATGCAGGTTCCGAGGCCCTTTCCATGGGCAAGCAGGCAGATCGACTGTACGACAAGCCCCACGTCGAGCATGGCGTATTCGACGAGCGATTCCCTGGGGATGCAGGCAACGATCATGCAGGGCGCGCCGAAAAGACCGGCCATGCGGGTGTAGAGCTGATTGCGGGCATCCTTGTCCGCCCGGTCGATCCCGAGCATTCCCAGCATTTCCTTGCCCAGCTCGCCGTAGCGCGCCTTCAGCGCCGCAGGCCAGGCCTCCGGCATGGGAACGTCCGGCGAGGAGGGCAGCCCCTCCCCCAGCATTCA
>ENA-ORXD01002755-ORXD01002755.1-sediment-metagenome-genome-assembly--contig:-NODE-2755-length-11107-cov-5.241251_pt1 | contig 11107 bp, 11 predicted proteins | sample MGYA00237862_ERZ511471 | MGnify/ENA metagenome assembly ERZ511471 | reverse complement strand
TTGAGAGGAGCTGCCCCTAGTACGAGAGGACCGGGGTGGACAGACCTCTAGTGTGTCAGTTGTCGTGCCAACGGCATTGCTGAGTAGCTACGTCTGGCAGAGATAACCGCTGAAAGCATCTAAGTGGGAAACTCGCCTCAAGATAAGGTCCCTGTTGTCCCGTAAAGGGAGTAAGGTCACAGGTAGACTACCTGTTTGATAGGCAGCGTGTGGAAGCGCAGCAATGTGTGAAGCTAAGCTGTACTAATGACCGAGGGCTTCTCAAGTGGTGCAGGGAACTGGATACTCTTTGTATGAGGAAAAATGGCAAGAAAAGTGGGCTTACATCATTATTAAGGTGAGATAAAAACAGAATAAGTAAAAGCAGTCTCTTGGTGATTGGAGCGACGAGGGTACACCCGGTAACATCTCGAACCCGGAAGTTAAGGTCGTCAGCGCCGATGGTACTAGGGGGGCGACCCCTTGGGAGAGTAGGTCGTTGCCAAGAGACTTTTTTACTTAATAATCGTGTCATGTATGCGTTCCACCCGTTTGTCGACCGTAAGAACTGCAATCCAGCCAGATGGATGGGTGGTGAATTGACAAGAATTTGTGATACGTGTATAATTTTCTCGCAAAGTGGTGAAAGCCATATTAATGGACGCGGGGAGGCTGCGATTGTAATACTTAAGGGAAAATGAAGTTGTTTCCTGGAGTAAGACTCGGTTTTGAGGCAATCCCCGCAAACCGGGTTTTTTTTATTTAAATCAGTACCCTCAAAAGAGGGGAGGTGAGAAAAAGTTGCCAACAGTTGTTCTGCGCCCGAACGAATCTCAAGATGTGCTGCTCAAACGCTTCCGCAAAAAGGTTGTTAAAAGTGGTGTTTTGAGCACAATTCGACAAAAGCGATGGTTCATTTCTAAAAGTGAACTGCGCCGCGTTGAAAAGAAAAAGGCTGCCCGACGTTTCAAACGACGCCAATACGATGAATAGAAGAGCCTTTTTGTTTTGAGTTTTGGGTGTTTCAGGTTTGGAGGTGTGAATGGCGAAAGAAGAAGATAAGATAACAGTAGAAGGCACAATCGTGGAAGCTTTGCCGGGAACTCAGTTCCGGGTACGATTGGATAATGGACATGAAGTGCTGGCGTATTTATCGGGAAGAATGCGAAAATATTATATCCGTATTCTCCTGGGAGATCAGGTGCGGGTTGAGATGTCGCCCTATGATCTAACACGCGGCCGGATTGTCTATCGCCAGAAGAAAAATTCTGCTGTTCACGCCGCCGAATAGGCACTCATAACAATTTGCATCTTTTTCTTATCAGCCCTCTCTCCAGAAAGGGAGGGCTTTGTTTTTTATAAAATCAAACAATTTAAATAATACACCCCCATGCTAAGCTGTAGAGCTTTATGGGGGTGTTTATTCATAGTGTCAGAATTTATCGAAACTTCTCATCATACGAATTGAGCACTTTCATATAGTTTGCCCGCTCAAAAGCGGCTGGTTCTGCAACTGCTTTCTGGCTCATGCTCCCTTTCATCTGCTCAATGGACAGGTATTCGTTGTTCTGCATCCAGACTTCTAATTCAGTGATGATCTCGCTGAGACGGGCAGGCCCTTTAGCGATCAATTCGGAGGCCATCAGGGCCGCGTCTGCGCCAGCCATCATTGCTTTAATCACATCTTTCCCGGAATGAACACCGCTTGAAAGCGCGAAACTTGTGTTCAGGCGACCATAAAGAATGGCTATCCAGCGGAGAGGCAGCCGCATATCTTCGGAGTTGCTCAGTACCAGGCTGGGTTCCACCTCAAACTCATCAATATTAAGGTCCGGTTGATAAAAGCGGTTGAAGAGTACCAACCCATCCGCGCCAGCTTCGACCAATCTTTTGGCCAGATGCGGTAAGGCAGTAAAATATGGGCTTAACTTAACCGCGAGTGGGATGCTGAGCTGCTGGCTGATATCCGAAACCAGATCGACGTGACTCTGCTCCAACTCATCGCTTGTGGTTTCAAATTCCGTGGGGACATAATAGATATTTAATTCCAGAGCGTCCGCGCCAGCATCTTCGATCCTTTTAGCGTAATCTACCCATCCCCCGGTTGAGATCCCATTTAAGCTGCCAATCACGGGGATGCTGACTGCTTTCTTCAATTTTGAAACGTGCTCCAGATACCTGCCGGGCCCGACGTTGTAGGTCTCCATCTCCGGAAAGTAAGTCAGCGCTTCGGCAAATGATTCTGTCCCTCTGTTGAGATAATGATTTAATTCGCGACTTTCGAATCGGATCTGCTCTTCAAACAGTGAATACATTACAACTGCGCTGGCGCCCGCTTCTTCCAATCGCTGGACCCTTTCCACTTTTTTGGATAAAGGAGAAGCAGAAACTACCAGTGGGTTCTTTAGCTCGAGTCCTAAATATTTTGTGCTCAAATTGACCATTTTTCCCTCGCTTTGATTCTAGCCGTGCATTTCGTAAACTATCTGATTTACCCTTATTATATATGGAATAAAAATCGGACAACGAGGGGTTGTCTAACCTTTGTAGAAAATAAAAACGGGTGGGCGAATACTTTCGCCCACCCGCAACCTCAAAGATTATGTTTTAGGATTCTTTTTTCTTTGTGGCGTATTCAATATCAGCCATTTGCTTGTAGAGATTCCAGCGTTTCTCAGCGTCTGAGCTGGCAAGTTTCATCAGCGCTTCAGCGCGGGCTTCGTCAGATTGCAACAGCATCCGGTAGCGAGTTTCATTGTAAGCGTATTCGGAAACCGGAATAGAGGGCGCTTTGCTGTCAAGTTTAAGTGGGTTTTGCCCTTCATCCAACAGCTGAGGATTGTAACGGAACAGCGGCCAGGCACCAGATGCCACAGCCAGTTTCTGCTGCTCCAGACCGTCTCGCATATTGATACCATGCGCGATACAGTGTGAGTAGGCGATGATCAGAGAGGGGCCATCATACGCGTCCGCTTCAAGGAAGGCGCGCAGGGTCTGGCTGTCACTTGCGCCCATCGCAACTTTGGCCACATATATATAACCGTAAGACATGGCGATCATGCCGAGGTCTTTCTTGGAGATATCTTTACCATTGGCAGCAAACTTGGCGACTGCTGCCCGTGGAGTCGCTTTGGAAGATTGTCCACCGGTGTTGGAATACACTTCAGTATCCAGGACAAGGATGTTAACGTTTCGACCAGATGCCAGGACATGGTCCAGGCCGCCATAGCCGATATCGTAAGCCCAGCCATCACCACCAACAATCCAAACGCTCTTTCGAACCAGAGCGTCCGCCAGACTCACCAGGTTCTTGGCCCGGGCGTCGTTTGAGTTGGCCAGTTTTTCCTTGATGATTGCAACACGGGCGCGCTGCGCTGCGATACCTTCTTCGCTGCTTTGATCGGCTTCAAGGGTTTCAGTGACAAGCTGGTCACCCAGTTCACTGCTCAACTGTTTCAGCAGTTCCTGGGCATATTCCTGTTGTTTATCCAGGGTCAACCGCATTCCCAGGCCAAATTCAGCGTTATCTTCAAACAGGGAATTCGACCAGGCAGGACCTCGCCCTTCATTGTTGAAAGCCCATGGAGTGGTTGGCAGGTTGCCGCCGTAGATAGAGGAACAACCGGTTGCGTTGGCGATAACGGAGCGATCTCCAAAGAGCTGGGAGAGCAATTTGACATAAGGAGTCTCACCACATCCCTGGCAGGCGCCGGAAAACTCGAAGAGCGGGCGCAGGAGCTGGGAGTTTTTGACAGTGTTGTAGTTGAATTTGGTGCGATCAGGGTCTGGCAGGTCCATGAAGAACGCGAAATTCTCTGCTTCCTGAGCACGCAGCGGAGGCTGAGGAGCCAAGTTAATAGCCTTGCGGCCAACTTCTTTCTTATCTTTGGCCGGGCAGGCTTCTACACATAACCCGCAGCCCGTGCAGTCTTCTGGCGCGACCTGAATGGTGAATGCCATGCCGGGAATTTCTTTGAATTTGGCGTCGATGGATTTGTATGTTTCGGGAGCGTTCTCCAGCAGAGCTGGATCATAAATCTTCTGGCGAATGGCTGCGTGCGGGCAGACAAACGCGCATTTACCACACTGAATACAAATCTCGGGCTCCCAAACCGGAATTTCAAGGGTTACGTTGCGTTTTTCCCACTGGGTGGTGCCGCTCGGGTAGGTGCCATCAATGGGCAGCATGCTGACAGGTAGTTTGTCGCCTTCTTTGTTGATGATGACTCCCAGAACCTCTTTCACAAATTCCGGCGCTTCAGCGGGGACAGGCGCGCGGCGGGTGAAGGTGCTGGTGACTTTGTCAGGAACTTTCACTTCGTGAAGATGTGCTACGCTGGCATCCACTGCTTTGTAGTTGGCCTCAACAACCGCCTCGCCCCGTTTGCCGTAAGTTTTCTCGATGAATTTTTTGATCTGGTCAATGGCTTCATCCCGTGGCAGAATTTCGCTGATGGCGAAGAAACAGGTCTGCATAATGGTATTGATGCGGCTGCCCATTTCGGTTTGTTTGGCAACTTCGTACGCGTCCACTACATAGAACTTGAGACTTTTTTCGATGATATCTTTTTGCACTTCTTGGGGCAGGTGTTCCCAAACTTCCTCGGGGCTGTAGATACTGTTCAATAGGAAGGTGCCACCTTTTTTAGCGTATTTGAGCATATCAAACTGTTCAAGGAACGCGAACTGGTGACAGGCTACAAAGTTGGCATCACCTTCCTGGATCAGGTACGGCGCATGGATGGTTTTGGGGCCAAAACGGAGGTGGGAGATGGTCACAGAACCGGATTTCTTTGAGTCGTATACGAAATAACCCTGGGCATCATTCTCGGTTTCACCGCCAATGATTTTGATGGAATTTTTGTTAGCACCGACTGTCCCATCAGAACCGAGACCAAAGAAAACACAGCGCTTGGTTTCGGGGAACTCAATAGAGAAGAAGGGGTCATAATCCAGGCTGGTAAAGGTCAGGTCGTCGTTGATGCCTACGGTAAAGTGATTTTTTGGTTTATCTTTCTTGAGTTCATCGAGAACGCCTTTGACCATACCCGGCGTAAATTCTTTTGAAGACAGACCATACCGCCCGCCGACCACTACCGGCATGTTGGCAAAGTGCCCATTGCCGCTCATCATATTTTCGGCAACAGCGGTAACAACATCTTGATAAAGCGGCTCACCGGCGCCACCAGGTTCTTTGGTGCGATCGAGCACGGCAATTTTCTTGACAGAGGCTGGCAGGTCTCTCAGGAAATGTTCAACCGAGAACGGGCGGAACAGGCGCACGATTACCACGCCAACTTTTTCGCCTTTATCCATCAGGTAGCGAACGGTTTCTTCGGCTGTATCGGCACCGGAAGCCATCAAAACTACAACGCGTTCGGCATCTGGCGCGCCAACATAATCATACAGATGGTAAACCCGTCCGGTCAATTCAGCAAAGCGGCTCATGGCTTTCTGGACGATTTCCGGACAGTTAACATAGAATGGATTAACTGTTTCGCGAGCCTGGAAGAACACATCCGGATTTTGAGCTGTTCCGCGAATAGAGGGGTGATCCGGAGAAAGGCCGCGGTTTCGATGTTCACGGACGTATTGATCGTCGATCATTCCCCGCATTTCGTCATCGGTGAGCATCTCAATTTTATTGATCTCGTGGGAGGTGCGGAAACCGTCGAAGAAATGGATGAAGGGGATCCGGGATTCGAGGCTGGCTTTGGTGGCGATGAGCGCCATATCGTGCGCTTCCTGCACAGAGCGAGAAGCCAGCATCCCAAAACCGGTCGCGCGCGTGGCAGTGATATCTGAATGATCGCCAAAAATGGACAAAGCCTGCGCCGCGATGGATCGAGCGGAAACATGAAAGACGCTGGAGGTCAGTTCGCCAGCGATCTTATACATGTTTGGGATCATCAAAAGCAAGCCCTGTGAAGCGGTGAAGGTGGTGGTGAGGGAGCCAGTAGTCAGCGCACCATGCACAGCACCTGCTGCGCCACCTTCGGACTGCATTTCGATGACGTGGGGGACAGTGCCCCAGATATTGGGGATTCCTTTAGCTGCCCAGGCATCGGCTAATTCCCCCATACCGGAGGAAGGGGTGATTGGATAAATAGCAACCACCTCATTTAATCGATACGCCGTATAAGCTACGGCTTCATTTGCATCAAGTGTTTGTATTTCATGCTTCATGAGTATAACTCCTCAAAGGGTTGTTCAACAAATGTATAAGAAAAATGGTCTCTTATCCTTTTGTTTGTAACATTAATATTTTATAACGCACCAGGTGGGTAACAACGCATATTTTGGTGCATTAAACCACACAAAGTTTATCCGGAAATGTGATTTTAGTGTAGTTATAATGGTCATTGAATTTCCTGCATCCTGTCATATTCTGTAAATGACCTGATGTGCTAGTCGAAATGACACACATTGAACCGGTAAAATATATAGTTTTGTTGGAAAACAATAAGCCATTTATGATCAACGAATGAGCTTTTCTGCCAACAATAAAGTGGCCAGCGTTTTTGAGTCCTTTATTTCACCCTTTTGAACCATTTCATATGCTGTTTTGGTGGGGATCACCTGCACTTTCAAAAACTCATCATCGTCAGCCTGGAGCGGGTCGGGTCTTAAGTCAGTTGCCAGGAAGGCGTGCATGAATTCTGTCGAATACCCGGGGGCCAGATAGTATTCACCCAGCTTGTGGAGCTTGCCGGCGGATAATCCGATTTCTTCCCGAACTTCCCGCGCAGCTCCAGTTTCGGGATCCTCGGAATCACCCAGAACCCCAGCGGGCAGTTCCAGCAGGATATTCATGGATCCCATCCGAAATTGTTGCACAAACCAGATATTCCCTTCCTGGTCGACAGGTAATATGGTGACAGAATCATTGTGCTGCACCAGATCATAAAAGCTGATTCGCCCGTCGGGAAGTCTCGTTTCAAGGCGTTCCACATTGAATGCTCGCCCCTGATAGTGGAATGCTCGGTTAATGATCTCAAAATTCATAGGTTTTCCAGTCTGACCAATGAAGGATTTTGATGCAGTTGTGTAAACAACTTCCCTATATATTTTACCTTAACTTATGTTTGAAATCATGAAAAAGGCGGGGGAAAAATCCCCCGCCAGAAATTTTGTGCGGTATGAAATGTAAGGTGTAACAGTAAGTTGGTTTTTTCGACTACGGTATCTCGATGGTGCTGCCAACTTCCAGGGAATCCGATTCGTCCAGATCGTTCAAATACAGAATTTCTTCCGGATATACATCTCCATAAAGGCAGGCAATGGAATAAACTGTGTCACCTGAACGAACTGTATAAGTATCAGGGTGCCCCCGAAGGGTTCTGGAGCCCGAATCCCAGCTTCCGGATTGCGGAAGGGTCAATCGTGTTCCAGGACCAACGATTGAATTGGCACCTAAACCGTTGGCTTGCAGCAGAGAGGCGACGTTCAGATTGTAGCGTCTGGCGATACAATAAGGAAACTCACCTTTCTTTAACACGTATGTGTCTGGTGTTTCGGGTTTAGGAAACGCCTCTTTGACTTTTGTGGGCTTTGCTGTGGGCTCAGCCGCTTCTGCACTTGGTGCTCCACCCCCGGCGTTGCTTTCAGCCTGTTCTGCATCTGCTTCTGCTTTGGCGGTGGCCTGCAATGCGTCTTGGGTGCTTTGAAGTGCTTCAGTGATTGTGTCCGGTTGGGTGGCTACTGGACCGATAGGGGATTCATCGCCAGCAATTTTTGCATCTGCCGGCGCAGTGGTTGCTGCTCTTTTGCAACCTGAAAGTGCCAAACTCAAAATGATGAAAACCATCAAAAGTTTGAGGATTTTTTTGTTCATTGCAGGCTCTCCTTCGGTATAACTAAGTGTTCTGCTAGGTTATTTTTATCTGGTATATACGCAATTTTAACATTTCTAATGATGTTAGCATATCCAATATTCTACGTCAAGCAGACCGTTGCAGTTTATGTGCCAGTAATTCTGGTTAGGTTTACCAATATCAGGTTCTAATCAACAAAAGTGAGTGTAATTAATTATACTACTTCTCACTGACGCTTGTTCGCGCCACCGTTGATCAGGTGAGATATAGCCGTCTCACCCGGAAACTATACCAGATGGGTATGAAGCTGCCCAAACCATGAAAGGCAAATTCCTGTTTAGGAACAGTGTGTGGATTCTGTGGTTGGTTGATAAAATCAGGTAAACTTATGTTTCGGAAGTGGTTGGTTTAAGTGAGCGCGTGTTTTTTGGAATAAACATATTGGGAAGAGGTTGGGTATGGGAAACCTGGAGACAATTGGGCGCTGGTTGGTGACTGTGGGTCTGGCAACGATGATTCTGGGTGGTTTGATGTGGTTTGCGGGTAGGTATCTCAAAATTGACTCGCTGCCAGGTACAATTCGAATTGAAGGTTCGGGGATTAGCTGCGTCTTCCCCGTGCTGGCATCTATAGTATTGAGTCTGGTTCTAACGCTGGTCTTAAATTTGATTGCCCGGCTGATGAATAAATAGAAGAGGCTGTTTTATCGCGTTACCCGAGGGTTAAATCAAAAGAAGTGGTTATCTGAACAGTGTGACGAATTGTGGCCGCCACAGGGCAGTATTTATGCTCTGCGAGCCAGATAGCGCGCTCCACTCCGGATTTGACCAAATCTTTTCCGATTATTTTAAAATGAAGGTGAATGTGGGTGAACGCTCTGGGGTGATCGGTTTTTCTTTCGCCGTTCACTTCAATATCCAGTTGCTTAATGACTTCTTCGCCTTTGTTGAACATCATGACCAGGGTGACAGCAATACAGGAAGCCAGAGCGATCAATACCAGATCTGTTGGTCTGGATCCCACACTATTGCGAGCGGTTGAAATCACAACGGAGTGGTTTCCAGAATCTGTAGCGATGAATTGCTCATCCCCTATCCACCGCAGATTAAGCCCACTCAAGTTCTCACCCGGTTTGGTGGTATAGAATGAGGAAAATAGCGCATCTGGAACTATTTGCTGGCTGGCAGGATTTCGTATTCCGTGGTAATCTCTGCTATTCCACGGATAGTGGCCGCCACAGAACAATACTTCCCTTCAGAAAGCTCAATAGCCGTGGAAATATCCTTGTCTGTGATTTTTTCTCCACTTACCAGGTATTTGATTTGTATTTTTCGAAAAGTCCAGGGTGGGTCCTGGTCCTGCTCCGCGCTGACTTGAATTTCCAGGCTGCTGAGAGGGACGCGGCGTTTGTTCAAAATCTCAACAACATCGACTGCTGTACAGGATGCCAGTGCAACCAGAAGCAGTTCGGAGGGTTTCATGCCAATACCTTCATCCGGCGTGGAAAGCACAACCGAATGATTTGTTGAGTCAATTCCCACAAATTTCTTTTCACCAATCCAACGAACAGTTGCTGAACTCATAAAACTCCTCCAAAGTTGGAACGAACGCTTATGGCGCTTTTCCCAACAGGGTGATTAAATTTTCCAGAAGTTGCTCTCGTTTTTGCTCGTTATTCTCTCCTTCAATGTTGCCAATACAGGCAGCTGCATATTGCTTGAGCAGAAAGAGGCTGGCAGACTGGACTGCGGATCGAAGGGCGGTGAGCTGTTGTAAAATTTCGCTGCATTCACGATCATTTTCGATCATAGATTGCACGCCACGGGTTTGACCTTCAATCCGCCGCATCCTTTTTAATAAATCCTGCCTGATATTTTCGTTTTCAAATAACATCGTTTTCATTATTCTATAAGTGTGACTGTCTAAAAGGACTGCGCCGCAGTCCCAGGGCGATTACGCTCAGCGGAAAGGTCCCGATGAGGCGCAGGTACCGCTTGATGAGCTGGTGCTGCTGCTCAAAGATGCGATTCTTGAGAGTTGTCGTTTTGTGTCGTTGCTCTGGCATTTTGGACATTCCTGGGGTTTTCCAACCTGAGAGAAGCGTACCATTTTTTCAAACTCTTCCCCGCAGGAACTGCAGCGATATTCGTAAAGCGGCATAGCAAAAAATCTCCTTGTTGAATGGAATAATATACTGTACAGGAGTATAGCATATAACCGGCTCCTGTCAAGCCTGCACCCGTTTCAATTGTTTTGTTTTTCAACGAAACAACCCTGTTAATTATAGAAAGAAATGCTTGACACAGAACAGATGTTCGTGTATTATATTAATAGTACAAATGACCGATTAATTTTTTCAGGTCCGGTAAGGAGCAGGATATGGCTAGAAAAAGCGGCGGCCCCAGTGAACGACATCGAAAGATCATGCGATTTCTGACTGATTTCCAATCCGATAATGGGTATTCCCCCTCCATCCGCGAAATTGGAGAGAATATTGGTGTCAGTTCAACCTCTTTGGTGGATTATTATTTAAAACAACTTGAAGATTGGAGTCATATCGAAAGGGATTCCCACGTTTCGCGCAGTATCCGGATTTTAAAGCCTTTGTCTGGCGGTGTAATGGACAAGGTGAAAGGGGCGGTGCGAGAGGTTTCCACGGCGGTTAATGATATTTTCTCGATTCCTTTGGCAGGGCGTATTGTTGCCAGCGCGCCAATTCCAGTTCCAGCATCTGACCTGAGTTATTTTGACCCTGAAAGCACTGTGGAAATTGCCCGCAGTATGCTCCCATCAAAAGAGAGCACCGAAGATTTGTTTGCGCTTGAGGTGGATGGTGACTCAATGATCGACGCGATGATCAGTGATGGGGATATTGTGATCATGAAACGGGCACAGCAGGCCAGTAACGGCGAAATGGTGGCTGTCTGGCTGGATGATTCTGATGAAACCACATTGAAATATTTCTATAAAGAGAATAAACGCGTAAGGTTGCAGCCAGCAAATCCAACCATGGGCCCGATCTATATTGACAACCCAGAACGCTTGAGGATTATGGGTAAAGTTGTCATGGTGATCCGTCAGGTTGACAGCGCTGTGATGTGATTTTGGAGCTGCTTTATTTCTGAATTGAAAGGCGGCGCTTTGGAGAATTGATTCCAACGCCGCCTTTTTTGATTGATTTTATTGCTTGAAAAACAACCCGGCAGACCATTTGGTTTGCCGGGTTGGTGTTGGAAGTCAGCTTACAATTCTTAGTTCAAATTGCGAGTTCCATTTCTCCAGAAATCCAGTGCCTGGTTTACTGAGGCGGGAGG
>ENA-ORXD01002754-ORXD01002754.1-sediment-metagenome-genome-assembly--contig:-NODE-2754-length-11110-cov-3.682045_pt1 | contig 11110 bp, 10 predicted proteins | sample MGYA00237862_ERZ511471 | MGnify/ENA metagenome assembly ERZ511471 | reverse complement strand
CCGCCTCGAGGTCGGCGGCGATGTCGGCCGCCTCGGCGGCGGAGAGGCGGGGCAGGGCGTCGAGCAGAGCCGGCAGTTCGCCGAGGCGCGTACCGGCGGGGAGGGGGCGAAGCTCGGCGAGCGGCCTCTTGCCCCGCACCAGGGTGAACGACTCGCGGCGGTAGGCGACCCGGTTCACGTACTCGGCGAAGTGGCGGGCGACCTGTGTGACCGTGACGTACGGCATCGTCGGCGCTCCTGTCGAGAATCCGATAATCAGATTAGACGATGAGAGCGCGTTTGTCACGGCAGGGGCGGCGATGTCGAGGGATGGCGGACCATGCGCTTCAAGACAGGGCTGCGCCGTGGCAGGTGGCAGGGTGACGTGAGGGGCACCGGGTGACGTTCGTGACCTCGGCGACGTGAGGGGTGCCCTGCTACGCCTCGGCCGTGAGCGTGACTCGGGCGGTCCCGAGCAGCCGCCCTAGCGCGGTCTCGACGGCATGCACAACTTCGGCTACCCGCGCTTGAGCATGAAGACGGTTCCGCCTTTCTGAGTCAAAGCAAGGGCGCGAAGCCAAGGGTTGAACCGCACTCGGTCAAGCGCCCTTCGACGAACGGCACTCCGCCGGATAGTTGGATCGTCGACGGCGAGCAGGTCGAGTTTGGAGTAGAACCGGTAGAAGCCCGACGTGCGGCCGATTGCGCACAACTCAGCGTATGTGAACCAGTTGACCGCTGGGCGAGATGAGTAGCGCGCGAGGTGTGGCTCGAAGTGGAGGTGCTGATGGATGTACGACTCCCTGACCAGGCCGGGAAGCCACTGGAAAAAACGCAGCGTGTACTCCGCGTTACTCAACTGCAGACGATTCGTGGTCCCCACATACAGGACCCCACCAGGGCGAAGCACCCGGAAGGCTTCACGCAGCGCATCTACGGCGGAGTCGACGTGCTCGAGCACGGACTCCATGATCACCAGACTCGTCGACGCGCTGTCAACAGGCAGTGACTCAGCCGAGCCGACCAGAACGCCATGCGGGTAACTGAGGAACTGGCGCGCTGCATCTGCGTACTCCTCGACGGGTTCGACCCCGACGCATGCCCAACCGATGTCTCGCAGACGCCGGACGCTGGTGGGAAAGGGACCACAGCCAACCACAACGGCAGTCCTCTCGCGTGCAGGCAACGAGGCAGCCCGGACGACGCAGGCGAGAATGCTATCGACCGATTCGAAGCCCTTGTCTGGTTGCCGGTGCCTTGCGTCGGCTTTCGCCGCCAGGCGCCTAATCTCGATTTCCGGGTGCCCGCTCTCCAAGCAGCGATTTGCGTACAGCTCTCGAGCCCGTCGACTGTCAATGCTCATGACTTGGACCTCACGCTTTCCGGTTGACCACGCCTGAATCGTCACCGCTACACTGCGATGCATGCCGCGGTGTAGGCCGGTGCGCTTGGCACCGCCAAGTCGTGCTCGCAAGCCTGTCGGCGCCCTGCCCCTGCCCGAATTGAAGCGCTTGCAACTGCCCCCGACGTCAATCAGTGTGGATGAGGCGCGAACACGAGAGTCAGCGCGGTGCCAGCGCATGGGCGTTCGTGGGTAGAGGTGTCCCGCGCAAATCTGACGGTGCCCTCAGGACTCAAGCTTGCGCCCTATGACCAACGGGCGCTCGTAGCCCATCGGCGCTACGATTTTGACAACAGGGAAGCCGTTGTCGCTCAGCAGTGCGACTGTGTACTCGAGCGAGGCCTTGCGGTACGTATCGCTCGAGGCACGCCCGATATCTCTCTCAGTGTTGCATTGAACAACGAAGCACTGCGTGATGTCGCAGACGTGCTGCACCACACGGATAATGGCCGAATCATCAAGGTAGTAGAGAGAACAAAGGGCCATTACGATGTCGAACGCACCTAGATTCAGCTTGGGGAGGTCTGCGATGTTCGCGTGGGTGTATGCGAGGTTATAGGTCCGGTCATCGCACCATTCAAATGCCTTCTTTATGAACTGCCCCTCAGTGATGACCTCCGCATCCATTTCGAGCGCAACTGCCGACGCAGCACCGTCACGTAGCATCTCTAGGCAGTAGTAGGCATTGTTGGCACCCAAATCGAGGACAGTCTTGTCCTTCCAAGGGGGCAGATGTCTGCGGAGCAAGTACTGCCAGCGGCCATAGCCTGCACTGAGATTGGTGACTTGGCCGATGCGAAGGCCCGATCCAACGTAGGACGGGGCGTAGGTTCTTGCATGGGTCGAGGACTCGCGGCATTCGATTGCCTTCCTAAGGCGACGCCGAGTCAGCCTGTCATCGTTGAAGTGAACATTGAACTGATCAATGTCGTAATCCTTCATGGGCCTCGACAACCACTTCGCAGCACCGAAATGGATGGCATTCTCAAGGTCGAGCAGCACAGGCTTACCGGTACGCTCGTTGATGACGATATTGCCGTACTTGATATCGAGCCGGCAGAACCCAACTCGGTGAATTGTCCGGAGTAGGCCGAAGAGGTCTTCTGTGAAGGAGTCGTCAACCACCTGCCTCAGTCGACTCCGCGCGTCGATGACCCGACCAAGCCTAATCTGCTCAAGGGTCAGGCCCCTCCATGCGGGATTCTCATGCAAGTCACGGTCTCTGAGCTGAGCTCCTTGGCGCACCAGGGCCTCTCGTAGCACTTCACCAGGCACGAAAGACATCGTGAGACTGGGGACGCTGACGTCGGCGGCGAGGAGGGTTGGCACACTGCAGCCTGCGGCACCGAGTTCGAGTAGCGCGAGCATCTCTCTGAGCATCGGAGCCCGTTTGCCCGCGTAAGATTTCCGCACGCCGATACGTTCGTCCTTCATCGCGACCAGTTCAAGTGCGTAACGGGCGCGTGGTACGTATTCGTCGGCGGACACGTTTGGAACTCCGTTGACAGGCTCAAAGTCGCTCAGCAGGAAGCCATCTTGGTCGAAACGCCCTATGACAACGACGTTCCCAGCACGAAGTCGAGTTCTGACGAAGTCCAGTCGGGATTGCGGCCAGCCGAGGTCATCGAGTGTGACAGAAGGGAGGCCGTCGTCGAGTGGGAAAGAGTCGCGGGCACATGCGCCAAGACCCCCCAGTCGACTCAACGCACGTCGACTCGGCACGCGATCACTCACCGCTGCCACGATCCTCGAAATCGTAGGTGCGAGCTCTGCCGCGGCCGTGTCTGCGAGCACTCGCATTTGGACGCTCGCCATGGCCGTCAGACGACCCGACGCCAGCAGGCGGGGAATCATGCGAATGCGAGTCTTGAGGAGATGTCTACCCACAGCGCGAATCATCCTACAGAAGTTGGATGCACCTGTCGTAATGGCCCGGCCTGTCGCTCTCTCGCACGCCGACGGAGTTCACAGCATCATCCAGCGCGACGAGGCCAAGTCCGAGGCCGCACCGATTCGGTATGCTTAGCCGGGAGTCGCGCAGGGCTGGCAGAATGACCAGCGCCGAGTCAATATGGATAGGCGAGTTGGGTTTCGACTCCTCGCTGGCGCGAGGTTGAGAATGGATGAGGGGATGCAGCGCATGCTGAAGGTGGCACGCTGTGGTCTATCCGCAGGGAATCTGGCTTCGATTCTGCGGGACAGCGCGAGCCTGGTCGTCCTGCGGGCGAAGCGAATCGACATCAGCGATGCGTCTAGGCCGATGCCACGTGTGCACCCCACCGTAGTTCGCACCGGGAGAGGGACCGTGCGCATGGGTCCAGGCGCTGGGCTTGGTCGGCATTGCCAATTGCACGTGCGCAAGGGCGCCTTCGTCATGGATGCGGGGTCAAGTCTCAGGAGCCACGTGCACTTGTACACCGGCGGAGGGCACATCTGCCTTGGGAAGCAAAGCACGATCGTGAGCTTCTCCCTTCTCTACGGGAATGGGGGCGTGACAATCGGTGACCGGGTGATGGTGGGCAATCATTGTCTGATATCCGCCCTTGATCACACCTATCCAAATAGAGACAGCGTGGCGTTGTCACCTATGTACTCTGCTCCGATCGTAATCGACAATGACGCGTGGATTGGAGCCTACTCGCTGGTGCTGCCCGGCGTAACGATTGGAGAGGGTGCGATTGTCGCGGCACACTCGGTCGTGAAGGAAGACGTTCGCCCGTACACCGTGGTTGGAGGGCAGCCAGCCAAGCTGCTTCGCGTTCGGGAAGCGGGGTAGCCGTCAGTCCCTCTCAGATTGACGTTCGCGAAGCGATTACGCTGAAGCTCCCTGTCCGGGCTGTCTACGCGTCTGAAGCGATAGTCCTTGAAGTGCCGCCTCGGCACACTCTGTTGCCCAGTTCATCGGCATGCACGTGAAGCGCTCGGCGGCCGGAGTGGGCTGGAATGTGGGCTACGCACTCCTCGGCGACGTGGGGATACTCGCCGCGGGATCCGTTACGGCCGTGCTCACGGCGCGATGGATGGGCCCTGAAGGTCGGGGGCAGTACGCCGTCGCAACCACGCTCATCGCAGTGGCGGGAACCGTTTGCTTGATCGGCACAGCTCTCGCCGCGCCAACCTTCATTGCGCGCGGTTTGTTATCAGCCGAGCGCCTTCTTAGGTTCTCCCTCATCCTCGCTGCGGTCGCCTGCTGCATTGTGCTGGGGCTTCACTCCATCTTCGACGCGGGCTACCTAGGCCTGCGTCCAACTCCCTATCAGGGCGCCGTGATTGCGCTGGCCGTGGCCGGAGTCATGATGAGTTCAATGCAGTCGGGCGCGGCGATCGGAGTCGGCGTGCTGTCTTCTCGGGCCATCAACGGGACCGTCACGGCCGCGGTCACGGCGGTCGGCCTGGCAATCGTCTTGCCGATGACGGAACCGCAATGGCAGGTTGTGACCGCAATCTCGACTTGGGCGATTGGGCAATGGGTCGGCGACATTATCGGATGGGTTCTCGTGTGGCGGGCAAGATGGCCGACCGTTCGCGGTGCTGTTCGTGTGGGCGAGTTCTTCCGCTTCGCCGGGACACTGTTTCCGGGAGCGCTCATCGGCCAACTGGGGTTTCGAATCGACGTCGTTCTGCTCGCCTTCTTTGCAGACAGTGGTCAGGCTGGCGTGTACTCCATTGCCGTTCTCGCTGGCAGCATCGTGAGCCTTCTGTCTGCGGCTGTCTCGCAGGCCGTCGTGCATCCATTCGGAAGCATGCAGCGCGATGAAGCGAACGCCCTCCTTCGCAGAGCGGCCATCGGATCCGTGGTGGCATCCGCGCTGGCAGGGCTTCTGACATGGTTAGTTGCCTACTTCGCGTCGGTCTGGCTTCTCGGGTCCGGATTTGCGCTCGTGCCGACCTTGTTCGCCATAATGCTGCCGGGTGTCGTACTGTTTGCCCCCGTTCGCATTCTCGTGAGCTACGCGAACACGGTACTGCTAAAACCGTCCCTATCTACAACGGTGGCTGTCATTTGGACGACTTGCGATCTCCTCTTGCTGCTATGGCTGGCGCCTATATATGGAGCACTTGGTGCCGCGCTAGCGTCATCAGTCAGCTATGGGGTGGGGGCTGCCGCGATGGTTGGGTTAGTGTGGCGACGCGCCGTTGCGGAACGGTCCGGCGACACGCGGTGAAAGACGTGAGTATTCGTGCGGCTGCCGAGCCGACCCCGCGGTATCGGATCACCATGACATGGCGCCGGGTGGCGCTCGGACAGCGCGCGGCTCTCAACTCTGAGTGAGTCGATGACACGCTCTCACGATTCGCGCGTTTCCTGGTCTCTCGTCCTCGCATTGACTGTCGGTGCCGCGGCTGGCACGGTTTCCGTGCTGGTGCCACCTGCGTTCGCGCTCGCGAGCGTCGGGATTGTCGTTTGGCTCGTCTTGGTGGCCCATAGGGCTGCCATCGCACTCGGTGTGTGGATCTTGCTCGTCACGAATACAGTCCCGTTCATCAACGTTGACGAACTCAGCATTCCGGGAACTTTGCGGTCGGCGGACGTCATCCTCATCCTTCTGGTCCTGGGGTCGATTGTCTTGTTGTTGAGTGGTCGTCCGTGGCTTCCGCTGCGCCGAGCGACCAAGGTTGCCACCGCACTTCTGTGCGTCATCTGGCTTCTCGTGTTTGCCCGGTCGTGGCTCACCCAAGGGGTGCCACCTCTCATGGCTGCTCTCTACGGGCGCGACTTCCTATTCATGGCGATTACGCTGGTGTTCGCGCGACTGTACGTGAGTGAGAGCCAAGGGGAACGGAGAACGAGTCTGGCGGTGGCAGTGGGCGGTGCCAGCGTGTATGCCATCGCGCAGATTGCCTTTCAACTCGTTGACTTGCGACTGAGCTGGATTCTGCATCCGTATATGGAATCATCAGTCTCGGGTCTCGTTCGTCCCTACCAGTGGTCAGTAACGCTTGTGTGGCTGTTGGTCGCACCGTGTCTGGTGCTAGGTCTGTCCGATGGGATTCGGAGTCGGCGCATTTGGCTTGGTGTAGGCGTGCTGCTGGCGGTGGCGACGCTCATGGCGCAGACGAGAGCAGCTTACGTTGGATTGACGATTGCGGCTCTCGTCGCCCTCTTCGTACTCGTTCAGAGAAGCTCCGCGCACACCCTGCGTCGCCTGTACGGTCTGATCGTCGTTGTAGTCCTTGCCGCAATGATGGGCTTGCTGGTGATGTCTCCATGGTTGCAGACGCCAGTGACCGTTGTGACCGATAGGCTGACCAGCATTGTCGGAGTGTTCGGCGGCGACGAAGGCGAGACGCTGAACTGGGTGGCCCGCAATGAAGTGGCTGCGGACATGATGGACATTCTTGATGGGGACTGGCCGTGGGGCCTGGGGTTTCTTCATCCCAGCGTACGGCCCGTCAACGGGCTCCCTTTCGGATCAATAAGGAACACGGACCTCGGCATGATGCAGGTTCTGATGACAATGGGACTCGCCGGCGTGGGCGCGCTGTTGTCGGTCGTGGTCGTTACCGCGTGGCCGGCCTTGCGCGATGCTCTCAGAAGAAGAGCCGCATCCGTCGTGCCGGCCTCCGTTTCGTTCGACGCAGCCCTGCAGCTTGGGCTTGTATCTAGCATCGCGGGAGCCCTGGCTGCCAGCGTGACGCTGGGGATGTTCATCGATGCCCCTGCGGCCATGACAACGGGCTACATGTTGGCTCTCCTTGCCTGCATTGGCTGCACCGGTGGCCGTGTCTCGTACGGTCGATCGTATGATGCCGACTGAGGTGCGCGCGGTCTCCGAACGGCCGAAAAGAGCCAATCAGCTAAGCGTGATCATTGTCTGCCACAACTCCAACGCGGTTGTCGCGAAGTGCGTTGACAGCGCACGCACGCACTGCCTGCCCGCCGAAATCCTGCTCATTGACAATGCCTCGAAGACGCCGGTCATCTGCGTCGCCAGGCAATTTCCCCAGGTGCGTGTGGTGCGCAGCGATACAAACCAGGGGTTCGCTCGCGCGTGCAATCGTGGTGCCCGGGAGGCGCGGTCGCGCATGGTTCTCTTCCTCAATCCGGACGCCAGCATCATGTCATTTCCGCGCTCTCTCGACGCGTTTCGTGACCCAGAGGGCAGGCTTGGAATCGTCGCTCCTCGAATGGGTCATCTACCAGGGCAGGCAGTCAGTATGTTCAAGGAGCGTTCTGCACTCGCAGATATCGCGGGGGTGCTGTTATCGCCTTACTGGCCGCGGCGCTTCGGGCGGGCACCGTGGGCGCATCGGCGGGGCACGGACTGGGTGTCGGGTGCGGCGCTCCTGGTGGACAGAGGGGAATTCTTGTCACTCGGAGGATTCGACGAGGACTTCTTCTTTCTCGGCGAAGACCGCGAACTGTCGCGAAGGTATCGAGCGGCTCGACTCCCGCTACGTATTCACCCAGACTTCCAGTGTGAGCACAGACAGGGCACCTCCTGCTCGGACTTGAAGGACATCGCTTGGCGGAGATACCTCGGAGTGCTAGCGGTGGTGCAATACTGGACGGCAGTGCGCGACTTTGAATCGGCAGTGAGACTTTCGTGGGTTCTACGCTTGGGCCTGGCTGCCGAAGCACGTACCACGCGTGTGCTGGCCTCACTCTGTCCGTCTCAACGGCTATCGGAAAAGGCACGGATCAGCAGTGAATTGCAGAATCTCCTCAGAAGCTTACGTCTCCCCACAGACGCTCTGTGCCAGGCACGCTCCGTTCTTGCGCCCTCACGGGAATCATGAATCCGCCGGCCGTGACTGCTAGGCACCAGAAGCTCGTGTTCCTGCTGTGGGGGGGCGGCGTCGGCGGCGTCGAGCGTCACACACTCGCGCTCTGCCAAGCGATCACACAAAGGCAGCTTGCGGAAGCTAGCATCGTGTTCATTCAGAGACTGAGCGAGGAGCGCAGACAGCGACTCGGCCAGGGTGTTCGGATGGTGGATCTCGGCTTTGACCGTGGCCGTGACGTGATGGTCAGACCCAGTCGCCTTGGGCGGAGCCTGCGCGATTTGGACCCGAACGTGGTCTTCAACTCGGCTGGGTGGATTGGCACTGTCGCCAGCCGAGTCGGGGGGTACGGCGGCCCGCTGATTGTGCGCGAACACGGCAACCTCATGAATCCGGACATGTACCATCGATGGCAGCGACGTCTCACCCCTGTAGCCGAGCGTTTCGCGTTGACTGCCGCTGACGCCTGCCTGGCAGTGTCCCCTGCGATGGCGGCCGAGATAGGCCGGGTTCTTGGAAGTCGAGTACCCATCCTAGTGGTGCCCAACGGTGTTGACACCAATCTCTTCCAGCCTGCGGCGGCTCATGCCACACAGGGCGATGTGGTATTTGGAGTGGCATCGAGACTGGTGAGGGGTAAGGGAATCGAGGAGGTCCTCCAGGCGTTTCGAGGGCGGATGGGGGGACAACGCGCTCTTCTGCGCATCGCAGGTGACGGGCCGGACGCTGGGCGACTGCGCCGACTCGCTGCGGAATCTCGATGTCTCGAGCGCATTCACTTCCTCGGAGTTGTTGATGACATGGCCGAGTTCTGGCGTAGCTGTGATGTTGCGGTGCATGCGACCACCTGGGTCCGGGAGTCATTCTGCTTGGCAGTTGCAGAGGCGCAGGCGTGCGGAATCCCTGCAATTGTCAGCGATGCAGGGGCCCTCCCGTGGCTCGTTGTAGATGGCCTTACAGGTACGGTAGTGCCCGCCGGGTCTTGCGGGGCCCTCGAGCAGGCTATGGACGCGTACGCGGCGGATAGCACGCTCCGCGGCAGGCATGGCCAGGCTGCCAGAAGGCGCATTGTCGACTACTTTGGCATTGATCGTGCCGCCGCCCGCTATGTCAGTGCCGCATGGCACTACGGGGCTTGGATTGACGAAGGTCGAAGGCCAGTGGGTGTAGTCGACGCTGAGTTGGCACCGCGCTGATGCTTGCAGCATTCTCACACCAGCCAAGGACTTCGGGCATGACAGCTTGTGTCGACCGTGACATTCGCGTCGTCATGACCGCACCCAGCGGTGTGGAACAGGGGGGGGTGGCCACGTACTGCAGCGAGTTGGAGCGGGCCGCGGGAGGATGCATCACACTCGTGGGTGTTGGCTCCCGAGGGCCTGCGGAGCGGTGGTGGGCGCGACTGCCCAGGCTTGTTTTGGATGCGGTGAAGTTGGCGGTGGCGATAGAGACCATTCGCCCGCACGTAGTCCAACTGAGCCCCAGCCTCGACGCGCGATCAGCCTGCCGCGACGGCCTTCACCTGGCCATTGCCCGTGCTATGCGGCATCGGCCGGTCATCTTCATCCATGGGTGGCCGCCGAAGTCGGACGAGTGGCTTGCAGCTCGCGGACAATGGCTGGCCCGGGCGCTGATGAATCGCTCGTCAGCCGTGGTGGTTCTGGCGTCGGCATACCGAGAGCAGCTTCACCGATGGGGAGTGGATGTGCCCGTTCATCTTGAATCGACCCTGGTCCCACAAGATGTGCTTGAGGTCTTCGGAGACACACGCCCATTCGCCGCTAACGAGCCGACGTCGAGGGTCACGGTACTGGTGCTCGGCCGCGTGAGGCCAAGCAAAGGCATCTGGACGGCCGTGAATGCTGTAGAGATGGCTAGGTCTCAGGGCAGGGACATTCGGCTGGTTATTGCGGGAGATGGCCCGCTGCTACCGCAAGTCCAAGAGAAGGCTTCAACCCTCGAGAGAAGCTGGCTTACATGCTTGGGGACGGTGAGAGGGTCAGCAAAATGGCTTGCGCTTAATGGGGCGGATATCTTGTTGATGCCCTCCCCCTCGGAGGGGATGCCCGTGGCATTGCTTGAGGGTATGGCCGCAGGCTTGCCTATCGTCACAACAAGGGTCGGGGGAGTGGCCGACTTCTTCGTTGATGGGACGATGGGCTTCTCGTGTCCGGCCAACGATGTGAGAGCTATGGCCGACGCCATAGCAGGCCTGTGCGAGAACCGGAAGCAGCGTGAGGCCATCGGACGGGCGAATCGGGTGTATGCGCTCGACCACTTCACCGCGGAGACAGTGTGGGCACGCCTACGGGACATATACACTGGCTGTATGGACCGGGGCGATGCACGGGACTGGCGCTCAACTGCGACGAGCGAGCATGCAGAGAGATAGGGCGGTGTGGGCTACGACATCGAAGTCGAAGCGATCTGATGGAGTCGCATGATGACGCTTGATGCATTGGCGCTTCAGCGCCTGGGCCACAAGCTGTATCAAGCTCGGATGCCCGTCGTCCCCCGTCTCATCAAGGCTATGGGTCTCGCGCTGTTCTCTGCCATGCTCTCACCGGAGACGGAGATTGGTGCAGGGACGCGCGTCGGAAACCGAGGCTTGGGCATAGCAATACATCCGCGTGCAGTCATCGGGAGTCGCGTGTCAATCGGATCAAGCGTGACCATCGGCGGTCGCGGAGGGCTGTACGCCGTGCCCGTTATCGAGGACGATGTGGTCATCGGGGTGGGCGCGCGCATACTCGGCCCCATCACGGTTGGGAGAGGTGCAATCGTTGGCGCTAATGCCGTGGTCATTGATGATGTGCCGGCGGGCGCTACGGTGGGTGGAATCCCAGCTAAGGTCTTGAGAGCGCGCTCGCGCGAATCGTAGATCGAGGGTTCGAATCGCCAGAGCGAGCGAACGCGACAACGCATACGTATTACGCAGTTGGAATGCGAAACGTGGGGGGAATGAGAGCAGCGCATCGGCAGCAGGACTGCGGGTTTGCGCAG
>ENA-ORXD01002753-ORXD01002753.1-sediment-metagenome-genome-assembly--contig:-NODE-2753-length-11111-cov-3.287566_pt1 | contig 11111 bp, 11 predicted proteins | sample MGYA00237862_ERZ511471 | MGnify/ENA metagenome assembly ERZ511471 | reverse complement strand
GCAGTCTTCTCTTGAGAAAATCCCTCACGATCCCCCTTTGTCAAAGGGGGAAGTAAAATAAATCCCCCCTTTTGTAAAGGGGGGTTGGGGGGATTTGGACGGGACAGACTGAAAAGACCAAATCAACGGAATAGACCCTTCGAGGAGAATGAACGATGGACATGAAGTTGAAAGGAGACTTCCTGGAGCGATGGCAAACGTATTTCGGCGGGGCGGAGCTTCCCGTCACCTGCTGGTACACCGACAGCGGGGAATCGGTAGATGGAGTGAAGCCCCCGAAGGGACACCGGTGCTTTCTCGCTGACCTGTCGAAGGTACGCCGGGGAAAGAGCCTGCGTTTCGACCTCTCGACGGTCGGCTGCTTCGGCGGCAAGCGCTACCTGGGTTTCACGAAGGATGTCATGCCGAACTTCGAGTACTTCCTCTCCTGCGGGATCCCGGGAACCCTGGAAGGAGAGCGTTACAAGAAATCGCCCGAGCTGGTGAAGGAGTTCGAGAAAAGCTCGCCCCCGTTCACGGCGCCGGCCCGCCACATCGTCTTCAAGCGCTGGGACCGTCTTGAGGAGCCTGACAAGCCCGCCGTGGTCATCTTCTTCGCCCCGCCCGATGTCCTCTCGGGCCTCTTCACACTGGCCAATTTCGACGAGGCCGAACTCAACAGCGTCTACTGCCCTTTCTGCGCGGGCTGCGGCTCCATCGTCAAGTATCCCTTCATCGAGAGGGAATCGACTCGCCCGAGGGCCGTACTGGGCATGTTCGACGTATCGGCCCGGCCCTTCGTACCCGGCTCGACATTGAGCTTTGCCGTCCCGATGAACAAGTTCACGGCCATGGTCGGCAACATGGACGAGAGCTTTCTCATCACGAAGTCCTGGAAGGCGGTGCGCAAGCGCATCGGCTGAAGGCCCGGGAATTCGGGTATTGGGAATTGGGTACTAAGTACTGGGTATTGGGTATTGAAAAAACCGGAATCCCTTCTTTTCTTTATCTTCACTCAGACACTCAGGCACTTCTTTCTCTTCTTTGACACGAGCCACAGGCCACTAACCACTTCTTCAACTGGCCATCGGTCACCGGCCACCGGTCACTTTCTCCTGGCGCAGCGGCTGCAGGTCTTCGCCCCCACCCGGCGCGGCCCTGCGATGAAAAAGGCTTCGCAGCGCGGACATTTCCGCAGCCTCCTGCGATTCCCGGCAACCTTGAGGTACTCGACGAGAGCGAAGACGAGGACGTTGTGGTAGTACTCGTCGGCAAGGCCCGCGCGCTCCGTGAAGTAGACCGGCTCGAACAGGGGTTTTTCATAAAGCGCCCCCTCATCGCTCACGGCCGTCTCCCGCCGGTTGACCATGTTGTAGACCAGCAGCAGATCCAGCAGTGTCTGGCTCCGGGACAGCTCCTGCGCCTCCATGATCTCGGCGAGGATCAACCTCCAGCGCTCGAGCAGCTCGGCAAGAACCTCCTGCTCGGCCTGGATCCGGATGTAGTACGCCGCCATCTTCCGGGCCTCGAGGGTTCGCTCGGGGGGGACGGCGCGCCGGATCGCCAGGATCCGATCCCCCAGATCGATCATCTCTTTCATGCAGGCAAGGAGTTGCTCCTTCACCTCATCCATCTCCGTCGTCAGCGGGGCCCGGTCGTCGAACATCTCCGCGACCTCCTCGAGCCATGCTTTCCCTTCCGTCCCGACGGTAACCCGGAACGTGTCCTCCTCGTAGGGATTCTCGTTGTCCCACTTCGGCTCCAGGGGCTGGATCTTGAAGGTGAGCACCCTCTCGCCGTCGTAGTCGTAGGACGCAAGCGAGATGTTGCAGGGCAGGTTGTTGATGACGGAAAGCAGCCTGCGTTCCTCGAGCATAAGCTCCACCAGCTCCCGGTCGCCCGCCGACAGGGCCTCGTCGAAGCGCTTCAGGGTCGGGTAGCTCTCCAGGGCCTGGTCGAGGAACTCCGGCCCGTACCCGAAAGCCTTCGCAGCGCCCCGGATGAATTCGGCACCGGCCTTCTCCGCCGTCGGCGCACTTGCGAAATCCACAACGAGTTGCCCGAAGTGCTGATCCTGCTTTTTCTTCATGCGCGTCTCTCCGATTTCGATTGATGCGTCCCGAACCATAAAACACTCCGCAGGCCTTTTCAAGAACGAAGAAAACCCCCTTGCTCCGTCCAGCCGGAACAAGGGGGCTTTATCGTGCGATCCGTTCTTCCTGTTCTTCGGAAGCCAGAAACCCGGATCCCGCCGAAGGCGGCTCACGCCAGCTTCATCTTCTTGAAGTCCTTCACCTGCCCTGTGATGCCCCGTTCGGTGGGCAGGCGCTCGATGCTCGAGGCGCCGAAAAAGCCGATGATGCCCGGCATCTTCTTCAGGGCCTTGCCCACGCTGTCGGGCTCGTCGAAGGGCCCGCCGTGGCAGATGACGAGGATGTCCTTCCGGACCTTCTTCCCCGCCGCGGCGATCCGCATGACCAGATCGATCGCCTCATCGAGAGTCAGGGCTACAGCCGCCCCGATGGAACCCGACGTGGTAAGCCCCACGTGGGCCACGAGCTGGTCGGCGCCTGCTTTCGCCATGGCCTTCGCCTGATCCTCGTCGAAGACATAGGGCGAGGTGAACAGGTCGAGCTTGTTCGCCGCGGCGATCATGGCCACTTCCTTGTCGTAGCCCATGCCGGTCCCCTCGAGGTTGGCCCGGAAGTTTCCGTCGATGAGCCCCACCGTGGGGAAGTTCTGGACGCCGGAGAACCCGATCTCCTTGAGCTGCTTCAGGAAGACGGGCATCAGCCGGAAGGGGTCCGTGCCGCAGACACCGGCAAGCACGGGCGTGTTCTTCACGACGGGGAGCACCTCGGAGGCCATCTCGACGACGATGCCGTTGGCGTCTCCGTAGGGCATGAGGCCCGCGAGCGACCCCCGCCCCGCCATCCGGTAGCGGCCGGAATTGTAGATGATAATGATGTCGGCGCCGCCCGCCTCGGCGCACTTGGCGCTGATTCCGGTACCGGCGCCGCATCCCACGACGGGCTTTCCTGCCGCCGCCTGGGCGCGAAGCCTCTTGACGATCTCTTTTCTCGGGATAGCCATGGGTCCCTCCTTTCTATCCTGCCATCATCTTCAGCAGGGTCTCCGCCGCCTTCGCAGCGAAGGCGGGGTCGTTGATGTTGTTGTCCATCTCGATGACGCGGATGCCTTTCTTCACGCTCGCCTTGATGGTGTCGTAGCAGGCCCCGTCGGCCTCGGGGTCCCAGTAGATCCCGCCGGGACTGTCGAGCATGGAGACCCCCTTGAGGGGCAGAAGGATCGCCACGGGCCCCCTGGACTCGTTGGCCGCCTTCGCGATCATCTGTCCCATGATCCGGTTCTCCTCGACGCTGGTCCGCATGAGAGTGACATTGGGGTTCCACTGGTAGAGGTTGCGGTTCCTGTACTTTTCGGGGACGGTGCCGATCCCCCAGAAGTTGCACATGTCGACACAGCCCGGGACGAGCACCGTCGGAATCCCCGCACGTGCCGCCGCCATCATGCGGTCGGGCCCTGCGCTGAAAACGCCGCCGCAGACCTCGTCGGCCAGCTCCGTCGTCGTGATATCGAGCGAGGCCGTGATGTAGCCATCGGCAATCAGGCTCTCCATGGTCCTGCCGCCCGTCCCCGTGGAGTGGAAGACGAGGACCTCGTAGCCTTTCTCCTCGAGGATGCCCCGGGCCTTGTCCACGCAGGCCGTCGTGTTGCCGAACATGGAGGCCGTGACGAGAGGTTTTTCCGTTCGTGGCTTCGGGACCTTCGTCCTGACCATCCCGGCGATGGCCCCGGCGGCGTTTGCATAGATGGTGCGGCTGATGCGGTTGAAGCCCGCCACGTCGACGATGGAGGGGATGAAGGTGATGTCCTTCGTCCCGGCATAGGCGCTCACGTCGCCGCCGCCGACGGTGGAGACCATGACCTTGGGGACCCCCACGGGAAGGGTCCGCATGGCCGCCGTCGCGATGGAGGTCCCGCCCGTGCCCCCCATGCCGATGATGCCGTGGAGTTTCCCCTTGTCGAAAAGCGCCCGGACGACCGCCGCAAGGCCCGCCTGCATGACCCTCATGGCCTCGTCCTTCTGTTCGCCCTTGCGGAGGGTCTCGAGGTTTCCGCCGCCCGCCTCGGCGACCTCCGCACCGGACACATCCGGTGCAAAGGCCGGTTTTCCCATGACGCCGAAGTCCACCACGAGCGCCTTGAGGCCCTCCTTCTCGACGAGTTTCTTGATGAAGGCGAACTCCTGTCCCTTGGTGTCCAGCGTCCCGATGATGACCACTGTCTTGGCCATGATGACCGCTCCTTTCTCTGGTTTCCGGAGGGAAAAGGGTTGGTGGGGTTGTTGCCCGGATGGACTTGTGACCCGATACGCGCTGGAGGGTTGGGGGGATGCCCTGAGACGCGCCGTTGCTCCGAGGATGAGCGTCGCAGGGGCTCTGTTGCAAAAGGCGAGAGGGTCGACGGCGAGCGAGAGGATGCGAGGGAGAGTTCGCGGGCCGAATGATCCTTTATTATCCGGACGTCCGGCAGGTGTCAAGGGCGAAGTGGCCGGCGTTCTTTTTATTTGAAAGAAATGGAATTCGGGGTTAACAGAATGAACCCATGGGCGCCGTAAAAGACATCAAGTTCTTCCTGGCGAAACACTTTCTGACCTCGCTTGGCTACCACGCCTGCAGCCTGCACGCGAAGACCATCACGGTCATCCCCGAGGGCATCGAGAGGGTGCAGGAGCACATCGCGAAGGGCGGAACCATCGTTTTCGCCTGCTGGCACCAGCGCTTTTTCAGCGGGTTTTTCGTCCCCCGGATCTTCGGGATGAACCCCTGCATCATGATCAGCCAGAGCCGGGACGGCGACGTCGTTTCCGACGTGGTGGCCCGCATCGGGTGGGTCCCCGTGCGGGGATCGACTTCGCGAGGCGGAAAGAAGGCCCTCCAGGAAATGATCGCCGGTGTCGAGAAATACCGGATGAGCGGGCACATCGTCGACGGTCCCCAGGGCCCGCCGCACATCATCAAGCCCGGCCTGATTGCCCTGGCGTCGCAAACCGGCGCCGCCATCTGCCCCGGGTACATCTCCTACGAAACCCCCTTCATTTTCAACAGCTGGGACCGCTTCATGATCCCGAAGCCCTTCAGCCGCGTCCTGATCCGTGCGGGGGATTTCATCTTCGTGCCGAAGGAACTCGACGAGAAGAGCTTCGAGGAGGCCCGCATCGACATCGAGCGCCGGATGATCGAAGGCTACGCCGAGGCGGACGCGTCCTGGAAGCGGCGATAAGCCGTTTCCAGAACCGCAAGCCGCACACCTCAAGGATCAAATCCCCCCTGCCCCCCTTTACAAAAAGGGGGATATAACAAATCCCCCTTTGAAAAAGGGGGACTCAGGGGGATTTTCAACTCAAACGAAGATTGCCTCGCCTCGCAAGGCTCGGCTCGCAATGACTCTTCTTCTCTCGTCCCTGCACCCTGCTCCAGCGTCCCTGTCTCCTCTTCACTCAGGCACTCAGGCACTTCTTTCACTTCTTTTACACGAGCCACTAACCACTTCTTCACCAGTCACCGGCCACTGGCCTTACACCAATGTTGTGCGGTAGAACTTCACCAGGTAATCGAACCCCGACCACAACGACAGGGCCAGTGCGATGTAGAGGAAAATCGTCCCGATGATGCCCGGGTCGATCCCGTAGATGGGGTAGTGGATGATGAGGGCGGAAACGGCGACGATCTGGCAGAGGGTCTTGTACTTCCCCAGCCGGCTTGCATCGATGACATGGCCTTCGGCTGCGGCCATGCTGCGCAGCCCGTCGACGGCAAAGTCCCGCATGATCATGAGGGCCACGATCCACGCGGGGGCGCGGCCGACAGGGATGAGAAGAATGAGCGCCGCGCTCATGATGATCTTGTCGGCGATCGGGTCCAGGAGCTTCCCCATGCGGGTCACGATGTTGTAGCGCCTCGCCACGTACCCGTCGAGGAGGTCCGTGAGGGCCGCCAGGATGAAGAGGATCGAGATGGCGAGGCTCATCGCCTCCCCCGGCTCCAGCAGGATGAGGAAGAGCACCGGGAGGATGCCGATGCGGAGCAGCGTGATGGCGTTGGGCAGGTTGATGATCCGCCGGTTTTCGGCGCGGATCGGCAAGCGGTCGAAATACCTCTTGAGGATGTCGATGAGTATCACGGCCTTTTCCATCAGAGACCCCGTTTATTTCGGGACCTTCTTCCAGTCCGCCAGGAATTTCTCGATCCCGACGTCGGTCAGGGGATGCTTTGCCAGCTGGGCGATCACGCCAAAGGGGATCGTGGCGATGTCGGCGCCCATCCTGGCCGCCTCGAGGACGTGCATGGGGTGACGCACGCTGGCCACGATGACCTCCGTGGTAAAACCGTAGTTGTCGAAAATGCCGAGAATCTGTTCCACCAGTTCCATGCCGTTGTGGGCCACGTCATCGAGCCTGCCCACGAAAGGGCTCACGTAGGCCGCACCGGCTTTTGCCGCCATCAGCGCCTGGATCGGCGAGAAGATGAGCGTCTCGTTCACATCGATGCCCTCGCCGGAAAGGATCTTCGTCGCCTTGAGCCCTTCCGTCGTGAGGGGAACCTTGATGACGACATTGCCTCCCAGCTCGACGAGCTTCTTCGCCTCGGCCACCATGCCCGCCGCATCCAGGCTCACCACCTCGAGGCTCACGGGGCCGGGCACGGCTTCCAGGATCTCCTTCACCACGTCGCTGAAGGGCCTTTTCTCCCTGGCTACGAGGCTGGGGTTCGTCGTCACTCCGTCGCACATGCCGAGACTGAGGGCCTCCCGGATCTCGTTGATATTGGCCGAATCGATGAAAAACTTCATGAAGCCTCCCAACATCCTGATCAACAAAATAATATCCCGCCAGAAACGGCGGGGTCGTAGACGGCAGGAAAATCAATCGGGGACGTGCCCGCCCTTTTCCCGGAATTTTCTGTAACATTCTTTACTGCAGAAATAAAGCGTTTTTCCATCCACGCTCACCCGGTATGCCTCGCTCACGGGGACATAGGTGTGACATTGGGGATCCTCCACAAGCTCCTCCCCCTTGATCCTCCTGTCTTCGCGCCTGCGATCATGGATGCGGCCCGGGGGGAAGAGGAACCTCTTCAGGAGCAGGTACACCAGGATGAGGGCGATGCCGATGACAATGATACGGTACATGCTTCGTTTTCTCCCATGGAGCTGTACCCCGAGCACCCTTGCCGGAACTCCATCTGCCGGCAAGGCGACCCGGGGCACCCGTTAACGACGGGTTCTCCAGGCTTCTTCGCTTCAACCCTTCTCAACTTCGTTCTTCAAGCGGGGCCTTGCTACCAGTCTGTGTCGATCCGCTCGACGGCGTGGTCATCGTCCAGCCGGTCGAGAAGCCCTGTCATCGAGACGCCATAGAGCGGGTGGATGACATAGGGCGCAATCTCGTTGATCGGCACGAGGACGAACCGGCGCTTGTGCATTTGAGGGTGCGGAACGACGAGGCCTTCGGTCTTTAGGATCTCCTGGCCGTAAAGCAGGATGTCGATGTCGATTGTCCTGGGCCCCCAACGCTCGTGTCTCTCACGGCCCAGGGCCTGTTCAACCCACTGCAACGCCTTGAGAAGCTGCAGGGCCGTAAAGGTCGTACGGGCTTCCACAACCCCGTTTACAAACCAGTCCTGCCGCTTTTCCCCGACAGGCTCCGTCCTGTACAGGGACGACCGCAGGAGCACCTGCACGTTTTTCAGAGACGCGATCTCGCGCAGAGCTCTACGGCAGTTCTCTATCGGGTCGCCAAGGTTGGAGCCGATGCCGAGATATGCGATGACGGGCACGTTCATTTCCCGTCTCCGTGCTCATCTGCGTAGTCTTTCATAGCCTACAGTCAACAGTCTACAGCCAAAGGGAAAAGAGGGGCAGTCATAAGCGGGTGTTTGCTGTCGGCTGTTGGCCGCTGGCTGTCGGCTTTTGCCGGATCAGGCAAACTCCTTCTCGATCCGCGCCATGGCCTCTTTCAGCCTCGCGTCGGGCACCGTCAGCGAGATCCGGATGAATCCCTCACCGTACTTCCCGTAGGCGGGGCCGGCGGCGACAACAACGGCCGTCTTTTCGAATAAGCGGTCCGTGAACTCCAGCGAGGTCATTCCCTTCGGAACGGGGACCCAGAGGTAGAAGGTCCCCTTGGGGGCCTTGAAATCGATGCCGATCTTCTTGAGCGTCCCGAGGACGAGTTCCCGGCGCTTGCGATAGATCTCGAGCATCCGGGTGATGTTCTCGTTCTCGTTTTGAAGGGCCTTGATGCCCGCGAACTGGATGGCATTGAAGATGCCGGAGTCGGTGTTTTCCTTGACCTTGCTGATGGCGGCGACGATCTGGGGATTGCCCAGGGCCATGCCGATTCGCCAGCCCGTCATATTGTAGGGCTTGGAAAGCGAGTTGAGCTCCACCGCCACGTCCTTGGCTCCTTCGACGCAGAGGAAGCTCAGGCGCTCCTGCCCCTCGAAGACCACTTCGCTGTAGGGGTTGTCGTAACAGATGGCAATGTCGTTTTTCTTTGCAAAGGCGACGGCCTTCTTGAAGAACTCCCGGGAACCGCAGGCCCCCGTGGGGTTGTTGGGATAGTTGAGGAACATGGCTCTTGCCCGCTTCACGACGTCTGCGGGAAGTTCCTCGAAGATCGGGAAGTAGTCGTTATCGGGCAGCATGGGCATGTGGTACGGCTCGCAGTTGCCCATCAGGATGCTCGCCCGGTAGGCCGGGTAACCCGGGTCCGTCATGAGGACGATGTCGCCGGGGTTTGTGCAGGCAAAGATGAAGTGATGGCATCCCTCCTTGGACCCGATGAGCCCCAGGACCTCGTCGGCCGGATTCAAGGTGACGCCGTAGCGTTCCCTGTACCAGACAGCCACGGCCTCCCGGAAGGCATACATGCCCTTCTCTTCGTCCGTCGGGTAGCGGTGGTTCTCGGGGATCTTTGCCGTCCGGCAGAGCTCCTCAATGACCCCGTTCGGAGTGGGATCGACGGGGTCCCCGATGGCCAGGCTGATCACGTCCACACCGTCCGCCTTCGCCTTGTTTATCTTCTTCCTCAGCTCCATGAACAGATAGGGGGGGATCTTCGATAACCGGTCAGCGATCTGCACGTATTTCTCCTTCCGAATCAGTGTTCTGTCATGAAATTCCCCTCTTTCCCCCTTTTATAAAGGGGGATGAAGGGGGATTTTCCTCGCCTTGTGGCTTGTGGCTTACTTTTTCAGCCCCAGGACGTCCTGCATGTCATAGAACCCGTCGCGCTGGCTCACGATCCACTTCGCGGCGCGCACGGCGCCCTTGGCGAAGTTGTCGCGGCTGTGGGCCCGGTGGATGAACTCGAGCCGCTCGCCCATTCCGCCGTAGATGATCCAGTGCTCGCCGACGATGTCGCCTGCCCGGATGGTCTGGATGCCGATCTCGGACTTGGTGCGCGCCCCGATCATGCCCTTGCGTTCGTAAACGGCCTCCTTGTCGAGATCCCGCTTGAGGGTGGCGGCGATGATCTGGGCCATCCGCATGGCCGTTCCGCTGGGGGCGTCCTTCTTCAGGTTGTGATGGGCCTCGATGATCTCGACGTCGAAATCCTCGCCGAGGATGCCGGTGACGTACTCGAGGACCTTGAACATGACGTTGACACCCACGCTCATGTTGGGGGCCAGCACGCAGCGCGTATTCAGGGCCATTTCCCGGATCTTTGCCATCTGGTCGGCGGAAAACCCCGTCGTCCCGATGACGATGGCCTTCTTGTTGTCGGCCGCGATCCGGAGATGCTCCATGGAGGCCTCGTGATGGGTGAAGTCGATGACGACGTCGCCCTTGCCGATGGCTGCCTCGAGGCCTGCAACGATCGGAACGCCCTTCTTGCCGATCCCCAGGCTCTCTCCCACGTCCTGACCGATGAGCGGATGCCCCGCCTTCTCGACGGCGGCCGCCACCTCGATGCCGTCCGTCATGTTGATGATGGACACAATCCTGCCGCCCATCTTCCCGCCTGCCCCCATGACGATTGCCTTTACCATAGCGCCTCTCCTTTTCTTCAATCCCTCTGCGACTGATGCCTTTCGCCTATGCCCCATACGAGTGGAGCCCGCTTTTCAGACGGGCTCCACGTTCAAACAAGGCGATTCTGTTACTTGATGAGCCCGTATGTCTTCATGGCCTGCTTGAGCTTCTCGTAGTTGGCATCGCTCAACTTCACCAGGGGAAGCCTGATTTCGTATTGGATCTTGCCCATCATGGCCAGCGCCGCCTTGACGGGTGCGGGGTTGGTCTCGATAAAGAGGGAATTCACCAGCGGTGTCAGCTTGTAATGAAGTTCTCTGGCCTTTTTGATCTTGCCGGCATTGATGGTATCGACAAGCTCCGCCACGGCAGCGGGCGCCACATTGGAGGCAACGGAGATGATCCCGTGGCCGCCAAGGCACATCAGGGGGAAGGTGAAGAAATCATCGCCCGAGAGCACGGAGAAGTCCGGACCGCAGGCGGTGATCATCTCCTGCATCTGCGAAAGAGAGCCCGCGGCTTCCTTCACGCCGACGATGTTCTTGATTTTCGAAAGCTTCGCCATGGTATCCGGGGTGATGTTCACACCCGTCCGGCTGGGGATGTTGTATACGATGATGGGAATGGGCGCCTTCTCGGCAACGAGCTTGTAGTGCTGGTAAAGCCCCTCCTGGGTCGGCCGGTTGTAATAGGGTGCCACAATCAGCGCCCCGTCTGCACCCACATCAGAGGCATGCCTGGTGAGCCGGATGCACTCATCCGTGCTGTTGGATCCCGTGCCGGCGATGACCGGTACGCGCTTTTTGACGGCGTCCACGGTAATCTCGATGACCCGGTCATGCTCCTTGTGGGACAATACGGGCGACTCACCCGTAGTGCCGCAGGGGACGATGCCGTCGGTTCCATTCTTGATCTGGAACTCGATCAGTCCCCTAAGGGCCTCCTCATCCACCTTTCCCTTCTTGAAAGGTGTCACGATGGCGACAATGGCGCCCTTGAACATAGCTCCCATACTCCACTTTCCTCCTCGTTTCTTGTTAAGCATGTCAAGAGGCGGAGTCAGCACATCC
>ENA-ORXD01002752-ORXD01002752.1-sediment-metagenome-genome-assembly--contig:-NODE-2752-length-11111-cov-3.602320_pt1 | contig 11111 bp, 10 predicted proteins | sample MGYA00237862_ERZ511471 | MGnify/ENA metagenome assembly ERZ511471 | reverse complement strand
ATCGAGTACCGGGTCCACCTGCAAGACGGCTCGACACGCTGGCTTCGGGGGCACGAGCAGGAATTCTTCGACCAGGATGGCCTGCTGGTCGAGACCCAGTCGGTCATGACCGATATCACCGACCAGAAACGTGCAGAGCAGGCACTCAGGGAGAGTGAAGAGCGGTTCCGGGAACTGATCGAACATGCACCGGTCAGTATCGTCCTGCTCAGGGGGGCTGAAATCATGTACGCGAACCCTGCCGCACGGACCCTGCTCAGGCTGGAGGGTGCCCGGTCTCCCGTGGGGGATTCCTTCCTCTCGTACATTACACCTGCCGTACGGGACAGGCTTGCAGAACGGAACCGGAAGCGGCAGCAGGGAGAGCCGGTACCCGACGAATACGAGACGACAGCCTTGCGGACGGATGGGACAGAATTCTCATGCCATGCCGTGGTGGCCGGGATTGACCTTGCCGATGGGGCGGGTACCATTGTATTCCTGCGGGACGTTACGGATGAAAAGCGGGCAGCTGAGGAGCGTCGCGAGCTCTATGCCGGGATAGAGCAGAGGATACAGGACCGGACCGCCGAACTTACCCTGGCAAACCGGGAACTTGAGGCGTTCAGCTATTCCGTCTCGCACGATCTCCGGGGGCCGCTCCGCGCCATCGATGGGTTCTCCGGGATCCTGCTCAGGGAGTATGGATCGGATCTCCCTGAAGAAGCCGTCGCCTACATCAGAAAGGTCCGGGAGAACACCACGCGGATGGCCGCGCTCATCGATGCAATCCTGGAACTCTCCCGGGTCGGCAGGCAGGCAATCCAGCGGTCTGAAGTCCAGCCATCGGTCGTGGTCAGGGACGTGCTCGATCAGCTCCAGGGGGAGATGACCGGGAGAGAGATCCATGTGCTCACCGGGGACCTCCCCCCCTGCCGGGGAGACCCGGTGATGGTCCGGCAGGTCTACTTCAACCTCATCGAGAATGCACTCAAGTTCACGAGATTGCGTGACCCTGCCATAATCGAGATTGGAGCGTCGCAGGAGGATGGCGGGGTTGTATACTATGTGCGGGACAACGGGGTCGGGTTCGACATCCAGTATGCCGACAAGCTCTTCAAACTCTTCCAGCGGCTCCATGAGAAGCAGGGCTACGAGGGGACCGGGCTCGGCCTCGCCATCGTCGCCCGGATCATCGAACGGCACGGAGGCTGGATACGCGCCGGGTCGCGACCCGGGGGTCCGACAACTTTCTCATTCTCCTTTGGAAAAGACCCGGGAGACTCCCCTGTTCACTGATTTCTCCTCTTGAGAAGCCCCGTGGGGGAAGATCGCCGAAGATCGTCATACCCGCGGGGGCCTCCCGGCCGCCAGCCCGTTACCGTTCCCACACCGTCTCCCCCTTGTACTGGATCCGGGTAATCCGGTGGTAGGGAATCGGGGTTGGGCCGGAGGGGCTGGTGACTTCCATGAACAGTGCGCCGAGGGTAACGATCCCTACCCCGTCAACCTGCGACCGGTCCCCCGGAGCCCCCCTGTCGATGTACCATACCACCACATCGGTGAACTGGCAGCGGGGATCATGGTAGAGTCGGAGCAGCAGCTCCCTGCTCTTTCGCATCGTACCATTCCTGTCCGGCCACATGACCTTAAACCTGTCCCGGGTACTATACGGGCATGGTCCCAGCGATCACCGATACATGCCTTAATAGATCAGGAAGACCGATATTTTCCAGATGGCGCACCTGACCGTTGACATCGGGGGGAAACCAGGGGTAAACTGCCGGGGGTTCTGTGAGTACTGCTACTTCCGGCACGTGAAAGAGACCCGGCCCTTCGGGTGCCGCCACTGCCCCCCGTACCGCGTCGGCTGCGATTACTGCAGCCGGAGTGTCCGCGAGTACTACCAGGGATGGAAGACCCTCCGCGAGGTGGGGGACGATACCCTCGCAGCGCTCCAGATGATGATCGGGGACCTCGACCGGGTCACCATCAGCGGCGGGGGCGACCCGAGCTGCTACCCGGAGTTCGTGGACTTAATCGAGCTCCTCTCCGGCATGGAGGCCCCCCTCCATATCGGCTACACCAGCGGGAAAGGGTTCGATGATCCGGCAATCGCTGATTTTCTCATCGACCACGGCCTCTCCGAGCTCTCCTTCACCGTTTTTTCAGTCGACCCCAGGAAACGGAAACGGTACATGCACGACCCTACCCCGGAGGTGTCGCTGCAGATCCTCGACCGGCTCTGCGCAGCGATCGATGTCTACGCTGCGGCAGTCGTCCTGCCGGGGGTCAACGACGGGAAGGCACTGGAGGAGACCTGCCGGTGGCTGGATGACCGGGGGGCGAAAGGGCTGATCCTGATGCGGTTTGCCAACCGGCTCGACCAGGGCCTGATACTCGGGAACTCCCCGGTGATCAAGGGACAGCGGGTCCAGACCCCGCAGGAATTCGCGGACATGGTGGCCGATCTTGCCAGCAAGTTCTCGATGAAGATCTCCGGGACCCCGCTCGGGGACCCGGCCATAGGATCCCCGTTTGCACTCCGGAACGAGCCGGACCTGCTCGACAAGCTGCCCCGGATCCAGCGGAGTGCAACGGTGATCACCGGGAGTATCGCTGCCCCCGCAATCAGGGAAATTCTCAATGCTCGGGGAGAGGGGGCCAGGGTCATCGGGACAGAAAAAGAGATCGCCTGCCTCATCACGGCAGATGACCTGCAGGCGCTCGACCTCCGGGAACTGGACGACCTCGTGATTATCCCGGGACGGGCATTCGTCCATGACCGCGATGCAGAACGCATCCTCTCTGCGGATGGAAAAGAACGGACGGTGATGCGTGGCCCCGAGATGCTCACCGCTGACGCCGAGACGAGCATGGGGATGAGCAGGAACAGCGTGCTCCTCATGGAACTCGAGGGGTTTGCCGACCTCATCCGGCTCATCAACCGGTACGGCCGCGATGCTCCCTGATCCCTTCGATATCCTTATTATCTGCCCCGGTGAATGATAGAGCAGGCACATACCTGTGTGCTGGCATGTGTAAGTCCGACGTGCCGGAATGGCACGGCCTTGTCCGAACCAGGCTCGGGATTACAGGAGAGTCAGCAAGTGACGACTCTTTTTCCGGATTTACATGGTGCCATCTGGAGGTGAACCATGGCACGTATACACGCACGCCGGAGAGGCGATTCAGGATCGGTCAGACCGCACCGCAGTGAGGCCCCGGCCTGGTCAAATACCGACGTGAAATCAATTGAGAAAGTGATTGTTGACCTGAAAAAAGAGGGGTACTCGAGCAGCCGGATCGGCCTCGTGCTCCGCGACCAGTACGGGGTCCCTGACGTGAAGCTGGTTATGGGAAAACGTATCGACCAGATCATCAGGGATAACGGCCTTGCGCCCGAGATCCCCGAAGACCTCCGCAACCTGATGGTGAAGGCGCTCGGCCTTCGCAAGCACCTTGCGGAGAACAAGAACGACCTGCACAACAAGCGTCAGCTCCAGCTGACCGAGTCGAAAGTGCGCAGGCTGGTGAAGTACTACGTATCGAGCGGACGGCTCCCCGCCGGCTGGAGTTACAAGCCGGAGACTGCAGAGATCCTCCTCTCCCGCTGATTCCCCATGTCCCTCGAAGAAGCCGCGTCCCGGGTCGCAGAACACCTCGCACACCAGGAGTTCGTCGAGGTCTATGCCCACCATGATGCGGACGGGATAGCCGCGGGATCGATCCTCTGTTCAGCGCTCTACCGGAGGGGGATCCGGTTCAGGCTGCGGATCACGTCCCGGATCAGCCCGGCTTCCCTCTCGCCCGAGACCCCGACCCTGCTCTGTGACTTCGGGTCAGGGCTCGAAGACCTCTCCCCCGCGGTGATGGTGGTTGACCACCACATCCCCCGATTCCGGGGAGAACTCCAGGTCAACCCGCGCCTTGACGGGATCGATGCGGACCGCGAACTCTCGTCATCGGGTGCCGCGTACCTCGTGGCCCGGCAGCTCGGTGACAACCGTGACCTGGCAGGCCTCGTCATGCTCGGGATCATCGGTGACAACCAGGAAGTAGCCGGGAAGAACCTCGAGATATTCAACGAGGCGGTTGCCGAGGCCATCATCACCCCGGAGAAAGGGTGCCTGCTGGCAGGCCGTGACCTCCACGAACGACTCTTCTCGGCGATACATCCCTACCTCCCCCTGATCAGCGGTGACGAGATGGCCGCTGCCGACCTGATCGAGACCGCGGCACGGGACGGGGAGATGGAGTACGACACGCTCATCTCGCTCATCGTCCTCCGGATCAGCCCCTTCGTCCCGGCAGCGACGCTGGCATCCCTGTACGGAGACCGGTACTCTCTCGAGCGCGAGGTCATCCCGGACGCGCATTCGCTTGCCGCAGTCGTGGATGCCTGCGGGAAGTGCGGGAAGGGCGGACTCGCGGCATCGCTCTGCTTCCGGTCATCTGAGGGGCTGAAGGAGGCCTGGGACATCACCCGGGATCACCGCGGTCGCGTGATCCAGGCGCTCCGGAATCTCACCGGAAAACAGGGCAGTGACGGGTTCTTCGAGGTAGATGACCCCTCGGTGACAAGTGACGTCGCCGATGCGCTCGCACGTGACACGTTCCAGGATCGCCCTGTCCTCGTGGCAGTCCGCTTAAAAGACCTCTGCCACATCTCGGCCCGTGCATCCGGCAGTCCCGGCCTGAACCTCGGGCAGGCGGTCCATGAAGCCGCTGTCGCCTGCGGAGGGTTCGGCGGCGGCCACAGGACGAGGGCCGGGGCCACGATCGCCTGCGCCCGCATGGACGAATTCCGGGCTGCCATCGCACGGACCGGTGCAGCATGAGAGCGATCGAGGGGGTACTGATCACCCGGCACCGGCACGCCGGATGTGTTGCACGGGCGCTTGCGCCTGACAACCTCCAGGGGATGCAGAGCTCTGCTTGCGGGGACGAGGTGCGGACAACGGTCTCGAGTCCACGGCTCCGCTCCCTCATCGCATCGGTGGATGATTACCTCACAAATTGTGCAATTGCGGAGGACCTATGCAGGTACGCTTCCGATTAGAAGCAGAACTCCGGTTCAGCGCCCCGTTCACCCGGGAAGCTGAAGCTGCATGCAACGAGCTGATTGCCGAGGCAAACCAGGTGCTCTTCTTCAGGGGCGTCCCGAAGGGAGTGGCTGCCGGTGAGGTCGGGCAGATCGTGGGAGCAGCATTTTCAGACAACGTTGTCACCCTCACGATCGAGAGCGGGGCATACACCCGGGCCCATGACGCACTCTTCCGCTTCAGGAAGCAGATTGCCCCGAAGCTCGGGAAGTTCCGGATCGGGATCCGCGAGATCGCAGTGCGGTACTTCTCGGTCACCATGCAGGGCCGGTTCCCGGATAACTTCCGGGTCCCGCACCTCCCGTTCATCCAGAACGCCTCCTTTTCCGGAGATACATTCTCCTTTGACTTCGCGGTAAGTGCCGCAGACCTCGAGAACCGTATCCCTGATCGGTTCATACGGCTCGTGGAGGAGAAGATCGAGGCGGCAGCGTACGGGGGAAAAGGCGAACACTGGGAGCTCATCTTCGAGAGCGGCCCAAAACCACGGCATTTCGCGGGAGACCCGACGGCTGAAATGATCCAGCGGGGCTGGATCAAGCATGCACCTGCACGCGGCCAGTGGATCTTCGGTCCCCAGGCAGTCCAGCTCTTCCGGGCTTTTGAGACCATCGTGGAAAAAGAGATTATCGGGCCGCTCGGGTTCTCGGAGATGATCTTTCCAAAGATGGTCCCCTGGGAGGTCTGGATGCGGTCAGGCCATGCAAAAGGGGTCTACCCCGAGATCTACTACATCTGCACCCCCAAGACCCGCGACCCTGCCTACTGGGAGGACATCGGCGATTACTTCAAGGTGACCGGCGAGGTCTGGGTCGACGAGATACGGAAACGGATCGACGGCCCTATCGGCGGGATGTGCTATGCACAGTGCCCCCCGTTCTGGCCGTTCGTGCAGGGGGAGACCCTCGCAAACGACTGCCTCCCGATCAGGGTCTTTGACCGGAGCGGGACCTCGCACCGGTACGAGAGCGGGGGGATCCACGGGATCGAGCGGGTCGATGAGTTCCACCGAATCGAGATCCTCTGGCTCGGCACCCCCGAACAGACCGTGGAGACGGCAGACCGGCTCCACGAGGTCTATACCCACGTCTTCGAGGATCTGCTCGAGCTCGAGTGGCGCTCTGCGAAGGTGACGCCCTGGTTCATGGCGCAGGAGGGGATGGTCGAGACCGATGCCACCTGCGGGTGCGGCGGGCGGATCGGGACGACAGACTACGAGGCATTCCTCCCCTACAGCACGAGCTGGCTCGAGTTCCAGAACGTGAGCATCAACGGGGACAAGTACCCGAAAGGGTTCAACGTCAAGATCCAGAGCGGGAGCGACTGCTGGTCGGGATGTTCAGGGATAGGCCTTGAGCGGTGGACCGCAGCATTCCTTGCCCAGAAAGGCCTGGATGCCGGCAAATGGCCGGAGAAGATTGCAGAACTGGTTGGAGAACCAAAAAATCTCTTCAAATTCCTCTAAGGTGATAGAATGGCAAAGAAAAAACAGGTTGGACGAAGAGTTGAAGGCTGGAAGGCCAAGAGCTGGTACAAGGTATACACCCCTGAAGGTCTCGGGAAGACGTACATCGGGGATACCATCGCGAATGGTCCCGAGAACCTCGTCGGCAGGATCATGCAGACCACCCTCGGCGAGATCATCAACGATTATTCCCGGCAGAATGTGAAGATGAAGTTCAGGGTCAACGATGTTGCCGCAGACGCAGCGTACACCGAGTTCATCGGGCACGAGCTGACCCGCGATTACCTGCGGTCCCTCGTCAAGCGGCGGACCTCGCGGATCGACGCTCACATCCCGGTCACCACCAAGGACGGCAAAAAAGTTGACCTCACGGTCACCTGCTACACCCTGACGCGGGCGAACCTGAGCCAGACCCATGCCATCCGGGGCCTGATCATGGAGAGGGTCCAGGCGATGGTGAAGGAAGCTGAGTTCTCCGCGCTCCTCAACGGGATCGTGACCGGGGACATCTCCAAGGAGCTCTTCAAGGCGGTCAAGCCACTCTTCCCGATCCGCAGGGTGGAGATCATCAAGTCGAAGGTTGGAGCCATCCGGGCAGTATGACCTGCCGCCCGTGACCTCCTCCCCGGACATCTCCTTTTGTCTCCCTGCCAGCAGCGCTGGCGTATCCAATGGTGAAACATAATACCGTGCAGTCCGTATCTCTTCATAGAATGACGGCACGAAAGGTCCTGCTGCTCGTACTCGACGGGATCTCTGATCGGCCCTGCCGCGAACTGGGGAACCGGACACCGCTCCAGGCGGCACGGACCCCGATTCTCGACCGGATGACGGCTGAAGGGGTCGCCGGGATCATGGACACCATCAGCCCGGGTATCCGCCCCGGGTCCGACACCTCGCACCTGAGCATCCTCGGGTATCCCCCGGAGGAGTGCTACACCGGCCGCGGGCCGCTGGAGGCGGTGGGGACCGGGATCAGGATGGACCCCGGGATGATCGGGTTCCGGTGCAACTATGCGACCGTCGATGGTACCGGACGGGTCGTGGACCGGCGGGCGGGCCGGATCAGCCACACAAGTCCGCTCTCATCCTCTGTGCAGGACGAGGTGGATCTCTCGGCATTCGGCATTGAGTTCGATATCCGTTCCGGGGCAGGTCACCGTGCAGCGCTCGCATTCCGGGGAGAGGGGCTTGGCGCCTGCATCTCCTCAAACGACCCCAAGAAAGAGGGCGTGCTTCCTCCTGTATTCTCTCCGCTGCGGGATACGGCGGCCGACCGGAAGACTGCCGAAGCCCTGAATGAATTTGTCCGGCAGGCCACCCCTGTCCTCTCCCGCCACCCCCTGAACCGGGAGCGGGAGGCTGCAGGCCTCCCCATGGCAAACATGCTCCTGATCCGGGGTGCCGGAGAGATGGGTTCCTTTGAACCATTCGGGAAACGCTACGGGCTCTCGGGGAGCGTGATCGCAGCGGCAACCCTCATCGCCGGCATCGGGACCGCGGTAGGGCTCCGGCACGTTCCGGTGGAAGGTGCTACGGGATCGGCAGATACCAACCTTGCAGGAAAGGTTGGAGCAACGCTTGCCGAGCTCGAGACCCGGGACTTCGTGCTCCTCAACTTCAAGGGAGCTGACGAGGCAGGGCATGACGGTCTTGCCACCCTGAAAAGAGATTTCATCGAGCGGATTGATGCTGCCCTCGCGCCGTTCCTCGATCTTGAAGGATGCCTGGTCGTCATCTGCGCAGACCACAGTACCCCCTGCGCCATCCGGGACCACAGTGCCGACCCGGTGCCGCTGGTGATACGGGGAGACGGGGTGCGGACCGATTCGGTCCGGCACTTCGACGAGATCTCCTGTGCGGAGGGCGGACTCAACCGGGTATCCGGCCGTTCGCTGATGCCGATCATCTGCGACCTGATAGACCGGGCAACGAAGTACGGGGCCTGACCTGATGTCCCCGGATACATCCTACCCTGTGCCGGCAGCTATCCTCGGCCTCGATGAAGTCTGGTTCATCGAACCCTCATTTGCCGACCTCCCCGATGACCGGTTCACTGCCGCCCTCATCGAGCTCCCGGGAGACCAGGCGAGGCTCCTCATCGATGAGGAGTCCGACCCGCTCTGCATGGCAGTACATGCTCCCGACAGCGCGTGGGTGGCCGGATGCTTCCAGCTCCGCAGCCCGTCAGCACCCCTGATCACCCGCTTTGAGGACCTGGGCGGGGACATCTACCAGGAGGAGCGGTCGCTGTGGGAGGCAGCAGTCCGGGGCTATTTCAGCAGGGTGATAGCCGGGCAGGTCACCCCTGCACTCGAAGACATGAACCCGGCCCGGATCGGGATGGTCGACTCGCTTATTGCCGAGGTCTGGGGTGAGGGGGAGGGCCGCTCCTGCATTGACTGCGGCTGCGGTTCAGGGGTCGGCTCGCTCGTGCTGCGGGAACGGGGGTTCTGCCCGCTCTCCTGCGACAACGACCCGTCCCTCATCTCGCTCGGTATCTCCACGGGTCGCCTGATCCCGGAAGATACGATCTGCATCGATGCCACGCTCATCCGTGACTATACCGGTCACTGTGATCTCGGCATGGGCTGCATGTTCGGGGAGATCCACAATTTCAATGCCGGGATGTGGGAGACAATCACCAGGGAGCTCGTCACCCTCACCGACCGCTGCCTCATCACGGTTGGTACCCGGCGCGAGGCGGATCTCATCTGCTCCTGGGTGGGAGAATGGGGGGCGGCGGCACGGGTCTTTGAAAATACCCGCGATATCATCTATGACCGCTTCGTGTGTGATATCGAACGGGAGGGCTGAAGCCATGAATCCCGGAATTCTTCCGCCATAAAGGGTTTAGCATTCCAGCGCTCATACTCTGTCATGGAGCCTCGTGACCCGGTGGAAATCGTGCTGGAAGTTATCCCGGAGCGAAACCTCCGGGCCCTGTATCTCGTGTACCTCCTCATCATTGTCTGGGGAGGTATCCTGCCGTGGCTTGTCCCCCTGGTGTTCTTCATCCATCCCCTCCATGCCCTGGCGGTCAGCGTCCCCCTCCTCGCCATCATCGTTCTCGCTGTCTGGTGGACCGGGGCATACTACCGGACCATCCGGTACCGGTTCACCCGGTTTGAGATCGCGTGGGAACGGGGGGTCTGGTTCCGGCAGACCGGTATCGTTCCCTACAACCGGATCACCAACATGGACATCATGCAGGGCCCGCTCTCCCGCGTCTTCGGGCTCTCGCAGCTGAAAGTCCAGACCGCAGGGTATTCTGTCGGTTCTGCATCGACGGCAGAGCTGAAGATCGATGGTCTGCGGGAGCCCCAGCCGGTCCGGCAGTTCATCAGGGAGCAGATGCAGGCCGGGGGTGGCGTACCCCGGTCTCTGAATGAGACGGACGTACCCGTGGATGAGAAGATCCTCGCTGAGGTCGCGGCAATCCGCAAACTTCTCGAAGAACGAAAGTCCTAGGATCGCGGGCCGGTCCTTTTTGCCTTCCCTCTCTTCTTCTCCCGGGTTTTTTCCTCCTGCCGTGAACATTCCAGCTCGGTCAGGATATCAACCGGGTCCGCATGGGCATCGGTCAGCGCCAGGATCTCCGAGAGCCGCTCGACCCCGATGAAATGTTCAGCCATGACCCGGGCAAGGGGCGAGAGCTCGATCCTGCCCTCTGACCGCCGGACGAGCCCCCGGTCGAGGAGAACCGGGAGGACCGGCTCGATCGACCCGACCATGGTCTCGCCGATACGGTCGAGCGCCCGTTCATCCCCCCTGCATACCACGGCATTGGCAACGAACTCTTCCGAGCTCTGCTCAAGGTCATGCTCCGGGGCCACCTCTTCCATCTCCCCCTTGAGGAGCCGCATCGCCACCTCCTCCTCTGTAAATTGCGACCCCCGGGCATACGTGCCCCCGGGTTCTGCAAGGATCACCACTTTGCCCAGGTCATGGAAGTCAGGTCTGCCGGCACGCCCTGCCATCTGGTTGAACTCCTGCACCGAGAGCCACGATATGCCCATGGCGAGTGAGTCAAAGATCACCTGAGAGGCAGGGAAATCGACCCCGGCTCCGAGTGCTGCCGTGGTGACGACCGCTTTGAGTTTTCCCCCGAGGAACTTCCCCTCCACATCGCGCCGCTCCTGCGAGGTGAGGCCCGCGTGGTAGGCAGCATACTTCGGGCCGAGTGCATCGGCGATGACATGGCACCGTGCCCGGGAATGGGTAAAGACGATGCTCTGGCCATGGAACCCCCTCGTCGAGACGTGGGTGTACTCCTCCTCGCAGAGCTTCTTGATGGTCGGGATCTTCTGCTTGTGCTCGAGGAACATCAGGTAGCGCTCGAGTGAGACCGGACGGTCGTCGTACCGGACGAGGGTGGCCCCGAGCTTCTTTGCGAGGAGCTTCGGCATGCCGATGGTTGCCGAGAGGTAGAGGAACTGGGCTTTTGGCGCCAGGTACTTGAGCCGTGCGATCAACCCGTCGAGCCGGTGGCCGCGATCCGGATCTTCGAGCATCTGGATCTCATCGATCACCACGGTGCCGATCCGGCGGAGCTGTGCGCC